>SXGT01052320.1_pt1 | contig 55588 bp, 58 predicted proteins | sample 3176221 | NCBI WGS metagenome assembly SXGT01 (sample SAMN11356862, study PRJNA531348) | freshwater metagenome | isolation source: freshwater sample F1-120 | place: China: Fuxian Lake, Yuxi | collected 2017-12-25 | reverse complement strand
GATTGCGCTCAGAGTCTTTACTGTTGCTTCTCCCCCGGCCATTCCACGCGTTGGTGCGTTCTACGACCCAACGTCTCCGCACGGGCGTCAAACCGCTGCTGCCCTCTGGACGGGCCGTGATGTCAAGGCGCCCCGTGGGCCGATGCGTGGCCATCCAGGCGTCAAGCGCAGGATTGTTGTCCTTCTTGTCCCCACAAATCACCTCTCAACGCGGGAAGGCCGTTGCCGCAATCAGCGCGAGCACCTGCAAGGCGGCCCGGCCATCATCGAGACCGGCGCTCGTGATGAGGACCGCGACGAGGAGTCCCAACGGGTCCACAAGGCTAGGGCGCTTCCGGCCCGTGAGGGGCTTGCCCCCGTCATCGCCGCGCTCCGAGCCGCCGACCTCGGTGGTCTTGACCGACTGACTCGCGAGGCAAACCGCACGCGGCGTGGGCTCCCGGCCCGCAGTCACGCGGGTCTGCTCGCGTAAGGCGGTGACAACCTTCGTCCAGGTGCCGTCGTCGCGCCATTGGGCAAAGGAGTCACACACGGGACTCTTCGGAAGAAGATCGTGGGGCAGCATAACCCAGTGACACCCGCTCCGATGCAGAGACCATATCGTATTGAGCACTGCGCGCAGATCGACGTGGCGCGGGCGCCCTCCCCGTGGGCTCGATGTGGCGGCTGGGAGCAGCGGGGCCACCGTCGTCCACTGCGCGTCAGTTAAATCAGAAGTATATTTCTTTCGAGACTGATATCCTTTTGACATAGCTGCACGCTCCTCTCTTCATAGGATGTGCGCTAACTATCTAAGACATTGGTTGTTGTGGCAAACGATGTTTCCGGACAGCCTCTAAGATCTGTCATCTTGAGTAGCTCCGCCTTATGCCCATGAAGGATTCTAACTTTGTATTCGACGACTCCCTATTGTCAATTCAGTACTATACTAGATAAAATACACAGCTGTTTCTCTAGAGCGTGTTATACACTTTAAACTATGAGCGCCGCAAAACGTTGCAACATCAAAATGGCAAAGGCCACACAATGCAAGCCCGCAAGCGTCTCGGCCAGCTGTTCATCGTCTCGCGCGCCAGCCGGCAAAAACGTGCCGCCCACGCGTTGCTGCGCTCCACGATCCACCGTTGAGGCAGTAAGACAAAGCCTTTTTACGCCTCGGGCAGTTTGACCATTTCAAGACCTAAGAGGGCGACGAAGGCCCACTCCTCATCACTGATATCTCTTGGTATGGGAGATAAAATTCTACCGCACAATGAGATTCAGGATACGGTTCGGCACAAAGATCGTCTTGACAATCGTCTTATCCACCACATGGCGTTGCAGGCGCTCATCCGCCAGGGCGGTGGCCTGTACGACCGCTTCGCCACTGTCGGTCGCCACTGTAATGGTGCCACGCACCTTGCCGTTGATCTGCACGGCCATCTCCACCTCACGACGCCGCGTCAGCGCCTCGTCATAGGCGGGATAGCACTGCGTGAAGACTGAGTCCGTGGCGCCCAGGTGCTCCCACAGCTCTTCGGCAAAATGCGGCGCAAATGGCGCAATGGTAATCAGAAAGGCGCGTAAGGTCGGCAGACTCACCGGCTTCTGGGCCTGCTCCGGCTGCACCACGAAGTTGAGGAACTCCATCATGGCGCTGATCGAGGTGTTAAAACGAAAACTCTCCAGGCGCTCGGTCACCTGCTTGAGGAGAATGTGCAGTTGCTGCTCGATCTCCGGCGCCGTGGTCTGCTGGGCCTGCTCAGCCTTGTCCAACACCCAGTGCCAGGCGCGGCGCAGGAAGCGATAAATGCCTTCAATGCCGTTATCGTTCCACTCCGATTCCTCTTCCGGCGGCCCGATAAACAGCTCATACAGACGCACCGCGTCCGTGCCGTATTGCACCACCAGATCGTCGGGACTGACCACATTGCCCTTCGACTTCGACATCTTCTCGCGCTTGCCGCTGGTCTCACTGCGGCGCACGACCATGCCCTGGTTGAACAGGCGTGTGAACGGCTCGTCAAACGGCACGGCACCAATGTCGTACAAGAACTTGACGAAAAAGCGTGCATACAGCAGGTGCAGGATGGCATGCTCCACCCCACCGACATACAGATCCACCGGCAGCCAGGCCTTGATGGCCGCGGGGTCGGCGACGGCGGTGTCACAATGTGTCGACGCGTAACGTAAAAAATACCAGCAGGAGCCGGCCCACTGCGGCATGGTATCGGTCTCGCGCCGCGCCTGGCCACCGCATTGCGGACAGGCCACTTGCAGCCATTCGTGGATAGCGGCCAGGGGCGATTCACCCGTGCCGGTGGGCTGATAGTGTTCGACATGCGGCAGCAGGACCGGCAGGTCTTGTTCGGGCACCGGCACTTCGCCGCACTGCGCACACTGTACCAGGGGAATGGGCTCGCCCCAGTAGCGTTGCCGCGAGAAGATCCAGTCGCGCATGCGGTAATTGACGGTCTTTTCAGCCTTGCCGCTCTGCGCGAGCCACTCGACCACCTGCTGTTTCCCGGCCTCGACTGTCAGGCCATCGAACTGCCCGGAGTTGACCATGTGGCCGGGACCAACGTAGGCCGCGGTCAGGTGCCCCTGCGTGTCTTTGGGACTGTTGGCATGGCCAATGACTTCGACAATGGGCAAGTTGAACAGCGTGGCAAACTCGAAGTCGCGTTCATCGTGCGCTGGCACGGCCATGATGGCGCCAGTGCCGTAGCCCATCAGGACATAATCGGCAATCCAGATGGGGATCTGGGCGCCATTGACCGGATTGATCGCCACGGCGCCCAGGTCCACGCCAGTCTTGGTGCGCTCGATAGAGCTGCGCTCAATGTCGCTGCGCCGCCGACTCTCTTCGACGTAACGCTGCACAGCCGCCTCGCACTCCGGGGCGCACAGCACACTGACCAGCGGGTGCTCTGGGGCCAGGACCATGTAGGTGGCGCCGAACAGCGTATCCGGGCGTGTGGTAAAAATGCGCAGCTCGTGCTGACTGCCGTCACGTGGCGCCAGGGCCATAAACGTTACCGTGGCGCCCTCACTGCGGCCAATCCAGTTGGCCTGCATAGTTTTCACTTTGTCCGGCCAGTCGAGCTTGTCAAGGTCGCGTAGCAGGCGTTCGGCGTAGCGTGTGATGCGTAACATCCACTGCTGCATTTCGCGCTTGGTGACCACAGTGCCACAGCGTTCGCAGGCGCCATCCACGACTTCTTCATTGGCCAGGCCGCACTTGCAACTCGGGCACCAGTTGATCGGCATGAAGGATTTATAGGCCAGACCGTGGTGATACATCTGCAAGAAGATCCACTGCGTCCAGCGGTAATACTCCGGGTCGGTGGTATCGATCTCACGCGTCCAGTCGTACATGGCGCCAATTTCATCGAGCTGGCGGCGGAACGTGCTGATATTTTGGTCGGTGCCAATACGCGGATGGATGCCCTTCTTGATGGCGTCGTTTTCCGCGGGGAGGCCAAAAGCGTCCCAACCCATGGGATGCAGCACTTTGTAGCCTTGCAGGGTTTTGTAGCGGCTCCACACATCGGAGAGCACATAGCCGCGCCAATGGCCGACGTGCAGCCCTGACCCGGAGGGATAGGGAAACATGTCCAGACAATAGTATTTGGGCCGCGGGTCGGCATCTGTCACCGTATGCGTCCCGTGCTCGGCCCAGCGCTGGCGCCATTTCTGTTCGATCTCTTGCGCGTGATACAGCTCGTTGCTCATCGCACCCTTCCCTCACTGGCCTGCCCGTACTGCCGCGATTTCTGTGGCACATGTATAGCAAGATCGTCGCGAAAAGTCTACCGCAGCGCGCCCAGCGTGCCATTTTTGCGGGCGCCGGCGTATACTGGGGTACGCCTTGAGAACGAGAGGTCTTCCCGCTGTATGAAGAGTGCAACCATGGGCTATGCATTGATCATGATGGGCCCGGATGCTCCGCAGCACGCCGCCGACCTGGCGGCCGCGTTCGAGCACAGCGTCCGGGATATGGGGCTCGATCCCGCTGCAGATGTGCAGATCATCACCGCGCCAGGAGCCCTCAACCAAGCCGTGGCCCGGCACGGCGTGCTGGTCGCCGTGTGGTGCGGACGGCAATTGTCACAGGATGAGGCCGAAGACGCGGCGCAGGTGCAGGTGGCACGTACGATGATGGCGCGTGGACACCCCGTCTTGCCCATCGTGGAAACGTTGGACGCGTTTGACACGAAAGTTCCGTGTGCTCTGCGGGTGCTCAATGGCGAGATCTGGGCCAACATGGCGACACTGGTGGCCAATATCATGGCCGGCTTTGAGTTGACGCGGGTGCGACGTCGCGCCTTTCTCAGCTATAAACGCAACGAATCCCAAGGCGTGGCCGTGCAGTTACACGGGGCGCTAGAATTGCGGCGCTTTACGACGTTTCTTGATACCGCCAGCATCGAAGCCGGGGTGTCGTTTCAGCCAGCGCTGCTGTCTAATCTGGCTAATATCGACCTGGTCATTCTCTTGCACACGGCCAACGCGCTGAACTCTGAGTGGGTCTACAAGGAATTAGTCGAGGCGCAAAAGCGCGGCACGGAAGTGATTCAGGTGCTGTGGCCCGGTGTCCGTGAGCAAGACCCCAAGAGGATCGCCTGGGCCGACCTCGGGCTCTGTGAGCCGGTGCAGTTAGCGGAGACGGACCTGGTGCGGGGAGCAAAACGAGCAGACGACACGGTCACGCCGGCTTTCGTCCATACGCTGTTGCCGCAGGTTGAACAGGCGCGCATGCGTTCCATCCGCCGCCGTTGTGACAGCGTGGTGCGCGCCCTGGCCGATGCGGCGCAACACAGCAAGCTCACGGCCACATATCATCCTGCTGGCACGCCGCCAGTCCCCATGCCGCATCTCGTCCTGAGCCGCCCAGACTCGGCGTCTGCTGTGGCCACGCTGGTGCCCAGTGATGGCATACCGGACTCCAGGGAATTATTCCGTCGCTTCGCGACGCAGGATGGGGTCGTCATGGACACGACGCGGACCCGCCTGGTCTATGATGAGCTTGGGGTACACCCGGAGGAGTTGCGGCATCTCAACTGGTTGAATAGTCAACTCAGCGCAAAGTCGTTAGCGGCGCAAAAGGCGACAGAGTGGATGAGCAATCTATGAAGACGAAACCGGCGATTTTTCTCTCGGCCAGTATTCCCACCCCAGGACGCGCGCCCTTTGATCAGGATGTGCAGCGGTACGAAATCCGTGCAGCCGTGCTCGGGCTGGTCACGCTGTGTCGCGATAGGCAGTTGCGCCTGGTCTTCGGTGGCCATCCGGCGATTTCCCCCCTCGTGCATCATGCCGCGGAAGCGCTGGGGAACCTCGCGGACATCACCATCTATCAGTCGGAGTTCTTTGGCGACAGTATGCCCGCTGTAGCGCTGGCTTTTCCGGGTTTGATTTTAACCCCCGCGGTCCACGATCCCGACCAGACGTGTCGAGACAATCTGCGTGCCAGTGTTGATGTCTTACGGGACCAGATGATCAATACCTTCGCCGGCGGCTATCTGGCTGCGGTGTTCATTGGCGGGATGGACGGCATTGAGGATGAGTTCAAACGGTTTGGCGCACGCTACCCCACGGCGCCCCGCTTGCCGATCAGTTCCACAGGCGGGGCCACTCGCCTCAGGCGCTTGCTGGCCCAGCTCCGTCCTGATGAGCTGCCTCTCCCGGCAATGCAGTTGTTGAACGAGGATGCGGATGAGCCGGGAGGCAGAACCTACCGCGCGCTATTTGAAGCTCTGCTGCGCTCCATAACATCCCACTAGAAGCCTCTCCCAGTCGGCCATTGCAAGGCCCGCCGGTAAGCTTGACGTACCCGTCCGCGTCGTAGATCTGTCCCAACGCCGCCAGGAACGGATCGACGCTCTAGGCGTGCTGGAGATCGACAGAGTGCCCTGTGCGCCGCCGATTGGCCAGCAGGAGAGGCACGTGCCACGAGGCGGGGCTCTCTGCCTGCGGGACGTGCTCCACACGGATGGACAGCGGCTGCGCAGTGCGGAAGCACGTGGTATGCTGCTAACTGCCAAGTATATATATATAACGATCTGTCCCTCCGTCATCGTCCAGACCTCCTGGGAGAACACGGCAGGAGCACCCTAAGCGACAAAAGCCCCAGAACCCGATCCACATCCCAGAGCCAGCCCTCTAAAGGTGTACGCGTAAGCCGTCTCTCGGTACAGGAGAGACCTGCGCATCGCACTGTCCAGAGGAGGCCACCATGTTGGGCATCATCTTTGCGCGTTTTGTTGAACACAGTCCCATCTCCGTGATGGTCCGGGGCATACGCGCACGTGTCCTTGGTGCGGCCTACCTGGATGCCTGGGATGCGCGCACCACGCACAAGCCGTACACCCGCGCGCTTTGATGCTCGACCGGATACCTCCAGCAGCACAAGTCCAGAGGCGCGCCATCCTCCGCCGCACACGGTATGGCTCTCTGCGGGCATTCCCTATCTTCCTGCGGTGTGCGGCGGGCCGAAACCCCACAGCAATTGCGGCGTTGCTGTTTGGCTCGCGCTCCAGTGTCTCTCGGATCGTGCGGGCCTATCGCCTGGGGAGCCTCGGGAGACGGATCGACCCAGCCGGGCAGCGCTCCATTGCTGTCCAGGCGACCATCGTGCTGCCCTGGCTGACGCGCTCGCTGGGCGCCATGCTCACAAAAGCCCCACGGGCCTAGGGCTGGTGCCGCACGCGGTGGAGCGGTGCCACACTCGCGATGACGCTCCAGGCCAAACAGGGCATCGCGGTGTCCGCAGCAACCGTGCGCCGCTGGCTCCACGAGATCGGCTGGGTGTAGAAACGGGCCAAGCTGGTGGCCAAAGATGATGCCCCCCAACGGATTGAGCGTCTGGCGTCCATGCGGTGCCCTCACGAAACCTTGCACGCGCATGAGGTCATGCTCTGTGCGGAGGCACTCGATATGCACCTGCTGCCGAAGGTCGGGGCGGCCTGGATGCCGCAAGGGACTCAGGAAGAGGTTAGGACGCCAGGCAAACATGAGCAATACTCGCTGGCTGGAGCGCTGCATCTCGCCACCGGTACACTGCTCCATGGCCTCGGCCCTCGTAAAAACAACGGGTTATTGCTCGATCTCCTGACCCTCTTGGACCGGACGTACCCCACGCCACGCGTCACACGCATCGATGTCGTGGTGGATAACGACTGCATGCATCAAGCGCAAGCCGTCAAGAAGTGGTTGGCCAGCCCCCCTCGTTTTGCGTTGCTCTGGTTCCCGACGTACTGTCCGCGGGCCAATCCGATTGAGCGGGAGTTTGGCGATGTCCACGACAAATGTACCCGGAACCATCAACGGAAACGTTTACCCGCTGTCGTGTACGATGTCGTGCAGCATAGGCGGAACAATGGACTATGGAAGTACCACGTATCCCGTTTGTATCAGGACCCTGAGGTCACGGCCGCTGTCGAGCACATGGCTCTTGAGGCACACGCCAAACTCGCTGCGTGAGTGTACGAATCGCGTGTGGCCCGATTTAGTCTCCCGTCGTGCTGTCTGGTGAGGTGGGATAGCAGCGGAGGTTCCTGGCGGGACGAAGCTGGGGCGGTGCTGGCGGCTCTGGGCCCTGAACGCTGGGCGGTTTTTGCGCAGTCGGGGGGCGGTCTTCCCCGCGCGGGCTGCCGGGGGCCTCCCGGCAGAGGCCGTGCGCTGCCCCGTGGCCGGGGCTCTGGGCGGCTGCGTCCGCCCGCGCCGCCGTGGATGGGTGGGGAGCCCCTATCAGGCGGGGGCCAACACCGCCCTGCCCGCCGTGGGCTGCGCGGTGTTGGCCCCCGTCGGCTCGATCCGGGCCGTCCGTTGGCCCCTGCGACGTCTGGGGCGGCGTGCCGACCCGGCCGACCAGGGGGAAGCCGAGTTGCCACGCCGTGCCCTCGTGCAGGCCAGCGCCCCCTGCCAGCCCGGCGCAGGGCTTGTGGGGGACGCGGGGGGCGGTGGGGCGGCCCGGCTGACCGTGGGGGGCCCACGCGGCGGGGCGCGGGTCGCCCGCCATGTGACGGCCCGACGCCATGGCCTGCCGGTCTCTACAGGCCGGGGCCCCATCTCTGGGGAACGCGTTCATCCATAGCCCCACCCCGACCCACACCGGGCGGGCCGCGCTTGCGGTGTGGGGGCATGCACGATCCGCGCTTTCAGCAACCGCTGGGGCGGGCCACGACGCTGCCCGTGTCGGCCTCTGCGGTGTGGGGTAGGTCCCGCGCGCGGCCACACAGAGGCTGGGCGCGCACTAGGCGTTCGTGGGCAGGGACGCAAGCCGGCACCGTCTGCCGGAGTGGGCGCTGTGGGCCAGCACTGTCTAGGCGTCGGGGGCGCCACGGCCGCGGCCATCGCCATGGGCTTGTGGGATCGCGCCTGGCGGCCGACCTGCGGGCGCTGGCGTCGGGGGCTGTGGCGTGTGAATGTGTGCGCGTGACCCGTGCCGACAGCAGCACGCCGGCAACAAGCGGCGGTGACCGCCCCTCTGCCCCAGGGCGTACAGGAGCATCGGCGTCAGCACCGCGTCACGGCGCCCACGACCCATGATGTGCGCCGATGGCAAGCTGCCTGATTGAGCGGAAACTAAAGATCAATTCTTCTTGAGAAAATAAGTTGTTCGTGGTTGATGCCCATAAGAAACGCTCAACTGCTTATTAACAATTTCCAGGTCGACTGATTTAGCGCACTTACTTACTTGCTCAGGGGTGTGCCTAATCGGGTAAATGTCCTCCAACGATAGACCCAACGATAGAATGCCTGGACTATCGTGCGCCTCTCGATAGTCTGCAACCGCATCTGTCAACTCTATTATCATAAGACCATTCTTATTTAAATGCTTAGCGTATCTCCCAAGAAGGTCCGTCAGCAACCTTTCACGCACTGTCGGGTCTTTCGGATTAGTGATAATGTGATTTCCATAATTCCCACCCCAAGCCGAAAAAACCCAATGCATCGCAGTAATTAAGTCATAACAAGCATCCAGTGTTGGATTAAAACAATCATCGACAAGAAACTTAACCTCATCATAAGAAAACTCGTTCTTTAAACGAGTTGCGATCCGAATACATTTATCTAACAGATCCCTACCTTCAATACTCTTAAAACCACAGTCTGCTAAGTGAAACGTCGTTATCCCGGTGCCGCAACCGGTAATTAGAATTGGTGCAGTCTTTGAGACATTTTCCTCAATAAATCTTAGTGAGTAGTTTGTTAATGGATCCGCACTATCTCGCTCAAATGCTGTGTAGAACCATGAGGGTTGACTGCGGCTAACTACGGCAAGTCCCTCGTCAATAACAATGTTCTTTGCGTGTCGCACTGTATAGCGATGCTTTACATGAAATGGTGAGAGAGTTGTCTTTCTACCAAATGCCCTCATTACTGTTTTTCCCAACCATTTTCTCATCTCATACTTATAGTAAATAGTTCTTACCTGAAGATGAGTGGTGCCCTCGAATTCGTTAATAGCCATGTATCTGTCCTCAATGTCTTCTTGATTGAAGCTGAAACGTTGTGGAAACTTAGTTTGGAAAACCAAAGGCCTTTGATTCTCGAATAAGGCCATACTCGACGCTTATAATAATTACCTGAGGTTTTTTTAGTCTCAGGTAACTTAACCTAAGTTGTCACCTATCCACGGTTGCGGGGTTTCAGCCAAGGTGCCCACGGTGGAATGCGGTTTGGCGCCCATAGGTGGCAACTTGGGTTAAGTCAAAATTTTCACACAAACGGCGGCATCTTGAAAGCCTAGGCTTTTCTCTGTGTAAAATATACGCGCAGAAAGCAATAGCCAAGCTTATTCTTCGTTAGCAGCAGCGGCGTTGATCTTAAATCGATAAAACACTGCTTCATCAACAACGATTGCGGTGCCTAACGCCCGCCGTGAGCCGCCGTCCCCACCGAGCGCCGCCCGCCTCCCCACCACCGGCCGCTGGGGGCGGTCGGCTCCAAGGCGATGTTTGGCGCCTGCGCTCGCCACCAGCCTCCGCGTCTTGGCGGGTGCCTCGGGCGTGCCCCGTGATGGTCGTGGCGCCGCGCCCTCGCTGCCGAGGTCCGCGGGCCGGCCGGGGGCGGGAGACCAGGCCGGGTCTCGTGGCCGTGAGGGTCGTGTGGGTTCCGGTTTTGGTGGTGCTCCCGGTCTTGGCCCGTTCGTCGTGGTGTGGGAGGGCGTCTCCGCGTGGCGTGGGGGTTTTCCCCTGCGCCCTGTGGGCACCGAACGCCACGCTTCAGGGCGGGCCACACGGTCCAGGCCCACGCCTCCCCAAAAACGGACGCGGTGGCCCATCGCTTGCCAGCGTGGGTGAGGCCCCACACCCGCCTCGTCGTGGCAGGCGGGTGACGCCAGCGAGGGCCGAGTGCTAGCGGGACGGGAGGGGCGGTCCGGGACCGGCTCGGTCGTGCGATGGCCGGGGTCTCGCCCTATCTTGGCAGTGTCCCTCCCGCCCGCAGGGCCGAACCGCTGCCGCTGCTGGAAGCAGTCGGCTGCAGCGGCAGCGGTTCGGCCTTTATACTGACACGCACCGGACAAGCAACTGTGGTGTGCACGCCCCTCTCACTGCGGTGTCTTCCCGGTGAAGACAGGATAGAGGGGGAGCCGATGCTCCGTCTCGTGCCACTGCGCTTCTAAACACTGCGCGATGTCGTGGCAGGTGTCTGTGACGGCACCGCTCTGCCCCCAGGTGTGCGTAAGATTGATGAATTGGCGCAGGCATGTGAGAATCCGCTGGCGCCATGTGGACACCCCCCCATTGCTGGGCAGCCGCATAGACGTGGGGGATCACGCCGCAGGCGCCGGCCAGCCACGCCGGCCAGCACGCCAGGTAGGCGGGCTGGAAGACGGTATCCTCTCCGCACGGGCACTGGCAGACAACGACCTTTGTCGCAGGACTCCGCGTCGGTGTAGTCAGTGCGCCGATGCTGCTCGATGGGGCGATGGATGGCGACGCGTTCCTAGTCTATGTGCGCGAGTTCCTCTGCCCAACGCTGAGTGCAGGCGATATCGTCATGGCCGATAAGCTCAGTAGCCACAAGGTAGCAGGCGTGCGCGAAGCCATCGAAGTACAGGGTGCGGAATTGCGTTAGTTGCCGCCGTACTTGCCTGACCTGAACCTCATTGAAAAACTGTTCTCCACACGCAAAGCTTTGCTCCGAAAAGCCGCGCACCGCACTGTCGATGCACTCTGGGAAGACATAGGAAAACTCCTCGACACCTTCTCATCAGATGAATGTGCCAACTACTTCAAATCATCAGGATATGTGTCTGTTTAAATCAAAAATGCTCTAGCTACCTTCCTCGACCCCATCGCACCGATCGTAAAAATGCGCCCGCTGCGACGCACGCTCATGTGTGGGACCACCTGCTGGCAGCAATGATAGGCGCCCTTGAGACAGGAGTCGATCATGGGATCCCATTCGGTGGCGGGCAAACGCGGCACCCGCCGCCCTCGGTGCAGCGCCGCGTTATGCACCAGCACGTCGATCTGTCCGTAGTGCGCCAGCACGTGGGCGACCAGGCGCTCGACATCTGCCGCCACGGCCACATCCGCTTGGACTGGGAAGCCATCACTTCCCAGCCCCCGCAGCGCCTCTCGTACCTCGGCGGCAGCATCCGGACGACTGACGTCATTGAGAGCAATGCGCGCTCCCTCCGCGGCCAATCCGCGTGCAATGGCTCGGCCAATACCCCGCGACGCCCCCGTAACCCATGCCACTTTGCCTTGTAACGTCACCTGATGTCTCCTCTGGGTTGTGGGCAATGTGCGCACACCCCTCACCCCCCTGACCGGCGAGGGAGGACGCAGGCGAGAGCCGACAGCGGCAGGCTGCCCGTGTCGCGTGGACTCCAGACGCTGTCTGCCTCTTTCCTTCTAGGTCTTTGGTAGTGTACACTGCTATGCAGCAGGCGGAAATGAGGGGCACCACCGCACACATCGTCATTCGCTCCGCCATCTGGCGCTGGCAGGGAGGTTATAGATGAATGGGAACCAATCCAATCGTACACGCAAAGGTCTTGGCCCGGGGTTGCCTTTTTCCTTCTGGTATGTCCTCGTGGCTATCGGGTTTTTACTCGTCCTGCAAAACGTGTTGTTTGCGCGCCCGTTTGAGCAACTGCCTTATAGCGACTTTAAGACTGCCTTACGTCAGGACCGTATCGAAGATATTCAGATCAGTGTGCATACGATTCGCGGCACGCTCCGCTCCAGCCCCAGCGACAAATTACCGCCGGTGCGCTTCATGGCGGTTCGTGTGGATGACCCCGAGCTGGTTCAGGAATTAGAGAAACATCACGTCAAATATACGGGACAGTATGATAGCGATGTGGTGAAAACCCTCCTCTCGTGGATCATCCCGCTGGTGTTTTTGTTTATTGTATGGGGCTTTCTCTCACGCCGTCTGGGGCCTGGCCAGGGGGTGATGAATTTTGGCAAGAGTCGGGCACGGATTTATGCTGAGCGTGAAACTGGTGTGACGTTTACCGATGTGGCTGGTGCTGATGAGGCGAAAGAAGAGCTGCAGGAGATCATCGACTTCCTGCGCTACCCGCAAAAATATTCGGCCCTGGGTGGTCGGATTCCCAAAGGCGTGCTCTTGGTCGGCCCGCCGGGCACCGGCAAAACCCTCCTAGCGCGTGCCGTCGCTGGTGAGGCGTCCGTACCATTTTTTAGTCTGAGTGGCTCGGATTTTGTCGAAATGTTTGTCGGGGTTGGCGCGGCGCGGGTCCGCGACCTCTTCAAGCAGGCCCAAGAAAAAGCGCCATGTATTGTCTTTATTGACGAGTTAGACGCGGTGGGGAAGGCTCGGGGTATTAACCCCATGCAGCAAAATGACGAGCGCGAACAGACCTTAAATCAGCTCCTGGCAGAGATGGATGGTTTTGACCCGCGCAAGGGAGTGATCATTCTTGGGGCCACGAACCGTCCAGAAATTCTCGATCCGGCCTTGCTCCGGGCCGGGCGTTTTGATCGCCAGGTGGTCGTCGGGCGTCCTGACTTGCAAGGACGTCTTGACATTCTCCGCCTCCATGCCAAGAAAGTCCGGCTGGGTGCCGATGTCGATCTCCAGATCATTGCGGCGCGCACCCCGGGCATGGTGGGCTCGGATTTGGCCAATGTCATCAATGAAGCAGCTTTGCTGGCCGCACGGTATGGCAAAGATGCGGTTATGATGGATGAGTTGGATAAAGCGATTGACCGCATTATGGCTGGTCCAGAAAAAAAGAGTCGCGTCATGGCGCCCGAAGAAAAACGGCGGGTGGCCTATCACGAATCCGGTCATGCCCTCGTGGCAGAATCATTACCGCATGCTGATCCGGTGCGCAAGGTGACGATTATCCCGCACGGCGTGGCGGCGTTGGGGTATACGCAGCAACTCCCCACGCAGGATCGCTATCTGTACACGAAAGACGAATTACTCGATCGGATGACGGTGATGCTCGGGGGACGCGCCGCAGAAGAGGTGGTGTTTCATGACGTCTCGACCGGCGCGCAAGATGATTTGCAGCGTGTGGGCGAGATGGCGCGCCGGATGATCACTGAGTTGGGGATGAGCGAGCACCTAGGCGCTTATGCGGTCGAGCAAGCCCGGCAACCGATGTTTCTGGATGGGGGCTATCAGAGTCCCAAACATTACAGCGAGGCGATGGCACGCCGTATTGACCATGAGGCGCAAACCATGGTCGAGCGTATGTACCAACGAGCGCACCAGATTCTGGAAACGCATCGCGACAAGCTCGAAGCGCTGGCGCAGTATCTGCTGCAACATGAAGTCATTGACCAGGCGTCGCTGGGACTGCTCCTCGGCGATTTACGCTCTGGCCCACAGCCCAAACTGCTTGGCTAAGCGCCTCTCCCGCTAGGGGTGACCAGCCGGGCGCCCCTACGCCTGTCCTACCGTTACATGGATGTGGTCCAGATGCTTGACATGCGTACAGGCACTGACGTCCTCAAGCGCACACCCCTCCGCATCGGTGATCAACAAACGGACCGGGCCGCCTTGTGGCGTGGACAGCGGTTCGAGTCCCTGCCGGTACACCAGGAGCGCACGGTCGATGACCGCTGCCAGGGGCACACAGGCCGAGAACTGATCCCGACTCGCCCGGAAGGTCACATGCGTGGCATCCGCGTGCACGCCAGCTGCCTCCAGGATGGTCCGCAAGCGGACCGCGCTGCCCTCTCGGCCCGGCACGCACGTGCCGACATCGCCTATCTGGGGTGCCAGTGACGCCAAGCCGACAAAATCAAAGGTGTGCCCCTGCTGGACCGCCCCGTCCACGTGCACGGCAGTTTTTCCACGCCCATGGTCGTCCTCACGCCGCTCGATGTCGTCTTCCCCGAGATAGTCCCCGCACTGCACCTCGATGACCGCAAGTGCGGCCTCCCCTGGGTTGGCCAGACGATGCCAGGAGGCACGAGGGATATCGATGGCCTGACCCGCGACGTAGCGTGTGTCCACGTCATCGAGCGTGACGAGGGCTTCCCCCTGCACCACCGTCCAGTGTTCTGCGCGATGCGCGTGCCGTTGATAACTCAGGCGTGCGCCTGGCCACACGGTCAAACGTTTGACTTTATAGGTCGGCGTATCCAGGAGGACTTCCCAACGCCCCCAGGGTGGCGCAGCATGGTGGGCGCGGGCTTTCTCCTGCTCAAGGATGGTGATGTACACGTTGATGTACGCATCAACCATGCGGTCGACAGCGCAATGGGTGACCGCCCACGCCCGGCAGTCCTGGCGCCGCAGTCCCGCGACCTGCGCCAGGGCCGCCACGGCCCCCGCCGCATCGTGCGCCAGATAGCCGGTATGCCCGTGCTGGATCATCTCCGCCATGGCCTCGCCCGTCACGGTCACCACCGGCGTCCCGCACGCCAGGGCTTCTACGGCACTCAAGCGCTGCTCCGCGCTGACACGCCCCGTCTGCAGCAGGGCATACGCACCACCCAGCAGGGTCTGGTAGGCTGCGGTAGCCACCGGTCCAACATACCGGACCCGCTCTGGATCGAGATAGGGCTCCACCTCGGCCTGAAAATAGGCCACATCCTGCACCGGCCCGGCCAGGATAAGTGGCTTGTCACCCTGCTGGGCAATCGCCAGCGCCGTGGCAATACCTGACTGAGCATGCAGGCTACCATAGACCAGCAGGTACGTCCCTACTGCGGGCTGATAGGTCAACATATCGAGATCGACCGCAGGCGGTATGATGGCCACGGCAGGGGCGTCTGGGTGACGATCCACCTCCCATTGGGCAACGTAGTACTGGCGCTCTAGGCTTCCCTGCTGCCAGGCACACATCTGCGGCATGGAACCGCTATACAGGGTAGTGAGGATAGGCGTCGGCAGGGGCTGGCTATACGCCAGGGGGAAGAGATCGCCATAATTATGGATCAGGTCAAACTCGCCAGCCCGTGCGCTGAGATGGGCGACGTGGCGTTGCGTCCAGTCCTGCGACGCCGGAACGCTCTCCGTCGCACACGCCACTGGGCAGACCGCCGCCAGTTGCCCTGGCGTCTGGGAATCGCCGCTGGCAAAGAGGGTCACGTCAATGCCCTGGCGCACCAAGCCGGCACACAGGAGCGCAATCTGTCGTTCACGCAGGCCGTCATAGAGGGGCGGCACACTGGAGGTGATGGGAGCAAGGAGGGCAAGACGCATAGGCCAGTCCTTTTGAGACACGTATGTGTGGTAGAGGACGGCGCGCGGGACGGTGGTCTCCCATCGGCCCGCGGCTCCTCATGTCCTTCTTATCGTCTGATCACGTCTATAGGGAATCTAGCATGTCCTTGGCAGACGCACAACCCTACTCACCGCGCGCAGAGCCAACGCCGCACCTGCTTCCCCTATGCGCATGGCTGCCCCAGTGAGCTGGCTCACATCTTTTTGAGGCGCACGTCCTCGAGAGGCGCTGACCAGGGAAAGGGATTGATGGCCATCAACGAGGGCTCCTCCACCCGTGGGCCAATGCCGCTGGGCCAGATGTACAACCAGATCGGTGCGAACATCACCCGCTCGTGCATGAGCTGCTGAATCTGGTGCAGTAGCCCCTCACGTTTCTTCGCGTCCGTCTCCGCGTTTTGCTGTGTGAACAGGGCATCAATGTCGGGATAGCCACCCCAGGCAAACGTGCCGGTACTGATGACCGCCTCTTCAATGCGCGTGGCGGCATTGCCATAGCGGGCGCTGACGCAGACACAGATACCCTTCAGTTGCTTTGCTCCCCGGGCCGCCTGAAACGCAGCGCGCTCCATGGTGCGGAGTCGCACTGTAATGCCCACAGCTCTCAGATAATTAGCGATAGCTTCCGCCAGCGAAAAATAGGGCGGATTCGGGGTGATCTCCCCGGCATCAAAGCCGTTGGGATAGCCCGCCTCGGCCAACAGTTGTTTCGCCTTGACGGGATCGTACGGATACGGCTCGATGGGCAATCCAAACTCAAACGTGTGCGGGATAATGCTGCCGATCGGTGGGGACGCTCCTAGCCGTTCCGCCTCGCTCAATGCTTGACGGTCCATGGCGTAATTGGCGGCGAGCCGTACGCGCTTATCATGCCAGGGCGACTTCGGATCCCACTGCTCCAGAAAATCGAGATAGAACGAGCCAATGCCCCCCGAAAAGGCCAGCTTGAGCTTCGGATCACGCTTCACCTCTTCCGCGGCCAGAGCCTCCAGGTCATAGGCCACGTCTACCTCGCCATTTTTCAGCATGGCCAGGCGTGTAGTACCTTCTGGAACGCTCTTAAAGACCAAGCGTTTGATATGCGGAACTTTGCGCCAGTAGGTTTCCACCGCCTCCATCACCAGTTCGATCCCCGGTGTATGGCTGACGAACTTATAAGGCCCTAGGCCAATAGGATGCAGTAGGAAGCCCTCATCGCCGACCTTCTCGATGTAGCGTTTGGGGACGATCCACCCCGCGGCGGTCGCCAGGGTGCCATAGTAGGTCATGAAATCTGGCCACGGCTGGTGCAGATGGAAGCGTACGGTATGGGGATTGACGATCTCGACCTCGCGGACTTTCTCGTGCAGGACCGTGGATTTATAGCGCTGGAAGCTAAACTTAACATCGTCCGCCGTGAAGGGGTCGCCGTTGTGAAACGTCAGGCCTTGGCGCAGGTGAAAAGTGTAGACACGTTTGTCGTCACTGAGCCCCCAGGATTCCGCCAGGCTTGGTGCCATGGGATTGCCTGGCATCGGTTTGACCAGGGCATCATGCAGCGCATAGCACACCCAGAAGGGCGTAGTGCCCACTGCCGCCACATGTGCCGGATCAAACCAGGCCGGCGACAAGGTGACATATAAGGCCCAGCGCATTTCCCCTTCGGGTTTATAGGTGGGAGCCGCAGCCTGGAGTGTAGGTATCATGCCGGTATATAAGAGACCTGCAACCAGTGCAACACTCCAGCAACGACGCGACAGAGACATGATCACGGACATTCGCGGCTCCTTGTGGTTCTGTCTTGCCTGAAAGACCTTCCTGCCGTTAGGCGCACTGACGTGGCGAGGATAGGGAGAGATACGGTACAAACACTGGGGTATGCCGCCAGGCACGTCAGTCTATCCAGGGTGGATACGTGTGTCAACTGCTCCATAGGCCTGACCTGACACCGCCGCGGGCACCGGCGTCAGTCACCCAGGACACTCCGCTGACGCACGGCTTCAAAGAGGAGCACCGAGGCGGCCTGCGCCACATTTAAGGAATCGATGTGCCCAGCCATGGGAATGCGGATAGGTGTCTCGCCGGACCACACCGCGCTGAGACCTGTGTGTTCCGCGCCGACTACCAGCGCTGTGGAACGTCGCAGGTCCATAGCCGTATAGCACTGCGAGGCACGGGGTGCGGCCACGAGGATCTGGGTGCGCTGCTGGCGTAACCACGCGAGCACCGCCGGGCCGGAGGCCATGGCGATGGGGACGGTGCAGAAGGCTCCCTGGCTGGCGCGTACGACATTGGGATTCCAGACGTCCGTCTGACCATCACACACGATGAGCCCGGTGACGCCAGCGGCATCGGCGGAACGCAAGATGGCGCCGAGATTGCCCGGTTTTTCGAGTCCTTCCGCCACCAGATAGAGGGGGCAGGCTGGCGTCGGCAGCTGGGTGAGGTCTCCAGCCAATTGGGCAGCCAGCCCCAGGACACCGTCAGGATGGTCACCATAGCCGATTTTGTGAAACACCGCTGCGGTGACGGCCTGGAGCACGACCCCGGCGGCGCGGGCGTCCTGCAGCAGGGCGGCGTGGGTCGGCGCGGTCTCAGCAGCGTAGTATAGCGTGGTCAGCGGAAAAGCATTCGCCAAAGCTAGGCGCACGGCCCGCGCGCCATCAATCACCAGCAGGCCTTGGCGATCACGTTCACGACGTTGCCGCAGGGCCACGAGATTTTTAATGGTCGGATTGTGCAGGCTGGTGATGATCGGGGTCATAGCTCACCCTGGCTGCTCCAGCGGGCCAGGGCACCACTGGGGAGCAGACGCGCGTCTGCGTGGTAGGGAATGCCCATTTCCATGCTGTGGAGCTGCCCGGCGCGTGCCCCCAGCATATCCCCGAGGAGATGCGCCAGAACCAGAGGGGTGACGCCAGGCGTATGGGCACTGAGGAGCACAAACAAGGGCGTGGGACTTAGCACCTGGCGGCAGAGGTCGAGCAGCGCCGGCAAGTCCCGTTCGAGCTTCCAGACCTCGCCTTTACTGCCGCGGCCAAAGGACGGCGGATCCAGCACCAGGGCATCATACGTATGGCCACGCCGGGCTTCACGGGTGAGAAATTTGCCGACATCTTCCACCACCCAGCGGATCGGCGCCTGGGCCAGCCCACAGAGCTGGGCGTTGTCACGGGCCCAGGCGACGATGCCTGCCGCCGCATCGAGGTGCACCACCTGGGCGCCAGCCGCGGCCGCGGCCAGGGACATGGCACCGGTGTAGGCAAAGATATTGAGCAGTTGCACGGGGCGTCGCACCGCCCGGATGGTCTGGTGCACCCACTGCCAGTGCGGGCCATGTTCGGCAAAAAGCCCAAGATGGCCAAAATCCGTCAAGCGCACCTGGAGGGTCAGGTCGCCATAGGTGATGACCCAGGAGGACGGCAGCGTATGGCGATACGTCCAGTCGCCACCGCCCGTGCTGGTACGGTGATAGGAGGCTGCCGCTGTGTCCCAAGCTTGGCGAGGGAGGGTGGGGCGCCAGAGGGCCTGTGGGGCGGGGCGCACCAGACGGTACGGTCCCACTTGTTCGAGCTTGCGCCCATGGCCGGTGTCCAGCAGGAGGTAGGCAGAAGCGTGTGCCGTGGGCATACGTTGGCGGTCTCTCTTACGTGCTGCGAAACAGCGCGAGCGTATCGTAGACAAAGGTCTGGTGCGCCGTGCGCGTGAGCCAGGGCTGCTGCTCCACAACGCTGGTGCAGGCACCATAGGCGGCAATCGTGATGGGCCGGGTGCGGGCCTCGCCGTGCAGACGCGCCAGCACGGTGCGCATGATCTCGCCGGTAAAAGGCGTGTAGAGAAAAAACACGCTGCCGTCGGTGTAGGTCGCCTCGCGGGCATCGACGTTCTGGAAGGCCACACGTGTCAGGTGCAAGGCCTCAGCGCGTTGCTGCGCATAGGCCCAGTACGCGGGTTCAAACTCTATCCCCCTGGCGTGGGCTGAGGTGAGCAAGCCGACTAACAGTGCCACACGGCCTAAGCCGGCTCCCAGATCATAGAACACATCCGTGGCACGCAGGTGCAGGAGTTCAATCAGGGCAAAAATCGCTCGGGCCGGGGTGGGATGATAGCCGATCATCCCCGATTGTAGGGGCGTGGTTTCTTCTGGAGGGCGAGCAATACCTAACACGCCATTGATGAAAATGTCCAGGTAATCAGCATCGAGATCTTCCCAGGTCAGCGGGAGATCACTCGGCCCGACGTACGTGCCGCGCAGGTAGTGCAGGAGTGGCCCCGTGGCCGGGGTCGCGATGATCTGCTCCCTGAGACGCTGGAAGAGCCGCTGATTGACCTGCTCCAGGCGCGTCCACAGGTGTTCGGCGCGTTGGGACAGCTGTGCCAGATAGGCGTTATAGCCATGCACATACTGCAGGTTCTCAATCTGTTCGAGCACGTGAAAGCTCAGCTGATCCAGCGCATAGACCCGTGGCACAAAGTTGACATCGTGCCACAGTGACGCATCCTGCTCCAGGGTGTGCAGCGTTGTCTGCATGGCTTGCACCGTTTTGTAGACCATGGCACCCCTCCTCCCAGCGACACCCCCCCCCGCTCACGCTGTCGGGCGGAAGCCAAACGTCTGGGCAAAACGCGTGGCGTAGTGCTCCCACACCTCAGGATTGATCAGGCGCGGCGGACGTTGGCCCTGGAAAATCTGCACCAGTTGCTGGGCATTCCACTCCGCCATGAGACTGCGCGCATCACTCGTGACTCCGGCAGTGTGGTACGTGGCGATCACATTATCGAACGTCAGCAGTGGGTGCTCCATGGGTGGCGGCTCGACGTTCCAGACATCCACCCCAGCCCCGGCGATTTGCTTGGTTTCCAAGGCGGCGGCCAGGGCGCTCTCTTCCACGATTCCACCACGGGCGGTGGTGATGAGAAAAGCCTCGTGCGGCATCAGCGTCAACTCCCGCTGGCCCAGCATGCCCTTGGTCTCGGCGTTGTACGGACAATGGACGGTGACAAAATCGCTCTGTGCGAGGAGCGTGTTGAGATCCACCGGGGTGGCCCCGCGCTCGCTACACTCGGCAGCGTTGAGATACGGATCGTACGCCAGAACCTTCATGTTGAGGCCCAAGCGGCAAATGTGGGCGACACGCCGCCCGACATTGCCCAGGCCGATAATGCCCACGGTGCGGCCCATGGCGTTGCGGCCCTTAAACGTTTCACGATCTATCCCGCGCTCCTTACGCAGCGAGCGGTCTGTTTGCAGAATGTTTTTGGTCAGTGACAGCATCATGGCCACGGTATGTTCGGCCACGGCTTGCGCGTTGGCACCGGACTGGTTCACCACCAGGACGCCGGCTGCGGTACAAGCGGCCACATCGACGGGATCATAGCCCGCGCCCGAGGTCGACAGCACCAGTAGGGACGGGCAAAGCGTCAGCAGCGCGGCGGTGCCTTTGTAGTGGTCCGGCACCTCATCGCGGGCGGAGGTGATGCAGTACGCGTGGCACGCCGCCATGATGGCCCAGTTATCCACCTCTGGCGCGTCGAAGGCTAGGCGATGCGTCACGATATCGGTGGCGTGGGCCAGTGCGTCGGCCACGTTGGGCACTTTATGATCGTTAAACCAAAAGACCTGCTTGAGGGTATTGCTGAGCGCCATCGGACCACGTTCCTTTTCTTGTCTACAGGCAATGTTCTCCAAGCAGTGTGGAGGCCAGATTGGCCACCCCAGAACCCGCCGCCACATCGGTGCTGCGCGACACCCACACCCCGCTCCTGTATACTGCGCTCCCTGCTATCCCCACGAGAGAGCTGAGGGAAGGCGTTGAACGAAGGAGACCATAATGACACCCACAATCGCACCACAGGTGCATGTCAGTGTCCCCGCGACGACGGCGAATCTTGGGAGCGGCTTCGATATCTTTGGGCTAGCACTGCAATTATATAACGTTTTCACCTTCACGAGCACGCCGACGCCGGGCTGGCGTGTGAGCCTCCCTGCCCATGTACGCCTCCCAACGGATGAGCGCAACCTAGTGTTCCGGGCCGCGCGGGCCTTATGTCTGCGGGTGGGGACTCTGCCACCGGGCTTACACTTGACGATCGAGACGGGCATACCCCAAGCCCGTGGTCTGGGCAGCAGTTCCTCGGCGATTGTCGGTGGCCTGCTCGCGGCGAACGTCTTGACCGGGTCGACCCTAGACCGTGAGGCCCTGCTGGCGATGGCCGTAGCCATTGAAGGCCATCCCGATAATGTCACGCCCGCCCTCCTCGGGGGGATGACCTTGTCGTATAGCGTGGACAACGCCCACCGCTATGTAACCTTGCCCTTTCCGGCGGACCTGACGCTGGTGGTCGCCATCCCTGACTTTGAGCTCTCGACGGCACAGGCCCGCGCCGTGTTACCGGGCCAGGTCAAACGGGCTGACGCCATCTTTAACTGTAGTCGTACGGCTTTACTAGTGCAGGCGCTGCATCAGCGCGATTATGCCCTGCTGGCAACCGCCATGGATGATCGGCTGCACCAACCGTATCGTGCCACCTTAGTCCCTGGCATGACTGCCGCCATTGCCGCCGGGTACGCCGCCGGGGCACGGGGTGTGGCCCTGAGTGGGGCCGGTCCAACCCTGCTGGCGCTGGCCGACACCGCCCCAGAGGCGGTAGCTCAGGCCCTGCAGGCATCCTTTGCACAGCATGGCGTCACGTGTACCACCCGCCTGTTGCAGGCGGACACCGTAGGCGCGACGGTCTCGGTCTCCCCCCAAGCCGCAGAGGAGTGAGCCTGATCAGCGCCCGTCGTGGTGGTCACATCGCGGTCATACCACCATCGACAAACAAACACGAGCCTGTCACATACGATGCCTCGCCTGAGGCCAAAAAGAGGATACAGGCTGCCACTTCCTCGGGCGTGCCGGGGCGCTTCAGCATCGTGCGGCTGGCGGCGTCGGTACGATATTGCTCAATCGTCTGGCCTGCGGTCTGCAGACGCCGTGCGTGGAAAGGCGTGAAAATCGGCCCCGGACACACGGCATTGACGCGGATGCCCTCGGGCGAGTGATCCATCGCCATCCCGCGTGTGAGCCCCGCCACCGCGGCTTTGGCGGTATCGTACTGCACCGTGTTCCCTCCGGCGACAATAGAGCGCACGGAGGCCACGTTGACAATGCTGCCCCCGCCTACCCGCCGCATGGCGGGGATGGCGGCTTTGGCGCAAAAAGCGTAGCTCTTCAGATTCACGCCTAAGAGCGTGTCCCAGCTCTCGGCACTCGCCTCAACCACGGTCTGATACATGCGAATCCCGGCATTATTGACCAGGACGTGCAGCGCACCAAAATGGGCGACGGTCTGCTGGATAAAGCCCAGCGCTGCGGCCTCCTGGCTCACGTCGGCTACGTGAAAGAGCGCCTGCCCGCCACCCGCCTCAATCTCGGCGGCCACGCGTTGCCCGCGTTCGACGTCCCGGTCGGCGAAGGCGACCTGCGCGCCCTCGGCAATGAACCGCCGCACCGTGGCCTCGCCAATACCCGATGCCCCACCAGTAACCGCCGCGATCTTCCCACTCAGTTGTCCCATAGGTCTCTCCCTGTCTCGGTATAGCGTAGTTGTCAGGTGAGAGGGAGGATACCCGCCAGCCGCTACGCGGTACAGGCAATTCTTCCGCGCGGTCTGGCGCTGGGTGTGGTGTCAGGCACACAGTGACCAACAAGCGCTGGGAGGTCCCGTCATGCATGGCGGGGAAGGAGAGGCGTGGGCGGGCGCCGGGCTTGATGCCCATCACCCATCTCAGGGCGCGCCTGTAGCACAGGGAGCCCGCTCTGGGTATGGACACGATGGGAGTGTGGGGGCGTATGTGATGTATGGAAGTGGAGAATGCGGGATTCGAACCCGCGACCTCCGCCTTGCAAGGGCGGCGCTCTCCCATCTGAGCTAATTCCCCAGAGTATGGCAGGCAGCGGCAGAGAGCTTACTGAGTTCATCCTGAAGTGTCAAGGCGTTCCCACAGTAAGCCAAGGGCCATGTCGTGAGATGGGGCGGATGGGTTTGAGGGCTGTGTCCGCTCTCCCCCCGCGTCGCAGTGATACGCCGAGGATGCAGACCTACACCGGCTGCGTTGATGTGTGGATCCCATTCGGTGACGAGATGCCCTGTGCCGCACTCTCCTTGCCCGTTGCTGCCGTGCCAGCCATGTCCGTTGAGGCGCACAGCGTCTCCGCCAACTCCGCTGTTTTCAGTAGTTGCATGAGCGCGTCACGATCGACGACTTCGTGCTCAATCAGCAGCCTGGCTAAGGACTCGAGTAGTGCCCGCTTCGCCGTCAACGTCTCGCGCACCCGGCAGTGCGCAGCATCGAGCAACTGCCGGATTTCTGCGTCGATCACACAGGCGGTCTCTTCGCTATACTCTCGCGCCGCTCCGGTCGGTACCTGGAGGAACATCGCCTGCCGAGGCGCCTCAAAAGTGGCCAGGCCGAGCACATCACTCATGCCATAGCGGGTGATCATGTGGCGGACCAGATCGGTAGCGCGTTGCAAGTCGTCTTGTGCCCCAGTCGACACATCGCCAAAGATAATTTCCTCGGCTGTCCGTCCGCCGAGAAGGACGTCCAGGCGGTCGAGGAGTTCGGCGCGCGTCATCAGGTAGCGGTCCTCTGTGGGCAGCTGCTGGGTATACCCCAGTGCCGCCACGCCCCGCGGGATGATCGAGATCTTGGCGACGCGGTCGGCCCGCGGGCGTGACTCGGCCACGAGCGCATGACCGGCTTCATGGTACGCCACGATTTCCTTTTCTTTGGGATTGATGACACGCGATTTGCGCTCGATGCCCGCCACGACCCGATCGATAGCCTCCTCAAAGTCGATCATTTCGACCGCGTCCTTCTCCTCACGCGCAGCGCGCAGGGCAGCCTCATTGACCATATTGGCGAGATCGGCGCCGACAAACCCCGGTGTCCGCGCCGCAATCTGGTCTAGAGCCACACTCGAGCCCAGGGTCACCTGCCGCGTATGCACCTGGAGAATTTTCGTACGGCCCTTCAGATCCGGTCGGTCGATGACCACTTGGCGATCAAAGCGTCCAGGGCGCAGCAGCGCCGGATCGAGGATCTCTGGACGATTCGTCGCGGCTAGCAAGATAACGCCTTTCTGGGTATCAAAACCGTCCATCTCTGCCAGGAGCTGGTTCAAGGTTTGTTCACGCTCATCATGGCCACCCGACATGGGGCTGACGCTGCGGGTCTTTCCCAGGGCATCGAGTTCGTCGATGAAGATAATACTCGGCGCCGTCGATTGCGCCTGGGCGAACAGGTCGCGCACGCGCGCCGCACCCACTCCGACAAACATCTCGACAAAGTCGGCACCGCTCAAACTGAAGAAGGGCACGCCGGCTTCCCCCGCCACCGCTTTGGCCAGGAGGGTTTTGCCGGTGCCAGGGGCACCAACAAGGAGCACCCCTTTGGGGATCTTACCGCCTAAGCGGCGATAGTGCTCCGGGCGCTTCAGAAAATCGACGATTTCCATGAGTTCGGCGCGCGCCTCGTCAATGCCCGCGACATCCTCGAAGGTGACGCCCGTGGACTTTTCCACATAGACTTTGGCTTTACTCTTGCCAATGCTCATCAGGCCGCTGGTCGGGCCCATACGCCGCATGAGCACGCCCCAGATGCCCACGAACACGAGGGTTGGGACAATCCAGGAGAGCAGGGTGATCAGCCAGCGACTCTCGACGCGTCCCTGAAACTGCACCCCAGCCGCCTCAAGAGCCGGGATCAGGGTGGGGTCATCCAAGCGCACCGTCACAAAGCGCGCCTCGCTCCGGACGGGTTTGCGGAGTTCCTCCTGCTGCGCCGGTGGCAGCAATCCCTCCAACCCGTCGGTGCTGAGGCGCCCGGTAATCGTATTCTCCCAGAGCAGCAGGTCGATAACCTTCCCCGCTTTGAGCAGTGTCTTAAAATCGCGGTAGGATAGATTCTCACTCTGGGGGGCGAAGAACATCGCATGGATCAGCAGGAGCCCAATCGAGGCAAGGATAAAGTAGCCAATGGAAAATTTTCGTTGGGTCGAGGGCATGCGCATAGGCGCTCCTTGACGTCAGGATCCCCACGTAGTCCTGGTGTCGTAATCAGGACGACAGAGAGCCTCGTGGTTCCTCAGAGGGCGGTGGTACGGCGGTGGCTTTCTCCCCGGCGCTTCCAGCAGGATGAAGTGTCGAGAGAGCAAAGACATATTAACTATTTTAAGTTAATTGACAAACTATTTTAGCACACAAATTGCATTATTGCAGTAATTTATTAGGGGCTCTCTGGTCAGCGCGTGTTCCGTGTCACTCCCGGAAACACGACGACCCGTGCCCATGACAAGGCAAGTGTGGGAGACTTGGTGCGTGCATCTATTGGGTAGGAGGAGTGGACATCCCCACAGACCGAGAGCGCATGGGTGTAGAGCTGGATGTCCGTTGCTTGACAAACTGGTGAAAAGACCATAATGTCTCGCCAGCATGACAGTGCTATGGTATCGAAGACACCGGAATGGTCTTGGGGCGGCAAGGCATCAGTGCAGTATCGCAGTCCTAGAGAAATCCTTGGGGTACGCCATAGTGAGCTGGCACCGATCTGAAGTTGACGGATCATCGTGCTGAGGGATGCTATGTTTGAATCGCTCACAGCCAAACTTGATGGAATCTTCTCACGTTTACGTGGACGTGGCAAGCTGACAGAAGCCAATGTGCAAGACGCCATGCGGGAAGTACGTCTGGCGCTCTTGGAGGCCGATGTCAACTTCCAGGTAGTCAAGGACTTTGTCCAACGTGTGCGCGAGCAGTCCATGGGGCATGAGGTGATGCGGAGTCTCACCCCAGGACAGCAAGTGGTCAAAATTGTTCGTGATGAACTGACCACGCTTATGGGCGAGGCCCATCGTCCGTTGCAAATGGCTTCGCGGCCTCCCACGGTGCTCTTACTCGTGGGCTTGCATGGATCTGGGAAGACCACGACGGCGGCCAAACTGGCGAAAAAAGTGCAGGAAATGGGCCACCGTCCACTGCTCGTGGCTGCCGATATTTATCGTCCAGCAGCCATGGAACAGTTGCGCGTACTCGGGGAAAGCATTCACGTGCCAGTGTTTGTGCAAGAAGGGGCACGCGATGCGGTCAAAATCTGTCAGCAAGCGTTTGACTATGTCCGGACGGTGCACTGTGACACCATTATCCTCGATACGGCAGGTCGTGTACAGATTGATGAAGACCTCATGCAAGAGTTGCGGGACATCAAACGGGTAACCACGCCGCATTACACCTTCCTTGTCGTCGATGCCATGACGGGGCAAGAAGCGGTCAAAGTCGCGAAAGCTTTTGACGAGGCGGTGACCATTGACGGCACCATCTTGACCAAATTAGATGGGGATGCGCGTGGTGGCGCGGCGCTGTCGATTAAGGCGGTGGTGGGGAAGCCCGTGCAGTTTGTCGGGATGGGGGAGAAGCTGGAAGCCCTGGAAGCCTTTCACCCTGACCGCATGGCCTCGCGGCTGCTGGGCATGGGCGATGTGCTGACCCTGATCGAAAAAGCGGAACAAGCCATGGATCAGGACGCTGCCGTGGCCCTCGAACACAAGATGCGTCAGGCGAATTTTACGCTGGAAGACTTCCGGACGCAGCTCCAACAGTTAAAACAGATGGGGCCACTGGAAAATCTGTTGTCGATGATTCCTGGGATGAAAGCGGCAAAACTGCCGCCGGTCGATGAGGGTGGCTTGCAAAGGGTTGAAGCGATCATTAGCTCTATGACGTTAGCAGAGCGTCATAATCACGCCCTCATCAATGGCAGTCGGCGCAAACGTATCGCTCGTGGGAGTGGGACCAGCGTCGAGGATGTGAATCGTCTCTTGAAACAGTTTGCCCAAACGCAGAAGCTGATGAAATCCCTCGTGACCCAGAAAAAAGGCAAAGGGAAATGGGGCCGTTTCTCCTTACCCCGGCCCTTCTGATCGTCTATCACGCCTACTATGGTGTGCAGAAAAAGGATAGCGCTCGTGGCAGTACGTATCCGTCTCAAACGTATGGGGGCCAAGAAACGGCCTTTTTACCGTGTCATCGTGGCCGATGTGCGTTCGCCGCGCGACGGTCGTTTTATTGACACGCTCGGCACCTACAACCCGTTGATGAATCCGGCCGACGTGAAGCTTGACCCGGACAAAGTGCGCCTCTGGTTGTCACGTGGTGCCCAACCGTCTGATCCCGTGCGGGATATCCTGGCACGGGCAGGTTTGCTCCATGCCTAAGGCCTGCGGGATAGCGTGAGCAGAACGTAAGGTGGATCTGTGGAGGGTTTCATCGCAATTGGGCGTCTGACCAAACCGCATGGTCTCCGTGGTGAATTGGTCTTCTTACCCTACTTTTATGATCTCGATCTGTTACCGGCTCTTATCACCCAAAAGATTTTCCTGCATCACAGTCAGACTCCCGAGCAGCCGCATACCGTGGATACATGGCGTTTAGCGCATAAACGGGTCTTGGTGCAATTGGCTGGCTGCAAGGATGTCACGAGCGCAGAGCGGTGGCGTGAGTACGAAGTCGTGGTGCCACGGAGTCGGTTTCCCGCGCTTCCCGTCGGCGAATACTACTGGTTTGAGATCGAAGGGCTGGCCGTGTACGATGACGCAGGGAGCTATCTTGGGAGAGTTGCTGAGATCATCTATACGGGGAGTAACGATGTCTATGTCGTGCAAGATGGGGTACAAGAGCGACTCGTCCCGGCTTTGCATGCTATGATACGGACGATTGACGTGGAGCATGGGGCGATGCACCTCGCGGTCACTGCCGAGCGACTCGACTAGACCATGGAAGTCCACATTCTGACCATTTTTCCCGAGATGTTTCTGGCCCCTTTCCAGGCAAGTATGCTGCAGCGGGCGCAGGAGCGTGGTTTATTGCACGTCCACGTCCATAACTTGCGCACCTTTGCGACAGACCGCCACCATATCACAGACGATGCACCCTATGGTGGGGGAGCTGGGATGATTATGAAACTGGAACCCATGGTGCGCGGCATCCAGGCCATCCAGGAGAATTTTGGCCCATCGCATGTCATCCTCCTGAGCCCCCAGGGGATGGTCCTGACCCAGGAGCACGCCAAGACCTTAGCGACCCAGGAGCGTTTACTGTTAATCTGCGGACGCTATGGGGGCGTCGATGCGCGCATACAGGCCTATACACACGCAGAAGTCTCCATTGGGGATTATGTACTCACGGGAGGAGAGATACCGGCCTTGGTGCTCATTGACGTGGTAGGACGCTTGCTGCCGGGGGTTCTTGGCGATCCCCATTCTGCCGAGGAGGATTCGCTCTTCCATGGTCTGCTGCAAGGGCCCCAATACACACGCCCGGTGGCCTACGGTGGCCTGCGCGTCCCCGACACCCTGTTATCAGGGGATCATGCGGCCATTCAGCGCTGGCGGCGGCGCCAAGCCCTGTGGACGACCCTGCAACGGCGTCCAGACCTCTTGTCGACCGCACCGTTGACGCCCCAAGACCACGCCGTGCTCCACGCCTTGCAGCATGCAGGAGCATCCCCCGATGGCTCGTGACGTGCCGCATCTCTCCATCGCCTTACTGCATTACCCTGTCTATAACAAAGCACGGGAGATCGTGGCGACCTCTCTCACTACCTTAAATCTCCATGACTTGGCACGCCTGGCTGCCACGTATGGGACAGCGGGATGTTATATCGTTACGCCCTTACAGCGGCAGCGCGAGCTCGCAGGCCAGATGATAGCGCACTGGACTGAGGGGTACGGCGCTACCTATAATCCTACCCGTGCAGAAGCCTTACACACGATCCAAGTCGTCGAACACCTTGAGGCCGTGGTCCAAGATATTACGCAGCATTGTGGCGTGGCGCCACGTTTGATCGCCACGGATGCGCGACTCTTCCCACGGTGCATTTCCTATGCGGCGTTGCGCCAGGTGATCTGGCAGGAGCGTCAGGTCTGCCTCTTACTCCTGGGGACAGGCTGGGGGTTAGCAGAAGACGTGATGGCACGTTGTGACTACATTTTAGCGCCGCTGTATGGATTAACACCGTATAATCACCTCCCGGTACGCGTCGCAGCAGGGATTATGTTAGACCGTTTGCTTGGTCAAACGGACGCGACGTCAAGTGTCCCCTCGCCACCACGGCGTTACGAGCAAGGAGCTGGATGATGTATCCGTTAATGGAACTTGAACAGAGCCAGATGAAGCAGAATCTGCCAGCATTTCGTCCTGGGGATACGGTGCGTGTCCAGGTGCGGCTCATAGAGGGGAATCGTGAGCGTGTCCAAGCCTTTGAAGGCGTGGTCATTTCCATTAGTGGTGCCGGTGGACGGCGGACGTTTATCGTGCGGAAAGTGTCGTATGGCGTCGGGGTTGAGCGCATCTTCCCTTTGCATTCCCCCAAGCTCGATAGCATTGAAGTGATACGGCGTGGGCAGGTCAGACGTGCGAAGCTCTTTTATCTCCGTCAGTTAAAAGGCAAGGCCGCGCGTATTAAAGAGAAACGTACAGCCTAGAAGAGCACGAGCCCTATGGTTCGCCGTCGTCGTGCTGCACCGGTGTTTGCTCCCGTCGAGCGCGAAGCCCACGTGGCTGGATTTCACAGAGTGGCCGGTCTTGATGAAGCAGGTCGTGGACCGTTGGCAGGCCCAGTCGTCGCTGCGGCAGTGGTGTTGCCTGTGGGGTGTCATATTCGAGGTTTGCGCGACTCGAAGTGTTTAACCGCTGCCCAACGGGATGCTGTCTATTACCGCATTCAGCAGCAGGCCTTAGCGTATGGCATGGGCATGGTCTCTCATACACAGATTGATCAACGCAATATCCTGTGGGCGACCCAAGAAGCGATGCTCGCGGCCGTGCGGCAGTTATCGGACAGCCCGGATCTGTTACTGATTGATGGCATCACAGCGTTACCTACGGCCTTCCCACAACGCTTACTCATCGGGGGCGATGCACGCTGTGCGTCGATTGCTGCCGCGTCAGTCCTGGCAAAGGTCACCCGCGATCGTCTCATGATGACCTATGCGGAGGCATATCCAGCCTATGGTTTTGAGCGGCACAAAGGCTATCCTACTCCAGAGCACTATGCGCGCTTGCGCACCTACGGCCCGTGCGCCATACACCGGCGGAGTTTCCGCGGGGTGGTTTCCACGGCGCACGCGGCCCAGGGAGAGCCGCATGCGTAGTTGGCGTCGCTGGCGTGGCCAGCATGGCGAACAGATGGCCGTCCAATTTTTACAGGGGCACGGTTATCGCATCGCCCAGCAGAATTACCGCTGTCGCGTGGGTGAGGTCGATATTATTGCCTGGGATGGGACGACGCTGGTGTTTGTTGAGGTCAAGACGAAAGGGCAAACCGCCTTTGGGGCACCGCAAGCCATGGTGGATGCACGCAAACAACAGAAAATCGTCCAGGTGGCGATGGTCTACGTGCAGGAGCAGCGGTTACGCGATCTGACACTGCGTTTTGATGTTGTGGCCATTATGATGGTCCCCGGTGCGGCCCCTGTCGTCACGCATGTCCCGAGTGCGTTTACGCCCTCGCCGCATTTCCTGTATTGAAAATGCAGTCCTTGTCAGTGTGTGACCCCGAGGGGTTGGCCCTTGACAAAGAGGTGTCTGACTCCTATCTTTCTAATCTCACCGTCCGGATCTGACGTCGATGGAGGGCATGAGTCTTGAGTATGCAGACGGTTTCTGTTCGGAAAGAAGACGTAACGCGCAAATGGTACATCATCAACGCCGAGAACCAGGTGGTTGGGCGTCTGGCCAGTGAAGTCGCCAAAATTTTGCGCGGGAAGCATAAACCCCTTTATACTCCGCATGTGGATACTGGCGATTACGTCATTATCATCAATGCCGACAAAGTGAGTTTCACAGGGGATAAATGGGCGCAGAAGCTCTACCGCTGGCATACAGGGTATACGGGGGGCTTTCGCGAGATCACGGCGGGAAAAATGCGTCAGCGTCAGCCGGAACGTATTATGGAATACGCGATTCGTGGCATGTTACCCAAGACCAAATTGGGACGGGCGATGTTTAAGAAGCTTAAGGTCTATGCGGCGAACTCGCATCCGCATGCAGCGCAACAGCCTGAGCCTCTGGTATTCTCAGCATAATGAGTCATGGGTTGGCTCTCCTCCTGCGCATGCGAGGAGACTTTGCCTGGCCTTGGGAGGCAGGATGGCAGAAGGGATTCGCTATTACGGTACAGGGAAGCGGAAGTCGGCGATTGCACGCGTGTGGCTTATGCCTGGGAACGGGAAAATTACGGTAAACCAGCGGTCGCTGGAGACGTATTTCCCTGTTGAGACGCATAAGATGCTCATTCAGGAGCCATTTCGGCTCACCCAAACCCTTGGGCAATATGACGTACTGGTCACCGTCAAGGGTGGGGGCATTGCCGGTCAGGCCGTGGCGATTCGTCATGGGATCTCGAAAAATCTGCTCCATGTTGATGTCGCGCTCCGTCCTGTCCTCAAACAGGCCGGGTTTCTGACGCGTGATTCGCGTATCAAAGAGCGGAAGAAGTATGGGCAGAAAAAAGCCCGCAAGCGTTTCCAATATTCCAAACGCTAAGCAGTGTTCACAGGGGATACTGCTCTAACAGTCCTTCTGTCAGTAGGGGGTGTGTCCTTGGCCGTTACAACTATCAGGCAACTATTAGAGTCTGGCGCCCATTTTGGCCATCAGACAAATCGCTGGAACCCGAAGATGAAGCGCTATATCTTTGGGTCGCGGAATGGCATCTATATTATCGATCTCCAGCAAACGCTCTCAAAATTCCGCGAAGCGTACGAATTTATTCGGCATACATCTGCCCGTGGCGATAGAATTCTCTTTGTCGGCACGAAGAAACAGGCCCAAGACATTGTCAGTAGCGAAGCCATACGCTCACAGCAATTCTATGTGAACCAGCGTTGGCTTGGTGGGATGCTGACCAACTTTGCGACGATCAAGAAAAGCCTCGACCGGTTGCGCGAATACGAGCACATGCAGGAGGCGGGCCTGTGGGACAGCCTCCCGAAGAAAGAAGTCTTGCAACTGCAGAAGCGGATCGATAAGCTGGAGAAGCTCTTGGGCGGGATTAAAGACATGGAGTCCTTGCCAGGCGCCGTGTTTATCATTGACTGTAAAAAGGAAAAAATTGCCATCAGCGAGGCCAAGAAACTTGGCATTCCGACGGTGGCGATCGTGGATACGAACTGTGATCCTGACGATATTGATTACGTTATCCCAGGGAATGACGATGCCATCCGTACTATCCGCTTGGTAACAGGACGCCTGGCAGACGCGGCCATTGAGGGAATGCATGAGCGACAAGCGGTGTCTTTGCATGGTGCGACGTCACAGGTACCCCTGCTCGTGGCGGAGGAGATGAGCCCCGTCGTCGCCTCAGACAGTGCAGTGGCCTCTGCGGTAGGGGCCGTGGCAGAGGCATTCACCACAGAACAGCTCCCATCCGAGTAGTCTAGGTGGAAGGAAACGTTGCATGCAAGTTACCCCAGCGATGATCAAGGATCTCCGTGAAAAAACTGGGGCCGGGATCATGGATTGCAAGGAGGCCCTGACGGTCTCCAACGGTCTCATGAATGAGGCGATAGATTTCTTACGGAAGAAGGGACTGCAGTCCGCAGCCAAGCGGGCGGCACGGACGACACAAGAAGGTGTGGTCGGTTCGTATATTCATGGCGGTGGGCGCATTGGGGTGCTCGTCGAGGTGAATTGCGAAACGGATTTTGTGGCGCGTACAGACGAATTCCAAACGCTCGTCCATGATCTCGCCATGCACGTCGCGGCCGCGACCCCGCTCTATCTGACGCGCGAGGATGTGCCATCCGATATTCTCGCGAAGGAACGGGAGATTTATGAGGAGCAGGCGAAGACGAGCGGGCGTCCAGCACAGGCTATCCCGAAAATTATTGAAGGACGTATCGAGAAATACTTCCAGGAAGTCTGCCTGCTTGATCAGTCTTTTGTGAAAGACCCCAGCATGACGGTGCAAGAACTTGTCCAGGCCAGAATTGCCAAGACAGGGGAAAATATCTCTATACGGCGTTTCATACGTTTTCAGGTGGGCGACACAGCCTAGCTTCCCTGTCCACTGCGCCAACGACCAGACGACACGAAGGATGATCCATGGTGCAAGCGCTCGCTTACCGTCGTATCCTGCTCAAATTGAGTGGGGAAGCACTCATTGGTGAGCAGGGCTACGGGATTGATGCGGCCATGCTGCAGTACATTGCCGATGAAATTCATGATGTACGACAGTTGGGGGGAGAGCTTGCCCTCGTGATTGGCGGTGGCAATATCATCCGTGGGACTGATGCCAGTGCCTATGGTATTGAACGTGTCACGGTCGATTATATGGGGATGTTAGCGACGGTTATTAATAGCCTCTCCCTACAATCTGCCTTAGAGAAACGTGGGATCATCACACGTGTACAAACGGCTTTTGAAATGAAAGCGGTCGCTGAATTATATATCCGGCGGCGGGCGATCCGTCATTTAGAAAAAGGTCGTGTGGTCATTTTTGCTGGAGGCACGGGGAATCCGTTCTTTACGACGGATACCACGGCGGCGTTGCGCGCGGCGGAGATTGATGCTGATATCGTGTTGAAAGCTACCAAAGTCGATGGGATCTATGATTCGGATCCGCTCCTGAATCCACATGCGGTAAAATTGCCACGTCTCACCTATCTTGATGCGTTGCAACGCCAGCTCAAAGTGATGGATGCGACAGCGATTTCTCTGTGTATGGACAATAAGTTGCCCATTGTGGTCTTTAATCTCAAAGCTGCGGGCAGTATTCGTGCTGTGTTGGAAGGTAAGCACGTCGGGACTTTTGTAGGAGGGGAGTAAGCATGGTCGAGGATCTCTTCCGCGAAACTGAGCAGAAAATGGAGCGCTCCCTGGTGGCCTTGCGTAAGGATTTGTCGCGTATTCGGACGGGGAGGGCGTCACTCGCCCTGCTCGAAGGTATTACGGTGGACGCGTATGGTACGCCCACGCCGTTGCATCAGATGGCCACCTTGGCCGTCCCAGAAAGCCGCTTGATTACCATTCAGCCGTGGGATAGAACGCAGATTAATCCAATCGAAAAATCTATTCAGCGTTCTGATCTCGGGCTGACGCCTGTCAATGATGGCAAACTGATTCGCTTAGCCATCCCTCCCTTAACGGCTGACCGCCGTAAAGATCTCGTCAAGCAAGTGAAAAAGATTGGGGAAGAAGCCAAGGTGACGTTACGGAGTGTACGCCGTGAGGGCAATGAAAGCTTAAAAGAGTTGGAAAAGTCCAAGAACATCTCCGAAGATGACTGGCGCCGTAGCCAGGATACGATGCAAAAGCTGACCGATCGCTACATTACCCAAGTCGATGAGGTGTTAAGCGCCAAAGAGCACGACATCTTGGAGGTGTAAAACGTTTGACGATTCTTGCTCTGGAGAGGAGAGGCATCGGCGTGGACCCAGCGTTGCTCAGTCAGCTATGCACGGACAAGCTTCCGAAACATCTCGCCATCGTCATGGATGGTAATGGCCGTTGGGCTCAACAGCGGCACTTGCCGCGCAATGCAGGCCATCGGGCCGGGGTCAAGTCGGTTGATGAGGTGGTGTCGCTCTGTCGCCGCCTAGGCATACAGGCTCTCACACTTTTTGCCCTCTCGACGGAGAATCTTGAACGTCCTCGGACTGAGGTTGATGGGCTCATGCGCATCCTACGCTTGTATCTCCGCAAGGAAGTGGAGCGCATGCGCCAAGAAAATATCCACTTCAATACGATTGGCAATATGGCCGTGTTTCCTGCAGTGGCACGGGCGATCATCGAAGAAACGTTGGCCAAAACTGCTGCCTGTGATGGCATGGTGTTTACCCTCGCCCTGGGGTACGGTGCCCATGCGGAAATGGTCCGTGCCGCCAAGCAACTGGCTTGGCAAGTACAGCATGGCTTCTTAGCCATTGACGATATTGACGAAGCGTTGTTCGCTAGCCACCTTGACACTGCAGGACTGCCTAATGTGGACTTGTTAATTCGTACAAGTGGCGAAAAACGGTTGAGCAATTTTCTTCTATGGCAACTCGCTTACACTGAACTGTACTTTACGCCGGTGCTTTGGCCAGATTTTCGTAGCGATGACCTGCTCCGGGCGCTTCTCGATTACCAACATCGAGAACGACGCTTCGGCTTGACGCACGAACAGCTCGCGCAGGCCGTACAATCCTGAGGATAGTTGCTAGTCGAGACAGGCAATCCAGCGTATCCGCTGTGGGATGCACCAACATTCTCCTGTGCAGGCGGTGGCTATGGATGGATCCATGGAACAAGTGAAGCGTGTCGCGAGTGCCCTTATCCTCCTCCCTCCTCTCATCCTTCTCCTATTATATACCTCGCCCCTCGTCGTCCTTCTCCTGGTATGTGTATGTATTGGGTTGAGTTTGCGCGAATACTTTCACCTGTTGCACGACGTCTGCCCCGCACGCTGTATCGCTGTCACCTGGATTGCGGCCTTTGCTCTGGCGCTGGCGGTCTACCTTGGTGGGGCCTCCTGGATGCAGCCCATGCTGTTTGGCGGTGTGGTGGCTCTCACCTTCAGTGTTATGAGCACGGCTGCCCACGTCACACAGCTGTGGCCAATGTTCGTCTCGAGTGTGTTCGGGCTGCTCTTTATCGGGTGGACCCTCAGTCATCTCCTCGTCTTACGCCTTCTCCCGGCAGGACCATGGTACCTCCTGTTTCTGTGTGCCGTGGTGTGGGTGGGTGACTCAGCCGCCATGTATGTTGGCAAAAGCCTGGGGCGGCATAAATTGGCCCCCGCTATCAGTCCTGGGAAAACCTGGGAAGGTGCCGTTGGGGGCGTCCTCGGCAGTATGGGGACGGCGGTAGTCAGTGCGTACTTCTGGCTCCCGCATGTGCGAGTGTGGCAATGTATGGTCCTGGGGGGCTGTATTGCGTTGGCAGCTCAAAGCAGTGATCTAGGCGAATCAATGCTGAAGCGTTACGCTGGGGTCAAAGATTCTGGTAGGCTCATCCCAGGGCATGGTGGTATCCTCGATCGTCTTGACAGTATGCTGTTTGCCGCCCCTACCCTAGTATATGCCCTGCATGTACTGTTGCGCATGCCTTCGTTGTGAAGGTGATTCTGCCTCTGGTGACCATTAATCGACGTACTTCCCCGACTAAAGTCGGGGGACTCTTCGGAGTCGGTGTCGAACAGACTCCGTGCCGTGAGGCACGCCGTTCTTGCGGTCATGATACCCCCGGATGCGTGCCAGTCCTGGGCGCTATCGTCTGTCGTTCAATGGCCGTGCCGAGTAGCACGCTGTGCGGCAGACCCGACAAGCCGTGAGAACATTGTCGAGGCAAACGTGACCGGCGCAAGCCGAGTGGAAAGGTAACTTCATGACCCAAGTCTTTGTCCTGGACCGTGAGCGTCACCCCCTCGACCCCTGCCATCCGGCACGGGCACGGGAGCTGTTGCGGGACGGCCGGGCGGCGGTGTGGCGGCGCTTCCCCTTCACCATCATCCTGAACGACCGGAGTCGAGCCGAGTCGGTGGTGCACGAGCACCGTGTGAAAATTGACCCTGGCAGTCACACCACGGGTCTGGCGCTGGTCGCTGGCGCCCGTGTCCTCTGGGCTGCCGAGCTGACCCACCGCGGCCAGCGGATCACCGCGGCCTTGCGCAGCCGGCACGCCATCCGGCGGGGTCGCAGGCAACGCCAGACGCGCTACCGGCAGCCACGTTTCCTCAACCGCAGGCGGCCTGTCGGCTGGCTGCCTCCCGCGCTCGGCAGCCGGGTAGCCAACATCATGACGTGGGTCGAGCGACTGGCGCGCCTGTGTCCGATCACGGCGCTGAGCCAAGAGCTCGTTCGGTTTGACATGCAACTGATGCAGAACGCCGAGATTGCTGGCGTGCAGTACCAGCAGGGCGAGCTGGCTGGGTACGAAGTGCGTGAGTATCTCTTGGAGAAGTGGCACCGCACCTGTGCTTACTGTGGCGCCAAAAATGTTCCCCTGGAAGTCGAGCATATCACTCCGAAGGTCCGCGGCGGCTCCAATCGCGTCAGCAATCTGACCCTCGCCTGCGTGCCGTGCAACAAGAAGAAAGGCGCGCAGACGGCGGCAGAGTTCGGCTTTCCGCAGGTCCAGGCGCAGGCCAGGATGCCGCTGCAAGACGCTGCCGCCGTGAACGCAACACGCTGGCGGCTCTATCAGGCGTTGCACGCCACGGGACTGTCCGTAGAGACCGGCACGGGTGGGCGCACGAGATACAACCGGACACGCCTAGGCCTCGCCAAGTCGCACTGGGCAGACGCCGCGTGCGTCGGAGCGAGTACCCCAGACACACTGGAGGTCACCGGGATACGGCCGCTGGGCATCCGGGCCATGGGCCACGGAACCAGGCAGATGTGTCGCACCGATGCCCACGGTTTCCCGCAGACCCACCGGGGTCGGCAGAAAGGCTACTTCGGTATGCAGACGGGGGATCTCGTCAAAGCGATGGTCCCCAAAGGGAAGTATATCGGGACGTTGATGAGCCGTGTGGTGGTCAAGGCCAGCGGCTGGTTTGATCTTGTCATCCATGGCAAGAAGGCCAGTGTGCATCAGCAGCATTGCACACGGCTCTGGGCTGCCGATGGCTATACCTACACCCTGCCTGCTGTCGCAGGCACCGCTGTGTCCTCCCCCCGCTCAAGCGAGGGGTCTCCACAGCGGAAATTTTAGGAAGCGATGTGTATGGACACCCCAAAAGGTCTTGCGGTGCTCGGTTCGACTGGTTCAGTGGGCGTGAACACCCTGGATGTCGTCGCGGCTCATCCTGAGAAATTCGTGGTGTTGGCGCTGGCAGCACATTCCAATGTCGATGCTCTTGAGGAACAAGTCCGCCGGTTGCATCCTTGTCTGGCTGTCTTATTTGACGAAGATAAAGCGGCGGTACTGCGGCATCGCCTGCGCGACCTGGATGTTGAGGTAGATGCCGGTTTAGAGGGTTTATGCCGTGCGGCCACCTATCAAGGGGTCCAGATGGTCATGTCCGCGGTGGTCGGCTCTATCGGCTTGCTCCCCACTATCCGTGCTGTCCAGGCTGGTATTGACGTGGCCTTGGCCAACAAGGAAACGCTGGTCATGGCGGGAGAGTTGGTCATGCGCCTGGACCAGCCGACCTGGGGACGCATCATTCCCGTTGATAGTGAGCACAATGCCATTTTTCAGGTGCTCGAAGGTCAGCAAGCCACCGCGTTACGTCGTATTTTGTTGACGGCCTCCGGGGGACCATTTCGTGAGTGGTCACGCGAGGCGATGCAGCATGTGAGCTTGGAACAGGCGTTGCAACATCCCAACTGGAAAATGGGACGAAAAATTACGATTGACTCGGCTACTATGATGAACAAAGGTCTCGAGGTCATTGAGGCGCATCATCTCTTCCGTGTCCCACTGGACCACGTGCAGATTGTGGTCCATCCGCAGAGTATCATTCATTCGATGGTCGAATTGCATGATGGCTCCGTCCTGGCACAACTTGGTATCCCTGACATGCGGATTCCGATTGCCTATGCCCTGGCCTATCCCGAGCGCCTCCCCAATCGTCTCCCCGCGCTTGATTTGTTTGCGGTACAAGCGCTCGAGTTTTACCCACCAGATCCCGAACGCTTTCCCTGTATACGCCTGGCCTATACAGCCGCCAAGACCGGAGGAACCATGCCCGCGGTGTTGAACGCCGCCAATGAAATTGCCGTCCAGGCGTTTCTGGATAGGGCGCTGCCTTTCCTCGGGATCCCGACGGTCATCGAAGCCACTATGGGGCAACATACGGCAGTCCCCTTAGCAGACGCCTCCGTCGCCTTGCAAGCGGATCACTGGGCACGTGAATACGCCCAGGCGGCGGTCAAGGAGTTCGCCGTATCAAAAACCATCTAATTCTCTGGCTGGCGACCGGAGGGTATAGTGGCTATCTCCCTCTTGCCCCAGGGACGTGGGGCTCGCTGGTTGGACTCCTGCTCTTTGTGTGCTGGGCCGCTTTGCCATCTTGGCTCTATGGGCTGCTCTTGCTTGTGAGTGGAGCGCTCGGCATCTGGGTTGCAGGGGAGGCCGAACAGCTTTTAGGACGTAAAGATGCTGCGCCCATCGTCATAGACGAGATTGTCGGGATACTGCTCACCTACTATGCGGTGCCGGTCTCATTACTTCCAGTCGGGCTCGGTTTTCTGCTTTTTCGTCTATTCGATATTACCAAGCCATGGCCCCGTTTGGAACTGCTCCCAGGTGGATGGGGTATTATGCTCGATGATGTGCTTGCCGGTCTGTTGGCCCAGAGCTGCCTCCGGCTCTTCCTCGTGGGGTGGGGAGACTGAGCAGCGGATGGACTCCACATGCTTGCCCACGTTTCTGGCTGCTCTTCCGCCGCCATTGCGGCAACGACGTGTAGGGCTCGTGCAGGAGGCAGCATTCCTTATCTCAGGTCTTGGCGTTGGCTCGCACCAGAGGATAGACATCTGACGTAGCACTGCCTGGAGATGATTGGTGTATGCCCGTGTGCTATCCTTCGTCGAAACGATGCTCCACACTCTCATCTCATGCGGTGTCCTCCTCGAGAACGGTCCCTTCCATTGCCGTGTAACGTTGGGAAGGGGACAGCATACCCGGATGTCGTGTGCCATGGCGTCTCTCCTCCAGCACGAGAGGGAGCGCTATGTTGGCGTATGGCGCGCCACGCGATGGCTCTGAGGCAGAGCCACATCCAGGCTGGTGGTACACGCTATGTCGTTGTGCTATTCCTCACATTGCAAAGTTGCCACCATTTTTGTATCCTTTAGGATAATACATGGCTCCTGTGGAAAAAAGTCTTCCACAGGGCTTAAGTAAGAGAAGATGACATCCGATAAGGCAGAACGATAGACGATGGTGAGCCTCTGTGCCAGGCAAGATTGTGGAGGAAGTTCTACTGTGCCAGGGACGTTCAGAGTGTGGGAGTAGATGGGGGGTAGGAGCAACGCACTCTTAGCATATTTGCGAGATATGATGCACTGTAGATGAAGTATATTTGTCTGGCTTGGAGCGAGAATACAAGGACCACTGATGGTCTTGATGAGGGTCTCGCAGTATACAGTATGGACAGGAGGTGCCGATTACAGAATATTGGCTAGTATGTAGAGTGTTTTTTTATTCCATACAAATTTCTACCATAGGAGATGGATACATGCAGATGCATAGTCGTCTGAACAAACGTGAGTCAGGTTTTACCCTCATTGAGTTGATGATTGTCGTGGCTATTATTGGTATCCTGGCAGCGATTGCCGTCCCGAATTTCATCAACTATCGGAACAAAAGCCGTATTGCGGCTGGTGTAGGGACTGGTGAAAGTGTGCGTGCGGCGTTTGCGTCGTTTGCGGCTGATAGTCTGGATAACCTGTTCCCAGCTGGTGCTTCCGTGGCTAGCTATGCGAACCTGGTAACGCTTGCCAATGCGAATGGCGCGACGCTCAAAGCCACCGCGGCAGAGATGGGTATAGCGTATTCCCATTACTCGGTTCTGGACACGGATGGTGACGGTACCAATGATTCGTATGCGATCTGGGCTACGGTAAATGGCATCCCGGCAGCTGGCTATGCCGGGGCTGTGCTGCGTATCGCTCCGGAAGGGATCACGCGGTGCCCGTCAGGCACGGCGCTCGCCGCGACAACCTGTTAATGTGTGACAGACACGATGGCTTGAGCTGTCGTCTCACAGGCTAGAAGATACAGCCTTCATCTGCAGGGGGAGAGAGGTACTCTCTCCCTTCATTTTTTGCGTAGGCTGCCATGGCTGTCTCAGCAGGGAAGATGGGGCAAGGGATAGCACGGTCACGTTGTAGCGTTTGACGCAGGCGAGCGTCTTCTAACGTGTGAGGAGCCACGCTGTTGCCTAGAAAATCTATACTATCTGGACTGCCTGGGGCAGGGGCTCTTCTTGGCTCTGTAGGTCTATTCATTCTGGCGAGCCTGCTGTATATTTACGGTCTGTGTCCGAGCATATCCTGGTTTGACTCTCCAGAGTTCGTGACGATACCCTGGACGTTGGGTATTGGCCATCCGGCGGGCTCTCCGACGTATTCCCTGGCTGTCAAGATTGCCACGTTTCTCCCTCTCGGCAGTGTCGCCCTGCGTGTCAACGTCTGTTCTGCCCTTGCGTCGGTGCTCAGCCTGGTCGTCATGGGTCGACTCTTGTGGCGCTTGCTAGACGGGTCTGGCGTCCCATCCTCGGTGCCGATACGCTCACTGGCGACCGCGAGTGGCGTGCTCTTGCTCTTGGTCTCAGAGTCCTTCTGGCGTCTGTCAGAGGTCGCTGAGGTGTATAGCCTGCAAACGTGGTGTTTCGTCCTGCTGTTACTCCTGCTCGTCACCGCCCGTCACGCGACACCTCTCATGCAACAGCGCTACTGTTGGTCCTTCGCCTTTCTCTATGGTTTAAGCGCTGGGGTGCATGCCACCATGGCGGTGTTCCTCCCGGCCTTCCTGGGCTTTTGGGTACTGGCCATGCCGCGCCTGTTCCGCAGCCGTGCCCTCGCATTTCTGGGGTTTTTCTTTCTTTTAGGTTTTGCGACCTACCTCTATCTACCGCTGCGTTCCCTCACGGAGCCGGTCTTTAATTGGGGCGAGCCCCAGACCTGGCAACAATTTTGGGGGCACATCACTGATAAGAAGGATGGCGCAGCCGTGACTGCGATATTTTGGTACCAGATGCCCTATCAGCTCTCAAGGTATGTTACCCACCTCGTGAATGAGTTTTCCACGTTTGGGGTGGTCTTAGGGTGCCTAGGCTTTCTGAGTTGTTGGCGCCGTGATAAGCCGCTCGCCGTATTGCTGACCCTGGCCTGGGCTGGACACACCCTGTTTTTTCTCCGCGGATGGGGGGATACGGCCTGGGGGTTTATCCCGTCTTTTGTGATTTTTACTCTGTGGATTGGCCTGGGAACACACGCCTGTCTGAGCGGGCTGCACCATGCCTATCAACGGCATACGATTCGCGTGCCACGCGTGGCGCTCTATACGCTTTTCCTCGGTGCGCTGGCCCTCACAGTGAGCCAAACGCTGGTGCGCCATGCCCCGACGGCCAGTAAAGCGACCAATTATGCGGCAGAGCTGTATGGCAAAGTGCTGCTCGACCAACTCCCGCCCGATGCAATCCTCTTCTGTCAGTATGCGTGGTTTCCACTGCTCTACCTCCAGGCCATCGAGCGACAACGTCCAGATCTGACCTTTATCTTACAGGGCGCGGTCTTTGCCCCGCGGTATTTTTCACTGATCTCACCTACACGCTTCCCCAATATTCAACAGGTGACCAGTCCGCATTCCATTACAGTATCGACTGGGCAGTATTTCTGGCGGTTCGCACAGCTGAACGCCGAGCAGCATCCGTTGTTTTGGGATCCCGAGACCCAATATCAGATGTATTTCACAGAACATTTCCTGCCACAAGGCTTGCTATTCGCCTTTGATCCTTTTAAGAAGATCGAACACACGCCAGCCTTCTTACGTACCCATGAAAAATTAGTCTCCCAGGCTACCAATCGTATCTTACAGGGAGCGCTTGAAGATTTTACCACCTACTTTCTAGCCAATAAGCTCAATATTATTGCTACCTATTTTCGTCAGGTAGGTGCTGTCCGAGCAGCGTACTCAACCTTTCACACGGCTCTCTCTATACGACCTCATGAGCAAACGGTCAACAATAACTACGGTGGTTTTCTTCTGGAGCAAGGCCACCCGACCAAGGCTCTGGACTACCTCAACCGTGCCTATGCTCAAGACCCTATTGGGCCAGTCATCAACAGAAATATGGGTTTACTCCTCGCGCTTCAGGGAGACATGCTGCAGGCCACCTCTTTTTTTCAGCGCGCCCTCAACTTTGGTGGCGCTCATGGCGAGACGTATGAGAAGCTCGCGGAAACCTATGTGGCCCTCAATCGTATACCGTTCGCCTTGGATACCTTACGGCTGGCCCTACAATACTACCAGCAGCAGGTGATGAGTCATGCAGCGAACACCCAGATACAGCACAAGATCTCCATGCTCCAAGAGCGCATACAACAACTCGAAAACCAGGGGCAGGTGGTGCCCCCAACCCCGTAATGCGAGGAGTAGGTGGTGTACAACGGTCAAACCGTCGCCGTGGTTGTGCCAGCGCATAATGAAGAACAACTGATTGGCCAGGTGCTCGACACGATGCCAGACTTTGTGGATCTCGTCATCGTCGTCGATGATGCGAGTACGGACCACACCGCGGCCATTGTCGCGTCCTATAAGACGGGGATGGGGCCTCGTCTGGTGCTCGTCGAGCATGCGCATAACCAGGGCGTTGGCGCCGCCATTGTGACTGGCTATAAGCAGGCTCTCGTGCGGCAGAGTGACATGGTGGCCGTGATGGCCGGTGATGGCCAAATGCATCCCGATGATTTGGAGCGTCTTGTCGCCCCTGTGGCGTGTAAGGAAACGGATTATGCCAAGGGTAATCGCCTCTTCCGCGGCGAATCCTGGCAGATGATCCCCCATACACGGTATCTGGGGAACTCCGCTCTCTCGTTACTCACCAAAATTGCTTCAGGCTACTGGCATATTGCTGACTCACAGAGCGGTTATACCGTGATTTCCCGTACGGCCTTGCAACGCTTAGACCTTGATGGCATCTATAAACGCTATGGAATGCCGAATGACATCTTAATCAAACTCAACGTCGGCAATTTTCGTGTCCGTGATATTTCCGTCCGACCTGTCTATAATATCGGTGAGCGTTCAGGGATCCGCCTCCGCACAGTCATTCCAACGATTTCTTGGCTCTTGCTCCGGGGGTTCGGCTGGCGCCTGAAGGACAAATATATTATTCGGGACTTTCACCCGCTCGTCTTCTTTTACGCCATGGGTTTGACCCTTTTTCCGGCAGGATGTCTGTTTGGAGCCTATCTCTTTTGGTACCGTGTGTTTATTGGGACCGTCGCCACGACGAGCGCGCTTTTTGCGGTGTTTTTACTAATTTCCGGTCTCCAAGCACTGTTTTTCGCCATGTTCTTTGACATGGATTATAACAAGCATCTCAGGTAACGCTCGACACAGAGCGCGTGATGGGGCGTCACCGGCGGCGTCTATAAGCGCTGCGCCGGTGTCTGACTCGATCATGAATGGGAGGAGTATATGGCATGGCAGATTCCGCTGGCAGATATCGACTTTGGTCCGGAAGAGCATCAGGCTGTACAGGAGGTCTTGACCTCCAAATGGCTGAGCATGGGGCAGGTCACAGAGACGTTTGAACAGCAGTTTGCTGCCCTTATTGACGTGCCCTATGCGGTAGCGGTGTCGAGTGGTACCGCGGCACTCCATCTGGCGCTCGCCGCTTTGGATATTGGGCCTGGCGATGAGGTAATCGTTCCCTCCTTGACCTTTGTGGCCTCCGTCAATGCCGTCCTCTATGTCGGTGCGACTCCTGTCTTCGTCGATATCACGTCGCCGGACGATTTTTCGATTGACCCCGCAGCCATTGCACGCGCTCTCACCCCAGCCACCAAAGCCGTCATTGTTGTGCACTATGGTGGGTATGCCGTCGATATGGCCGCGATTGCGACTGTGCTGGCTGGCCGCTCAATCGCTGTGATCGAGGATGCCGCGCACGCCCCTGGCGCCCGGTTAGATGGGCGTGCCCTCGGCAGTTTCGGCGATGCCGGCTGTTTCAGCTTCTTTGCCAATAAAAATATGACGACCGGCGAAGGTGGCATGTTGACGACCGCACGACACGATGTCTATCAACGTGTCCGACGCCTACGCTCCCACGGCATGACCTCTCTCACCTGGGATCGCCATCGTGGGCATGCCTCAGGCTATGATGTCGTTGACTTAGGTTTTAACTATCGCACGACCGAGATCAACACGGCTCTTGGCCTCGTGCAGCTCCACAAACTCGCCGACAATGCGCAGCGGCGGCAGCGCCTGACCGCACGTTATCAGCAGCAGTTACGAGCTATCCCTGGCGTGACGGTGCCCTTTCAGGCACACCGAGGAACTTCGGCCTATCACTTACTGCCCATCTTGCTGGATAATCCAACGGTGCGTGCGCATGTCATGCAGTCGCTTGCTGGGCAAGGCATTCAGACCAGCATGCATTATCCCCCGATCCATCACTTCAGCCTGTATCGCCAGCGTTATCCCGTCCCTCCTGGCCGTCTCCCCCAGACGGAAGCCGTGGGGACTCGTGAACTCACCCTGCCACTCTATGCCACGATGACCGATACGCAGGTCGATACGGTCTGCGCGGCCCTGGCCGCAGCCGTGCAGCCATCCGAGGGGTTGTAATGGCTGAGGAGCACGACACACGTGCCGCATGGGAAGCCCGGAGTCAGCTCTATGGGGCCTCATTACGGAGTGTCCTGTTTCAGGGACTCCCCGAGCGTGTGAATGCGCATCTCCATCAGTGGCATACGCAGTTTTTGTTGCAGCACATCGTGCCAAAGCCACACCTACGCATCTTAGACATAGGGTGTGGCTTTGGACGCTTGACCTTACCGATTCTCCAGCAATGTCCCGATGCGGAAGTGCTCGGGGTGGATATTAGTCCCACGTTCGTCGATCTCTTTCGCCAAACGACCTTGCAAAACGCTCTGGTAGGGTCGCTCGACGCTCTCCCGCCGGATATCGGACCATTCGATTACATCATCTGTGTCACCGTCCTCATGTATGTTGAAACACAGCAGTTGCAAGAGGCCATGCGGAATTTAGTGCGTTTGCTACGCCCCGAGGGCACATTACTGCTCATTGAGAATGATTTTCTGGGGTTTTGCTGCTCTGTGGGGCCTCTGACCTGCGTCCAAAGAGCGCTGCGGAAGAAGCCGTCCGCAACACCGGCGCATCTTTTTCGGCGCCGAACCGTCCGCATGCTGGTGGAGGGGAGCGGGGCGGTCGTACGTCACCAACGCGGCTTACCCTTTACCACCGTCTGTCTCGTACCGCTTGCCTGCTTCTTCGCCTACTGCCCACAGTTTTTTTTGCATGACGTCTGCCTCCGCTTGTTCGCCTGGCTGGATCGCGCCTGCGGCTCGCTGGCGCTCCCTTCACTGTATCGTGGGTATGTCATAGCACAAGCGTCCTCACATACCACGCCATCGCGTCAGAGGGAGGCAGAGTGGTCACCCGAAAAACGCTGATCCGGCTGCTGGTCATTGTTGCCCTGATGGCCGTGGGGTACTATTGGGGCGAAAAACTCAGCGCACACTGGGACATCCTGCGCACCTATCCCTATACATGGCATATGCCATCTCTCCTCGCCGCCTTGGGATGCACGATGGTGGCTTTTCTCACAGACGCGGTCCTTTTTCAAGCCTGCGTGAATCGTGCTATGCAGCAGAAGCTACTCTCCTTTTGTATGGGATTTGTGCTCTTCAATCTGAGCACTCTGCTGAAATATCTCCCTGGGACCGTGTGGAGCTATACGGCACAGGTCGCGTGGTTTTCCCAACGGGGCCTCCCTCTCGCGCGTGTCGTCTACATCAATGGCCTCTGTAGCCTGACGGCAATCCTCACCTCTGTCCTCATCGGGGCGGTCTGTGGGCTGGAGTATTGGGCGCTCTTTGGGGGAAAAATCCTCGTCGTGTTGGGGCTGGCTCTGCTGGGCAATGTGGTGTTGCTCTGTGCCAGTGCCCGCGTGATGGCCGCATGTGTGCGAGGGGTCCAGCGCTATGTCACACACACCATCGACGTGTTCCCGCTCGCACCGACTTTTATCGTGGGCATGCAGATGATCTATGTGTGCCAGTGGATCTTCTTAAGCTTGGGAGGGCATTATGCACTCCGTGGTCTTGGCGTGGCGCAGCCCTGGTCGCAGCTCTCCGCCGTGCTCTTCGCCCTCTCTTTCTCCTGGGTGGCGGGGTATCTGAGCCTGCTCACACCAGGCGGCATCGGCGTCCGCGAAGGCGTGATGTACGCGCTTTTGCAGCCTATTACCGACGTGCAAACCGCGCTGATGTTGCCGATTGCTATGCGGGTCTTATACTTGCTTGTCGAGTGCTGTTTTGGGGCTCTTGGCAGCTTTTTGGCCGTGAGATGGCGCATTTTTTCTCACGCGCCAGTAACGCTTGCTCCCGCAACACCATGAGGCGCCAGGTGTGTCACACAGACAAGGAAGCTCCGTGTCATCCAAGCCGCTGACCATCTGCCTACTGACGAGTTCCTTTCCCAGCCATCCGCGGGATCATGTGGCGGCTCCTTTCCTGCCGCCCTTTCTGGCAGCCCTTGAAAGCCAGGGGGTCCGTACCATGGTCTATACCCAAGAGCGTCCTGGACTCCACGAGCCCGTGCTCGATGTGCCGATGAGGCGATTTCCCTGGGGTGGGGGAGAGATGCCTATCGCCCAGCTGAAACCCTATCTCCCAAGCCACGCCTGGCATCTTGCCCGTCTGGGCTGGGGAGGTACATGCCATATTGTGCCATGGTTACAAGCGCAGCAGGTGGATCTCTGCCTCGCCGCTTGGACAATCCCCAGCGGCTATTTTGCCTATCATGCCAAGCGGGTGCTGGGTATCCCGTACTGCGTGTGGGCCCTGGGTTCGGATATCTACAAGTTGGCGCGTTATCCTGGACTACGCTGGGTGATTCAGCGTGTGCTACGCCAAGCCGATGGCCTCTTCGCCGATGGCCTGGATCTTGGGGAGCGTGTACAGACTCTGGCGGGACGCTCGTGCCACTTCCTGCCCTCGGTACGACCGTTGCCCGACGATGGCCCCGCCGACCACGTGCCCGTGGACTCCACGTACACCAACTTCCTTTTTGTTGGACGCTGGGAGAAAGTGAAGGGTATCGACGTGCTGATCGAGGCCATGCGCCTTTTGCGGCAGACTCACGTTGCGGCGCGTCTCTATGTCATTGGCAAGGGTTCCCTCAAACACACCCTCGAGCAGACCATTCGTACCCATGCCTTGGGTGAGACGATTGTGCTGTGCGAGGACGTGGCGACAGCGACGTTGCGGGGCTACCTCGCACAGTGTGATTGTTTGGTCATTCCCTCCCGTAGTGATAGTATTCCTCTGGTGTTTTCAGAAGGGGTGCATGCCGCGCTGCCGATGATCGTGAGCGCCACAGGGGATTTGCCAGCCTTGGTGCAACGTTTTCAGCTTGGAGCGGTGGTGGCCCCTGGTGACGTGGGACAGTTGCAGCACGCTCTGGCCGACTTCGTGGCCCAGCGTGCCCGTCCAGCGCAGCCCCAACCCGCTTTCCAGGCAGCGGGTGCCCTCTTCGACCTCCAGCAAGCGACGGCCGCGTTTATTCACCAAGCGCAACACATTGTCCGGCAGTCCTCGACGCCTACCAGGCTGCGAGTCCGGGCCTAACAGAGGGAAGCAACGAGGCTGTCAGTAACCCCGCCATGAATGGCGGAGCTTGTCGCTGGCTTCGCCAGCCAGTAGCCAAAGCTGCTGGGGAGGACGAACCGCAACTATAGGCCAACTGACTCTGGCCCGTGCTCGAATGTTCAACGCCGCATTATAGTCGGCGTTGGTGGTGTATCCACATTGTTTGCAGGGGAAATGTGCTTGACGCTGCCGATTGGCCCGGGCGATATGCCCACAGACACTGCACTGCTGGCTGGTGTGTTTCGGGTCCACCAGGACCACCGGTGCGCCAACCAGTTGCGCCTTGTACTCCACGAAACAGCGCAGTTGGGCAAACGCCCAGCCCGTCATCTTGGCGCGTTGCGGCTTCCTGAACCGAGACCGAGTCCGGATGCCCTTAAGGTCTTCAAGGGCTATGCCTTCCCCGTTGCCTATGGCCGCCGTAACGAGCGCCTTACTAATACAGTGGTTGGTATCTTTCCGAAACCGCGCTTCCCGTTTGGCAGTACGTTTCAACGCCCGCCGAATGTTTTTGGGGCGCTTCCCATCCATCTGCGCGCCATGCGCCGCACGTTGCAACCGTTGGCGTCTCGTCGCATAGCGCGTGCGACATGCTTCAATCGCTGCGCCGCTATGGGTTATGCCGTTCGAAGTCGTTGCCAGGGTGACCACGCCCAGGTCGATGCCGAGAAAGTCGGTTGGGGGAAACGGCGTGCCATCGGGTACCTGGACCACGACCAGCAGAAACCACGTCCCATCCCCGCGTACCACCAGATGGCATTGACGTGGTTCGTGCGCATCGAAGCGCTGTTGGTGGTAGGGATCCAGAAGGAACACGACCAGTGCCCGGCCAGTCATGGTCAACAAGCTCACCGTGTCGAGACGGGTAAACCGCATGAGGCGTTGATCGTAGGGCATGGCCGCGTCAGGGCGGAACGTGGGGCACACCGTCTTGTCACGCCGGGAGGTGCCTGCGACCCGTGCCAGGCAGCGGACGGCCATCTGTGCGGGCAAAGCAAACCGACTGCGCAGCTCATGGTAGAACAGACGTTGCAACGTCAATTTGTTGCTGCACTGCTGGGCAAATGCTTGTTGGGCGAGCCAATTGCACGCTGCATTAAAGCGCGACATGGTCTCTCGCAAGGCTGTCACCTGCTCGGCTGTCGGGAGGAGTTTGAGTTGCAAGGTTAATTCCATGAGAGATAGTAATAGATTATCATCACATCAACAAGGAGGAATCTCCGCTCGCTCAGGCATTGAGCCTTCGCAAGCGGCTCCCTTTCCTCCCCGCCATGAATGGCGAGGCTTCTCGGGAGGTTTTGGTGAATGTTTTGCACCGTCATCCTCACTTACGCCGTGTGTTGTACGTGTGTGGCTTTGCGGGCATTTTTCTGGGGATGCTCGCCATCAAAGTGACCTACCATGCTGGGCAAGAATGGGAGCTGGGAGAGCAGCAATACACCCAGGGCGCCTATAAAAGCGCTCTGGTGCATTATGACCGCGCGATTAAATGGTATACGCCGTGGAGCACAGCGGTGCAACGGGCCGTGGAACGTCTGTGGCAACTCGGGACGGAGGCGGAAGCGCGGGGGGATACGGCCCTCGCGTTGGAAGCCTACCAGACGCTCCGTAGCAGTTTGTATGCGGTACAAAGTGTGTACATCCCGTACCAGCGTTGGATTCCACTCTGTGAAGCGCGGATTGCGCCGCTCATGGCGCAGGTCAAAGCTGGCGAGCACCCGCACGCTGAGCAATTGGCGCAGGACACCGCACGTTTTGCCATGCAGCTCCAGCGCCATGTCGGCCCGCATCTCGGCTGGTCGATTGTCCTTGAAATCGGTTTCTGGGGGTGGATAGGGGCCACACTCGGGCTCATCTGGTACGTGGTGGATGACCAGGGCCGCTTTGTGCGCCGCCAGGGCCTCGTGTGGGGTAGCTTAATGGCGGTCTTCTTGGCGCTCTGGGTCATTGGGATGCGTTGGACCTAAGGGAGAAATGGTGCTCGGTCATATCCTGCTTATCCTCTGTGGGGTGTCGCTCATTGTTTTGGGCTTCTGGGGAGGTCATGAATGGCGCAGCCCCTATCATGCCCTTGTCGCTTGGTGTGCGCCGATTGGTTTAGTGGTGTTGCTGGTTGGTATCGTGTTATTCTTTATTCCAACCTTTTTTACGCAGTGACGTCACGGGCTCGTAGGCGCAAGGAGGTCGTGTGCCCCAGGTGTATGTCCTGGAGATTAGTGTTGTGTTTATCCTTGGGCTCCTCTTTGGGAGTTTTGCCAATGTCTGCATTTACCGTCTGCCACAGCGTCTCTCCGTGGTTTTTCCCGCCTCACATTGTCCCACCTGTCAAACAACACTCCGCCCGTGGCAGAACATCCCGCTGCTGAGTTATCTGTGCCAGGGTGGACGCTGTACAACGTGTTACGCGGCAATTGGGTCACGCTATCTGCTGGTGGAGCTGGGCAATGGACTGCTCTACCTGCTGTTGTATTACTACTATCAATTCACCGTATATGGCCTAGTGTTGGCGCTCCTCACCACGACGTTGCTGGTTGTCTCGTGTATCGACCTCGTCCATACCATTATTCCCGACACCATCACACTCCCTGGCATTGTGGTGGGACTGTGTGCGAGTAGCTGGTTGACGCCTGTCGGGTGGCAGAACGCGCTAGTGGGGATGCTCCTCGGTGGGGGCTTGTTTGTGCTGATTGCCGTGCTCAGTGTCGTCATCTTGCATCGAGAAGGGATGGGGGGTGGGGATATGAAGCTGATTGCAATGCTTGGGGCCTTTCTCGGCTGGCAGGCGGTGCTCGTGACCATCTTTGTGGGAGCAATGTGTGGGGCGGTGATAGGACTCAGCTTGATGTGGTGGCACCGTCAGCAACGCTATGCAGCCATACCTTTTGGGCCTTTTCTGGCGTTTGGAGCCCTCTGCGCTATGCTATGGGGGGAGCGACTCCTCACCTGGTATACGACGCAGGCGTGGGAGTAGAGACACCGGAAACACGACGCACGTCATGCGTCTTCCAAGAACAGTGTGCGGAGCAGACGGGCACGGTCCGCCGGTTGGCGGCGTAGTCCATAGCGGACAACAATGTGCACACTAAACCACAGCACGAGACCCACGAGACCGAGCAGGGCCCCGAGCGCCCCAAGCCCAAACAGCCATTTGATGAGATGAAACATGGCAGCAAAAAACTCCACAATCATGTCACACACTCCTTCCCATGCCCCATACCCTCCCGGAGAGCCAGGGGATCTCGCTCGCGTCGCGCCACAAAACGCTAGGCGTCATACGGCGTGGGTGTCAGCCCCTGGTAAAGCGGGCATCCTGCTGCACCAGCACGGCAAGCGCGGTGGCTTTCCGTTCCACATCCTCGACGTCATCATCACTTTCTGTCGAGACATCATAAATCAGGTCGGCCACCGCATGATACCGTGCCCGCCGAGTCTCCCAGACGGGCCCGAGTTCGACAGCCGCGGCACCCTGGCCCGTGAGGGAGGGCCGATCGTCGCTGAGGGCAAGCCGGCGTTGTAAGACGGACAACTCACACACCAGCAGAATCACCAAGCCGTGTTCAGCGAGCACGGCAGCATTGGCCTCATCAATGAGGGTGCCTCCACCTGTGGCAATCACCTGGTGGTCTGTGGCGGCGACCTGACGCACGACCTGACGCTCTAGAGCGCGAAAATGCTCCCACCCCTGTTGCGCCACGAGGTCCGTAATGCGGCTCTGGGCTAGTGCTTCGATGTGGGTATCGGTGTCCACAAAACGCAAACGGAGCTGCTGGGCCAGCGCCTGGCCAATGCTACTTTTGCCTGTCCCGCGTAAACCGGTCAAAATAATGTTCACGGCTTACCCCTGCTGCACGGAGACCCCAACCTGACGCAGATCGTCCCAGAAGCCCGGATAGGTTTTTGCGACACAGGTCGGATCTTGAATGTGCACTCCAGGCAGTCGGGCTCCCGCCATGCCAAAACACATGGCCATCCGATGATCATCGTACGTGGCAATCTCCGCCCCATGGAGTGTGTCTGGAGCCCCCTGGATCTGTAAACCGTCGGGATATTCTGTCACCGCCACACCCAACTTGCGGAGTTCTGTGGCCAGGGCGCGGAGCCGATCGGTTTCCTTCACCCGCAGATTGGCGATATTCGTCAGGCGTGTTTCCCCAGGACAAAACGCCGCCAACACCGCCACGGTCATCGCGGCGTCCGGCAAGGCATTCAGATCAATCTCTCCCAGAGGCCGTAAGTGCGTAGGGCCGGTGACCCGGAGATGCTCGCCACGCGCGATCGTGCACCCCATACGTTCCAACACGTCGAGAAAGCGCACATCTCCCTGCGCCGAGCTGGCGGGGACATTGGTGACACACATGGACTGCCCGAGTAAGGCAGCGAGCCCCCAGAAATATGTCGCCGAGGAGGCATCGCCTTCCACGGTGTACGTCCTGGCGCTATAGCACTGCTGGCCGCGGATGTGAAAGCGCCGATAGTCCTCGTTGATCACTTCGACCCCAAAGCGCGCCATAATGTCGAGCGTCAGATCCACATAGGGCACGGACACCAGGGTATCGCGCACCACGAGGGTGACATCTGTGGCGGCATACGGGGCGACCATGAGCAAGGCCGACAAGAATTGACTACTGATGGCTCCCGAAATGGTTGCCGTCCCTCCGTGCAAACGTCGGGCCCCGATGTGGACGGGCGGGCAGCCATTGCCGCGGACACTGCTGACGTCGGCGCCAAGCTGTTGGAGTGTCTCCAGGAGGTCCGCGATGGGACGCTCTTGCATGCGGGGATTGCCGGTCAGCGTACAGGGAAAACCCGCCTGCGTGAGCATCGCGGTAAAAAAGCGTGTCGCGGTACCCGAGTTCCCTAAAAACAAGGGCTGGTGCGGATCCTGAAATTCCCCGTGATGGCCATGCACGACAAATGTCGAGCCCTCTTGTTCCACGGTCACGCCGAGATGCTTGAGGGCCTCACGCGCCACATGGGTGTCGTCGCTCTCCAGAGCGCCGAGTAGAGTACTCGCTCCGCGTGCCATGGCTGCGATGGTCAACGCACGGTTGGTGTAGCTCTTGGAGCCCGGAACCGCGTGCGTGTCCGCAATCCTCGGTGTCGGGATAATCGTGCAGCGTTCCATACCTCCTCCATCCCGTTAGTCCAAACGTAGATAGCGTTCTTGGAGTTGAAAATAGTAATCGGAATTAATGATGCCTTCGCGCTCCTGAAAGCCGACGGTCTCCGGAAAAAATTCCCCGGTCCCAGTCGTGAGGAGTTCCTGCAGGACACGACGCATGTTAAAGATTGCGGCCCGTTGCACATCCGAGGCGAAGATGACGATATCATACCCGAGGCGTTCGAGTTCAGCGGTGGGCACATAAGGGGTTTTGCCACCTTTGGTGACCATGTTGAGCAGCAGCGGGGCATCAATCGTCTCGGCAATCTGTTTGATTTCATCGACGGTTTGCGGTGCTTCAATAAAGATCACATCAGCCCCGGCCTCTCGGCAGGCCTGGCCACGGGCAATGGCTTCCTCCAGCCCCAAGCCTGCCCGGGCGTCTGTGCGGGCAATAATCACGAAATCGTCATCACGACGCGCGTGGCAAGCGGCTTCAATCTTTTTCACAAATTCACGCCGATCTACCACCTCTTTGCCTTCATAATGGCCGCAGCGTTTGGGCGTCACTTGATCCTCAATATGCACCCCGGCGGCCCCAACGGCTTCCATCTCACGCACCGCACGCATGAGATTGATGGCGTTGCCATAGCCCGTATCCGCATCGGCCAGGACGGGCACGGTCACCGCTTCGCAGACCATTTTGATGCGGGCCACCTGTTCATTCAACGTAATCAAACCGATATCCGGCACGCCCGTACTCCGGGCGATACCACCGCCTGTGACATAGACGCCCTGAAAGCCCGCTTGGGCAATTAAGATGGCCGAGAGTCCGTCCCAGGCACCTGGCAAGACCAAGATCTGTGGAGCGGCGATGAGCTCTCGCAACCGTTTGCCGTTTGAGACCATAGCTCGTATCTCACTACTAGAGGGATGAAGACGCTACCTTAGGATGCCACAAGGCCATGAGGCTGATGAGGAGAGCGTGAAGAGTACCCCCGAGACGATTTGAACGTCCGACACACGGCTCCGGAGGCCGTTGCTCTATCCGGGCTGAGCTACGGGGGCACGACTGTTGCTGTAACGGCTACGTACTATATTGAACTTTCCCATGCCTCAAAGCAGGGGATTCCAGACGCCGGATCACTCCGGATCTCGTGGGCCATTCCGGCCCCCTGGGGGACAGATCGCGCCACCACACCCGTGGCACCCTCCCACTTCCCAGCCCGCTTCTCTCGCGACCTCGCCTGTCCACGCACCAGGAGGCGGTGCCGTTCGGAGTGTTGACCACGAGTATACCCGTTCTTGGTCCTCTTGCCAAGGGTCGCTGGGGTTTGCCGCAGGGCTCCCTCATGAGATTTGGAGGATGCGTTTGAGGGTGTGGTTATCCCAACCGGCTTTTTTTCTCAATCGCTTAATGGACTCGCGCTTGTCTTTAGCGGTCTGGAGGAGGTTGAGAGCGACATGGCGCATGGTGGCG
>SXGT01084717.1_pt1 | contig 55639 bp, 42 predicted proteins | sample 3176221 | NCBI WGS metagenome assembly SXGT01 (sample SAMN11356862, study PRJNA531348) | freshwater metagenome | isolation source: freshwater sample F1-120 | place: China: Fuxian Lake, Yuxi | collected 2017-12-25 | reverse complement strand
GTCGAAGTGCGGGAAGGGCTGGTAGTTCCTACGAGCGGAGTGAGGCAGGGGTCGGCCGGGGCGTGACGCTACAAGGACGCGCCAGCAACTCGCGGGCTGGGGGAAGCGTTCGGCCGGAACCCACGCCGAGGCCGCGTCGGCCGACTCGCAGACGGAGCCCATCATCGCCCCAGCGCCTCCCGAAGCTCACACAACGCCTCGGTGGCCCCAGGTCCCAGCACCCGCGCGCCGTAGCGGCGCCAGATCACGGCCTCCACGAGGGTGGACTTGTACTTCTCGCCGAGGCCTCGGCCGAAGCCGGCGAGCTCCGGGGCGCCCTCGTCGAACCAGCGGTCGAAGACCTGCGCCAGGCGCGCATCGGACTCGTTGCCCTGGAGCCACCGCGAACGGTCTTCCGGGGTGGCCAGCTCGGGCGCGAGGTAGGCGGCCAACTTCAGCAGCGCGTCGCCCGCCTGGGCATCGGCGGCGAGGAGGGTCCAGTCGCCCGCCTCGCTCGCATCTTCGGCGGCGAGCTTCGCGAGAACGTCCTCGGCGGCGGCGATGTCGGCCTGGGACTTCGTCGAAGCACCACCGACCCCCGTGATCGGCGTGCGATCCGGGAGGGTGAGCACGACAGTGCTGGTCCAGGGGGCGCCGAGGAAGGGCTGCTCGTGCTCGAATGTCGCGAGGTCAACGCCCAATCCGCGCTTGGCGAGGAGCTCGAGGAGCAGGTTCTTGGCGTTGCTCAAGGGGCAGCCCCGCACGCCGTCGTCGTGGACGGAATGGGGCGACCCGTCCGCACGACGCGCTTCGTGTTGCGCCGGCGAGTCCCCTCTGGCGTGGCCCCCCGGCCGGCGCGACGACCGCCAGGCCAGGTGCAGGTATACAAGGTGCGTTCCATCCGGTAGCGCATTGCCGCACGATTCTATGCCGGTGGGCCGCCCCGGGGGACTCCAACTGCCATCAACTCGCGCCTGACCGCGTGTTTCTACGACGTAACCGCACGGCAAACACCACCTAACTGCGCACTGACACCTGGGGACTCGCGCGGTCCGGATGCTCCAGGGCCTCCGCAAGGCTGTTCGCGGTGTTCGCGGTGAACAAGAAGACCGCGAACAAAGCACGAAACCCCGGAGCGTGCCCCAGGGTTCGTTTCAGGAATGAAATGGCTCCCGCTGCTGGACGCTGTTCGAACTTGGGCGACGGAGAGACCTGCCGTTCTCCGCGGGGAGGCCGGGGCGGCCCTCGGGCTGGTCGATGCGGTGCCCGCGCTCGCAGAGGCCCTGAAGGGCACGAGGGCAATGGCGAAGCTCGAGGAAGGAGCAGGACCTTTGCGTCGTCGGCGCCGTCGGCGGTGAGCTCCCGGTGTCGGTGTTGCGGAACTCTGCATGTTTCGGCTATACAGAAACACCATGAATTCAGAAACACCACTGCTGCAGCGAGGGGTCGCCCGCCTCCGCGAGGTCCTGCCGACGGGGTGGGCCGTGGAGACGGTCGGCTCGTCTCGCGACGTCGACCTCCGGCTGCGGCTCACCGCCCCCGACGGCGCGACAGGCGTCCTGGTGGTCGAGGCGAAGCGACGCCTCGCGCCGGGGGCCGTGCCGTCCGTCCGCGCTGGGTTGCAGACGCAGGAGGAGGGCGCGCCGGTGGTGTTCGCCGGCTGGTTGAGCCGGCTGACGCAGGAGGCGCTGCGCGAGGCCGGCATCGGCTACCTCGACCTGACCGGGAACGTGGACCTCCGGCTCGACCGGCCGGGGCTGTACCTCCGCGACGTCGGAGCCGACCACGACCCGGAGCCCGCGCCGTCGGCGTTGAAGTCGCTCAAGGGCGCTGGTGCCGGGCGTGCCGTTCGCGCCCTCGTGGACTTCGTTCCGCCTTACGGTGTGCGGGAGCTGGCCGCGGCGTCGGGTGCGTCGGCCGCGCTCGTCTCTCGCGTGGTCGGCCTCCTCGAGAAGGAGGCGCTGGTCGAGCGCGACGAGGTCATCACCCGCGTCGACTGGGAGAAGGTCCTGGCCCGCTGGGCAGAGGACTACGACTTCACGAAGGCGAACCGGGTCGTCACCGCGATCGACCCGCGAGGCGCGGCCGCGTTCGTCCGCAAGCTCGCGAGCTACGGTTCCGACTGGGCGGCGACGGGCGCGTTGGGTACGCCGCCGGGTGTGCGGGTGGTGCCGCTCCATGTCGTCGCGATCTACGTCCGGTCGCCCGAGCAGACGATGCACGAGCTGGGCCTCACCCCGACCGAGGGCGGCGCCAACGTCCTGCTGGTCGAGCCGCCGGACGATGGGCCGTTCGCCCGCGCCGAGCGCTCCGAGGATGGGGTGGTGCGCTGCGCGGTGAGCCAGGTCGTGACGGACCTGCTGACCGGCCCTGGGCGCAGCGCCTCGGAGGCGCGTCCCCTGCTCGAATGGATGAAGCGGAACGAGTCCGCGTGGAGGCGCCCTGGTCGGAGGGGATAGAAATTGCTACACTTGTCGGTAAGTGATGCAGTATCTAACCAGTCCGCGCTCGGTATCCCAGGTCATCGCTGACCTGGGTGGCACTGCGCGCACCAGCGACATCCTCGCCGCTGGCGTGCACTCGCGCGATCTCTATGCGGCTCGCGACGAAGGGCGACTCGTCGAGGTCACACGCGGCGTATTCCGGCTCGCCGAGCTGCCGCTGACCGAGCCCGATCTGATCGCTGTCGCGAAGCGGATGCCGAGGGGCGTCCTCTGTCTCGTCACCGCGCTTCACCTGCATGGGCTCACCCAGGAGATCCCGCGTGCCGTGCACGTCGCGCTGCCTCGGGGTGTCCACCCGGCACGCCTCGTGTTCCCGCCGCTCGAGGTCTACCACTTCTCGGCCGCGAGCCATGCCGCCGGCGTCGAGGAGCGCGAAGTCGACGGCGTGCCCGTCCGGCTGACGTCACCAGCGAAGTCGGTCGCGGATGCGTTCAAGTTCCGGAGCCGCGTCGGCCTCGAGGCTGCCGTGGACGCGCTCAAGCAGGCGCTCCGGACCAGGTCGGCTACAGCAGCCGAGATCGACCAGATGGCGCGGGTCGACCGGGTTCAATCTGCCCTCCGCCCCTATCTGGAGGCGCTGGCGTGACCGACCGCAAGCTCACCAACATCGCCGCGTCGGTCCGGCAACGGCTGCTCAATCGCGCGCGAGCGGAGGGCCGAGCGTTCCAGGAGCTCGCGACGCTGTACGCGATGGAGCGCTTCCTGTTCCGGCTCGGCTGCTCGCCCCACGCGGAGCGCTTCGTGCTGAAGGGCGGGCTCATGACGCTGACCTGGGCGGCGGAGTACGGCCGAGTGACGCGCGACATCGACCTGCTCGGGTGGGGAGCGAGCTCCGTCGACGCCGTCGTCGGCCGGATCCGGGAGGTCGTCGCGGTCGAGGTCCAGGACGGCGTCGTGTTCGAGGCCGACTCGGTCGAAGGCATCGAGATCAGGGTCGAGACCGCCTACGTGGGCGTTCGCGTCGTGTTCGACGCGAGCCTCTCGGGCATGGTCCTCCGCATGCAGGTCGACGTCGGGTTCGGTGACGCGGTGGTCCCCGAGCCCGAATGGGTAGATTACCCGCAGCTCCTCGACCTCGGAGCGCCTCGGCTGCTCGGGTACCCGCCTGAGGCGACCCTCGCGGAGAAGCTGCACGCGATCGTCGTGCTCGGCCTCGCGAACAGCCGGATGAAGGACTACTACGACCTGTGGACCGCTCAGCGGCTCGGCATCGTCACGGCAGACGGGCTCGGAGAGGCGATCCGGCACACGTTCGCTCGGCGTGACACGCCACTGCCGGAGGGTCTGCCAGAGGGGCTGACCGGTGCGTTCGCGGCTGATGCGTCGAAGCAAGCGCAGTGGGCGGGTTTCGTGAGGAAGTCCGGGCTCATGGCGCCTTCGCTGGCCGAGGTCGTGAGCGCGGCCTCCGCGCTTGCGGCTCCCGCCCTGGAGCACGCTCGACGGTACCAAGCGTAGGTGTCGTGCTCGCACGCGGCGGCCGCTCGATCATGTCGTGTGCAGGACATCCACCAGCGCAGCGCTCATTGCGCCCGGCAGTCGTGGGTCGAGCACGAGCCTCTCCTGTTCGAGCCATCGCCCGGCTCGAGCGAGGTCGCGAACGAGCTGGGGGGCGTCGGCAAGGTCGAGCTCGTCGGGCCAGTCGCGCAGCTGGGCGTGCATCGGGACGAGATCGGCCCACCACGCGGGCACCAGCCAGGCCAGCGCCGGCAGGTGGTCGCGGAGGTGTCGGTAGATGCGCACCCCGTTCGGATCGAGGTCGCCGAAGTGCACGGCTGGCACCTCGCCGAGGGCGGCGAGGAGCTGGCGAACCGTGGTCGTGTTCCACCCGGGGACGTACACCAGCATCCACCGGTCCGGCCTCGGCATGTCGCGCCACGCGCCGAGGTTCTCCACGAGCAGCACGGCCTGGATGTGGCCCTCCAGGCGGAGGCCGTCGCGGAGGGCGCGATCGGTCACCCCGACCTCGTCGAGGGTGGCGACGACGTGGTCGAGCTCGACGGCGTGCCCGCCGCGCCACGCGACGAGCCCCGGCGGCGGACGCAGGCGCGCGACGCCGTCGTCGGTGACCTCGACGTCGCCGAGCACGTCGCGCCGTGCAGTGGTCAGCGTTGACTTCGCGCCGGGCGCCGTGGCCGCGGCCGCGGTCCGTCGGTTGATCCGGTCCGGCAGGTCACGGAGCGCGCCCGCGCGCCGCCGGTCGCCGAGGCGCCCCCACCCGGCCGGCGTTGGCGGCTCCCCCGCCACCAACAGCGCGAGCTGCTCCACCTGCCAATCGGGCCACACGCGGTCGAGCAGCGTCACCAGCTCGGCGCGTCGCTCCTGCACGAGCAGAATCTCGTCCCGGCGGCCGCTGGCGCGGGTCCAGGAAAGCTCCGACAGCCACGCGTGGGCGCTCGCCTGGCCCGAGCGCCGCTTGATGGCGCCGCTCGTCAGGAGCTCGAGCAGGGCCAGGCGGTCCTCGATCCGGTCCCACACGGTCTACGCCTCGCCGGTGACGACGCGTCGACCGCTGACCAGGACCTGGTCCTGGCCGTCCTGGCCGCGCGACCGCACCAGGCGGAACACGGTGCACCCCTCGGCGCGGGCGACCTCCGGCGCGGCCACGAGGAGCTGCAGGTCGAGGTTCCGGCAAAGGTCGAACACCGTGCCGAGGTTCGCCTGGTCGAGGCGGTTCGCCTCGTCGAGGAACAGGAACCGCATGCTCCCGAACGCCCGCCGGCCGCGGAGCAGGTTGGCGTCGCGCTCCCACTCGGTGAGCACCACCATCATCAGCGCCGCGCCGACGCCGATGGCCTCGCCGGTCGAGAGCCGGGTCGGGTTCGCGAGCTCCCAGTCGGCGCCGCCAGCGCGCAGCACCTCGACCTGGAGCTGGATGTACTCGCGGTAGTCGAGGAGCTTCTGGCCGCCGGTCCGCCCGCCCCCGAAGCGCCGGAAGATCTCCTCCAGCGCGTCCTCGACGGGCAGTCCGGCCTGGAACAGCAGCTCCTGGGCCTCGCCGGAGCGCAGCGCCCGCAGGACCTGCTCCATCCGCTCGACGCGCTGCATCCGGACGCGGATCCCGCGGATGTTGCCGAAGCGCACCCCCTCGAGGTGGTCGTTGAGGCGGCGGACGCGGCCCTGCGCCTTGCGGATCTGAACGTCGATGCCGCGGGCCACGTCCTCGCTCGCGCCGCGGAGCTCTCGCTCTTGCCGATCGAGGCGTTGGACCAGCCCCGCCAGGTGGTCGCGGAAGCGCTGGAGCGCTTCGAGCGGCTCGTCGACCTCGGCGATCTGGGCGGGCAGCCGCGAGCGCAGCCAGTCGCGGACGAGCAGCCAGGCGCGGAGGTAGCCCTCGCCGGTGGTCTGGTCGGTGGCGTCGAGCCACCGCTGGACCTCGACCAGGACGTCGGCGCCGCCGCGCGCCGAGCGCAGGCGCTCCACCAGCAGGGCGCGGCTCTCGCCGGCCCGCGGCCACAGGTTGACGCTCCCCATCCCGCCGAACGCGGCAAGGAACCGCTCGGACAGGGCCACGCCGAGGAGGCCGGCCGACTCGACCTGGGGCCGCAGGCGGTCCCAGCCTTCGATCGCCGGCCGTGCCAGCTTGCGCTCGTCCTCCTCGGCCTCTCGGGCTTCGGTGGCGCCACGGGCCGCCCCCACCGCCTCGGCATCGCGCCGACCCACCTCCTGCTGGAGCTGCCCCACCGACGCCTCGGACGTGGCCGCCGCGGTCCGGGCCGACACGGCCCGCCGGCGGGCCTCCTCGAGCAGCGGCTCGGTGGGCGCTTCGACCTCGGTCTCGGCGAGGCGACGGGCGGCCTCGTCCCGACGCTCCCGCGCGGTGGCGTGGGCGGCGTCGGCCTGATTGAACGCGGCCTGGGCCTGGGCCAGGGCCGTGCGACAGCGTGACTCGATGCCTTGCGCGGAGGCCAGGGCCTGCTTGGCCCCCTCGACCTGGGCCTGCAGCGCCGGAACGAGTCCCTGCCGCGCCGCGAGCTGAGCCTCCGCGTCCGTCCAGCGGAGCGCCTCCGCGTTCGCCGAGACGTAGGCGAGTGCCTCGAGCCCCTCGGAGAGGGCGTCTCGCTGCGCATCGAGCTCCGCGAGGCGCCGACGCGCCGACGCCACATCGGTCTCGGACCAAGGGGCTTGGCGCAGGGCATCCAGCCGCTGTTCCAAGGCGCCGGGTGCGTTGCCGATACGAGCGAGCTGCGCCGCGGCGCGTTCGGCTGCATCGAGCGCCTGCCTCAGGTCGCGGAGCGCCACCGCTTGATCGGGCACGTCCAGCAACGCGGCGTCGGGTAGCAGCTCCCGCAGGCCGCGCAGGCGCGGGGTGAGCTGCCGCGCCTCCTCGCGAAGGCGCTCGGCGTCGCGTCGCGCCGACTTCTGCGCCGCGTCGGCCTCGCCCGCCCGGCGGCGCGCGGCGTCGATCTCGGCGGTCGGGTCCCCGAGCAGCCAGGTGGCCGAGCCCTCGAGCAACGCGTCCGCGTCGGCGAGGGCGCCGCGCGTGGTCCGCTCGTCCGCCCCGAGGGCCTCGATTCGCGGCTCCAGGTCCAGGGCCTCCCGTTGCAGCTCGGCCGCCCTCCGCTCCCGCGCCGCTCGGCCCAGCGTCGGTCGTTCGGGGATCCGCGTGATCCGCCGGGCCTCGCGCTCCTGGACCACGACGTCCCGCTCGTTCGCCCGGCCGACGACCTGGTCGGGATCGAGCGACACCGATCCGTCCTCTGGGAAAAGCCACACCGTGGGCAGCGTCGCCGGGCGGCGCGCGAGCTGTCGGGTCGCGGCCTCGACATCGGCGACGACCAGGGCCTGCGCGAGGGGGCCGAGGCGCGCCTCCAGCTCGGCGGCCTCTGGCACCGCCGCCTCGTCGAAGTGGGACGCGAGGAGCTCCGCCGTGAGTTCGTCGCGGAGCGCGAGCAGCTCTGGGGCGAAGGCCCCGCCGGAGTGGAGGAGCTGGCGCGCCTCGCTCTGCAGGTCCTCGCGCTTCTTCACGAGGGTGGCAGCTTCCGTGCGTTGTGCGTCGAGATGGTCGCGCAGGCGTGCCCGTGCCGAGTCGAGCTGCGCCCGGTCTTCCAAGGGGACCCCGAGCAAGCGGCCGATCCGCCGCGCCTTCGCGTCGAGATCACGCCAGGCCGCCGCGCGGCTCTCCAGGGCGCGGATCTGACCCCGCGCCGCTTCCAGGACCCGACCCGCCTCCTCCGCCGCCGCGTCGGCGGCCCGTGCCTGCCCTTCGGCGGCCGCCACCGACTGCTCCACGATGGTCAGGGCGGTCTCGACGGCCGCTCGGCCACCGCCGTCGTCCCACGACACCGCGAGCTGCGTGGCGCGTTCTCGCGCCCGCTCCTGCCGTCGAGCCTCGGTTTCGACCTTTCGAATTTCCTGCCCGAGGGCCTGTCGACGTGATGCGCGATCGCGCCAGTCGCGGACGCTGGCCAACGCGCTGCGGGCCTCCTCCAGGGCACCGTCCGGCTCGGTGTCCCGCTCCACGATGAGGCGCAGCGCAGCCATCGCCGCGGCGTGCTCGACCCGATGCGCGGTCGCGTCGTCGATCCGACGGGAGAGCGTGCGCCGCTCCTGGTCGATCGTGTCGAGCGCTCCTCGCGCTTCCGATCCGCGGCGGTCCGCGTCCTCGGCGCCCAGGGCGGGCGAAGCGAGGAGTCGACGCGCGTCGGCGAGCCGATCGGTGGCCCGGCGGTGCGCCGCGGCGCGCCTGTGCAACTCCTCGAGACCCTTCTGGAGGTCGGCCAGGCCTTCGGCTCCGCGCTCACGGGCATCGCTCGCCACGCCGACCGCCTTCGTGGCTCGCCCGAGCTCCTCGTCCGCGCCGACGCGTTCGGCCTCGGCCTCGTCGCGCTGGCGGGTGGCGTCCGTCAGCGCGCGCTCGCGCTCTCCGAGCTCGCGGAACCAACGGAGCGCCGCAGTGACGCGCTCCTCCCAGGCCGACGCCGCCTTCGCGTCAGCGGTCGCTCGCTCCTTCTCCGCGACCGCGTCGTCCAGGGTCGCGCGGGTCGTCGCCAGCGCCGAGGCCGCATCCGTGGCCCGCGCCTCCGCCTCGCGCCGCGCCGCCTCCTTCTCTGACACGCGCCTCGCCATCTCCTCCGCGCGCTGGCGGGTGGCGGCGATCGCCGCCGCGAACATCTCCTCGCCGGCCTCGTAGACCGAGCCGATCTCGCGCTCCAGGCGTTGGGCCTCGACCACCTCGGTCCGTGTCCTGCGGCAGGCGTCGAGGTTCGCGCGCATGCGCTGCAGCGTGTCCGCGAGCCCGCCCTCCTCCTTGAGCAGGAAGGACCGCAGCTCCTGCAACAGGCCCTTCGACATGCCGCCGGTCATGCTCGTCCTGAGCATCTCGTTGAGCTTGTTGCGCTCCTCGTCCGTCCCGAGCCGCATCGGCGTGATGCCCAGCTCGAACAAGGCGCCGAAGTAGTCGCGGGCGGAACCGAACACCTGGAGGCGCCCGCCGAGGCGGGCGGCGTTGTCGCGCAGCTCCTGGAGCTCGGGCACCAGCTCGAGGTCCCCTTGGGCGAGGAGCAGCAGGTCCTGGAGTCGAACGTCGTCCTGCAGGCCGGTCACGAGGAACGGCGTCGGTTCGACGGTGGGTTCTCCCTTGCGCTCCAGGTGCACGCCAGCGAGCACGCGCGCTCCGCGCGGCAGGCGGAACTCGATGGCCGCGTACGCGGGCCGGCCAGGCTCGCCGAGGCGGCCCCAGATGCCCTTGTCGCCGCCGGTGGCTCCCGTCTCGCCGAGGTTCGTGAATCGCAGCCGCGACATGTCGGGGAGCAGGACCACGTAGGCCGCGATCATCACCGTCGTCTTGCCGGCGCCGTTGTCGCCTTCGAGCGCGGTGACGTGGCGATCGAGCGCGTAGCGCTCGTAGAAGACCCCCTTCCAGTTGACCAGGACGAGGGCCTCGGCGCGGACGCGGCTCATCCCTCGACCCCATCGTCGTCTTCGTCCGCCGGCGAGGCATCCCCCAGCGCAACCTCCCCCTGGTCGATCAGGCGCTGCAGCGCCGCCGCCGGATCGGAGAGCGCGCGCACCGGCTCGGCGAAGCGCATCAGCGCCGGGCGCAACCGGAACCGCTCGCCGTCGAGCAGGTCGACGAACCCGAGGTCCGCGAGCCCCCGCAGCGCGGCCGACACCTTGGTGCGGACCGTCTCGGCCGCGACGCGCTCATCGTACTTTCGACGACGCGGGTTGAGCGTGCGGACGAGATCGTCGGTGCCGACCAATCCGGAGAGCCTCTGCAGCAGGACCTCGCGCTCGACGACACCGCCTAGCTGCAGCGTGGCCGGGTCGAGGTAGAGCAGGGCCAGGGCCTGGCCGACCAACATCTCGCCCGCCGTGAGCTGGCTGCGTCCCAGGCGATCGCCGCTCGGCAGCAGGTAGAAGTAGCCGTCGCTCTTGTGCACGAGGTCGGCGCCGTAGCGTCGGTAGAAGGGCTCCAGGTGGTCGAGCGCGTCGACGAGGAAGGTGTACGCCGCATCGTCCTCCCGGCCGACGTGGCGACCACGCCTGAGCTGGAGGTCGATCTCGGGGAACAAGTCGTCAAGGACCACGTCCTCGAGTCGGTGGAAGGCGGAGCTCAAGCGTCTCTCTGCGCGACGGCCCACTGCTCGACCTCGAGGCGGTCGGTCACGGGAACCCAGGGGCGCTCCCGCTCGGACTGCGCCCGCGCCAGGCTGGCGACGCGCGCCGCCACCCGCCCGGCGGCCCCGAATCGATGGGCCTCGGGCAACGCCGCGAGCACCTGGGTCGTCACCTCCGAGAGCGAGGCGGCGCCCGCGGCAAGCGCCGCGACGATCAGCGCGTCCAGGTCGACCTGCCCGTCGTCGGCCCCGACCACGTCCGGTTCGCGCTCGCGCTCGACGCGGTCGCGCGCGACCACCGGCCGCTCCACGCGCGGGCTCACGTCGCGCAGAAGGCGGATTGACGCCGCGCGGGCGAGGACGAGGTGGACCGGCCGGCCGGTCCAGCCCGCGAGCTGGTCGCGCAGGCGCTGCGAGAGCGCGCGGTCGGGGTCGAGCCGCACCACGTCGCGCAGGTAGCGGTGCACGTATTGGTAGTACTCGGACCAAGCCCGCTGGCGGGCGTCCCCCCAGACCGCGATGCGGTCGACGTGCTCGATGACGCGCTGGGCGGCCTCCTGGCCTTCGACGACGCCGGCGGCCTCGGCGAGGTCGTGGATCTCCTGGAGCAGCGCGACGAACTGGTGCGTGTCGCGGAGCAGGACCTCGTTGAGCTCGGCGAGCGTCGTCGTGGTCGTGTCGAGCAGGGACTGGGCCTCGTCGACGGCGCCGAACCAGTCGGCCTGCAGCAGCCCCGCGATGTCCGTCTGGACCTGCTCCTGCGCGGCGTCGAGGCCGCGCTGGCGGCGCTCGATGCCGGCGACGAGGTCGCCGACCGTGATGCGGAGCGGGCCCACGACCTGGTCGTGCCATGCCTCCGGGGAGTCCACGCGGGCGGCGGCCCCCTTCACCTCGGCGAGCTGGCCCAACAGCGTGCGCGTGAGCAGCGTCAGGCTCTCCCGGGTCAGCGCTTCGTCGGCGAGGAAGTACTCGACGACCGCGGCTGCGAGTCGGGTGAGGGCGTACTCGCCAGCGCGGACCACCCCGGCGCCGTCGACCCGGGCGAGCATCCGCTGGTCGCGGAGCCGCTGGATGGCGTGCGTGGCCCGCTTTCGCGGGTTGTCGGCGCCCGGCTCGACCATGTCGCAGACCTGCTCGAACAGGTCGACCACCGTGTCCTCGGCGAACGACGCGAGCGCGTCGCGGTTCGCCCGAAGGTACAAGCCGGCGAGGCAGCACAGGTCGAAGGTGCCGAGCTCGAGGTGGACCTGATCGCGAGACAGGGCGGCGACGAGGGTGTTGGGGTCCGTGCGGCGGGTGGGGGTCGTCATGCGGCTGGCGTCCGCCATCGCGGTGGCCCCGTACGCTATCACAAGAGGGGCGGCATGCCGCCGGGGTTACCTGCCCAACCAGTCTGCGCGTTCGGGGTCGATCTTCAGCCACAACGAACGCAGCGCCCGCTCCGCCGGTGCGGACGGCGCACGGTCAGCGACCTGCTCGCCGGCAAACGCCACGAACTCGGAGTAGTCCTCCTCGGGCCCTCCCGCACCCCACCGGTCTCGGTCGGAAGCGAGCACATCAGCAGCACCTGCGCCCCGTCCGGGAGTCCGCGGAGGGCGTTGCGCGCGCGGTGCTCGGCCTTGTCGAGAGAGACCTCCATCGCGCGATCCCATGTGCTCACATTCCTGAGGTCGACGGTGAGAAGGTGGGCCATTTCTCGACGGGGGCGCGGTAGACATCGTGCGGGATGCCGAGGAGGTCAAGGACCGTCTGCGCGTCTGGCGGCAGCGGCGTCGTTCTCCGCCCCAGCAGCTTCTCCCCGTGGAACACCAGCACCGTCCCCACTCCCAGGAAGCTCAACATCGCCGTCTCTGCGGTCGGCACCTTCGTTCGCACCTTCTGCTTCCGACCCCGCACCGTCTCCCCCGTCTCCTTCAGCCGTCGACGCAGCTCGTACTGGAGGTAGTTCCGCACCATCAGCGCCAGCACGAACACCAGACCCAACGCCGCGATCCGGTGCGGCGTCTTCAGCATCACCGGCGCCACCAGCGCCACGTTCTTGATCCATCGGAACCCACCGTGCCCCTCGATCAACGACTGGTGGCGGTACTCCGCGAGGATGCGTCCGGCGTCCCAGTCCATCCGGTCGGTGACGAGGACGTAGTGGGCCTCGTGGAAGCGGGCGCGTTCGACGGCCTCCTCGTTGCGCTCCAGTTGGTCGTACTCGAGGACCCAGGTGGTCCGCTTCTCGGGAGCAGGCGCGTCCTTCCGAGGGCGTCCGGGACCGGCGCGCTTCGCGGGCTCCTCGACCTTCGTCACGCGCAGCGCACATCGCTGCAGCTCCAGCATGGCGAGCGCCTCCGCTCGGGCCGTCTCTGCGTCCCCCTCGCAGACCAGCCCCCGTCGGTTCGCCTGGGGTGTCCCCCCGAGAGGGGTTGACGGTTTCGGTACGAGGTAATCCTCCCCAACTCTGGGAGAGACCACCGTGGCAGGTGAGAAGCAGAAGAGCAGCGAGGAGAAGCGCGTGGAGGCCGGAGGCGGAGACGAGCGGAGCGAGTCGGAGGCGAAGGCCTCCACGCGGGGTGCCCCCGGCCGTCGGTCGGCGGAGGACCGCCGGCAGGCGGTCCTGCAGGTGCTGACAGGGAAGGCCAGCGTGGACCAGGTGGCCCACCGGCTCGGGGTGCGTGCCGAGACCGTCGAGAAGTGGCGCGACCTGGCGCTCGAGGGCATCGAGGAGGCGCTGCGACAGGGGAGCGGCAAGTCGGGGCGGGAGCGCGAGTTGGAGAAGAAGCTCGACGTGCTGGAGAAGGCGTTCACCGACCTCGCCATCCGCAACGAGCTCGCGGAGCGCGCCCTGCGCTCGCGCCCTACACGGCCCGGGAAGTCGTGACGCTGGACCGTCAGACCTCCCGGGGGACCGCCAGCATCCGGCAGGTGTGCCAGGTGTTCGGGCTATCGCGCCAGGCCCTCGCCAAGGCCCGCAAGCCATGCCAGCCGCGGAGGGCGCGTCCGCCGCCCAGCCCCCCGGCGTACGCGTCGCACGACGAGCTCGTGGCCGGCATCCAGACCGTCGTCGCCGAGCAGCCGGGATGGGGCACCCGCAAGGTGTGGGCAAGCCTCCGCAAGCGCCGTGGGCTCGTCGTCAGCCGCAGGCGGGTGTGGGCCGTCATGCGCAGCCTCGGGCTCGTCCTGGAGCCCTCTGGCCAGCCGCGCGACCTCCCGGGCGGCCATGTCTACGTCGAGGGCTCCAACCGTCGCTGGGCCAGCGACCTCACGACCGTCTGGACGCGGCAGGACGGCGTCGTCGCCATCACCCCGGTGGTCGACTGCGGGGACCGGTTCCTGCTCGCCTGCGGGGTCGACATCCCCCAGGACGCGCCCACCGTCCTGCTGCCCGTCGAGTCCGCCCTCCACAGCGAGTTCACCAGCCCCGCGGGCGTTCCCTGGGCCTTCGAACTCCTCACCGACCACGGGCCCCAGTACACCGGCAGCGACTGCAAGGACCTCTGCACCACCTGGAAGGTCGACCACCTGTTCAGCCGCGTCGGCAGGCCCACCGGCAACGCCCTCGCCGAGCGCCTCATCAAGACCCTCAAGGTCGAGCTCATCTGGACCCGCGACTGGGACAGCCTCGACGAGCTGCGCACTGCCGTCGAGGCCTGGATGCACACCTACAATCGTGAGCGCCCTCACCAGGCGCTCGGCTGGCTCACGCCAGCGGAGAAGCGAGCTAACAGCCTCGGCTGTGACAAAGTCGCAGCCTGAACCACGGAGGATTCCGCGTACCCGATCTAGTCAACTGCGGAGGGGGACACTACAGCCCCCGTCGGTTCGCCCGCCGCACGGCCTCCTGAAACGCCTTCTCCTCCCGCACCAGGCGCTTCTCGAGCTTGTTCTCGAACCCCTCCGCCTGCGCGTCCGAGCGCACCACCACGTACTGCACCGGCACCTGCCGCGTCTCCCCCGTCTGCGGATGCTTCACCTTCAGCGTCTCGTCCAGGAACGACTGGCCCCGGTACACCACCTCCGCGTCCCCCTTCCGCGCGCCCGCACGCCGAGACAGCTCCGCCATCGCCGTCCCGCTCCCCCGCACCCGCTCCACCAGCTCCGCCCGGATCCGGTACGCGTGCGGCACCAGCGACACGAAGTGGAACTCCTCGTGCAGCAGCTGTCCGATCGTCTCCGCGTCCAGCAGCTTGCTGTCCCCCACCAGCGTCGCCTCGTGCTCTGGAGGCAGGAGACCGGCGAGCTGCTCGATGCTCCACCGGTTCGCCTCCGTGTCCGAGGTGTTCCCGTCCATCGTCGACGCTGTCAACGGGATGCCGACGGCGCCGTGCAGCGACAGCCCGAAGACGAGCTGTTTGAGGTCCGGCCGATGGTCCTTGGAGTACCCCCGCAGCGGGACGGGCGCGCCCTCCACGGGGACCCTGTCGTAGGCGCCCTGGAGGGACAGCGACGTGGTGTCGGCATGGACGGAGTACGAGGTCCCACCCTTCCCGGACGCGAGGAACCGGCGGACCACCTGCCCCAGGACGGAGTCCGTGCCCGCCTCGAAGAGGTGGTCGAGGCACGCGGCGAGGCGCGCGTCGTTGAGCGCGTCGAGCGGGACCTTCTCCCCGAGCACCACCGCCGCGTCGGTGTTCGCGAAGAACTGCGGCATGTTGTACAGCGCGACCCGCCCGGAGAGGATGTTGAGGATCATGGCGACGACACAGTCGGCGTCGGAGATGCGGTTTCGCGGGTCCTTGGGCAGGGCCTCGTCGATGACGGCCTCGATGCCGATCGCGCGGATGAGGGCTCGCTGGAGGGGGAGCTGCCCGAGGACTCGCGGGGTGAGGTCGAGGTCGTCGGACACCATCTGCGGGGAGCGCCGTTCGACGGACGAGGACATGGGGGCCTGTGGGGAGTCGGTCCGGGGTGGCGCCGCCGGGTGCCGCCCGCGTTCGGATCACCCGTAGCGGCAGGAGTGACCAGCGGAAGCGGGGGGGAGGCCGGCCGGAGGGCACCCGAATTCGGATCGGCGAACGCCGAACAAGGAACAACGCCGGGAGTCCGAAAATATATCCGACCCCGGGGGCGCCGGACCTCAGGAATGGGAGCATGTGTGCCGCGCGTAGCCGCTTCGCGGGCGGCTATCCCGTGGGTGTGCCGCCGACCACGGCACGGTGGGCTTGAACTGCAAGTGCAAGCCCGCTTTCCGGCGGACGCTGCCCCGGCGAGGGACGCGACGGACGTGGGCGGCGGAGTTCGAGTCCGATACCGGGGGGTGATCAGGCCCATGGGCAGAGGCCGGTTATTCAGGAGCAGCGGACCACCTGCTCTTTGCCTTCTTGAACTCTCTTATATTGGTTCAAGCGTTACTTTCGGCCAAGAAAACGATCGGGTCCCGCTGCTTGACGCTGTTCGAACTTGGTGCGCCTCGCCCAGCCTGGCCATCCGCCAGCAGTTCGCCACGATGGACGCCATGAAGCGCCTCGTGCCGGACCTGGGGATGAGCATCACCCACGGGGACGACTGGCGCCAGGGGTGATCGGTTCCCGCGGCGGCGAGAAGTTCGGAGCGCGGGCGTTGAGCTCCTCCGCCAGCGCTCGGTGCTCCGGGTCTGTGCCTGCTTCGGACGGCGGCACGACGGCACCGTGGAGTTGAGCCCGGAGGTCGTCCCATCGCGTCTGCAGGACGCGCCAGTGGTGCTCGTCGTACGTGCCCTCGAACACCGGCATGACGACCTCGATCCGCGGGAGCTGATCTGCGGCTGCGCCGCGAGCGATGGCCGCCTCCAGCTGCATCTGCCACCGGCTGCCGATGCGATCCACTCGCCCGATCTGCTGCTCTACGACTCCAGGATTCCACTCGGGGTGCAGGAGCAGCACGACCCGACACGCCTCGTGCAGGTTCAACCCCTCCCGGCCAACCAGGGACTGGGCGATCAGGACCTTGGGGAAGCTATGCGTCCGGTTGAACGCGGCTTGGAGCAGCCGTCTCGTGCCATGAGCGGTGCCGCCGACCAGAAGCCGCGCCAGACCACCGCGATACGGGCCAAACTCCTCCTGCACCAGGTTGCGCACCGAAGCCCACAGATCCTGGGCGCTGAGGCGCTCGGTGTCTGCGTCGGTGTCCGGATCGGCGATGCTCACGGCAGCGTCGACGAGCGCGACGAACGCCTCGGTCAGAGCACGCATCGCCTCCGGGGACTCCCGCTCGGCGAACAGCTCCGCGCGTGCTTCCGGGGACGCAAGCTCCCACACCGCCCGCACCAAGCCCGTCACGGCAGGGTCGCGCTCGGACCGGGCCTCCCGGGGGATGGCGCTGGCCAGCTCGGCGGCGCGGCGATGCGCCGATCCGCGGTGCTGCGCGGGGTCGAGGTGCGCCACCAGCAGGCGGACGAGGTGACGCCGAAGCCACTCCCTTCGGTTGTCGTACTCGCGGTGCCGGTCCGCGTGAGCGGCGAATGCCGACTCCACCTCTCCCAGGTCCAGGCCCATCTGCCGAGAAGCCACCACATCGATCGGCCGGATCTGGAGAGTCTCCTCCGGCCACGGCTCCGCGTCGAGTCCGATCACCGAGCGGAGGCGAGCCCGCGCGTTCAACAGGTCGTGGAGTACGCGCATCGGCCGGCTGTACCGACCGAATACCAGGACCTTCTCACCGGCCTCGAGGCGCGCTTCGACCAAGCGGATCGCAAGGTTCAGCTGGGGGTGGTTGTAGAGGGCGTGATCGGCATCATCCCCGTCCCGGCCGACCTCCTTGCGGATTAGGTCCGCCCAAAGGCGCGCACGTGCCTCCTGCTTCGTCGTCTCGCTCGTGGTCTCCGTGACCTCGTCTCCCTCTGCCACCCGCTCGTCTTCGGATGCGAGCGTCGCATCGATCACCGACGCGACCCCGTGACCATTCGCGAGGGTGAGCCGGAGCCGCTTCGCGACGGGATCGGTACCTCCGTGCACGGTGGCCGAGAGCGCCTCGGCCGCGAAGACAACCCGTCGCCACGGCAGGGACAGTGCACCAACGTCGAGGGCTTCGCGGACGATCGCGCGGTAGTCGCGGCGGCCCTGCACTTGCGCTCGGAAAGCCCGAACCGCCGGATCCTCCCGCTTGTCCCGGCGGAGGACGTACGGGCTCAGCGCTTGTTGGAATGCCGCAGCCGCCTTTATCCACCCTTCGCGGCTGCCTTCGTTGGTGCGCCACGAATCCCGCAACAGAGCGGTCGCGTGCTTATACCGGCGGCCGACCTCTATGACCTGGCTCCGGATCGCATCGGCCACCCCGATCCGCTCCAGCGTGCCGTCCCACTCGCCGACATCGAGCGCGACCGGCGTTGCCGTCAGTCCCAGGCGAGCGCAGCGGTCGGCGGTGGGCACGATCCGCAACAAACGCGACAGGCCCGTGAGGTTCCCCCGGGCCTTGTGCGCCTCGTCGATGACCACGAGATCGAACCGGCCGAGGCCCCACCCGAACACTCGCTCGAGATCCTCGCGACGTGCCCTCGAGGTGGCGTACTCCGCACCTCGGCAGAAGGTTGCCGACCACGGGAGTAGGCTCCATGCGTCGAGGGCGCGAAGCGCCTCGACGTCGTCCGCGTCGACGAGTCGGTCGTGGATGGTGCCAGCCACGCGACGCACAACGTCCCACGGGCGCGGACACCAGTCTTGGTAGCCCTTCGGGGCGGGTCTGCCGTTGGCTTTGCGTCGAATAGCCACCAGCTCGGGTAGCAGAGCCCAGCGCCACTCTTCGCTGTTGTCGCCGAGCCGCCAGTTCGCGACTTGGTGCGAAAGCAGCACCACGTCATCGTCGGACCAAGGAGTGGCCTCGCACCCGCGGAGGTAGCCCACGAGCGAACGCACCAGCTCCCGCGGCCGCAGGCCGTCTCCGCGCAGCTCGTGCTGCCACTGGAACCCGAGGCCGGGCGGCACCAGGATGGCGACTCGACCCCCTGCGGCTACGACGGCGGCCGCCACCGCCGAAGCGACCCGGGTCTTCCCCATGCCAACCTCGTCGGCGAGGACGACGCCTCGACACCCGTTCCCATGGCCACCGCGAAGGCGAGCGGCGATCCCTCGTAGCGCCGCGCGCTGGCCGGAGTTGAGGCGCGAGGTGCTCGCGTCATCGCGCGCGTCGAGGTCATCTGCTCGGCTCTCCAGCGCGCGTGCGGCTGCCTTCCAGCCCTTGAAACGGCTCATTTCGTGTCCTGCGCGGCGACCAAGGGCACGAGGTCGCGAACTTGCCAACCGTCCTCCACCCGTCGAAGCACTTCCTCGTACAGCGAACTGCTGTCCCCGTCGGGTGTCTCTGCGAAGCTCGGGCGGAATTCCGGCCGATACAACGCGGTGATCGGGTTGATGCCGAACCCGCGCAGCGCCGAGACGGTTGGGCAGTCCTTCGCCCGGAGCAGGGCCTGCTCCAGCCGACCGCACCAGGTCTTCCACGCGGACTCGTCGAGCGCCGTCTGACGACCCGCGATCTGCTCGAGGAGCTGCATGGTCGTCCGGATCGGGGTCCGATCGGCCGGAACCAGACCCCTGCCGTCGGTGGCCGCACCATCGGTGTCTTCCGGCGGGGCGTCGTCGCCATCCTCGTCTTCGTCGCGTACCGCCGGGAATCGGCCGAGCTCCTCCAAGATACCAGAGAAGTCGAGGGGAGCCAGGGGTCGGCCAGCGATGCGACCGTACTCGTCGAGCACGGGAATGCGTGCCCGGAGCGAGGTGCCCTCCGTCCGCCACTGGACGACCACTTCCACCGGGGCGGCTCCTGGCCACGGGAACCGGCCGGCTTCGTCGGCGCTCAGCAGCACGCCGTCCAGGCTCTCAATCTGTGCGGACGAGGCATCCTCCTGCTCGGGCGGGCACAACCAGCCTCGGCCCTCCTCTTCGATCCACCGCACGAAGCCGAACGGCGGCGCGAACGCGTTCGCCTCTCGCTCCGGCGCAGCGTCGCCCGGCTCCAATTCTCCCGCGTCGAGGGTCAGGTCCTTGCTCTCGAGGTCGACCGGCAGGGCTCCGGCGAGCCCGGACCAGGTCAGATCCCCGGTTGCGACCACTACACCGGCCTCCAGATTGCCCCGGCCGGGCCCGGTGCCCTTTCGAGCCGTCGCCCGATGGCAGAACCCCGCATCGGTCAGGTTTCCGGAGCCGATGTAGACCCATCCGCTCGCGCAACGATCACTGCCCGAGCGCGCGTTCGCGGAGAAGATGAACTTGGCGTGGAGGGAGCGTGGCGCCCCGCGGCCGCCATCGGGATCGTGAGCCGCCTTGACCCGCCACCCGCCCAACGACGGTCCGGCCAACGCCACCTGCTGGCAGGCGGTCGGGTTCACGACGAGGGTGACCGCGGCGGACGTGGTGAGCAGTGCAGCTCCCTGCTTCGGGCTCGAGAGACGGTCGAGGATGGTCTGGACCACCGCCGGACGTTCGCCCTCGCGAACCGCGGCCTCGAAGAACCCAGACCCGAGCACCACCGTGTTTCGACGGGCCAACCCGGCGACCTGGCCGACCTGAGCCGGCAGCTGATCCAGCAGAGAAGCGGTGCGACTGTCGAAGAACCTGGGCTTCGGCCCTCCTCGGGCTGGGAGACTGGCCAACGCCGAGTCGAGTCGAGCCATCGCCTCCCTGGTCTCGTCCGCCACGGTCCCGGTCGGGTCAGACAGGACCTCGGTAGCCATGTGTCCGCGAACCTCTGCGAGCATGGCGGCAGCCGCGCGGAGGTCGGCTGCGATTTGCGAGCCGTCGGGAGACTTCAACCTGGTGCTCGGAAGATCGGCTCGCCACGCCACGTCCAGGCTGCTCTCCAGCGTCATCCGGGTCCAGTTCCCCGTGGAGACCACGAGGCGCAGGCACCACGCCGCCGGGTCGGACTCGCCGCGGAAGTTCAGGAGTGCGACCTTCGCGTGGAGGAGGCGGTAGGGCAGAACGTGGAGAGCGAGCAGGTGGAGTGCGCCCGGCGAGGCGGACGGCGCGACCTGCCGGCACGTCGGATCGAGCATTAGGCCGAGCCACACGCGCCCGATCTTCGTCCGCTGACCGCCGGACAGCCCGGTGAACCGTTCGCAGGCGAGATCGAGGAACCCGGCGTCACCTGAGAACCCGCACACCCAACCGAAGTCGCCGTGGTAGCCCTTCGGCGGCTCGAAACAGTCGAGGAGCGAGCCAGGCCCCGTCACTCCGCCTCCTCGGCCACTTCGAGCAACGAGTCGAGACGGCCGCCGAGATCCTGGTTCAACGTGTGCAACGCGCGGACCCGTACGGAGACGCCTTCCGGCAGGGGCAGGCCCTGTGCCTGCGGTGTCACGTCCTCGTCTTCGTCTTCGTCGTCCGCAGCCGCTTCGGACGGAGGCTGGCGTGGAAACACAGGTCCCGGCACGACGCGGTCGCCGTCGAGGTCGAGGCCACGACCGTCCCGCTCCACGAGCGAACGCATGACAGCGCTGCGGTCGGTGCGAACGACCTCGCTGGCGAAGGTTGCTGCCTCGTCCGTACCGGCTGGGACGTGCTTCTCGTGCTCGAACGCCCGTGCTCTCGCCGTCAGCTCGTCAATTAGAGAGCGCAGCGGTTCGGCTACGGCGTCGCCGACCTGGAACGCGCCGGCGGTCCTCACGAGGGATTCCGCGCCGTCGAGCACGGCCAACGCGGCGCGCTGCATCTCGAAGAACCGAGCCCCGGCACGTAGGTCGCGCCAGTGTTCGACGTCGACGGCCGCGGGCCGCTTTTTCCAGCTTGGGGTCGAGTCGAGGTTCTCGAGCCACCTGGTGGCGGCTTGGCGGCGCGCCGCGCCAGCACCACAGGTGTGCAATCGGGAGAGGATCAGATCCCGGGCCGGCTTGGGGAGCGGCGCTCGGGGATCCAGCGCGGCTCCCATCGGCGCGACGTGGACGCCGTCCGATCCGGACACCCATCGCGACAAGACGCTCTCGACCGTGCTGTTCCGCGGTCGGAAGCCATCGAACGCGAGCTGAGCGAGCCGTTCGCCGGCTTCGGTCAGCTCGAACGCGTTGAAGCGTTGCGGGCCGGCGTCGTCAACGAGACCGAGCGCGCGGAGGGGCTGAACCGTGCCCTGGCGCATCGGCTGCGTCACATAGAAGCTTCTGCGGCTCGCATCTCGGAACGGCACGAACGGGCCGGTGACTCCCGCGAGCTTTCGACGGCCTCGCACGCGTGGATCGCGGTGCGTGCGTACATGCCAGCAGGCCAGCGCCTCGATGGCGTTTGCAACGGCCACGTTGGAGCGCCCCGCTGCTCGCGCGACCTTGATGCCGAGGACGGCCCACGCGAGCGGTCGCGCGAACCAGACACCGCCAAGGCCCGGCACCGCAAGATCGTTGAACGTGCGGACTGCAGCGCCGAGGCCGAGGCCACGGGTGCGTCGTCGCAATCCCGACCGCTCGCGCGCGAGGACACCCCAAGACTCGTGTAGAAGCGCGCTCAACGCATCACCCCCCGACCGCGGTCTTGGTCGCCCCGCCGTGCTGGGTCACCCGCGGCCGGCACCGCACCTTCAGCGCGCCCTTGCTGAACGCCTCGTCGCTCGCTTTGCTCGACCACACGTAGGCCTCGCCGGCCTTGAGGTGGGCCATCTTCTCCGGCGTCAGCCCAGCGAGCGCGGCGTTCGCCTTCTGGATGTGCTTGAGCCACGCCGGCGAGTTGAACTTGTGCAGGATGATCTGGCTCGACAGCTCGATCAGGGCGACCGGGACGGACGGCGGGTCCTGGCTCGCGACCATGATGCTCGTGCCCTTGTGCCGCATCTCGCGGACCACCTCGACGAGACCGGCGACCAGGTCCGGGCTCTCGATGTACTTGTGGGCCTCGTCGAACACGACCAGCTTGTTGAACTTCCGGCCCTCGTACGTCACCTCGGAAAAGAGCTGGAGCAGGACCACGAACAGGCCGAGCGCCTGGTCCTTCTCCATGAACTCGTCGCGCAGGTCCACGATCACCATCCGGCCTGGCCGAAGGAGCTGGCCGAGGTTCGTCGTGTCGTCGATGAAGTCCTCGGCGAACTCGAGGCGGCCGTGAGCGAGCTCCTTGATGTGGTCGGGCATGCGCGACTCGTCGATCTCACGCCGGATGCCGTCGAGCGTGAGGTCTTCGCGGAGTTGCTTCATGATCCGGTTCAGCTGCCGGATGTACGTGGCCTGGTTGCCGACCGCCCCCATGAGGAAGCGCCAGTGGCTCGCCTGAAGCTCCGCCGCGGCGAACTTGAGCGGGTGGACCGCGATGGCCGGGTACTCCGCCCGCCGCTCGGCGAGCTTGTCCTCGGGGACGAGCATCACCACGTCGGACAGCGCCTTCGGTTCGGCACCGTAGCGGTGGCGCAGGGCAGCGACCTGCTCGGCGTCGCTGTTCGCTCCGACCATGGAGGTGAACTCCGGCGCGTAGTCCATCGTCGGGCTGTAGTGGAAGATGACGCTGGCGAGCGGCTGCGGGAGGCAGTTGATGCCCGCGATCGGCAGCGAGGCCATCTCGACGACGGTGCCGAGGGTGTAGCTCTTGCCGCCGCCCTGGACGCCGAACAGGCTGATCGTGTGAGTCTGGTTGAGGTCGATCGCGACGGTCCGTCCCGCGACCTCGCCGAGAAGGCCGTACTGTGGCGAGCTCCCGGTCACGCCGAGCATCACGTCGTGGGCGGGCGCCGCGCTGTCCCCCCGCTCGATCACAGGCCCTTGTTCTGCCGCAGGTTCGTCCCCGGCGGTCTCCCGACGAACGTCCGCGAGCTCCATCTCCACCGGGGGCGTGTCGACAAGATCTGCCGCAGCGGGGACGGCGACGACTTCAGCGGACCGCGCAGGCGGCACGACCGCGGCTTCGAGGTCGCGAGCAGCAGACGGCTCCGTGGGACCGACCTCGCTCGGAGAAACCAGCTCCGGAGGCAGCGCCGGGGTGCTCGAGCGCGATGCCGCGCCCGCTCGCAGATCGTCCCACGTGACCGTCCGCGCGCGAGACTCGCCGAGAAAGGCGGCTTCCACGAGCGTCGGGATGCTGGGGGTCCGCCCGCGACGGCGGGCGAGCTCGGCGGCGCTCCGCTCCGGTGGCGCCGCCTCCGCGAGCGCTTCCGCTGTCGCGGACCGCTCCGCTGGGGTGGGGGCTGCTGCGTCCACGAGCTCGCGGATGAGGTTGGTGCCGACCCGGTGGTACTCGATCCCGTGCTCCCGCTCGACCTCGCTCCCGTCCTTCTCGAAGTCGAAGATGAGCGCGCTGCGCGTGAACACCAGCCGGTAGCCCTGCTCCATCGATCTGAGCAGGTAGCGAGCCTCGTCCGCCGCATCGCCTTCGAGGATGCCGTAGCGGACACCCCGGTCCAGGTAGAACTCGAGCAGCATGACGAGCTCGCGCGTCTTGATCAGCCGGTCGGCCCGATCGACGGACGACCGTTTCGGATCGAAGTGGAGCGCCAGCACCTCCTGGCTCTGGGCAATCTGCTCGGCGATCCGATCCTTGAGCGCATCGTAGGCGGCGAGGTCGCCCACGGCGGCGTAGCACTTCACCTCCACGAGCCGGCAGGTGATGGTCCGCTCGGCCGCGTCGAGGTCGAACAGGGCGAGATCCGTGCGCTTGAAGCTCACGTCGTTGCCGAGCTCGTCGGCGACCTGCTTCAGGCTGCGGTAGAGCTCCAGGTGCGCGTCGAGGGGGACCACGACCTGACTGCGGAAAGCGCCCTGGTGCTCGAGGTACATCCGAGACAACGCCAGCCCGAGCGCCTCGGCGCGTTGAGACGGAGCCGAGATGAGCTTGAGCGCCAACCGGCCCGACAGGGACCGCAGCTGTTGGAGGACCGCGACGGCGTGTCGCCCCTCGGCGGCGAGCCCGTAGTCCTCGAGTACCGGCACGAGCAGGGCCTCGAGCTCGGTGACCGACCGCGAGGTGATCGTCAGCCGATGCCCGAGGGTGGCGTTCGAGTCCGGGGAGTGGTCGATGAGGTAGTCGGGCCGGTCCCGACGACCGCCGTGATCGAAGAACTCGATGCCCATGTTCCGGTCGACCGTCACGACCCAGTCGGTCACCTCGTGCACCTGATGGAGCAGGGCCCGCTCGGTGGCGTCGAGCGCGAGGCCCACGACCGGTCGCATACCCACCCCGGCCTGGCCCGTGGCGACAGCAGCGATCGCGCTGGAGAGGGCGGCGGGGAGCGCGGACAGGAGGTCGGTGAGCTCCTCGCAACCAACGAGCGGCAACGCCTGGCCATGTCGCGGCGTGCGGCGCCACGCGATGGTGCTCTCGTCCTCCTGGTAATCGACGTGGAAGTCCTGGATGAGCCCGTGGACGGGGGCGACCGATTCGCGCGGTGAGGCCGCCGTGGCGCCGACCTCCTCGGCGGGGAAGAGGTCGAAAAGGAACGAGAGGTGCGCGGCGAAGCGCTCCGGGTTCGCGCGGAACTCGTCCGTGCTCTTCACCGCCAGCGCGAGCTTCGGACGGAGGTGGTCGCCGGTGGGCGTAGCGAAGGCATCCGCCTCCTGGCCGGTGAGACTGCCCGAGGGGGACAAGAGCTCGGCGAGGCCCTCCCCGACGACGGGGGCGTCAGGGTCCGGAACGAAGAGCCGAACGTCGTAGAGGACATCGCGGAACACCGGCTGCCTCTGCAGCTCGAGCAGCATCTCGGCCAGCACGCCGGCGCGCCCCGGGTTGAACGCGTTGATCACCAGCGTCCGGACGTAGGGGTGCTGCACGAGGTACCGCTGGACGCGTGCCGCGAGCGCCGCGCCGTCGATGGTCGCCGCGCCGATCGCTGGCTCGGGCAGGCCCAGGGCCGCACACGCCTCGCCGAGCAGTCCTCGGGGATCGGGCTCGTGAGGCGGCGCGTACAAGGTCCAGTGGGCCGAGAGGTTGTCGATCGGCGTCATCAGCCTGCCGCGCAGCGGCTGTCCCCCGGGTGCTGCCAGCACAGGCGGAAAGGCGACCGGGACGAGCTGCCTCAGGATCGCGTCGCGCGTGGAGACGACGAAGTCGGCGGGACCGGATGCGGCGGCGGCGAGCCATCGTGCCCCGGTCTCGGCCCAGGCCGTGAGCCACAAGACTCGGAGCGGGTGGGTCGGAGCGACCAGCGCCGCTTCGCGACGCCGGCCGCGGTGGTCGGTGATGGCGAGCGTGACGGTGTCGAGGGACAGCAACCGCCACAGATCCATCAGCGCGGCCTGCCCGTCGGCCCCGCCACCCTCGGCCCGTCCAAGGAGCGCCTGCACCAGCGAGAGCCAGGTGTCGGCGTACTCCACGGCGAGGGGACGGCGCGCGAGCAGGTCAACCCCTTGGGTGATCAGCTCCTCCGTTCCAGCGCGAACGGCTCCGAACCAAGCCTCGCGCGCCGCGAGGAAGGCTCCGCACTCGTCGACGGCCGGCCAGTGCACTTCCTCGATCGTGGGGCTGTCCAGCTGGCCCAGCCGCACCGCGACTCGCCGCGCCAGAGCGCCCCTCGGGGCCGCCAGGATCTCCTGCTCGATCCCCTTGAGGGCCCGGGAGACGGGCACGTGGACCGTGCCTTCGCGACCGAACTGCACCTCGAGCATCTCGGTCCCGACGGCGCGCCCTCCGCGACGCTCGGCCCAGCGGACCGCGCCAGGCGCGATGCTCGCGGGGTCGCGGCCGTCCACGACCGCGCTGAACTGCAGCCGCAGGCGCGCGTGGTCGAGGCTGTCGTCCCGCTGCACGGCGCGCTGCGGCGGCGGTGGCGGCTCGTCGATCTCGGTGACGACGTAGAACAGGTCGCTCTCGTTCGGCCGCTCGATCCCGAGGTCATCCTCGACCGACCAGGGTAGCGGCTCTCCGTCCTCGTCGACGAGCGGGATTAGGTCGCCGTCTTCGGTCTGCGCCAGGACGCGGATGAAGTGCCAGCCTTCCTCCCACTCGACCTTCTGCAGGTTCGTGAAGCCGATGGTCGCCGTGAGGCGATCGGTGGTCCAGGTGTTCTTGCTGCGGACGAGGCCGACGGGGCCTCCCTCCTTGGACACGACCTGCGCGACGAACCGCGCCAGGCCCGCGACCATGGTGGGGTGAGGGTCGACGCGGAAGCTCACGTTGAACTTGCGGAGCCCACCCTTGCCGACGACCAGAATCTTCTCGTCTGGCTTGAGCTGCTGGAGCTTGGGATCCGAGGGCTCATTCCCCACGGTCGGCAGATCGACCACGACGTCGCCGATGAAGACATGGTCGTGCTCGTCGGCACCCTCTTCGAACTCCCAACGGTGAAACGCGAACTTCCAGCACGCCCGGTCGAGCACGATGCGTCGCGTCCACTCGCGTGGGTCTTCGACACCGGCCTCGACCAGGAACTCCCCGAGCTGCGACTGAAACGCACCTGCTTTCAGCCCCAGGTCGAGCACCCGACCGCGCTCGGACCGCGCCGACCATGTGAGCCGCTTCACGCACTCCCGGTTCCTCGCGATGCGCCCTGGTGTCCGCGTCGGGTCGTGGAGCAGCTCAAAGTCGGGGACCAGCGCGAGCTCGAACAACGCCGCGCCGACAGCCTCCGGGTCGCCGCCGTTCAGCTTCGCGGTCAGCAGGAAGCGAACGATGGAGAGCGGATCGGCGAAGGCCCACGGCTCCTCGCCTTCCAGCCGGCGCAACCCCTCGGCGACGGCGCCGCGCACGTTGGCAGGGAGCTCGTCGAGCAGGCGCCGGCGAAGGCCCGAGTACACGTCGCCGACTGGGACGTCCTCGAACGTGGCCACGCCGAAGCTGTCCTCGGCGGAGGCGCGCACCTCGTTCGGCACGAACACCAGCAGCGGAGGGCGCAGCGTCTGGTCGGGGAACGGGTTGCGGAGCTCGACGAGCTTCGTGCTGGTGACCGTGAGACTCGCGGGCGTGAGCGCGTGCCCGTTGCCGAGGATGACGACCTGCGAGTCGGGGACCTCGCCGCGAAGGCGGCTGCACAGCCGGACCATCACGTCTCGGTCGAGGTCCGTCAGGCGCATGCAGTGGCCCGCCGCCCGCGAGCGGAGCAGCTCGGACAGGCGGGGGAACAGCTCGCGCTCGAGCTCCTCCGCGAGATCGTGGGCGTGAAGCGTTCGGAGGCCCTGGGTCACGGGGCACCTCGGCCCGCGCCCGTCGGAGGCAGGATGCGATACCGCGGCGTGACGGTTTGCGAGACGTACGCGTCCGAGAGGTCTCGGTAGAAGCCGATTTCTCGGAGCCGCTGGGTGAACGCGGCCGCGTTCGCCCGAAGCGCAGCCCGGTCTTCGATCGTCGGGGCGCCGAAGCCGTCGCCGCGAGGGAGGCGATCGATGTACAGGCCGTAGCGCTCCCGCAACCAGGTGAGCAGCTCCTCGATGCGGAGCTCGCCGGTGTAGAACGGTCCATTGGGCGAGTCCTGGCGCAGCACCGCGACCTGCAGCAGCACCTCGAGCAGGCGGCTGTCGAGGACGAAGCGCCGAGGCGCGGCCTTCGTCCGCCCTTGCGCGAGGAGGGCGCCTGGGCGGTTCTTCATCAGCAGCGAATCCATGCACTGGGTGATGTACTGCCGGTGGAACGTGCCTCGAAGCGCCACGATCATCTCGATGTAGGTATCGAAGTCCGACAGCTTGAGGTCGGCGACGGCCTTGAGCTCGGGGTCGAGGTCCTTCTCGGTGCCGTTCGAGTCCTGCACGAGCGTGTAGACCCGGGCACCGAAGAACTTGGCCCGCTCGTCTTTGTGTGGCGCCTCGAGGAGCTGGAGGGCGTCGGCCACGGTGAGCGCTTCGCCCTTCGGCCGGTGGAGCTTGCCGGTCTTCACCAACGACTCGCCGAACTCGTCGAGCTTCTTCAGCGTGAAGTGGGCCTTCACGTACGCCGGGATGCGGCGGTAGTGCACGTCCGCGCTGCGCTCGGCGAGTGACGCGGTCGGGCTGTCCGGTTGCCCCGCCACGTCGACGAAGAAGCTCACTCGGTAGGGGCAGTCGCCGTGCGGATCGTCCGCGCTCCGGGGGTTCATCGGACAGGCCGATGGAGCGCAGGTCGGGTCGGCGCCCTTGCGACGCACCAGCGCGGGCAGCAGCTTGAACAGGCGGAGGTGGAGCAGGGCGAGATGGAATGCGAGCAGCACCTTCAGGTAGTCGACCATGACCGAGCGCGGGATATGTCGCTCGTAGAACAGGAGCCGCTTCACGTCCTCCGCGAGCAGGTCGGCGCTCCCGATACACACGGGCGCGTAGCTCTCTCGACCTTCTCGGGTGTCGGGGGCGTCCTCCACCTGCTCCATGAGCCGCAGCAGCGCCTGGGTCTCGACGTCGAGCACCGCGCTCCCCGCCGCCTTCCCGGTCACCTTGTCGTGACCCTGGAAGAAGAAGCGATCGAGGTGCTCGATCGCGGCTTGCCCCGCTCCTTTCCGGGCGTGGTACAGCGTCTCGTAGAGCTGCTGCGCGGCGCCGTAGTCGCGCGAGTGCTTCGGGTTGCGGAATCGGTACGTGAATCCGTGCAACGGTCGAGGCGCCGCCACCGCCTGGTTCGCCTTGCCACGGTTCACAAGGTCCATCAGGTGGGTCTCGACCCAGCGTTCGAGGATCTCCCGGTGTTGGTTGAACCCGGTGAACCACTCCGGGTGCTCCAGGAACTCGTCGACGAACGCCTCGACCGACAGATCCGCCCGCCGCCGCAGCCGGCTCGGGAAGCCGTTGTGGGCGAGCCTCGCGAACAGCGCGGTCAGCACGCGGTCCATCTCGATCTGCTTGAAGTCGAGGTACGACAGCTTCTTCGTGTTGAACGCGCGGTCCCGTCCCGACAGACCCATCAGCGCACCGCCCGATCGAGGTGGTCCATCGACAGCCGCCCATCCGCATGGCGCTCGACGCGGTAGAAGTCGTGCCCGGTCGTGGTGAGCAGGACCTCCTGGTAGGGCGCCGACCCGAGGACGTTCTTGAACACGGCCAGGCTCAGGTAGTACCCCTGCTCCTGCTCGAGGCTCGGCCGGTACCCCTGGTTCAACCGCTCGAGCATCTCGAAGATGTCGAGGTCCACCACGAGCTCGGCGTCGCCGGTGCCGTCGAACCGAAGCACCAGCGCGTCCGGCGTGTGCTCGACGAACCGGGCGCGGCTGGCCGCATCGCGCACCGTCAAGCGGAACCGCGTCGCGTCGAACAGCCGATAGGAGCGGATGGTGCCGCGCTCCACCTGACGGACCTGCAGCGCGAGGCTGCCCGAGAGTCGCTCGGCGTCGACCAGGCCCTCGCCCCGGTTGATGGCCTGGAGCACCTGCGGCAGCGCCAGGTCGACGTCGGACTCGCCGTTGACGAGGTCGAGGAGCCGCCGGGCGGAGCGGTAGGGCAACATGCCCTGCCACCCGCCGTCCCGCCGCTCGAAGTAGGCCCGGCGCCGCGCCATGGCGACGTAGTGTCGATGCGCGTCGGCCCGATGAGCGGTCGGCTTGCCCGAGAAGTCGCGCGGAAGGTGATCGAAGACCGCACGCAGCACGTCGTGGTCGTACGTGCCGCGGTCGGCGAAGCCGAAGCGGGAGCGGTCCTGGTTCGGGCTCACGAAGTCGAGGCCGCGGTCCATCCGCGGATCAGTCGCCTCGCCCACGTCCACGCCGCGGAGCAGGCTCAGGAGCCGGTCGGCGGTCGGCGTCTGCCCCCCCATCCAGGCGTTGAAGTAGAAGCCGTCTGCGATGTGGTCTCGTCGTCCGTCGGCGTAGAGCGTGCGAATCTCAGCGCAGTCGCGGGCGGAGGTCAGGGTGTAGGCCAGCGCCGACCGCAGGTCGCGGAGGGTGATGTGCAGCCGACCCCGCAGGTGAGTCAGGCTGTACAGCGTCGCGAGTCGCTCGAGCACCTGCGGTCCCGCGGTGGGGTCTTGAAACGTGCGGGCGTTGTGCAGCGCGTAGCAGCGATCCTTGAGGTCGCAGCCTTCGCAGGCGGCCCAGAACTTCTGGGCGGTCAGCAGGCGGACCTGACGTTCGAGGATCGACCCATCCGCGCCACGGGCGACCACGCTCCGCAGGTTCAGGTTCACCACGGCGACACCGTGCGCGTCGGCGCCGGTGAGCAGCCCCTCCTCGACCAGCGACAGGAGGGCCGGGAACCGGGCGCGCTCGTTCGTCAGGAAGTCGACGAGTCGACCCTCGTTGATTGCGATGAGCCGCGTCTCCCGGTCGGGCCACGCGTCGGGATCCGCGCCGGCGAACGGCGCGAAGAAGTCGCGCAGGACCTCATCGTTGGTCCGTTCGCCCTCGTCCTGCGAGCCGTCGTGGTTGGTGAGGAAGGTGCGGTCCGCCGTCGCGAACCGCCGCCCGTTGAGTACGGCCTCGCTCTGCACGAGCTGCGCCTGCGTGCCGGCCTCGGCCTCGAGCTGCTGCAGGAAGGCGGTCTTGCCGTCGCCAGCGTTGCCGGTGATGACCACCAGCTTGAAGCGGCCGGCGATCACCGCGGGCATCAGGCCCACGTCGAGCAGCGTCGGTACGTATGTCCGTCGTCCGAGCTCGTCGAGACCGCGGGTCCCCGCGTTCGTCCGCGGGCTCTGGCTGAACAGCGTGACCAGGTAGCTCACGAACGGGTTGGTGTTCGGCGCCGGGGGTCCGCCGAGCTCCGGGACGAGCAAGGAGTCCGAGCTCTCGGACGGCGCTTCCCGCCGGGCGCGGGTGACGCCTTCGAGCGCTTCGACCAGCGCCGCCGCGGACGGGAACCGCTCCGCTCGGCGGGGAGCCACGGCCTTGAGGATCAGCGCGACGAGATCTGGCGAGAGGTCCGCGGGTCCGGAGCGCTCGCGCGGATCGGGCGCCGGTGTGGCGGGTGGTGGCGAAGTGGCGTTCCACGGGTACTGCCCACCGGTCAGCGCCTCGTAGACCGTCAGGCCGAGCGCGTACACGTCCCGGTCCTCGAGCTCGCTCGGGGTCGGAGGCGTCGTCAGGTCCAGGTCTGGCGGCAGGTACCGGCGCGAGCCGCCGCCGTGGCCGTTGTCCTCGGATCGCACCGAGACGTTGAAGTCGATGATCTTGGCGCCGCGGACGGTCCACAGGAGGTTGTGGGGCTTGATGTCGCAGTGGTACAGGCCCTCGCGGTGCAGGTGCCGGAGCCCCTCCGCGACCTGGCGCAGCAGCACGAGCGCGTCCTCGGGTGCGAACCGGCCGCCTTCGATGAGGTCACCGAGGTCCTCGCCGTCGACGTACTCGAACAGCATGAAGGGCGGTCCGTCGCCGGGGAGCACGTTGGCGTCGATCACCCGCACGACGTGCGGGTGCTCGGGCAGGTGCACGAGGGTCTTGTACTCCTTCTTCAGCCGCTCGAGCGTGGAGTGGCGGTCCCGCAGGATCAGCTTCAGTGCCCGCGTGACGTCGCCGAGGGTGTCGACCACCTTGTAGACGACCCCGAAGGCGCCTCGTCCAAGGCGCTCCTGGACCTCGAGCTTGCCGGCGAGCAGCGTGCCGCGAGGGAGGGCGGTCCAGTCGTGCGCGTCGACGGGGGGCGTGGGGGGGCTCGGAGTCGGCGTCACCACAGCAGGCTCGGGTTCGGCCGATCTCGACGCGGCGAGGACGGCGTCCAGCGCGGCGATGCCGTCCCGCGCCGAAGGCCGCAGGGCGGGGTCGAAGGTGCACAGGCGCTGGAGCCAGGCGTCGAGCGCGGCGGTGAGCTCGGCGCGGTGGGCCGACGGCTTCACGGGGAAGACACCCGACTGGTCGAACAGCTCGGTCGGTGAGCCGAACGGACGGTCCCCCGCGAACAGCTCGTACAGCACGAGCCCGGCGCTGAACACGTCCGACGCGGGGCTCGCGTTGGAGGGCTCCCGGTAGGTCTCGGGCGCGCTGTAGTTCGGGTCCACCTCGTCGACGATCGTCGGGCCGATGGTCCCGGACCGGTTGGTGCCCGCGCGCGCGTGGTCAAACGCGGTGAGGCGCACGTGGCCGTCGGTGCCGAGGAGGACCGTCCCCGGCGTCAGGTTGCGGTGGACGACCTCGTGCTCGTGGCAGAACGCGAGGGCCTCGAGCAGCTCGCGGGCGACCCGCAGCTTCTGGTCCAGGGTGAGGGCGAGCGCGGGCTTGTCGATGTGCAGGCGCAACGCCTGGCCCGCCGCATCCTCGGTGACGAGGACGAACTCCCGGTCGCCTTCCATGGCGAAGAACGTCCGCGCACCGACGATACAGGGGTGGCCGGGCAGGCGGTTGAGCGCCGTGAACGCGTTCGCGATGCGCGCCTGCTGCTGCTCGCGTTCGACCTCCGGCAGGTACGGGTCCGCGCGGTAGACCCGGAGCAGGACGGTTCCGCCGCGCTTCTTCGCGATGGTGTGCATCGCGCGGTACTCGGTGCAGCTGTCCGTGCCGCCCAGGCGCTCCACCACCTGCCAGTCGCCGAGGACGAGCGGCCCCTTCGGCTTGCGGGCCGCGCCGACGAGCGCGCCCTGCACCATGCGCGCGACGGGAGTGATGTTCTTATCGAAGCGACCGGGGATCCGACCCGTGTTCTGGAAGAACGCCGCCGACTGCTTCAGGGTGGTGACGTTCCCCGAGTCGCGGGCGCCCTGATCGACGAGGTGGGCGTCGGGCGCGGTGAGCAGGACGACGGCATCGACGAACACCCGGTCCACGTCCTGCCGGCCGGGCTGGCTCGCCGTCAGGATGCCCTTCACGGTGCGGGCGTGGCCGTGCAGCTTGAGCAATGGCGATGTGAAGGGCTGCCGGCCCTCGGGGTACCACTTCGGGCCGTAGACATCGATGAGGCCGCGCGTCCCCTTCACGTCGACGAGGTACAGCGCGTGCGGCGCGAGCACCGCGAGGTCGACCTCAAACCGCTCGCCGTCGCGGTGGATCTCGAAGTTGTGGAAGACGACGTGGTTGCTCGGCAGGTGGTCGCGGAGCCACGCGATGGCCTGACGCTCGGCGTCATTGACGGGCTCGCCGATGGCGACGACGATCGCCATCAGGTTGCAGCCTCGACGGCACGTTCGAGCATGGTGAGGGCGCGCTCCTCGAGCACGTCGGCCTCGTCACGAACCCGGTGCGCGTCTCGCACACGAGCCGCGACGGCAGCGCGAACATCGGCGGGGGGCGCAGGAATGGGCAGATCGGCAACTAGCTCGCGATGAATCTCCTGCTGCTTGGTCCCCGTGCTCATCGAACGAAGGGCCCGAAACGCGACCTCACTCCGCAAGAACGCAAACAGGAATGCTCCGGGAAACTCGGCGTCTCCAGTGACCACACGGAGGAAGTGTTGCGTGTACACGAAGTCAAGCCACCGGCCCGTTGCCAGGATCGGTCGGCAATAGAGTTCACGCTTGCCCAAGGTCCCACTCGAGGCGACCAGTACCGTCTCATCCGTGGCGAACACGCTTCGAGGAGCCATAGCCGCGTTGATCCATCGGCCGTGTGGACGCATCCAGAATCCGTGCTTCTGACCGATAAGGCGGACGCCCACGCCCGGATCGGTATCGACCCGCTTGAATCGTGCGCCCGTAGAGAGCTTCCCGTCGGAACAGATGTCCCCAAGACGAACTGACCCGGTCGCTCTAATCGCGTCCAATGACGCGGCAACGACGGGATCGTGATTGAGGGCACGTAGGGTTCGAAGCTCACTGGAGGCGACCGCGAAACTACGCCCCTCGGCTGGTGCTCCGACCGGGAGGTCAGCCAGACCCAGGGCAGCGAACAAGTGGTCCGTAGCCTCGCGAATCCCCGCTACGAACTCCGACCGCTGGCGCGCAGACTCCATGGCGAGCTCGTGGATCTCGTCCTCGAGGTGCTTCTGCAGGCGTGGGACCGGCATTTGCTTGAGGTGGTCGGGCTCGATGTGCTTGATGTTCCCGCCGTAGATCTGCTTCCGGATGAAGGCGTGTCCGTAGCGGCTGAGCAAGAAGATGTAGAGGTAGCCGGGAGGTACCTTGGACGAATCTGCAACCACCCGAATCAGGTCGTGGGTGGCCACCAAGCCCGCGAGATCGTCACGCGTCCAGATGACATCGCCGAGGTTCATTCCAGAGCACGTGATGAGGATCATCCCCGACTGCAGGCGAAGGTCGTCGAGTAGCGCTCCATGCGTCCTAGAGAGGAACGAAACCGGGCGCACGTCGGCTTGGAGAAGGTCACTTCCCGAGACGTAGGGCTCTCCAAGCCGCGGGTCTTCGGTATAGCGTCGCGTGAAGATCGGACCTCTGAAGATATGGCGGCCATTGCACAGCTCCCAGAGTGGCTCGCATGCCGAGAAGCGGGCCAGCTGCGCTACGGCGACCTGGTCTTCCGAAAGGTGGTACTCGGCAGTCAACCGATACCCCTCAGCCCGTATGCTGTTCGCCGAAACGCCGCCGGCCCTCACGCTGCCTCCGGGAGCCAAGCTCGCAGCGTCGCGAGGAGTTGGGCGGGGGCGCGGTCCTCACAGCGGTTCACCAACGGCCGCGAGCAGACCCGCTGGGACAGCGCAGAGCGCAGAAGGCGATAGCGGCACTTCTCCGACGCCTCTTTCTGTCGCGCTGGCTTGGTTGTGTCGATCATGTCCCGGGCTCCGGGTTCTCGGCTCGGAACATGCGGTACGCCTCGGCGATGCGCGGAAGGTCGTCGTCGATCGTCTTCTCGGGCCGGCGCAGCACGCGGACGACGGATTGCCCTCCAATGCGGACCCGCTCGCGGTGCTCGGCCACGTGCACGAGCTCCTCGCCGTCTGGACCGCGCTTGTACAGCGTGGCGCCGCGCCGATCGAAGCCGACCTTCTCCGCGACCGCCATGAACACGGGGTAGTCGACCTTCTGGCCGAGGTCCTCGGCCTGGATCTCCACAGCGGTCTTCTTCTTCAAGAACAGCAGGCTGGTGAGGATGTTGACGTTCGCTTCCACGACGAAGACCTCGACGGGCAGGTCGACGCTCGCCAACACCCAGCAGTGTCGCAGGATCCACCAGCGGATGTACTCGTCGCCTGGGTTGCCGAGGATCCCGTCCGGCAGGACGATGCCGGCCCGCCCACCGGGCCGGAGCCAGTCGATGACGCGCTCGACGAAGAGCACCTCGGGCGAGACGCTGCCCTGCGGACGCCCCGTGTCGCGGAAGCCGCCGTCGTCGGTGCGCTCCCAGACCCGGGCGAGCTGGTACTGCTTCAGGATGGCCGGCTCGGTGATCGGGATGTTCGAGCCGAACGGCGGGTTCGTGATGACCACGTCCATCGTGCCGAGGTCGGCGACCTTGCGGGTCTGTGGCACATCCGGCAGGTGGCCAACGGGAAACTCGAGTGAGTTAATGTTGAAGACCCGGGGCTGGCCGTTGCTGCCCATCAGCACGTTCATCTGGGCGGCGCGGACGAGGAACGGGTCGAAGTCCGCGCCGAAGAGGTTCTTCTCGACGAACGAGATCAGGTCCCGGCGGATCTGTTCGAAGTCCTCGGTGGACTCCGTCCCGGCCTCGACGCGAGCCGCCTCGTGGAGGAGCCGATCGACGTGCTTGACGGTGGCGACCAGGAAGCCGCCGGTGCCGCACGCCGGGTCCATCACGCGCTCGTGGGGCTTCGGGTCGAGCATCGCGACCATCAGGTCCACCGGCCCACGCGGCGTGAAGTACTGGCCGCGGTCACCGCGGATGTTGTGCTTCACCAGCTCCTGGTACGCGACCCCCTTCGCGTCGAGCGCGGTGCGCCCCAGGTCGTACTTGGCGAGCTCGCCGACGATGAACGCGAGGGCCCGATCCGACAGGGTGATGCGCGGTGGGTTGTCGCGGAACACCGTGTCCTTGTACTTCTTGGCGACCTCGTCCACGAGCGCCGTGACCCGCTCGCGGATCGCCTTCTGACCTTCGGGATCGAACTGCTCATCGACGAGCTGCTTTTTCCCGTTGACCTGCTTCTCGAACAGGCCGGCCCAGAAGCGGGGGGGCTGGTCCTTCGGCCGTCGCTCGTCGTGGAGCTTGGCGAAGATGAGGTAGAGGAACTGCCAGAACGCCGCGTCCTTCGGCATCCCCTCGTTGCCGTGGATGTAGTTGTGGCAGCGGCGGAACGCTGTCAGGAGCATGTCGCGGTCGGCCCGCCGGAGCTGGGCTTGAGAGGCGACGGTCCGGCTGCCGAGCGTCCCGTCCGCCATCGGCCAGTCGCCGCGGGGGAGGAACTTGACGTCGAAGCGCACCTTCTCGCGCTCGAAGAAGAACAGGTCGATGCCGTTGGTCCACAGGCCCCACCGGCAACGGCCGGCCTCCTCCTCACTCATCGCGGCGTACAGCAGGCCGAACTCGCCCTCGGCCTGCTTGTGGTCGCGCATCTTGTAGGCGCCCTTGGAGCCTTTCTTCGGCTCCTTGTCGCAGATGACGATGCGCTCAAGGTTCGCGACGGTGTGCTCGGTGCCCGGGGCGAAGATGGCGATGTCGATCGACTTGCGCTTGCCGTCGACCTTCATCTTGAAGTCGGGCTCCATATCGTCGACGGAGATCGCGTACTCGTGGAACAGCGCGCGAGCGATGCGCTGGCGCACCTGCTCCTTCGGCGTGTCCTTGACCGGTTCGCCCGTGATGTAGTCGAGGAGCTTGCCCTCTTCGAGGGAGGACACGTCCTCGCCCTGCTCGTTCTCCTCGATCTCGGCGTCGTCCTGCATCTACTTCTCCCCGCCGAGCGACTCGTCGGACGTCGAGGCGGCGCCGCCCGCGCGGACCCACGCGTCGACCTCCTCCTTCTTGAACTTCCAGAAGCGCCCGACCTTGAAGCCCGGCATCGCCTTGGTCGTGACCCAGGTGTAGACGGTGTCCTTGCTGACGCCGAGGTACTCGGCGATCTCGTCCACGGACAACCACCGGTCTTCCATCGTTCGCCTCGGCACCGAGCCTACCCGGTGGAGCTCGGGTTGACCAGATCGGGCTTGGGTTGGATCGGGGTTGTTGGGGATCGGCTGGGGCGACACTGGGCCTCTTGACCCCCAGAAGACGCACCGAGAGCCAGGATCGGACACGCGCGGTGCGAAATGCTGCCAACCCTACACCCCTGGCGAGCCCATTCCCGCCAGGGGTGCCCGGGGATCCGCCGATCCCCGGTACGGGCCGCGCCCGGCCGCTGCCTGCGACAGCGGGCGGCCGGCGACGACGACGTCGCGAACCCCGCGCGCAGCGACACCGCCGCGGCCTCCGACCGGGCGGCCGCCAACGGAGGCACCGGGCACACCACCAAGACCGGTCCGGCGCCCGGATCCACGCGGCGGGAACAGGCTGGCCGGTGAACAGGCCGAGCTGGACCGGCTTCACGGGATGCTCCGGAGCAACGCCGCGCGGACCGCGTCCTCTGCGACCCGCTGCGCGTCCGCGAGCCCGTCTGCGGCGACGATGGCGACGCGCTCCTCGAGCTCCTCGCGGGCTCGCGTCGGCCAGCCGGAAGGCGGGCCGAGCACCACCCGCAACGCCGCGGCGCGAGCCGCGCGCTCCTCCGCCGTCCTCGACACCGGCGCGACCAGCGGCAGCGCGATCACGCCGGCACCACACGGAAGCCGTACTCGGGCGACCGCTTCGACGCGGCCGGGGCGTTCCGGACGACCTCGACCGCCTTGCCGTCGAGCTCGAACCTCGTCCCGACGTAGTCGGTGAACAGGGAGCCCACGATCGTCGCTCGCGCCCGCGCCGACCGCGCCTGGCCGCGCCCGTCCCGGAACCGGTCCTCGAGGATCGTCTCGAGGTGCGGCACCCAGTCCGAGGGCGCGAGCGTGCCGCGCGCGTGGTGCTCGCGGGCGATCTCGGCCATCTGCGCGTAGCGCGGATCGAAGGCGTGCTCGCTGGCCTCGAAGTTCGTCAGGAACCCGTCGAACCCGCCCAGCCGCAGGATCGCGTCGATCGTCTCCGCCCACGGCTGGCTCGTGCTGTGGCGGGCCGGCGACTCGCACGGCGGCTTCCCGGCGGCGACCCACGCCAGGACCATCCCGGCGAGCTCGCCCAGGAGCTCGAGGCGGTGCTCGGTGACCCAGCCGACGAGGTCGCCGACCTTGTAGGTCGTCTGCCGGACGTTCGCGTCCAGCTCGAGGTTGAGCGGCAGCGCCCGTCGCCGGAGGTCGGCGCCGAGCTGCACCAGGTTCATCGTCAGGCAGAACAGAACGTCGTTCTGCGGCCGCGTGATCGCGGTGTTCGAGCCGAGCCGTCGGAAGTTCAGCCGCGTGTCGGTGATGCAGCGCTCGAGGACCGGGCTCTCGATGGCGCGGTGCGTCTTCGCGTTGTCGATGACGAGCACGCGGTCGCCGGCCTCGATGCGCGTCGCCAGCTGCTTCTCGAACTCCGCCTCGTCGGGGACGTAGCTGACCGTGTTCGGCTCGCCGCCCTCGACCACCACGCCGAGGACGCGCGCCAGCGTGCTCTTCCCGACGCCGGGCTTGTTGCCGTTGACCGCCAGGAACGGGTGCCCGCGGCCCCAGTGCGGCATCGTCAGCGCCGTCAGCAGCGCGCCGACGAAGTTCACGCGGTCGGCCTCGCCCTTCCAGTGGAAGTCGTCGGTGGCGGCGCAGATCGCCTCGACGCTGTCGCGCGGCTCGACGAGGGGCCCGTCGTAGTAGATGCCCGAGCGCTCGTGGTAGCCGGGCTTCGCGACGAAGGCCCAGTCGCGGTCGAACAGCGGCGAGCGCGTGTAGAGGGTCAGCGGCGGCAGCAGCATCTGCACGCGCGGCGAGGTCACGAACGCCCGCGCCAGGTCGGTTGGCAGGACCGAGTAGCGGAGGAACTCGAGGCCGTCGTCGGTCTCCCGAAGCACCCGGACCTCGACGAGGGCCGACAGCAGCCCGGCGACGTTGCGGTCGGTCACCGGCACAGGCCCGACGCCGCGGCGGACGAACACGATCTCGCGCTCGGTGCGGAAGAACCGCGAGAACGGCTTCACCGCGGCGAGCAACGCGACGAACAGGTCCTCGACCGTGTCGCGGTTGATCACGTGGTCGACCACCGGTCGCCCCCGCGGCGTCGTCTCGACCCGCTGGCGCTCGCGCTCCGCCTTCCGCGACGAGCGCACCTCGTTCACCAGCGCGCGCATGCGCCGCGCGTCGACGCCCGCGGCATCTCGGATCCCGTCGAGGGCGGTCGCCTGCTCCGCCTTGGGCCGCGCCAGCGCCTCCGAGATGGCCTGGCGCGTGGCCGCCTCGCGCTGGTCGGGCGACGCGACCCGGAGGCGCGCGTGCCGGTCGGCCTGGCCGTCCGGGGTGGGCACGCCAGCGAGCCCGGCGACGACCGCGCACGCCGAGCGGAAGTCGATGGCGCGCCCGGTCCGGACGAGGAAGTCGAACACGCTCTCGGTGGCGCCGGTCCGGAAGCTGTGGAACGCGCCGCGCTCCGCCTCGCCGGTGCCGTCGGCCACGCCGGCCGAGGGGTTCTGGTCGCCGGTCGCCGAGTCGGGGTCGCGGCACTGGAGCCAGCCCGAACCGCGCGTCGCGCCGGTGAGCCAGGCGCCGTACACCGCGTCGAGCGGCAGCGCGGCCACGGCCTTGGTGCGCCACGCGTCCCACGGCGACGGGCCGGGCCGGGGAGACGGGCGTGGCGGGGGCTCGTCGTTCAGGAGCGCCGCCACCCGGGCGAACAGGTCGACGTCCTCGGGGATGTCGCTGAGGTCGATCGACGCCCATCGATGGGGCCGCTCGGCGGTGCCTGGGCCCTTCACAGCCCTCGTGCCGTAGAGCTTGAGGATGCGCGACGGGTTGAAGGTCGAGGTGTCGACCTTCGCGCGCGGCGTCGAGAAGCGGGCGTCGAGCCAGCGCAGCAGCGTCCGCCCGTCGCGCGCCGCCTCGGCGATGTCGTCCCCGAACGCGGGGACGAGAGGCACGAGGAGGTGGTAGCCGTTGCCGCTGTCGGCGAGCATCGGCCGCACGCCGAGGTCGCGGAACCAGCCTCGGACCGCCTCGGCGACCTCGAGCGCGGCGGCCTTCTCCGCGTCCGACGCGGCCTGGTCCCGCGGGTAGCGCTCGGGGTCGACGTCGACCACGAACAGCGAGTACGCCCGGATGTCCCGGTCGCGGGTGGCGGTCCGCGCGCGCTCGAACCGGGGGCCGACGGCGGCCTCGGCGAGCACGGGGTTCAGGCTGAAGTAGTAGTTCGCGGTGCCGACCGGAGGCTGGGCGCCGCCGTCAGCGACCTGCGCGACGAGGCCTTCGAGGTCGGTCGGGCCGCCGCACGCCGACCACACTCCGCGCGCCCCGCCCAGGACGCGGATCTCGGTGGCGCCGCCGAGGGCGGCGTGGCGGTCCAGAATCCACGCGAGGACCGCGCGCAAATCGGCCTGTCGGTCGGGTGGGAACACGGGCGCTCCGGCGGGAGGAGGGACGCGCTCGCGGCTGGACCGCGAGCGGGCGGTGGAGGGCTCAGGCGGCCTTGGGGGCAGCCTTGCGCGCGTCGTCGGAGGTCTCGGCCAGCCAGCCCTCGATCTGGGCGACGGCGGCGGTCGAGAACGCGAAGGTGATCGTCCAGCGGTCGCCCTGTCGGGTGGGGACCGGGCGGCTCAGGCCCGGCTTGTCGTCGAGGAGCTGGAGCTGCGAAGCCGCGGTCAGCACCTTCGCCAGCGGAACGTCGAGCTTCACGGCGAGCGCGGCGGCGTCGGTCCAGCGGTCGAGCGCGGCGTACAGGCCCGGCAGCGCGTGGCCGAGCGCGATCTCGCAGGCCGCGACCGTGCACCGCGCCCAGGTGTCGCCGTCGATCCGGCGGGTCACGCGGAGGATGTCGGCCGTCCGACGCAGCTCGGCGCACCGGAACTTCCGGTCGTCGAGGTCCACCCGCGCGGCGAGCCGGGCCTCGCGGAGGGTGGCCGTGTCGAGCGTCGCGACCGCGGCGGGCTCGGGGGCGCCGGCGGGCTTGTACGCGCCGGTGCGGACGAGCTGCGGCAGAACCTCGTCGACGAGGAAGCGGCGCAGGGCCCGGCCGAGCGGCATGTGCGTCTTGACGCAGGCGAGGTGCAGCCCGCTCTCGAACAGGACCAGCAGCCCCTTCGCGTGGGGGGACACCGCGTCGACCTGGGCCTTCACGGCCTGCAGCTCGCTGCCCGTGAGCAGCGCGTAGTCCTTGCCGAGCACGAAGTCGTCGGCCCACTCGAGCGTGATCTTCCCGACGAGGCGCTTGCTGTCGGCGTACCCGAGCACGTCGCCCACCTCGCGGGCGATCCAGGCCGGGCGGCCGTCGATGGTGAGGGTGTGGATGGTCTGCCCCTGGAACAGGGCGGGGTGCAGCAGCAGCTCGGACATGACGTCACTCCGCGGTTGTGGCCTTGTGGCCTTGTGAGCCCTTCTTCCGCCGGTAGGTGCGTGGGGCTGGCGCGGGGGCAGCGGCGGGCGCCGCGGCGGCTCGCGCCTGGTCCTCGAGGACGGCGCGGGCGTTCCACTCGCAGACGGTCGCGTAGAACCCGAGGAGGTTCTCGAAGGCCGCGCGGGCGTCCTCGCGGGTGCGCTCGCGACCCGACCTGCGCGAGAGGTGGGCCTGCATCTGCGCGATGCCCTCCTCCTTCGCCTTCGGCGTCAGCTCGTGCGCCAGCGGCAGTCGCTCGTCGGCCATGGCACCGTCCGTCCCGAACCCCGGCCCCACGCCGGCGGTACGTCAACGGTTTAGGGCGTCCATGGCTCGCAATCTGCCAGCGCGGAGTGAGCTGGGAAGGCGCCTTTGGGCCATCCTGTGCGCCGCGAGCCGACGTACGGCGACCCGCAAGCCCGATCCGGTAGGCCGAACGCCGGGACTCGCTGTCGCTCCGGTGTCGGTCGGCGCGAACGCGGCGGGCGGGGTGCGACCTGCGGACGTCGGCGGACCTCCCTCTACGGCGTGGTCCGTAGCGCGTAGGATGGCTTCCAAGCGGATCCTCGCGCTCGAGCGGACCTCGCGGACCTCACCCCAGCCGGGATCGCGATCCAACCGCAGCGGGATCCCCGGCGGTGTCGACCTTGTACGGATCGCGCGAAGCGGTCGCCGACGTCCGCGAACACGGCGGGATCCGCGTGGCAGGCGGCGCTCGGGCGGACCGTGGAGGTCCGCGGGCAGGTCCGACGACGTCCGCGAGGTCCGCCGCCAGGTGGTCGTCGCGGTCGACCTCGGGGCGGCCTACACCGGCCGCGAGAGCCAGAGGATCCGGTGGTGCGGGACGGCGATCCGGTAGCCGCCCGCGGAGTCCTCGCGGCTGGGCCGGTTCTCGATCGGGTCGACCACCACGCCGCGCATCGGCGGGACCTCCTCGAAGGCGCCGGACAGATCGCTCTTGAGGGTCCGCAGCCGGCGGTCCATCTGGTCGGGCGTCGGGCGCTTCTTGCCCACGTACGCATCGGGCCACAGCGTGCTGAGCAGGTAGCTGCGCGGCACCCACTCGCCGCCGCCGCGAAGGAGCTCGATCAGGAGCCGCGCCTCCTGCAGCCGTCGGTCGAGCGGCAGCTTCCGACCGGCGTACGTGAACCTCCCGCGGTCCGGGTCCGCGGTAAACACGTAGCGAGGCCAGAGCTCGGGCCCGAGGTCAGCGTCCGGCGCGACGGCGAGCCACAGAGCGGCGAGGTCCACCGCGCCCGACTCGAGGTCCAGGGCCTCCGAGAGCGCGACCCACTCGACGCGGGTGTTCCGCACCCGCCTCGGGGCGCCGAGCGGGATCGCGGCCGGGTCGAACACGAGGACCACGAGGACCCGATCCGGGTCCTCGTCGACGGACCGGTGCAGCCAGCCCTCGCTCACCCAGCGCGCCGGTCGGGGCGCCAGGACGAACCGCGCCTCCGTCGGTCCGACCCGCCGCGCGCCGAGCGGCAGGACCAGGTGGTGTGGCTCGATCCCCTGGACGGGGACCCGCAGCCCGCGCTGCAGGGGCGGACCGAGCGACTCGGCGTCGACGTGGCAGCGGACGGCGTCCTGCTCTGGGATGGGCTCGTCGAGGCACTGGACGGGCGTGAGCTCGCACACGGCGACCAGGCCGCCCTCGTCGACCACGCGCATCGCGCACCCCGGCTCGGCGCGGCAGCGGCACGGGAACGCTGCGCCGGCGGACAAGGCCGAGGATCGCACCATCCCCAGCGCCTCGAGGGCGTTCAGCGACTCGGCGCCGACGGGCTCCCGCAGCCGCCCGCGAGGGAGCGTGAGCGGCCACGACTCCGCGAGGAGCCTCCAGATGGCCGCCGTCACGCCACCTCCGACGCCGGCGAGACGGGCGGTCCGGCGAGGAACCCGCGCTCCTCGAGGTAGCGGCGGGCGACCCCGCCGTCGTGGCGCCAGTCGCCGGTGACGAGGTCCGGGACGCCGATCGTCACCGTGCGCCAGCGGCCGGTCTGCTGCGACCGCAGCCGCAGCTTGGCCTGCACGAGCGGCCCCTCGGCCGCCGGGTCGACCCGGCTCTTGTCGAGGTACCGGGCCACGTCGGCGCCGCGGAGGATCATCGCCTCGAGCCCCTCGCTCCGCGAGCTGACGACGAGCTCGACCAGCGAAACGTCGAGGAGGCCGCGGGTGGGCCGGAGGACCTCGCTCCGGGCGTGGATCAGCGGGTCCAGGGACACGACGGCGCCGTCGACGAACCAGCGCGGGTCGCCGAACAGGAGCTCCCCGAACCCGCTGACGTACTCGTACAGCGTGTGCGCGTCGGGCGCGGACACCCGCAGCCGGCCGGTGCGCGCGTCGAGGACCACGAGGTCGTGCTGCTGGGGTCGCCACACCAACGTGTGCTCGCTGCAGACGCCGCCGGCCTCGTAGACGGCGTCGTCGGTGCGGTAGCACCGGCCGTGCGAGACCATGAAGTGCAGGTTCTGGCCCTCGTGCCAGGGGCGGATGCGGCACAGGGCGCTCCGACCCCGCCGGTGGAAGAACGCCGCGAAGCGCTCCTGAGCGCGCTCCACCGCGCTGTCGGCGAGGATGGGGGACACCGACAGTCGCCCGGGGAACTCGTGGAACTTGCGGAGCGCCTCCACGAACCGGCGGCCGTGGGCGCGGTTGAAGCTCTCGGGCTGGTCGAGCAACGCCCGCGTGGCGATCGCGACGGTCGGCAGGACGCCGCTCTCGGCGACGAACAACGGGCCGCCCGCGGCGTGGAGGAGCTGGTCGTAGCCGGCGTCGTCCGACATGTCGTGGATGCGGTGGATGGCGTCCACCAGGCCGACCGGGAGCTCGTTCCTCGCCGCCCAGAGCGCGCCCGGATCGGCGGCGATGGGGTCGACGCCGGCGCGGGCGAGCGCGTCGGCGTGCGGGGCGAGGAGCCGCTGAAACAGGGTCTCGGGGAGGCTGCGAAGGCCCGAGATGGCCTCGAAGCAGGGCGAGTGGTCGGGCATCCGGCCTCCGGGTCCGCATTGGCGCGTGGCATGAACAAGTGTTCAGTAGGTCACCACTATGCGCTGCCGATCCGGGGGGCGTCAAATCCAGGGCTGATCAGGTCTTTCGCTCGATCGACTTCGAAACGATCGGCGGTCGTGGGAGATCCTCCGCGATCACTTCAGGTCGAATCGAGATGATGAGTTGACCATACAAGGCCAAAATCTGACCGCACATCGATGGGGACGCGATCCTCGGGCCTACGCCGCCTCGACGGCCAGCTCGCCGAGCGTCCCGAGCGGCAGCGTGGCCCGCATCCCGTCCCGCAACACCACCCAGACCCGAGCGACCCGAGCCCCGCCCTCGAGGGCGACCGCGGGCTCGGGGCCGCGCACGATCGCATCCCCGAACCGCTGGCGCAGCCACCCCGCCATGCTCCACGGCACGGTCAGGACCAGCACGCCGTCGGCGGCGGCGAACGCGAGCTCACCGAACTGCCCGAGCGGGATCGTCGCGCCCTCTCCGTCCGGCAGGGCGAGCGGGTACACCTCGACCGCCGCCCCCGACTCGGACGGTCGCCGCGAGACCGGCGCGGTCATCAGGGGCTCGAGCAGGTCGGCGACCTTCGCGCCGATCATCTGCTCGAGCGGATCGAAGCTGAACGGGCCGAACCCGATGCGGGTCACGGGCAGCGTCAGGTTCACGCGGATCGGCGCCCGTCGGCGCGCGGGAGCGTTCACTGCGCACCCCCGTCGGCAGGAGCGGGCTCGACGACCGCGTCGACGACAGGCGGCAGCAGCTCGCCGGGCTCGGGCGGGAGCTCGTCGCTCGGGTCGAGGTCCCCGGCGGGCTCGGGCGACAGGCTCTCCTCGATCGCGGTGGTGAGCCCCTCGGCGACCTCGTCGAGCAGGTCGCGGACCTGCACCAGGAGCTTCTGGCCAGCGGCCTGGGCCTGGAGGTTCAGGTACAGCAGGTGCGCGACGGCGAAGGACTGCTCGTCCTCCCCGAGCTCGCCCCACTCCTCCATGGAGCGGGCCAGGTCGCGCTTCTTCTTGTGGTCGAACGCCTCCGCGTAGAACGCGCGGGCGGTGTCGAGGAACTGCAGGTTCGGGTTCGTGATCTTCGGCATGACGTCTCCTTCGCCGCGTCGGACGAGCCGACGCGGACGCGTGGTGGTGGTGAGGTTCAGCTCGCCTTGGCGAGCGGGGGCTGGGCGGTGGCGGCGCGCATCGCCCGCGCCTGGGCGCCGGCCTGCTTCAGCATCCCGGCGACGAGGCGGAGGTGGTTCGGGTCCTGCATCAGCGCGCGGACGTCGGCGTCCTGGAGCGCCTCGAGCATGTCGGGGCTCTGGCCGATGACCCCGAGCGCGTCGGCCATCTCCGGCGTCACGCCCTTGGCGGCCATGAACGCCTTCGCGGCGTCGCCGAGCTGCTGGAGCGCGTGGCGGGCCAGCTCGGTCCGCGCGTCGTCGGTGCGCTCGGTCGACCGCCGCTGCTCGGCGAGCTCGGCCTCGGTGACCTTCGCGGTGAGGATGGCGGCGACAAGCTGATCCACCTGGTCGCGGCTCTGGTCGAGCTGCTTGTGCATCCGCGAGAGCATCGCGTTGTTCACGCCCTGGAGCTGCCCGACCGAGCCGAGCACGATCTGCCCCCACTGGGCGTAGTAGTCGCCGAGCGCCTTCATCCCCCGGCCCGCCGCCACCGCCTCGACCTGGTCGAACGTGGGCGTCGGGATCCGGAGCTCGGGCTCCCGCACGACGGGCTCCGATGTGACCGCGAGCACCGGCAGGTCGGCGTCGTGGTCGTCGTCCTTGCAGACGTAGGAGCCCGTGTCGACGACCCGCGTGCCCTTCGGCGCGTAGGCGCGGACGCGGAACCGCCGGGCCTCGTCGCCGCCCATGTTGCGGATGGCGATGTCGCGGAGCCAGCGGCCCGCCGCCACCGCGAAGTCCGCCGGGCCGGCGGCGCGACCCATCAGCCGCTCGGCCTGGCGCTCGGGCGACACCTCGGCCGCGGGCCGGTCGTCGACGGCCGCCTCGAGGTCGGAGTCCTCGTCCGCCTCGTCGTTCTCGTCGGGCTCGTCGACCAGCTCCTCCGCTCCCTCCAGGTACGGGAGCGCGTCGTGGGCGGTCAGCTCGAACCGGCCGAGGTTGTCCTCGTTGTGCCGATCGGTCCGGTCCCAGACGACGAGGTAGCCGACCTCGCCGGCTACCCGGCGAAGACGCTTCTCGAACCCCTCCAGTCCATCGAACAGGTACCTCTCACGACCCACAGTCCTCCCTTCGCTGTCGCCTTCCCAACATGCCCACCCGGGATCCGGCCCGCAACCGCCGTGGAACCAGTGGAATCAGCAGGTCGACGGAGCTTCCTCTGCTGGGAACCGTCCCTTTCGATCGGGCGGGGAAGCGGGTGCTTTCGGTTCCCACGTCGCGCTTCCCAGGCGGAGCGCGAGGGGAAGGTCTGCCCCACGCTTGCCCCGCCTGTCGCTCGGAACTAGATTGAACATGTTGACGGAGATTTCATACCCTATGCCGCGCGCTCTCCCCGAGATCCCGCTGCAGCCCGGAGCCGTCTACCGGACGGCCTGGCTGCGGCGGTGGGGCCAGAACCCGACCCGCCTCGCCCAGAAGCTCGAGGCGCAGGGGAAGGTGCGTCGGCTGGGCCACGGGCTCCTCCACGCCCCTCGCACGAGCAGCTTCGGCGAGGTGCCCCCCACCGACGACGCGCTGCTCGCCGCCTTCCTCGACGGCACCCCGTACGTCGTCACCGGCCCGCCGCGCTGGAACGCGCTCGGCCTCGGGAGCACCGCGCTCTTCGCGCACCCCCTGGTCTACAACACGAAGCGGTCGGGCACGTTCGTCCTCGGCGGGCGCACGTTCGAGCTCCGGCGCGTGGCCTTCCCCACCGACCCGCCGCCCGAGTGGTTCGTGATCGACCTGCTCCGGCACGCCGACGACGTCGGCGTGGATCGGCGGGACCTCGTGCGGACGCTGGCGCTTCGCGTCCAGAGCGGGCGCTTCGACGCCGACCGCCTGTTCGACCTGGCCGCTCGGTTCGGTGGTCCGGCCGAGGTGGCCGCCGTGGCCGACGCAACCGCGCGGACGTCGTCGTGACCTTCGTACACGAGAGCCCCGAGTGGGGCGACCTCCTCCAGATCGTGGCCCGCGCCTTCGACCGTGACCTCGGGATGGTGGAGAAGGACTACTGGGTCACCCACGCGTTGTGGGCCCTCCACGATCAGGGCTTCGAGGTCTGGTTCAAGGGCGGGACCTCGCTCTCGAAGGGGTTCGGACTCATCGAGCGGTTCTCCGAGGACATCGACGCCCGCGTCGACGCGGGGCGGAGCGGCCTCTCCGACCCGAAGCTGAGCTGGTCGAACAAGAAGGCCGGCATCGCCGAGCGGGACGCGTGGTTCGACGCGCTGGCACGAACACTTGCCGTCCCTGGCTGCTTCGTGGCCCGGGACGTCGCAGGCTCCGACGCGCAGGTGCGGTCGGCGTCGTTGACGGTCCGCTACCCTGCCTTGCACGCGCACACCCTGCACGAGGACATGCGGCCGTACGTCCTCCTGGAGATTGGCCGCGCCCGGGTCGTGCCGTTCGTGCCGCGTGATCTGTCGTCGTGGGTCCACGACCACCTCGCGCGGGTGGGCGCGCTCGCCAGGTTCACCGACAACCGGCCCCGTGCCGTCCGGTGCATCCATCCCTGGGTGACCTGCCTCGAGAAGCTGGACGCCATCGCTCGCAGGTTCGAGCGCGATCAGCCCGCGCCCGACTTTGTCCGCCACTACGAGGACGCCGCGCGGATCCTCGCTGCGTGGGACGATCTCGCGCCGCCCGCGATGGACCTCCAGGCGCTGCTCGTCGCCCTCGCCGCCGAAGACGGCAAGCGCATGCCCGCGGCCACCCACCCAGCCTTCCAGGTCGACCCCGAGAGCGCCCGTTGGCAGGAGCTCGAGCGGGCGTGGGAGCGGATCGGTCCGATGTTCTGGGGACCGAGGACGGAGCTCGGCGCCGCGTGTGCCTCCATCCAGGCGTTCCTCGCGAGCCTCCCGGCGGACTGACGGCCGGCATACCCGGCGCGTCCAGGGTCGCCGAACCGGTGAGCCGCTGACGCTCCTGCGAGCCTGACGACGCGAGGACCCCGCATGTCGGAGTGGACTCCGTCCGTCGGCCCGTCGCTTCCCCGTTTCTCCGTCGGCCCACGGACTCCGGTGGGAACCGAAACGGCTGGTTCCAGGCGGATCGAGGCCGTACAACCCTCGTGTCGGGCGGCGCACCCTGCGGCGCTCGAGACCCACCCACCACGAGGGATGACGGCATGGCTGGCAAGACCGGTACCACCGCGCTCCAGACCGCGATCCAGGGCGGCAAGGTCAGCGACAAGGCTGCCCAGTCCGCCCTCGGCGACGCGGTCGGGCGCATCGCGAACCTGACGAAGCGCGCGCAGAACAGCAAGGAGGCGATGATGGAGACGGGCACGCTCGTCCTCCACACCGCCGAGACCCAGGGCTCGCTGTTCCTGGCGTCGCTGGCCGAGGGCTACCTCGGCGAGGACAAGCTCAAGCTCGGCGCGGTCGACCTCCGGGCGCCCGCCGGCCTCCTGGCCCAGGGCTACGGCCTGTACCAGACGATGTCCGGCCAGAAGGGCGCCGGCGCCCACGTGCTCGCGCTCGGCAACGGCGTGATGGGATCGTGGCTCGCCAACGTGGCCCGCAACGCCGGCCGCACGCTCGCCGAGAAGCGCGCCGGCGCCAACCCCGCGCCCGACACGTCAGCGGCGATGCCGACGCCGGCCTCGGCGCCCGCTCCGGTCGTCGTGATGCAGGGCGCGCCGATGCTGCCGCCGCCGAGCCTGATGCCCGAGCCCGGCCTCTCCGGGCCGATGCGCGAGGTCCTGCTCACGCCCGAGGCCACCGAGGGCGACGAGGAGGTCGGCCGCGGCGGGCGGATGCGCCGGAAGGTCCGCCGCCGCGTGCAGCACCGGATGGAGCAGCGCCGGGAGAACCGCCAGGAGCGCCGCCAGGAGCGCCGCGAGGCCCGCGAGCAGGACGAGCCCGAGGAGGACGACCCGGTCGCCACCGAGGGCGACGACTTCGGACGCCGCGGCCGTCGCCGGGGCCGGTTCATCCGCGCCGATCGGGACGAGTCCGACGACGAGTGATCTCCGAACCACCCATCCCCCTGACCCACACCCAACCACGAGGAACGAACACATGGCCGCAAAGCTGGACAACCTGGGCTACGCCCGCGTCTTCCGTCACCCCCGCACGGGCAAGCTCGTCGTCGACACCGACAGCCTGCGTCGCCCGGGCAACTTCTCTGGGGCCGCCGACTTCGGCGCCGACCGGTACGACGACGAGGACGACGAGTACTACGACGACGAGGACGAGGAGTACGACGACGAGGACGAGTTCGAGGGCGACGACTTCGGGGACGAGGTCGGCGACGAGCTCGGCGAGGACGTCGGAGACGACGTGGGCGAGGACGTCGGCGAGCTCGAGGGCGACGACTTCGGCGCCCGCGGCCGTCGCCGCCGCCGTCGGCTCAAGCGGCGCCTCGGGCGCCTCAACCGTCGCGAGGCCCGGACCCGCCGGAAGCTCCGCGAGACGCGCGGCCGTCGCCGCAAGGGGAAGACCGTGAACTGGGGCATGACCGCGGTCGGCGGCACCGACCACGTGGACGACTCGGCCGGCGGCGCCGCGACCGTGAAGGTCCGCCTCCAGCACCACTTCCGGGCGCTGGACGTGACCTTCACCGGCTCGGTGGCCGGCGCGAAGGTGACCAGCATCTTCTTCGGCGACCGCGTGGTGTGGTCGAACAGCGACGGCATCGACGTCGGCGTGTTCGCGTCGACCGGCTTCCTCCGCGGCCTGCTCAAGGGGCAGTCCATCCGGGCCGGCCTCGACGTGATCATCAACGGCACCGTCCCGACCACCGGCGACTTCTCCTGCACCCTCATCGGCCAGAAGCCGATCGAGCGCTGCTGACGGGGTGACCGATGCCACCGCGACCCGGCTACGGGATCGAGCTCACCACTCGGTCCGACGCGGCGGACCTGCCGCCGCTGGTCGCGGTGGCCGGTCAGACCGTCCCCACCACGAAGGTGGTGCAGCTCCTCGACGCCGAGGCCGAGCTGGACACCTGGCGCGTCGTCGAGGTGTTCAGCCGCACGCTCGCGCCGTTCGACGTCGACCTGTCGTGGTCGGCGGGGAGCGGCTCGGGCGCGCGGGCGATGGTCACCGTCACCCGGTCGGCGCGGATCTGCCTCTTCGCTCGTTCGCTGCGCGTCGCTGCGGCGAACCTCTCGGCGGCCGTGAACCGCGTCGGCGTCACCGTCGGCGACGGCTTCGCGGTCACCGAGAACCACTACGAGGTCCGCGGCCGCGGCGCCGAGGGCTTCCAGGAGGTGGCGGTCCCGCCGTTCGCCCGTCGAGCGCGGCTCGACCTGGCGGACGACGCGCTCCTCGCCGCCAGCAAGCTCCGCATCCTCGACGGCCTCGGCGCGCTGCGCGCCGTGGTCGCCGGGGGCAACCAACCCAGCGACGGCGTGCCGCTCGGCGACGCCGGAGCCGTCCAGGTCGAGCCTCGCTCACAGGTCGACTGGCGCGTCGTCTTCACCCTCTCGATCTGAGGTCCCGCATGTCCGTCCTCCGCCAGCACACCGTGCTCCTCGACCAGACCGGCACCGCTCCGGCCACCGGGACGTCGTTCGCGCTCGTCCCGAGCGACGCCGACACGGTCGCCGACACCAACCACTCGTTCGTCGCGCTCGTGTCGCTCTCGCTGCCGGTTGTCGCGGCGCCGGTCCCGGTCCCCGCGCCGGCGCCCGCGCCCCCGGTTCCGATGCCCGGCACCGAGGCCGTGCCCGTGGTGACGCTCGCGACCGCTCGCGCGCTGCCCGGTTCGCCGGTCCCGCCTCCCGAGCTGCCGAGCGACCCCGTGCCGAGGCTGCCGGGCGGAATCACGCTGCCGCGGCCCACGGTCCCCGGCCGACCGGGAGGCGTGGTCGTGGGACCGGGCCTGCCGTCGCTGCCCGGGACGCCGACGCTGCCTGGAACGCCCGGCACGCCGACCCTCCCGGGAACGCCGACGACCCCGGGCACGCCCACGCTGCCGGGCACGCCCACGCTCCCGGGCACGCCGACCACTCCCGGCACGCCGACCACGCCCGGGACGCCGACGACTCCGGGGGCGCCCAACCCCAGCGGCGCGATCTCGGTCATCGTCGAGGGGAGCTTCGACCAGCTCCACTGGGCGGTCCTCGGCTACGCGACGCTCCTGCCGGGCGCGCCCGCGCTCGACGAGCTCGTGGACCTCGGCCCCGTGCCGCCCTACGTCCGCGCCCGCGTCGTCGAGGCCAGCGGTGCGGCCACCTTCGACTGGACGGCCTACGTCGCGCTCGCGTCGACCGCGCCGTACCGCGCGCGGGCCGTCGCGTGAAGATCGCCGTCAAGCTCGCGTTCGACGAGCGGGCCGCGCTGCGCCTGCTCAACTGGCTCGCGCGCGAGAACGCCATCCTGCTGGCCGCGCAGCCCGACCTGCCGCTGCTCTACGACTCGGGGGTCACCTACCGCCGCGAGACGGACGAGACCTGGTGCGACTTCCTCAACATGCTTGCCCAGGGGCACGAGGACTGCGACGGCCTCGCCGCCGCGCGGGCCGGCGAGCTCATCGCCCGGGGCTGGAAGGCGCTGCGCCCCGGGGACGACGGGCACGCCGAGGCCGAGCGGGCGCGGCCCGCCACGATCGAGGCCGAGGTCATGTTGACCACGCGCTCCAGCCCCGACGATCCGGGGCTGTACCACTGCATCGTCCGCTACCGGGTCGGCGGGCGATGGCTCCGCGACGACCCCAGCGCCCGCCTCGGCATGAACGGCGGCCGCATCGACCCCCTGGTGAAGCAGCGCTGGGCCGCGAGAGCGGGTGACGGCGCGTGGAGGACCGCCTGATGCGTCTGCAACCTGCCATCGACCTCGACGAGTTCGAGGAGGAGTCCGTGTCCGGCTTCGGCGATCGCGAGGACCGCCGGGAGCGTCGGGAGCGTCGGGAGGCCCGTCGCGACCGCCGTCGGCGCAAGAAGGCCGACCGGAGGGACGAGCGCGCCGACCGCCGCGACTCGCGCCGGGAGCGCCGCCAGGAGCGGCGTCTCGACCGCGTGGAGCGCAAGCAGGACAAGGTGCGGGACAAGCTCGCCCGCGTGCCCGGGGGCGCTCCGCCGCCGGCGTCGTCCGCGCGGCGACCCGGCGCCGAGCCGACGCTGCAGCCCGCGCCCAGCCGCTGGCCGCCGGAGCAGCCCCAGGACGCCGAGCCGCCCCAGGACGAGGAGGGCGGCTGGGTCGACGACCTCGTCGACCAGGCCGAGGAGCTCCTCGAGGAGGGGCCGGACGCCGAGGCGACCGAGGGCATCGGCGCGTGGCGCCCGTTCCAGCGTCGCGAGCGTCGCGCGTCGGCTGCTCGTCCCCCTGCCGCGGACGGCGCCTGGGGCCCTGCGGTCCGGCTCGGCCGGAAGCTGCGCATCCAGGCGGCGGTCGGCCACCGCGCGGCGGTCATCGACCTCAAGCCCGGCCTGTACCTGGTCGCCGAGCTGCCGGAGGCGGTCACCCGGACCGAGTTCGGCGTCGCGCCGATCCTCGCGCCGCTGATGATCACCGCCGCGCGCCGGGCCCTCGAGGAGCCGCCGCGCGAGCGCCGCGGACCGCTCGCCGCGCTGTTCCGTCGCCGCCGGCACGAGGAGCCGATCCGGTACGTCCAGGTGCAGCCGCCGGCCCAGCCGGCGCCGCTCGCGCTGCCGGGCCCGGTGGCGGACGAGCCCGCCGTCGTCGCCGCGCCAAACGTCGGCTGGGCCGACGACGCGACCGTGGCCGCCGCGTACGGCTGCGACCGCTGCGAGCGGGAGCGCCGGTGACCACCTACGTCCCGAGCTGGGCCGACGTGAAGGCGTCCTGGTCGGCGGGGTGGAAGGCGCTCTCCGACCAGGCCGTCGCCCGGTACCAGTCAGCCATCCAGGCCAACCCGCTCGCGTACACCGAGCAGGTCACCGGCTTCGCGTCCGCGATGGCCGACGCGCGGCGGAACCTCGACGCCATCGCGGCGAGGCTCCCGAACCCGCCCGTCACCGAGGCCGACCAGAAGGCCGTCGCCGACTACCAGGCGATGGAGAAGCGGTACCACGAGCTCGCCGCCGGCTTCTACGCGGACGCCGTGCCTGCGGACCAGGCCGGCGCCGCGGTCCCGGTGATCGGGGTCGCGCCGCTCGTCGTCGTGGCGGGCGTCGCCATCGGCGTCGTGGCCATCGCGTGGGCCATCGTCGCCTACGAGTACGCGGTGAACCTCCGCGATCAGACCGCGCTCGCCGACCGCGAGCTCACGGCGCGGATCGAGGCCAGCGAGGCCGGCCGCGTGCTCCCGCCGTCGACCCTCCCGCCGCCGCCTCCGTCGCCCGCCGAGGCCGCGTCGGGCGTCGGCCTGTGGCTCCTCGGCGGGCTCGCGCTCGCCGCCGGAGCGCTCACCGTTCCCCTCCTGCTCCGGAAGTGACCCATGGCCGAGACCCCTCACAAGAAGTTCCGCCTGTCCCTCGTGAACGCCGCCGAGGACGTGCCGAGGCTCGTCCGCGCCTACGGCCGCGCCTGCGACGGCGAGTTCGCGCTCGTGCTCCGGCCGCCCGAGGAGCGCGGCGTGCTCGTGCTCGTCACGAAGAAGGAGGGCGCGAGGTTCTGGCGGTCGTCCGAGGGCACCGACGCGCCGGCCGTGCCCGCGACGACGGTCACTGCCAAGGACGCGGTCGCGCTGGTGAAGACCGAGCAGAAGGCCGTGCCGAAGCCCGGACCGATCACGCTCCGCGGCCAGTGGTCGGGGTGGATGCACTGCGACGGCGGGGCGCCGCGCGTGGAGCTCCTCCGGAAGCTCGCGGCCTACGGAGTGCTCCGCATCGCGTCGTCGACGACCGGGTGGACGTGGACGGTCGAGCGGACCGAGAAGTGGTTCAGCCGGCCGGGCACGGACGACGGGACCGCGCCGACGCTGGTGAAGGCGATCGAAGCTGGCCTCGCGCGGGCGATAGGGCTCCTCGGCGAGGCGTGCAGCGTGCGCGACAGCCGGCGCCGGGCCGCGCTGGACACGACCTACGCGGCCGAGCACCCGGTGAAGCCGGCTCACGAGGGCAAGGACCCGACGGAGCGGATGCGCCCGAAGGAGGCGAAGGTCGCGAGGGCCCCGGTGAAGCCGGCCGGCTCGCCATGGACCCACTTCGACGGGGAGGCGCCGGAGGCCGACCCGATCGACCGCCCGACGCGGGCGGTGAAGTCGGCGGTCCGCAAGGGCGGGTTCACGCACGACTCCGGGGCAGGTTCGTTCCTCGGTCGGGCGGTCGTCGACCACGGGAAGTTTCCCGCGGGCTCGCTGCTGTTCCGGTCGGCCGACGGCGGCGGCTTCTGGATGGCCGCCGCGGCGGAGACGCCGGCCCCGCGGGCAATAGCGCCGCCGCCACCTCCGACGCCGGACAAGCCGAAGCGGGCGCCGAAGGCGAAGGCGCCGCCGCCCGTGGACGAGGCGAAGGACAAGGCCCTGCTCGACGCGTTCAGCGCGGCCATCGCGTCGGCTATCCAACAGAGCCCCGGACACACCGTGACTTGACAACCCGAACCGACCGAGCGACGGTCCGGCGGTGCGCACTTCCTTCCCACGCTGGATTCCGATCCGCCGCGCGACCCGGCGCCGGATCGCGCGCGTGCTGAAGATGCTCGTCTGCGCGCTCCTGGTGTTCGGCTTGATGCCCGGCGCCGAGGAGCTCGTCGAGTGCGCCGCGCACCTGGTCCACGACGGCCACCTCCCGCACACGGAGACGCACGACGAGGTCGCCGCGACCGAGGACTGCGACAGCGACTGCAAGGAGCACGGCTGCACCGCGCTCGCCCACCACTGTAAGTGCTGCGCGTCGGCGTCCGCGCTCGCCCCGCGCAACACGGCGCCCGACCGCCTGCTGCGCATCGCGCGGCAGACGAGGTACCGCTCCGTCTCCGACCGCGGACCGCCGAACGCCGGCGTGAAGCCCTTTCTCCGCCCTCCCATCGCCTGAAGTCGATCTCGAAGCCGGATTGGACCCGTACGCGGTCCGGTCGCCGCGTCCGCGTTGACGCTCCCGAGAACCCACTTCCCAGGTGATTCCTTGTCTCCCGCGATCCGCGGGGCGACGTTCGCGCTCGGTCTCGGCCTCTGGCCGACGCTGGCGTGGGCCTCGCCCCTGACGGCCGACGACGTCGTCCGTCACACCCTCGACCACCACCCCGACGTCGTCGCCGCCCACGGCGCGGTCGGCGCCGCGTCCGGATACCGACACGACGTGGCCGCCTTCGTCGACAACCCCGAGGCCGAGGTCGGCGTCGCGGTGGTCGGCGACCTCGTCCAGGGGGGCGTGATGCAGCCGCTCTCCCTCACCGGAGAGGGATGGCACGCCCGGCGTGCCGCCCGCGGCGCGGAGGAGGCCGCGACCGCCGACGAGCGGCGGTCCACGTTCGTGCTCGCCGCGGAGGCCCGGGCGGCCTACGTCCGCGCCCGCGCCGCCGAGGAACGCGCTCGCCTGGGCGACGAGG
>SXGT01817251.1_pt1 | contig 55650 bp, 47 predicted proteins | sample 3176221 | NCBI WGS metagenome assembly SXGT01 (sample SAMN11356862, study PRJNA531348) | freshwater metagenome | isolation source: freshwater sample F1-120 | place: China: Fuxian Lake, Yuxi | collected 2017-12-25 | reverse complement strand
CACCCGTTTTGACCTCACAGGAGATGTTCAGGGGCTCGGAAGCAGACATCGCGCGGTCTTGAGAGGGTCTGTCGCCTGAAGGTTGACTTCCTGTCGCCAGCCCCGAAGGGGCGTCCCAGGACAAATTGTAGGCCCGGGCGCAAGCCCGGGTGGACCGTCAACGTGCAGATCGCACCAACGAAGTCGATTCGCCGATCCCGACGTGACCATCAACGAAGTCGACGCGCCGATCCCGACGTGTCCATCAACGAAGTCGACTCGATGATCTCCCCTTGTCCGAACCGCGAGCGTCCCTCCCTCTTGCGCAGCGAGGGGGAGGACAGGAGGGGGAGTGTGCGAGGGGGAGGACAGCAGGGGGAGTTGCCTTGCCCGTCAACGAAGTCGACTCGCCGATCCCGACGTGCCCGTCATCGGAGGCGAAACGAGGATTTCTCCTTGCGATCTGGCCTCGGGGCGGCCAACATCGCCGGCGGACAGGTTCGCATCCATGAAGGACAAGGTGTTGTAATGAAAGACGAATCGATGACAGCGCTGGCCGCGCGGGCGCGCGCCTTCGCCGTCGAGGCGCACGGCGCCCAGACCTACGGGGGCGCGCCCTACGTCATGCACCTCGACGCCGTCGCGGCGATCCTCGTCGAGTTCGGCTTTGGCGGCGGCGAGATCGCCCAGATCGCCTACCTCCACGACACCGTGGAGGACTGCGAGGGCGTGGACGCGGCGGCGCTGGCCGCCGAGGGCTTCTCCGAGGCCGTGATCCAGGCCGTCCTCTTCTGCACCGACGCCGAGGGGCCGAACCGGAAGTCCCGCAAGAGCCTGACCTACGCGCGGTGGCGCGCGTCCATCGACGCCTGGGTCGCCGATCCTGACGCCGAGGCCTGGGTGCCCGACGCCGTCCGCGTCAAGCTCGCCGACCGGCTGGCCAACGTGCGGCAGTGTGTCGTGGGCGGCAACCAGGGGCTCTTTGACATGTACGCCGCCGAGCGGGCCTCCTTTCGAGAGGCGCTGGCCGCCGAGGGGATCGCCGAGGCCATGTGGGCTGCCTACGATGGCCTGCTCGCCGCTCGTCCTTGAAGCGACAGGGAGCATCGATCACAATCTCGCCATCGGTGCCCTCGACACCTGTGAGGTCCTGCAATGTCCAACTTCCGCCCCCTCCAGCGAACGGCGCTCGCCCTGCTGGCCCTCTCCTGCGCGGCGGCGCTGCTGTCGGGCTGCCCCGCCGAGGAGCCGACGAGCAAGCCGCCGCCCGAGGGCTTCCTGGACGCCTGCGAAGGCCTCTTCACGCTCTGCGGGGAGTCTTGCGTGGACACCTTCGACGATCCGGCCCATTGCGGCGGCTGCGATCGGATCTGCGACGAAGGCGAGGTGTGCAGCTCGGGCGGCTGCCGGGCCATCGAGGACTGCCGGGAGCAGGAATGCCTGGGGCTGACGATCTGTGACGAGGGCTCGGGGCGCTGCGTGCGCGGCTGCACCTCCAACGGCCAGTGCGGCAACGTGGACGAGTTCTGCGACAGCCAGACGAGCGCCTGCGCCTGCGACCCCGCCGAGCACCTCTGCGCGGGGCGCTGCTCCTCCAGCGCCAGCCCGCTGACCTGCGGGGATCGATGCGAGCCCTGCCCGGGCGACCCCAAGGGACAGCCGGCCTGCATCGAGGGCCAGTGCGCGCTGGACTGCGACGCGGGCTTCCTCGACTGCGAGGGCGCCTGCGCGGCCTGCCCGGCCGGCGCCGCCTCCGTGATCTGCGAGGGCGCCGAGTGCGTCGCCACCGAGTGCGACGGCGTGGAGCAGCTCCTGTGCGATGGGGTCTGCACGGCCTGTCCGTCCCAGAACGTCGCGTCGGTGGCCTGCGAGGGCAGGGCGTGCGTCCCGGAGGCCTGCGAGGCGGGCTTCCACCCTTGCGGCGGGGCCTGTGTCCCGGACGACTCGATCCTGAGCTGCGGGGATCGCTGCGATCCCTGCCCCTCGGACCCGCGCGGGGAGACGACCTGCGTGCGCGGGGCCTGCGGGCTGGACTGCGACGAGGGCGCGCGCCTGTGCGGCGGCCTGTGCGCGGCCTGCCCCAGCCAGGGGGTCGCGATGCTGGGCTGTCAGGCCGATCGGTGCGTGGCGACGGCCTGCGGAGGCGGCTTCGAGGTCTGCGGCGGGATCTGCGCGGTCTGCCCGACAGCGGGCGTCGAGGCGGTGTCCTGTGAGGGGCAGCGCTGCGTGGCGCAGTCTTGCGTCGAGGGCTCCATCGTCTGTCAGGGGCAATGCAGCGCGTGCCCGCAAGAGGGGGCTTCGGTGCTGGAGTGCTCAGGCAGCCGGTGCGTGGCGACGGCCTGCGAGGGCGAGCGCCGCCTGTGCGGCGGCGCGTGCTCGGCCTGCCCGGAGGGGCCGGGGGTCGGGGAGGTCGCCTGCGAGGGGAGCGCCTGCGTGGCGACCTCCTGCGCCGTGGGCTTCGTCGAGTGCCCCGAGGGGTGCTGCCAGTGGTCCCTGGGGATCATCGATCGGGGCGGCGTGACGGGCTACGACGTGAAGGTCAGGGCCAGCGGCCCCGTCGAGCTGCACGCCGCCTTCTCGAACATCAGCCAGAACGACATGCGCTACGGCTTCTGGGACGGTGAGCGCTGGGCCGTCGAGGTGGTCGATGGTGGGGATCTGGTCGGGCGCCATTGCGATCTCGCGCTCGATCCGGAGGGAGAGCCGGTCGTCGCCTACCACGACGCGACCCACGAGGCGCTCAAGATGGCGCGCAGGGTCGACGGCGTGTGGGCGCCCGAGACGGTCGATCCCGACGGGAACCCGCGCAACGGGACGGCCATCGCGGTGGCCCCCGATGGCACGATCACCATCGCCTACAGCGTCTTCCTCGGCGAGCTCAAGGCGGCCATCTTCGACGGCGAGGCGTGGCAGATCGAGACGATCTCGGCGCAGGGGGAGGATCCAGAGATCGCGATCGACGCCCAGGGGCGGCCGACCGTGTGCTGGATCGGGACGGGGCTGCTCAAGTGCGCGACCCGCAGCGGGGGTCAGTGGCCCGTGCGGGACTCCAGAAACCTCCGGGTCGCCTCCTCGATCTTCTCCACCTCGCAGCTCTCCATGGTCTTGCACAACGGCGCCATCCACATCACCTACAGAGCGCTCAACGAGGGCCTCAGGCTCGCGACGCTGCGCGGCGAAGTCTGGTCCAGCGAGGTCGTCGACGAGAGGGTCGACGCCGGGGCCGCCAACGGGCTCGGCTTCGACAGCCAGGGGCGACCCCACGTCGGCTACACGATCGACAACGTCGGGGTCTCCTACGCCTTCAAGGACGGCGGGGCCTGGACGATCAGCGACATCCTCGCCGAACCCCGCGCCGACGAGCACCTCGGCCTCGGGGTCGACGGCGCCGACCGCCCCCACGTGATCTTCCACGACGGGAGGACGTCGGAATTCAACTTGAAACACGCGACCTTGCAGTGATACGGAGCCACGCTTGAACCCCTGTCATCTTGGGCATCCTGGTGGCCCAACATGGAAGCGGCTTGAGCGTGGTTCCGTATGACACACCGCCGCCCGGACGCCTTCCGGGCAGGCCCCCGTCGATCGCCAGCGCGGCCGACCCCGAGCAGAGTCGCCGAGCGGCGGCCCGGCGGCCGCGTGTCGAGCTTCGGCGCGGCGAGAGGTCCGGCCATGCGGGGGTGCATGGCGTCGAGGGTGTGGGGCGTCAGCGGCAGGCGGACTCGCAGGCGCGCAGGGAGGAGAAGAGGCTGTAGCCCTCGGCGCTGCAGCCGCTGATGGCCTGGCAGCGGCCGTCGACCACCCCGAAGCCCAGGATCGCGTCGCAGAAGCCGAAGAAGACCCCGCCAAGCTCGCGGCACTGGCTGTCGCCGCACCGCCACCCGCACCGGCCCTGATCGCAGACGCCGTAGCCGACGCACAGGATGTGGGCGTACTCGTTGCCGGGGAGCTCGCAGTCCAGGTCGTCCAGGCAGGCCCCGTCGTCGCGACAGGCGTCGTTGCCGGAGCAGTAGCCCTCCGGGGCGCAGTCAAGGTTGCCCCCACAGGGCACGCGGCAGCGGCCAGGGGCGTCGGCGATGAACTCGGGCACGTCGGTGCAGATCAACCCCGGCGCGCAGCGCGTCTGCGCCCAGATGGGCGTGAAGCCCCCGCAATAGTCGCCCTCGCCGGAGAAGTCCACGCACACGCTGGTCGTGAGGTCCTCGGTGGGCCGACACCAGGTGTCGTCGCCGCAGTCCTCATCCGAGCGGCAGGACACATCCTGGCAGACCTGGTTGCCGCGATCGTCAAAGAACTCCGCATTGCACCCGCCGCAGTAATTCGACACGCACTGGCCCTCGCCGCAAGCCGGGGCGACCTGGCAAGGGTCGACGAAGCAGTTGACCTCGGGTGAGTTGACGCACGCGCAGCGGTCGCCGCAGCAGTTGTAGCGCGTGTTGAGGAAGCGGATATCGTCGCGGTCAAGGTCGGAGAAGGGGCGGTTGACGTCGCAGGAATGGATCGAGATGTAGCCCCGGTAGTGCCTGGAGCCGTTGATGAGGTAGGTCTGGCCGCGCTGGAGGGTGGCCCCGCAGGTGGCCGAGGAGACCGGGGTCAGCAGGCGGACGATCCTGCCCTCGCGCTCGCAGCCCTTGTAGACCTCCTGGACGCGGGCGTAATAGATCTTCCAGTGGGTTGTCTGAAGCGCGTGGATGACCTGCGCCCGCAGCACGTCGCCGCTGTTGTTGTAGGAGCGCGCCACGTCCGGCTCCTGGCACCGACAGGCCTGCGCCTCGGCGGGGGCCATCGTCACCACAGCCAGCCCGACGAGCGCCGCGATCACCGCGGCCATCAATGTTCTCACCATCGCCTCTCCCTCCATGTCGTCGACCGCCCGCGCTGGCCGAGGGCTTAAGTATAGAAAGCTGTTCGGGTTTCGTCCAGCGCTGGGCGCGCTTCGAGATCCCGGCGCGCCGGGGATCGCGGCGCGCTGGACGGGGATGATGGGCGCGCCGGACGGGGATCGCGGGCGGGGCTACGGCGGCTCAGGGCGAGACGCTGAACTGCTGATCGAGGCCCAGAGGGGTGTCGCCGTCGATGGGGCTGGGGCCGACGAGGACGCCGCCGAGGGCCTTGAAGATCTCCTGGGCGTAGAAGTTCTGGCCCAGGTCGTTGAAGTGCAGGGAGTCAAAGAGGTAGTCGTCCAGCGGGAGGCCCTGGGAGGCGTCGAAGACGTCCACCAGGATGATGTCCTCCTCCAGGGGCAGGCTGTCGCGGGCGGTGACCAGGACGTCGTGGACGATGTCGGCGCCGACGAACTGGTTGACCAGCGACCACATCTGGTTGTTGACCGCCAGGCTGTAGTCTGGATAGAGGCAGTAGACCAGATCCGCGTCGGGGTTGATGGCCCGGATCGCGTCGGCGATCGTCAGGAGGTTCTCCACGATCTGCTCGACGACGACGTAGACGTCCTCCACCAGCGCGTCGATGTTGCCCAGGTTGGCCACGTTCGCCTGCACGAAGCCCAGCACGTCGTTGCCGCCGAGCGAGATCATCACCACGTCCGCGTCGGCCAGCTCCGGCGCCAGCCGCCGCTCGAAGGTCCCTGCCCCCGGCAGCCACGTCTCCGAGGTCGTCCCGCCGATGGCGACATTCTTGTCCTCGACCTCGGCCAGCGGAGACAGCAGCTGGGCGAGCCGCTCGGGGAAGAAGGGCGCGTCGCCGACCACCGGGATGCTGTCGCCGAAGGTCACGATCTTGACCTTCCCCTCCCGGATCGCCTCGGGCAGCCGCCGCGCGCAATTCTTGGTGCCGCAGTGGCCCGGCGGCATCTGCGGCGAGAGCAGGTAGACGCCGTCCTCCAGCGGACCGAAGGCCGCCCGACCGTCCGCGCAGGTCGAGGTCTCCCGCTCGCCGTCGGCCGAAAAGAGGCTCACCGGCACCTGCCCGAGGAGCTCGTCCCGGCCCCCCTCGAAGCCGCTCAGGTAGGTGCTCACGTCCGTGGCGTTCTTGTCCGTGTAGATCACCGCCAGCGCGCGCGGCGACTCAGGCACCTCAAGCTGCTCGCACGCGCCGGGGTCCTCGGGCTCGCCCTCAGGCTCGCCCTCGGGCTCGCCCTCAGGCTCCGGGTTGTTGTTGGGAGCGTTGTTCGGGTCGACCTGGGCGCCGCCGCCGGCGCCCTCGTCGCCGCAGGCCACCAGCGAGGCGATCATCGCCATCATGAGGAGCGTCTTCAAAGTGCCGTTCATGGTGTGTTTCCTGAAGGATATTGAAGTCATGGACCCAGTCGCGGGCAACATAGCAGAGTCCGTGGGCGCGGGCAATCCGGCCGCCCGCCGCGGAGCTCACAACCGCTGCCGCAGCGCGACGAGCGCCTCGGGGGTCTGGCGCAGGCGGCTGCCGTACCACGAGAAGGGCTCGCCGTCGACGAGCAGGACGCGGGCCTCGGGCGCGATGGCCGAGATGGCCTCGGCGTGGGCGGCCTTGAAGGGGTAGGGCTCGCTGGAGAGCAGGATGACCTCAGGGCGAGCGCCGCGCACCTCGTCCTCGGTCAAGGCGGGGTAGCGGCTCCGGTCGCCGAAGACGTTGACCAGGCCGCCGCGCGCCATGATGTCGTGGATGAAGGTGTCGGCGCCCACCGTCATCAGCGGCTCGCGCCAGATCAGGTAGAGCGCGCGGCGAGGCGCGAAGGCCGGCAGCGCCTCAAAGCTGGCGCTGATCTCCTCGATCAGGCGCTCGGCGGCCGGGAGGCGGCCGACCAGGGCGCCGACGTCGCGGATCATGACCAGCGCGCCCTCCAGGTCGCGCACGTCAGTGACGAAGACGGGCGAGAGGGCCTCGAGGGCCTCGACGTCCTCGCGCGTGTTCTCCTCCTTGTTGGCCAGGATCAGATCCGGCGCCAGGGGCGCGACGAGCGCCGTTCGGGCCTTCTTCGTCCCGCCCACGATCGCCTTGCGCTCGCGCCAGCCGGCCGGGTGGACGCAGTAGCGCGTCAGCCCGACGACCTCCTCGTCGAGGCCAAGGTGGGCCAGCAGCTCGGTCTGGCTGGGGACGAGCGAGACGACGCGGCGCGGCGCAGCCGGCAAGACCACCCGCCGCCCGAGGCCGTCGACGAAGGCGCCGCTCACGGCCGCCGTCGAGGGGCCTTGCCCTCGCCGCCGCCGATCCCTGCGCTCTGGTCTTCGGGCCACACCTCGCCGGGGGCCGACTCCAGCGCCTTGACGACGATGGAGGTGATCGGCAAGGGCCAGGGATCGTGGGAGTGTCGGCTGAGGTCGATCATGGGCTCGACGGGCTCCTTGAGCAGATGGAGATCCTGATCCTGGGGTGCGGCGCTGGCGAGGCCCTCCTCAAGCGGGTGGCCGCAGCGCGGGGCGCAGCGCGCGAAGGACCGCGACCTGGAACATCCAGGTGATGGAACACGCCCAGCATGGAGATTACCAGCGTCGAGGCCGCTCCGGTTGTCAACCCCCTTGTCCAGGCGTCTCCGACGAAGCGAACCTCGTCGCTCGACGCGGCTCGCGGCCTGGAGTCCTCTCAAGCTCACCGTCGAACGCATGCCGCCTTGCAGGCCGGCGGGGGTTGTGAGAGTTTGTCCAGGGTGAAGACATGATCAAGGTTCAAAAGCACCGGTAATTTGTCGATAAACAGCTCGGGTTGGGCGAGCACATCGCCCGTTTTGGTTCGACCATTACCTGACTCGATGGGCACGACAGGCGGAAGACCCGAGGTGGGGCATGGAGATCGAGCAGAGCTTGTGGAGACAGTCGTCCAGGCGTTGGGAGCCCTCTCCGCCCGTCGGGATGGCGGGCGCCCAGGTCGTGCTCGTCTTTGGAGGCCGAGGGGCGCTGATGGAGGGATCCTGGCGTTTGCGCGTGCGCGAGGCCTACCCCGACGCCCACTTGATGGGGTGCTCGACGGCGGGGGAGATCTGCGGGGCCAGGATCAGCGATGAGTCGGTGGTGATCACCGCGCTGCGCTTCGACCACACGAGCGTGCTCGGCCTTCAGATCGGCGTCGAGGGGATGGAGCGGAGCTTCGACGTGGGCCGGACGCTGGCCTGCGCCCTCGACGGCGACGGGCTCAAGCACGTCCTGGTGCTCTCGGATGGGTCCTGCGTCAACGGCAGCGAGCTGGTGCGCGGGCTGCGAGGGGCGCTGCCGGAGGCCGTGACGCTCTCGGGGGGGCTGGCAGGCGACGGGACGCTCTTTACCGAGACGCGGGTGTTCTTCAACTCGGAGCCCGAGGTCGGGCAGGTGGCGGCGCTGGGCTTCTACGGCGACAGGCTCAAGGTCGGCTGCGGCTCGCTGGGCGGCTGGGACCCCTTCGGCCCCGAGCGCGTGATCACGCGGGCCGAGGGCAACCGGCTCTATGAGCTCGACGGCCACCCGGCGCTGGACCTCTACCGCGCCTACCTCGGCGAGCACGCCGCGGGCCTGCCAGCCACCGCGCTCTTCTTCCCCCTGAGCATCAGGGCCGAAGGCGAGGAGCAGGGCCTGGTGCGGACGATCCTGGGGATCGACGAGGCCCAGCACTGTATGATCTTCGCCGGAGACATGCCCGTCGGGCACTACGCCCGACTGATGAAGGCCAACCTCAACCGCCTGCTCGACGGCGCCCACGGCGCCGCGCAGGCCTCCATCGAGCGCCTCGATGGCGCTCAGGCCGGGCTCGCGCTGCTGATCAGCTGCGTCGGCCGCAGGATGGTCTTCAAGCAGCGCGTCGAGGAGGAGCTGGAGGTGGTCCGCGACGTGCTCGGCCCCGCCGCGGCCTTGACGGGGTTCTACTCTTATGGCGAGATATCGCCGTTTTCTTCATTGGATCAGTGTGAACTTCACAACCAGACCATGACCGTCACCGTGTTCAACGAAGCCTAGTCATGAAGAAGCGCCACAGCCTGCTGGAAAGACAGATCAACCAGCGCTTTGGGGGGGAAGCCCGGATCCCTGAAGCATTGCGGGGCTTTGTCGAGGACGTCGACGCGGCCTACAGGGAGTTTGATCAGGATCGGGAGATGCTGGAGCACTCCCTGGATCTGAGCTCCAACGAGCTGCTCCAGGCCAACGCCGAGCTCAGGGCCGTCTTCCAGGCCTTCCCCGACCTCTTCATGTGGCTCGACTCCGATGGGCGGATCCTCGCCGTCCAGGGCGGCCAGAACGATCGCCTCGCGCTGCCCGACAGGATCATCGGCCGATGCATCCAGAACGTCCCCATCGAGGGGCTCGGCGGGCGCTTCCTCGGCGCCCTCATCGCGGCCCGCGAAAACCGCGAGGTCGTCGACTTCGAGTACAAGCTGCCCATCGACGGCGTGGAGCGCAATTACGAGGCCCGCATCCTGCCCCTGGTCAACGGCCGCCTCCTGGCCGTCATCCGCAACATCACCGACCGCACCCACGCCGAGCAGGAGCGCAACCGCGCCTCGCGCCTGGACTCCATCGGCCTGCTGGCCGGCGGCATCGCCCACGACTTCAACAACCTGATGATGGTCGTGCTGGCCAACCTCTCCATCGTGCAGATGGAGGCCAACGGTGAAGAGAGCCAGGAGATCCTCGAAGAGACCCGCCTGGCCGTCCTGCGAACCCGCGACCTGACCCAGCAGCTGCTCACCTTCGCCCGCGGCGGCGAGCCCATCAAGAAGACCACCTCGATGGGCGACCTCATCCGCGAGTCCGCCGCCTTCGCCCTGCGCGGCTCCAAGGCCACCTTCGACCTCCAGATCGACCCCGATCTCCAACCCGTCGAGGCGGACCAGGGCCAGATGAGCCAGGTGCTCAACAACCTCATCATCAACGCCGATCAGGCCATGCCCTCCGGCGGCACGATCCGCATCGTGGCCTCCAACGCGCTGCCCGACGAGTGCTCCATGACCCGCTCCCTGAACCGGCGCTGCGTCAAGATCGCCGTCATTGACCAGGGCGTCGGCATCGCCCCCGATCAAATCGATCGGATCTTCGACCCCTACTACACCACCAAGGGCCGCGGCTCTGGCCTCGGCCTGACCACCTGCCACTCCATCATCCAAAAACACGGCGGCTGCCTCGCCGTCAACTCCAAGCTCAACCAGGGCACCACCTTCACGATCTTCCTGCCCGCCTCCGACAGCAGCCTCACCCCCAGCAGGCCCGCCTCCCGCTCGATGCGGCAAGGACACGGGCTCATCCTCCTGATGGACGACGAGGAGGACGTGCTGCGCAGCTCCAGGCGCATGCTCCAGGCCCTCGGCTACGAGGTCGTCTGCGCCCGTCACGGCGCCGAGGCCGTCGAGCTCTTCAAGGCCCAGCTCGACGTCAGGCCCTTCGACGCCGTCATCATGGATCTGACCATCCCCGGCGGCCTCGGCGGCGCCGAGACCATCGAGCTGCTCCGAGACATCGACCCCCACGTCAAGGCCATCGTCTCCAGCGGCTACTCCAACAACCCCGTCATGGCCAACCACCTCCATTTCGGCTTCCGAGGCGTCCTGGCCAAACCCTACGATCTCCGCAGGCTCGGCGCCATCCTCTCCGGGATCCTCGCGAAACAGGACGACGTCGCATCGGATTGAGCGCGCCGCTCGGACCCGTGCGGGCCGGATCCCTCAAGGCGACCGAGGCTCCAGCAGCCCCGCCCCCTGAGCGCCGATGACGTTCAGCACGGCCTCCTCCAGCGCCTTGCGCGCCCACTTCGAGTAACCCTGCACCCCCGCCGCCCTCAAGGTCGCCTTGAGGCCGCGCGCGCTGAAGAAGAAGCGCAGCGCCGACCTGTGGCACAACACCCGCGCCACCACCGAATCGCTCCCCATCGCCTCGATCAGCCGCCCGACGAGCAAGGGCTTGGTGCGCTCCTCCGGCGCCGTCGTGACCCCCTCCGAGCCCAGCACCACCAGCAGCGCCGCCCGATCCAGCCGCCCGACGAGATCCTTCATCGACGCCCTTCGCCTCGACCAACGCCGCCTCGGATCCGTCATCAACCCGAACTGCGCCTGGACGCTCAGATCGCAGGGCATCGCGCCCAGGCGCTCCAGCGCTCCCAACGACGGGTTCGCGTCGATGCCCGCCATCACCGCGTCGTCCACCCCATTGCCGCCCAGCATCAACACCTCAAGCCCCGAAAACCCCACGGGCCCCGACAAGATCCCCAGCGCGCCGCCGAGCCCGTTCGCCTTCAACTCCAGCCGCTTGAGCCCGACCAGCCCTTCGGCCTGCGCCAGCGCGCTGACCCCCTCCCTGCCCAACCCCACCCCGCTCAGATCCAGCCTCTTGAGCGCCCCCAAGAAGGGCGCGCCCAGGATATGACCCAGGCCCTCGTCCTTGATGGCGTTGTAGCGGAGGATCAACGACTCCAGCTGCTCGAACGAGGCCACCCTGAGCGGCGCCAGATCCTCGGCCACCAGCGCGTTGTTGCGCAGCTCCAGATGCCTCAAGCCCTTCAGATCCTCATGCACCAGCAGCGCCGCCAGCCCCGCCTTGATCGCCTCGCCCCCATAGCGCAGCTCCAGCGCCTCCAGCTCCGGCATCCGCCCCTCGGCCAGCACGCCCAGGCCCTTGGATTCCCACAACATCTCAAGGTTCAGCCGCCTCAGGGACGTCATCCCCGCGATCGCCCTGCCTTCGGCCTCCCCCAGCGCCCCATGCACCTCAAGCGACCTGAGCGCGTGCCGCGATCCTGCCCGCCCCAGCGCCTCCAGCAGCCCCGATGACCCCCTGTCGACCTTCAGCGACTCCAGCAGCGGCATCTCGACCGGCCCCTCGAAGGGCTCGATCTTCACGTCCTTGAGCCCCAGCGCGCTCAAGCGCCGAAACCACGGCGCGTCCAGCAGCGGCCGCGCGAGATCCGTGGAGATCTTCGCCGCGCTCAAGGTCAGCGCGAGCACCTTGGTGAAGTGCGCCGCCTCGCTCAAGGCCAGCAGGCTCCGGGTGAACTCCGCAGGCGCCTCCGGGTTGAACACCAGCAGATCCAGGTGCGTGAGGTTGGCGCACAGCGGGTTGCCCGTCAGCGCCTCCACGCGCTCGGACGTCAAGACCGTCTGCGGCAGGTTGAGGTTGTCGATCAAGGGCAGGAGCAGGCGCACCGAGGGCTTGATCCGCTCGAACCGCCCCGCGTCGAAGAAGACCTCGCGGGCCGACGTGGGCGCCACCCGCAGCCCGGCCGGCCACCGCGTCAGGTGGTCGACCACGTAGGGCAGCAGCTCACCCTCCAGCCGCTTGACGGGCGCGGCCGACAACACCCGCCACAGCCGCCCCCACGTCACCTCCGAAGGCGGATCGTAGAGCAGCGCCCGGATCGCCTCAAGCACATCCTCCCCCCCTCGCCCCATCTCCCCTCCTCGCCCTGCCACGCCAACATCAACGCCGCCGCCTCAAGAAGACCTTGACCATGGTGCCGAAGATCCCCATGCACCCGCTCCGGCGCGACAGCGCGTTGATCCTGGTCCTGGCCAGATCCTCGGCCACCTCCATCGCGAAGCCCGCCACCGGCTCGGCCTGCGACCTCGGCGCGCCCCCGAGGATCTGCTCGACGTCCTCATCGTTCAGGACGAACCACTCCACCCCCGCGGCCTCCGACTTCCACTTGCCCTGGCGCTTGAGCTGGCCGTGGAGCCTCTTCTCCTGGGTCAGAGTGCCCTTGATCGTCCCGATGAGGTCCAGCGGGTAAGGGCAGCCCGCCTGCCACTCCTTGACCCTGTCCTCGGCGCTCCGGGCCGTGTAGCCGATCTTGTAGAGGTCCGTTCCCCGGGCGCGGTAGACGTAGATCATCGGCTCTCCTTGCTCGCGCGGCCATCCCCCCGAGGGCGCCGCTCAGAGCTAAAGAGCACAACTCCGCCTCGCCCCTCAAGCCCCGCTCTGCCGGCGCTGCTCGCTCAAGGCGTCGCGCCTCGCTCGGCCATCATCAACCAATCTCGAAGGAGCGCGGCCACTTCCGCGACAGAAAGGTCAACGCCAGCGCCGCGAGCGGCCTCGCGGAGTCTCAAGCGACCCAGGCCGCCCTCAGAGAGAAACAACCCGCTCACCAGATCGCGGGACTTCTTGAAGGCGGGCTCGTCGACGTACTTGCCACACAGCTTCGAAGCGATATCCCAGTCCCCCTCGGTCGTCATGGCGAGGAGTCGGTAGAGATCGAGCGCGTGACGGCGCCCGAAGTCATCCTCGGCGTCGTCGATTCTGTCTCCCAGGGCGTGGAGCTTCATGATGACGTGGGTGAAGGGGTGTACGACGAAGACCTGGACAGGATCGCCTGCCACGTCGAGCCACATCGTAAGGGGGTGCTCGTGGGCGCTGAAGGCTTCAGGTGTCAGCCTCGCGTGGATGTCCCTGGCGCCAGGGGGCGGATTCGTGGCCCGTTTATCTTCACGCGCGCAGGATCGGCGGGTCTCGACGCGAGCAGATCGAACTTCACCACCCGCGGCTGACCATGCACAGACACCTCACGGGAGAACTGAAAGTGCCTCGCCTCGGGGACGACGCCATATCCAAGCGCCAGCAGCGCGTCTCGAAGCCGATGAACGTTGTCCAGATCGGTGATGATGTCTTCGACCAGCAGGAGATCGAGGTCCTCGGTCGAGCGCGCCGGAACAAGCGGCATCAAGGTCCTGGCGCCTGAGCGGACGAGGTGCTGGTGACGAAGCACCAGCCCGAAGCCCCCACACAGGACAGGCTGCGGTCCTTCGGGCCCAAGCTGTCGTATCAACGCGCCGAGCGACTCTTCAAGAAGCGCCGTCATGGATCTTCCTTGAGAAGTTCGCCCCGAAGCTGCGCCGCGGCGTCGCGATCCCTCTTGTCGCCAGCCGCGAGCCGCAGAAAGACCTCAAGTTTTGAGACGAGCGGTCCCCTTGGTCCCTTCGCCAGCGCGAAGAACACGCCGGGGTCTTGTGTCTCGATGACCTCCGCGTCTGCAAACCGGCCTGCCGCTTCGACGCCTGGCAACTCCAGGAACTGCCTCAGGTTGTCCGTCACCAGGACCTCCCGCTGGCCCGACTCTCCCCAAAGCACGAAGGCCCCAGGATCAAGCCACGCCGCCCGCGGGGATGAGAGCCCATTGGGGATGACCCAGCCGGGCGTGGTGAACTTCACCGTCTGGCGACGCTGGACGCGGGCAGGCCGTCGGCCCTCGACGAAGGCGTCGAGCAGGGCGCCCGGGTGTTGCAGGACGATCCCTTCGCCGCGGCGAACCCACAGCGACTCTTCGAGCGCCCACAGGACCTTGGAGACGGTCCCCTTGCTGATGGACCCTCCAAGCGCCTCGATCTGTTGTCGGAGCGCTGTAGCGGTCTCGAAGCGCCGCTGAAGCAACAAGACTCTGGGCACAAGGCCGCTTGTCCCTCCCCAGATGTCTTGTATGGGCGCGGAGGCCGGAAACCTGTTGGGCTGGCCCAGGTGCCTCATCAACATCTTGCCAGGTAACAGGATCTGATAGTTTCCACACAGATCCAATGTGCTGATCTGCGCCGACCACAAGACCTCGGCGGTACGACTCGACAAGTAGGGCAGCACAAAGAGCCGATGACCCTCCTCACAATCCACCCGATCGCCCGATCGGGTGATCGCCGCCAGAACTCTGGCGGGGGTCGTCTCGGACAGGATTTGAACACAAAAGCGCGCGTCGAAGCCCAGGCCTCGCAGGCTGGCCAGCGCGACCCGCGAATCGGCCCCTGGGGGCGACTCCACCTCAAAACGCAGCCCCTCGGGCAGGCCGGCGCCCTGTCGCATCCAGAGCGCCGCGCTGGCGCTCTCATCCAGGTTGTCGTCGTTGGGGATCATGTCGCCTCTCGATGTTTCTTGAATCGTGGAGTTTCTTGCGCAAGAAACTCCATGATTCAAGAAACTATGGCTCAAGCCTCGGGTGTCAACCTCTGTCGTGGCGCCACACCGTCGCTTCGGTCGTCCTGGTCATGCGCTCTCAAGCGAGGGAGGAGGGGGCGGCGAGGCTCAAGGGCGCTGCTGGCGGTCGAGGATCCTGTACTGGACGGCCTCGGCCAGGTGCTCGACGGTGATGGCGTCGGGGGCCTCGGCGCCGGCCAGATCGGCGATGGTGCGGGCGACCTTGAGGATGCGGCCGTGGGTGCGGGCCGACATGCCCAGCCGGTCGATGACCCGCTCCAGCAGCCCGTGGCCGGCCTCGTCGATCTTGCAGAAGGCCTTCATCTCCCGAGGGCGCATCTGGGCGTTGCAGTGCAGCGGGCGACCCTCGAAGCGGTCGCGCTGGATGTCCCTGGCCCGCTGGACGCGCTGGCGGATCGCGGCGCTGGTGTCGGCCTGCCCGGCCTCCTTCAGATCCCGATAGCGCACCGCCGGCACGTCGATGTGGATGTCGATCCTGTCCAGCAGCGGCCCCGAGAGCTGGGACTGGTATCGGGCGATCTGGTGCGACGCGCAGGCGCACGACCGCCCCGTGTCCCCCGCATAGCCGCAAGGACACGGGTTCATCGAGGCGATCAGCGTCACCGAGGCCGGCCACGTCAGCGTGACCATCGAGCGGCTGATGGTGATCTTCTGGTCCTCAAGCGGCTGACGGAGCACCTCCAGCGTGTGCTTGTTGAACTCCGGCAGCTCGTCCAGGAAGAGCACCCCGTTGTGCGCCAGGCTGATCTCGCCGGCCCTGGGCATCCCCACCCCGCCGCCCACCAGCCCCACCGACGAGATCGTATGGTGCGGCGCCCTGAAAGGTCGATGACGCACCAGCCCCCCGCCCTCGCTGAGCAACCCCATTGAGCTGTAAATCTTCGTCGTCTCAAGGGATTCTTCGAAGCTCATGCTCGGCAGGATCGTGGAGATGCGACGGGCCAGCATCGTCTTGCCCGACCCCGGCACGCCCACCATCAAGACGTTGTGACCCCCGGCGGCGGCCACCTCCAGGGCGCGCTTGGCGCTCTCCTGACCCCTGACCTCCGAAAAATCGAAGGGGTAGCGCTCCTCGATCTCCTCCTCATCCGGCCTCGGCGCGGCGGCCTCGATGGCCTCTCTGCCCCGGAAGAAGGCCACCAGCTCCCGCAGGTGCCCGATCGGCAACACCTCGATCCCCTCGACCACGGCCGCCTCGGCGGCGTTCTCGCGCGGCAGCGCGATGGCCTTGAGGCCCAGATCGCGGGCGCAGATCGCCAGCGGCAGCGCGCCCCGCACCGGCCTGACCTCCCCCGTCAGCGACAGCTCCCCCACGATCATGAAGTCCGACAGCGACCAGCCCGGCCCCTCGACCCCGATCTGCCCCGAGGACGCCAGCACCCCAACCGCGATCGGCACGTCAAAGCACGAGCCGTCCTTGCGGATGTCCGCCGGCGCCATGTTGACCGTGATGCGCTTGACCGGCCACTCCAGCTCGCAGTTGACCAGCGCGCTCTTGACCCGCACCCTGGCCTCCCTGACCGCCCCGTCCGGCAACCCCACCGTCTCAAAGCCCTGAAGGCCATAGCCCATGTCCACCTCGACGCTGATCCTGCGCGCGTCGATCCCCAGCACCGCCCCCGATGTCACCGTCGATATCATCTCGCCCTCCCTCGGCCAGCTCCCCACGTCCAGCGGGCGGCGTTGTCGGGCGACCCCGGCGAGATGTTGCGTCCTTTGTTGATGGGGCCGCGGCCCAGGACGCCCGCGCCGAGGTCATTGACAAGCTCGGGATGACGTTTTTATCGCTGTGGCGAAAAAAGTGTTGCGCGGCGTCAAGGACGCGCTATCTTTGGGGTGCCCTTCGGGGCCTTGTGGACAGGCGGGGCGGTGTTGACGTCGGGCGCGGGAGGCCAGGGGATGATGATGAGGTGGGGGATCAAGACAAGGGGTGAGCGCGGGGCGGGGCTCGCGTCGTCTGGGGTGGCGTTGTGGCTCGCCGTGGCGCTGTCGATGGCGGTCGTCGCGGGGTGTGAGGACGACGGCCCGGAGCCGGAGGGCGTCGATTGCGGCGCGGGCGAGCTTGTGGAGGTCGAGGGGGAGAGCTTCTGTGTCTTTGAGGCGGCGGTGGTGATCGAGAACGGCTTTCGCTGCCCGGCGGATTTTTCGACCTTGACCTCCTTCGGCCCGGTGGGGATCTGCTCGGCGGGGCCGCTGGAGCGCGGTCGGCGCGAGGCGGTCGCCCGCGCGCACCGCTCGCGCAACCCGCAGCTCTGGGCCGAGGCCGAGTGCGTCGGCGACAGCGATTGCGGCGAGGGCGAGCAGTGCGAGGACGCGGCGTGCGAGGGCGGGGGAGAGCCCGAGTGTCCGGAGGGTCAGGAGCGCGTGGGCAGCGCCGCCGAGTGCCTGCAAGATGACGCCGTGTGCGAGGAGATCGCGCCGGGGGTCTTCTGCACAGGGCCAGACGCGCCGCAGCCTCCGCAATGCCCGGAGGGGCAGACGCAGGTGGGCAGCGCCGCCGAGTGTTTTCAGGATGACGCCGTGTGCGAGGAGATCGCGCCGGGGGTGTTCTGCACCGGGCCGGACGCGCCGGAGTGCCCGGAGGGCTTCGAGCCCACCGACGAGTGCGAGGTCGAGAACCAGGACTGCTTCCGCTTCAGCGAGTCGCTCCTGTGTCGGCGGGTGGAGGCGGCCAACTGCTGCTGCGAGTTCCTGGTCGAGGGCGACATCCTTGAGGAGGATCTGTTGACGGTCGACGAGTGCGCCGCGCGGGACTCGGGGCAGTGCATTGAGGTCGATCCCAACCGCCTGACCCCTCACCCCTGCTGCCCGGACGCCCAGGGCGAGCGGTGCGGCGGTGATTGATCCAGGCGCGGTCGGACGAGACAGCTCGCCTGCGCCGCCGGGCCTCGGGCGGGAGGACTGGCGGCGGATCGTGTTCTCCTGCATGGGGCTGGCGGCGCGGGCCGGGCTCAAGATCGACGCGCAGATGTCCGAACTTGTTGAGCTTGTCGAGCTGGCCGCCTTCCAGACGGCTCGGCGGCGCGGGCTCAAGATGCGCGAGATCACGGAGCGCTTCGGGGTCGGGATGACCAAGGCGGCCAGGCTCTCCGGCGACCTCAAGGCCCACTTCCTGGCCCCCGAGCGCGAGCACGGCGCTGGCCGCCAGATCCTCTCCCTGCTGCGGGCCGAGCCCCTGAGCCTCAAGCGCCTTGTCCGTGAGCTGGACCAGGACGCCGACGCGGTCGCCGCCGCCGTCGAGCGCCTCGTGGCCGAGGGGCGCTTGCGCCGGGTGAAGGGCCGCACCGAGCGCTTCGCGCCCGTCCGAGGCGTCCACCGCCTCCCCGTGGCGCCCTGGATGGCCCGGATCGACGGCCTGGACACGCTCATGGATCACGTCTTTACCGCCATCGAGGCCCGCTTCGACCGGCAGGACGACCAGGCCCTCGTCCGCAACCTCGCCTTTCGCGCCTCGCCGGCCTCCCTGGCCCGCCTCCAGGCCCTCTACGAGGAGTCCCTCGTCCCCCTGATCGTCGCGCTGGACAAGGAGGCCGAGGCCGACCCTGACGCGGTCGACGTCAAGCTCTCCGTCCTGTGGAGCCCGTCGCGGCGCTGACCCTCAAGGGCGCGCTGCGGCTGGCCGATCGCGCGGATTCCTGCTACCTTCGGCGTCCAGACAGTCGTTGGTAGAACAGGTCGGGTTCAGGGACCTTCACAGCCTCCCCTCGCAAGGCGTTCTCATTCGCTCTCTGTCCCCGATCCATTTCGGCAATCACCACGCGGACACCACCAAGGGAGGGGATCATGCGCCAGCAATTCTACAGGTTCGCCCACCAGCGCCTCGCCGCCGAGGTCCACAAGGACCCCCAGGGCTGGTGGCGGCGGCTCTCCTCGGAGGGCGCCGCGCCGCTGGAGCGCGTCTGGAACGAGGCCGGGCAGGGCCTCGGGGCTGCGGACAAGGGCAACTTCGCGGGCTTCGAGGTCCGACCGATCAGCAGCGTCCCCGGCGTGGACGCGATCGCCGTCATGATGCCCGCCCCGAAGGCGCCCGCCGAGTGCCACGCGGTGGCGCTGGCGCGCAAGGCCGGGTCGACCGGCCCGATCCGCTACTTCGTGCTGGAGAAGGGCTCCGACGACGACGGCGGCGCCCCGCGGGCCTTCTGGGCCGAGTGGCGCTCGGCGCCGGGCGGCGTCACCATGCGCGTCCGAGGCCAGGATGTCTCCCCGATCACGGTCGAGGCCATGCTGGCCGACATCGCCTCCGAGCTGGAGATCGACGTCAGCGGCGGGCCGGACTGGTCCGTCCTCGGCGGCGCGCCTCCAGGGCCGCCGCCTCCCCGCGCCTCCGGCGGCAAGGGCGGCAAGATCTTCAAGGTCGGCTGCGCGGCGCTGACCCTGATGATGGTGGCGCTGTGCGGCTTCGGCGGCTACCTGGCCTGGCTCGAAGAGGGCCGCTCGTGGAACGAGCCGGGCGACGAGGTCGCGGCCACCGCCGTCAAGCCGGGCAAGCCCTTCAAGTTCGAGTTCGTCTGGGACGGCACCAACTACGCCTTCAACGAGCTCTGGCTCGTGGTCGACGGCAAGGAGGTGGACGGCAAGTTCCTGGCCGCCGGCAAGATCGGCTGCGCCCGCAGCGGCGATCCCGAGGAGCGCGACTTCGCCAAGAGCCTGACGGACTACGAGGCCGCGAGGCTGGAGCGCGACGGCGAGCGCTTCTCGGTCTGGCTCAAGATCGGCGACGAGTACGACCGCGCCTCGCCCCAGCCCTTCACCTGCCGAGGCGTGGTGGAGGCCAAGGAGGGCAAGATCAAGAAAGCCCGGATCATCGTCACGCGCCGCCAGCGGCCGAGCGACTTCCTCGCGTTTTGAGGGCTCACGGGGGCTGAAAAATATCGCGGGTGTTGGATCGTTTCGCTCCTGCTCGATCTCATCGGCGCGCAGCGCTACGACAAGGCCGAAAAATATCGCGGGTGTTGGATCGTTTCTTCGCCGTCGTCGTTGCCAGGGCTCGGACCGCGACAGCACAGGAGGCGCGATCATGATGGTTCAAGAGCGGGTGACGAGGCGGCAATTCGCGAAGCTTGGCGCGGCCTTGCTGGGGTTGGGGGTGTTGAGGCCCTCGGCGGCGCTGGCCTACGACGAGCCGGAGCCAGCGTCGGTGACGTGCACGATCAAGGGCGCCGCCAACAAGGAGAAGCTGGTCATCAGCGCCTTCTTCGCGAACCAGACGGGCCAGCCGGCGGGGCTGCGGCACACGAGCGACGACCCGATGGCCAACGTGACGTCCGTGGCCTTGCTGATCGGCGAGGCGCGGTGGGTGTTGAGCGACTTCAGCGCCCTGATCGAAGGCAACAGGAACAGGCAGCTCAGGTCGCGGCGTGGGCCGAGGTGGATGACGTCGCCGCTGCCGGAGGGGCGAGAGATCCTGGTGGCGCAGCAGGAAGTCCAGTGGCCCGAGGCGATCCTGAAGGAGCTGGCGGGCCAGGAGGGGCGTCAGGCCGAGGTCGAGGTGGCCATCGAGGCGTCGTTGATGTCCATGGAGATCCAGGGTCAGGGGATCTTTGGCAAGGGCAATGCCAGGACGGGGGAGGTGGAGGCGCTGTCGTTCACGCGGCGCGTCCAGCTGGTGATGCCGAAGGTGGGGTGAGCCCGTGGTGGGGACCGGCGAGGTCTTTGCGGCGCTGCTGGGTCAGGCGGCGACGTGGTGGGTCGACGCGGGGGGGCGGCCGTTGGGGGAGCGCGCGGCCGAGCGGCTCTACCTCGAGGTCCCGCATCCGGAGCGTCCCGGCCGCTTCAACGATCGGCGCGACGACTCGGGCTTGCCGATCAACGTCGGCGGGCTGCGGCAGGTGATGAGGCGCTGGCCCTGGATCGTCGCGGCGGTCGAGGCGCTGGCGTCGCGGCAGGCCCCCGAAGGTCGCGCGCCGACTCTGCACGACGCCTGGCGCGCGGCCTCGATGGCCCACAGCGCCGCCTACCTCGCCAGGTTCCAGGGTGGCGAGATTTCTGAAGAGATATCATCACTTTATAAGACGACGCTGGGGTTCTCGCGGGTCTTCTTGACGCTGCTGCTCGATGATCCGGCGCGGGCCGACCGGGGGCTCGGCGAGGTCTTCGGGGCCGAGGCGTTTTTTGAGCTGCTCGACGAGGAGGGGTGGTTGATGGGCAGCCACCAGGCTTGCGCGGGGTCGAGGGCGTCGATCTGTCGGCTCTATGAGGCGATGGCGTCGCCGGTCGGGTCGGAGGCGCCTGCGGGGCTGGCGCTGGAGGGGGTGTCGCTGCTGGGGTCGCGCTACGCGGAGTTGACGGCGCTTGGGGTGGCGATGGCGGCGGCCACGGGGCGCGTGATCGCGGCGGGGCGCCTGGACGAGGCGCCGGGCTTCGGGCTGGGGCCGGAGGCGGGGGTATCGGCGGGCTGGCCGCAGTGCGCGCGGATCTGCGCCGAGGTGCAGGACGCGCCCTGCGTCGAGGCGGTGAGGATGGCGCCCTTGATGGGGCCGGACGGCGCGCTGTCGCTCTACCCTGCGGGGGCGGCGCCGGAGAGCCTGCGGGGGTTTCTGGAGCGCCTGGACGGGGAGGACCCCGCGCCGCTGGCGATGATCGACGCGGCCTTCGTGGCCAGCGCGAGGCCGGTGATGGCCGCGATCATGGGGGCGCTGGGGGTCGAGGGGGCGGCGGCCCTGGAGGTGGGGGATCTGGCGCTGCTGGTCTCGGGCGTCGCGGAGCCTGGGGTCGGTTGAGGGCTGCGCGTGGGGCTCAGGGCTCTCCGAGCACGCCGCCGGCGCGATCAAGAGCGAGGCGATGGGCGCGCAGGCGAGGTGGGCTCGGGTCGTGTGGGCTCCCTGGAGGCTGTTGCGAAGGTCAGGGCAGATGGTGCAGACTCCGTGGGCAAGGGCAGACTTGGGGAGGCTTTGCATGGAGTCGCGCGCGCGCGTCGTCTTTCCCGCCTTCAAAGGCCCGGCGGGGTGTTTGTCGCTGGGGTTCCGCGCCCGGGCGGGATCGGTGCAGATCGATGGCGTCGAGCTGACCGCGCGGCCCGAGGTCGGCGAGCCGATGGTGATCGACTTGAGCCGGCCCATCGCGGCGCACTTCGAGGTGTGGCCGCAGGGGAGGCGCCGGGGGCTGCTGGCGGTGACGATCGCCCAGGGAGGGCGCAGGGCCGCCTTCCAGGCGCCGGTGGGCTGGTCGGCGGTGCCGCGGGAGGCCGCCCTCAAGGCGTCGAGCGCGCCCTGGGTGTCCACGAGGGCGCTGCTGGCGCTCTGGGGGCGCGTCCGGGAGATCCAGGCGGCGGTCGGGCCGCCGCTGGCCGAGATCAGGGAGGGCCTCCACCCGCCGATCCCGCGCGTCGTGCCGTCGACTCCGGAGGCGCCAAGGCCGCCGGAGGTGCCCAAGCCGAGGCGCGCGCGGCTGCGGGACATGCCGTGGTTCGGGACGCGGGACGCGATCTTCACCTTCGGGGTCAACACGCGCGGCTTCATCGTCTTCGGGATCAACGTGCGCGGCGTGGTGGTCTTCGGGGTCAACGCCATCGGGGTGGTGGTCGTCGGCTGCAATGCCGTCGCCGGGCTGGGGGTGCTGGGCTTCAACGCGGTGGCGCCGTTGGCCGTGACGGGCTTCAACATCTTCGCCATCCTGGTGTTGACGGCGGCCTTCAACGATCCGATGACCCCGCTGGCCGACGCGGCGCCGTGGGTGCTGCTCCCCGTGGCGCTCGTCCAGTCGGCGATCCACGTTGCGGTGGCGCGCGGCTTCCTCAAGAGAGCCCGAGACTTCGAAGAGGCCGCCCGGCGCAACGATCCGCTGGCCGAGGCCGTGATCAACCGCTGGACGGGCTGGGGCTTCGCGCTCGGCGCGCTGCTGGCGCCGGCGCTGGCGGTCCTGCTCATCCTCATGCCGCGCACGGTGATCCAGGCCTTCTTCCTGGCGCTGCTCAAGATCGCGGGCGGCCACCTGGGCTTTTGATCCACGGAGCGCGGCCGTCCATCCTGCGAGATCAGGGGCGCGGGTCGCCCCGAGCCGCGCGGTCAAGGGAGGGCGGCGAGCGGCGAGGGGGACGAGGTGGAGGGGTTCGTCGGCCTGGGGGCGGTGGGGATCTGGAGATGGGACAGCGGCGCGTCAGAAGAGGGCGAGCTGGGCGGGGCCTCGGGGCGGCTCGATGCAGCCGGGATCGTCGTTGGCGACGATGTTGACGCGCGTCGAGGCGGGGTGGACCTCCAGCGCCTCGACGGGGGCCGGCCGCAGCATCGAGCGCAGCGCCACCTCCGGCGTGTCCCGGTCGAGCCACTCGGCCAGCGCGTCCTCGTCGAGCAGGACAGGCATCCGGTCGTGGGCCTGGGCCACGAGCCGGTTGGCCGGGCAGGTCAGCACCGCGAAGGCCGGCGAGAGCCCCTCCTGCGCGTCATAAACCCCCGCCATCCATAGCGATCCGCCCTCCGGGGCGTGGAACCACAGCGGCCGCCTGTCGACCTTCGTCCCGACCCACTCGTAGAACCCGTCGGCCGGCACCGCGCAGCGCGAGGCCCTGGCCAGCCGCCCCGCGGGCTGGCTGAGCGTCTCGGCCCTGAGGTTGATCAGCAGCCTCCCCTCGCGGTTTCGCAGCCCCCAGGTGGCCTCGACCAGCTCCCCCTCCGAGGCCCCCGCCGCCGCCCGCACGATCCAGTGGCGCTGCGCCGGCGCAATGTTGTACCTCGCCCGAAGCGCGCTGGCCCCCCAGGTCGCCCCGCCGCCCCAGCTCGCGCCGCCCAATGCGTCCAGATCAGGGTTCGTCATCGTGATCCTTCCACACATCTGCCTTCCTCCTTCTCGCCCTCACCGGGCCCTCGTCCGACCCCGAAAATATAGTGCTTCAATGTTCAGATGTCAAGGCGTCGGAGCCCGTCTGGTACGGCGTCGAAGGCAGTTTTTGTGGTGGCTGGCCGCTTGCGATTCTGGGGTCGAAGCGGGCTCCCGTGGAGGCGCCATCGCGGGGGGAGGCGGAGGCTTGGGGGGATCGCTGGCGGGGAGGGGCCACGCTCAAGAGCAGGGATCGCAGGGCAGGGCGCGCGGGGTCATACGGAACCACGTTTGATACGGAACCACGCTTGAACCCACTGTCATCTTGGGCATCCTGGTGGCCCAACATGGAAGTGGCTTGAGCGTGGTTCCGGGTCACTTGCGGGTGGGGGAGAGGTTGAAGAAGCTCTGGATTTTCTTGAGGAATTCCCAGGATCGGGCGTCGAGGTTGTCTTTGGCGTGGGCGTTGTCGAGGTCTTCGAGGGCGGATTCGAGGGACATCTGGCGGCGGGCCAGGACGCGGGCGACCTGCTCGGCGACCTCGGGTCGCGGCTGGATGAAGCGCTCGAAGGCGTCGCGCTCCAGGCGGTAGGTCTCCAGGTCGGTCTTGGCGATGATGGTGGTCGAGCGGACCGCGCCGGTCATCAGGCTCATCTCGCCGAAGAAGGTCGGGGCCTCCAGGACGGCGACCTCCTTCTCGTCGCCGCCAGAGCGGACGAGGACCTGGCAGGAGCCTCTGGTCAGGATGTAGAGGTCGTAGGAGGCCTGGCCCTGGTTGGTCAGGTGCTCGCCGCGGGCGAAGGGGGCGTAGCGCAGCTCCTCGGCCAGCGCGGCGCACTCGTCGTCGGAGAGGCTGGAGAAGAGCTCCATCTCCTTGATGAACTGTTGCTTGTAGTTGACGTGTCGGCGGGCGCTCTCCTCCTTTCGGCTTGGGGCGTCGGTCAAGAAGACGTGCCCGGTGGGGACGGCGAGCCGGACGCGGTGGCGCTTGAGGGCGAAGTAGATCCGGATGCGGATGTCGCTCTCGACCGGGTCCTGGCAAGCGATGTCGGTGAGCCAGTATCGGACGGCGTAGTTGCCGAAGCTCTCGTCGAGGTTCTTAAGCAGGGCGTGGGGCTGCGGGTCTGCGGCGACGTTGGGGATCTGGGAGGTCTGGAGGGCCTCGTTGACGATCTGGATGACGGTGGTGGGGGCGTGGAAGAAGTCGACGTGGAACTCGATCTCGCGGCGCCACTGTCGGGGCATGTTGGTGCGGCGGCCGAGGATGGAGACGCGGCCGTCCATGAGGCTGGCGTTGGGGATGAGGATCGTCTCCCAGCTGCGGGTCTCCAGGGCGGTGTATCGCCAGCGCATCTCGGCGACGCGGCCGGTGTGGCCCTCGAACTCGATCCAGTCGCCGACGCCGATGGTGTTGTCCAGCTGCATGGCGAGGCCGCCGATGATGTTGCCCAGCGTGTCCTGCAGGGCGAAGCCGATGACGCCGGTCAGCACGGCCGAGGTGGCGATCAGGCCTGAGAGGTTGAAGCCGAGGTGGGAGGCCAGGGCGAAGACGGCCACGGTGGAGGCGCCGCCGAAGACGACGTCGTGGAGGATGCGGGGGGTGTGCAGGTGGAGGCGGGGCATGATGACGGCGAAGATGAGCGAGATCAGCATGCCAGTGCTGGCGATGGCGGCCAGGATCAGGGTCGCCAGCCGCACCTCCTCGTAGAGGGGGGCCTGCTCGGAGCGCAGGTAGGCCACGACGGGCACGAGGATGACGTGGATGCCGGCCAGGTAGAGGGTCAGGATGAGGCGCGGGCGCTCCTGGGGGGCCAGCGCGCGGACGATCAGGTAGGTGGCCAGGAGGCCCAGGACGACGTAGAGGGTGTTGTCGGCGATCACCTCTTCGATGAGGTGTGACCAGAAGTCCAAGGCGTGCCTCGCGGGTTCGGCGACCTGTGCCAGATCCTCTCGGGGGCTTTCGGGACTCTACGGAGCGAGGCGGCACCGCGTCAAGGTCGCGCTGATGGCGTCTGGAGCAGTCGTCACGATCACCGCGCCCTTGCCCGTCTTCGCGTCGAGGTCGGCGTCGGCGTCATCCACCAGGGGTCAGGGGTCAAGGACGGCGTCGTCGAGGGCGTCGAGGTCGTGCTCAAGGGAGGGGATGGGGGCGAAGGCGCGGCGGAGGGCGTCGACGCCGCGCGGGCCGATGGGGTTGCCGGCGAGCTTGAGGGCGTCGAGGTGGCCGAGCCAAGGGGCTCTGGCCAGCATCTGGGCGCCGCCGTCGGCGATCTGGTTGCCGCGCAGGTCCAGGTGGGTGAGGCGGCCGAGGCGGTCGAGCTGGGCCAGCCACAGCGCGCCCTGGCTGGTGATGGCGTTGGCGCTCAGATCCAGGCGGGACAGGGCGCGCAGCGCGCGGCCTCGGAGCAGGGCCAGGAGGCCGCGATCGCCGATGTGGTTGTCCCAGGCGCTCAGGGTGTCGAGGTCTTCGAGGGCGGGGGCGACGGCGAGCAGCTCGGCGGCGCGGTCGTCCAGGCCGCTCTGGTTGAGGATCAGGGTGCGCAGGCGCCTCAGATCCGGTGCGACGCAGAGGGCGCCGACGCCGCCGCTGCCGATGTCGTTGGTCGACAGGTCCATGCGCTCCAGGCTGGGGGCGAAGGGCGCGACGGCGACGGCGGCGGCGCCCTCGGGGTGGAGCTGCGCGTCGTTGAGGTCGAGGTCGGTCAGGCCGGCGAGGGCCTGGGCGCGGGCCAGAAAGGCGGCGCCGGTGTCGCCGATCAGGTTGGAGGACAGCCCCAGGCGCCGCAAGCCGCTCAGGTGGGCGGCGTCGGCCAGCGCGGCGACCCCGACCTCGCCGATCGCGCTGGCGCAGAGCTCCAGCTCGCGCAGCCCGGCCAGGGCGGGGTTGTCGGCCAGCAGAGCGGCGCCGTTGTCGCCGATGGCGTTGAAGCTCAGATCCAGGGCGTGGAGGTGGGTGAGGTGTCGGGAGGACAACACCTCGCAGGGGTCGGTCAGGCCAGCGCTGGCGAGGTTGAGGCGCGCGATGGTGCCCAGCTCGGGGTTGTGGAGGAGGGCGTCGATGGCGTTGGCGGGGAGCGGCGCGCCGGAGAGGTCGAGGGTGCGGGCGAGCGCCCAGCGGGGCTCGTGGCGGCCGTCGGCGAGAGCGTCCCACCAGGCCTTGGGCGCCGGGCGCAGGGCGTCGGGCCAGCGGCCGAGGTGGTCGCGGGCGTAATCGAGGGCCGCGTCGAGGCGAGCGTGCGGGCATCGGTCGAGGGCGTCGCAGAGCGCGGCCCAGGTCTCCGGGGAGGGCTCGGCGTAGAGGAGGTCGCGCAGGAGGTCGAGGGTGTCTGGGTGGGGGTCGGCCATGGGCGCCTCGGTGGCGGGGCGGGCGCTTGACGTCGTCGGCCGCCGGGATCAAAAGGAGACCGGGCGCAGCTTAACAGGGCCGCGCGGGCGTGGGGAGCGGATCAGGGGGCCGGATGCCGATCGTTCAAAACATGGTGCGGACAGGGGGGCAGGTCGTCGGTGCGGTGCGGGACTTCGGGCGGCTGCGCGAGATCCTCCAGGTGCTCGGGGCGCACGGGCTCGGCTTCATCGTGGACAAGCTGAACCTGCCCGGCGTGGGGATCATCCGGCGGACTCGCCCTGATGTGGAGAAGCTGCCGATCCCGGTGCGGGTGACGATGGCGATCCAGCAGCTGGGGCCGACCTTCGTCAAGATGGGCCAGGCGCTCTCGACGCGCCCGGATCTGCTCCCGCTGGCGTGGTGCAAGGAGTTCGAGACTCTGCAGGACAACGTCCAGCAGGTCTCCTACGAGGAGATCGCGGCCCAGATCGAGGCCTCGCTGGGGGCGCCGCCGGAGGCGCTCTTCAGGACCTTCGAGCGAGAGCCGCTGGCGGCGGCCTCGATGGCGCAGGTCCACCGGGCGACGCTCGATGATGGGGCCGAGGTGGTCGTCAAGGTGCAGCGGCCCGGGCTGCGGCGGATCATTGATACGGATCTGGACATCCTGCGCTTCCTGGCGCGGCAGGCCTCGCGGCAGCTGCCCGATCTGGCGGTCATGGATCTGGAGGGCATGGTCAGGGAGTTCGAGAAGGCCATCATCGCCGAGACGGACTTCGGCATCGAGGCCACCCATACGGAGCGCTTCGCCAGGAACCTGGCCGATCTGGAGGGGGTGCGCGTGCCGAAGATCGTCCGCGCCTTCTCGTCGCGCGAGGTGCTGTGTCAGGAGTTCTTCGACGGCATCAAGATGCGCGACGCGCGCAGCCAGGGCTTCGACATGGCCCTGCTGGGCAAGCTCTACTTCAAGGCGGCCGCTCGGATGCTCTTCGAGGATGGCTTCTTCCACGGCGACCTGCACCCCGGCAATGTCCTCGTCCTGAAGGGGCCTGAGCTGGGGCTGATCGACTTCGGGATGGCCGGCTCGTTGACCGAGGACATGAGGGACAACTTCGCCTTGATCCTCTTCGGGGTCTCGCAGCAGGACTTCAGGGCCGTGGCCCGCGTCATGTTCGAGCTTGGCATCAAGAGCCAGCGGGTTGATTACGCCCTGTTCGAAGGCGAGGTGATGGAGCTGATGCAGCGCCACGTCGTGGGGCGGTCGATGGGGGAGCTTCATGTGGGGGCCTTCCTGGGCGACCTGCTGCAAGGGTGCATGCGCCACGGCCTGAAGATCCCCGGCGGCTACACGATGCTCTTCAAGGCGATCATGACCACCGAGGGGCTGGCGCGGGATCTGCTCCCCGAGCTGGACCCCATCGAGGAGTTTCGCCCGGCGCTGGAGAAGGCCGTCCAGGGTCGTTTTTCGCGCGAGCGCCTGTCGCGCGACCTGGTCATGCACTTGATGTCCTTTGACTTTTTCATGCGCAGGGTGCCCATCATCGGGGCGCAGATGGCCTCCGATTACGAGACCGGGCGGCTCCAGTTCCCGATCCTCCACACGACCGATCCGGTCAGCGAGCATCGGGCGGACGCGCGCTTCAACCGGATCGGGGCCGCGGTGGTGCAGGCGGCGCTGATCCTGGCCTCGGTGATGTCGCTGGACAAGCCGCAGTGGGATCCCTTTGGCATCCCTTTGATCTCATTGGCTTTTTTCTTTGCAACGGCGGTGTTTGGCTTCTGGATCCTGCTGGCGGCGCTGCGCAGCGGCTTCTTCAGCCCCGGTCGGTGAGGCGCGGATGGAGGCGGGGTTTGATCTCGAGGCCCGGATCCTGTGGGACGCCGAGGGGTTGATCGCGGTGGACAAGCCGGCGGGGTGGCCGACGGCGGGCCGCGATCTGGACGATCCGCGCTGCATCCAGCACCTCTTGATGGCGCGCTGTCGGCGGATGGTGTGGGCGGTGCATCAGCTCGACGCGGGCACGACGGGGGTCAACCTCTTCGTCAGGCGAAAGGCGCTGGTGCCGGTGATCGCCGAGCGGCTCAAGCGGGGCCAGAAGCGCTACCTGGCGATCTGCCACGGCCACCCGAGCCCGTCGCGGCAGCGGATCGATGCGCCGATCGGGTGGGTCGAGGGGGAGCGGCGGCGCTGGGTGACGCCCGAGGGGCAGGCGGCCGTGTCCCACATGGAGGCGCTGGAGCATCTGGCGGGGGGGATGGCGCTGGTGCGGGTCGCGATCGAGACGGGCCGGACGCATCAGGTGCGTATTCACATGGCGTCGATCGGGCACCCGCTCGTCGGCGAGGATCGGTACAGGGAGCCGCCCTGCGGGCTGCTTGGGCGTCAGGCGCTGCACGCGCACCAGATCGAGCTTGAGGGCGGCCCGGTGATCGAGGCGGAGCTGCCGCAGGACATGAAGGCGCTGGCGCTCAACAAGGGGTGAGGGCTGGTGTAAGGTGAATTTGAACGGGGTTGTCTGGGGAGCGCATCCTCGCCGTCGAGGTCGGGGCGAGCGCCCCGGCGGCGTCGGCGCAGGCGACAGAGTCAAAGGGGGCGAGCGTGGATCGTTGCGCGTGGGCGGGTTGGGTGATCGTGGCGGCGCTGGCGTGCGCGGGGCCGGCGTGGGGGCAGGGGTCGCCGAGCGACTCCCAGCTCAAGCTCAACGAGGAGGGGCTGGAGGCCTTCAAGGCGGAGGATTACGACAAGGCGATCAAGCGCTTCGAGGCCTCGCTGCTGGTGGGCGAGCTGAACATCACGTGGCTGAACCTGGGTCGGGCCTACTTCAGGATGGGGGACTGCCAGAAGGCCCGGGAGGCCTACGCGAAGGTGCGCAAGGCGCCCGCGGTCAAGGTGCCGCCGCCAGAGGCGGTGATGGGCAGGCTCAACGAGTACATCGTGGAGCTGGAGGGGGGCTGCGAGGCGGAGGTCGTCAAGGAGCCCGTGGTGGTGGGCGAGGGGCCGTCGTCGACGTGCCCGGAGGGTCAGGCGATCACGGCGGACACGGCGGGCCATTGTTGCTGGGTGGGCCAGGCGTGGGACGGCCAGCGGTGCATCGGGGTGCCGACGCAATGTCCCGTGGGCAGCGTCGGGGACGAGGGGACGCAGACGTGCGCGTGCCTGGAGGGGCGGTCGCGAGGCGATGAGGTCGGGGGGGCGTGCTGCTGGTCGGGTCAGGTGTGGTCCAGGACGCAGGGGGTGTGCGTGGGGGTGGTGGCGTCGTGCCCGGAGGGTTTTTTGCCTTCGGGGGAGGATTGCAGAGCGTACGCGGCCAACTCGCTGGATCTGTCGGTGACCTTGCTGGGGATCTGGGTGGGGTACGAGCGGCTGTTGACGCCGAATCACGGGGTGTCGCTGTCGCTGGGGTTGTCGGGGGGTTTTGACACGGACGACTTCGTGGGTCTGCTGTCGCCGATGGCGGGCGGCGGGCTGGGCCTGAGCAACAGCGCCAGCGGTCAAGGGCTGTCGGCGGCCTACAGGTGGCGTTGGGCCGGTGGGCTGGATGGGGGCTTTCTGGGGGGGGCGCTGGGCCTTCGCTCCATGGAGCACGATTTTTTCAATCTGGGCAACGAGGGCAACTTCACCTCTGCCAGCGCGCAGGTGGTGGGTGGATCGTCTTCGGTGATCCTGCTCTCGGGCGTGGCGGGGTGGCGGTGGATGGGGTCGTCGGGCTGGAGCGTACAGACCTCGTTGGGCGGCGGGCCCTTCGTCGCGAGCATGGAGCTGGCCTGCGTCGAGGATCAGTTCATCTCGCAGGAGGACAAGGCGCTGTGCGCCTCGGCGGCGGGTTCTCAGACGGACGTGGGTTTCTGGATCAGCGCGGATCTGTCGGTGGGGTTGAGTTTTTGAGGGGGCGGCCTGAACTCGGGCGGGGGGTCAGCGCGCGGCGGCGGCGATCTGGACGAGGTTCAGGAGCCACCGGGCGTGGCCGGCCATGGTCTGGAGGGAGGTGAGCTCCTTTTCGCTCTCGGGGGCGAAGTAGCCGGTGCCGAGGTTGGCGATGGCGATGCCCTTGTCCAGGAAGGGGTCGACGCCGGTGCCGCCGCGGATGGGCAGGACGCGCGCGTCGACGTCGAGGGGCTCGGCGGCGTCCCTGGCCCACTGGATGAGCTCCGGGCGGTCGGCGAGCCTGGGTCCCATGTTGACATACTGGGCGCGGAAGCGGGTGGGGTGGGCTTCGGCGACGAGGTCGCGCAGGTGCCGCTCGCGCGCGGCGAGGCCCTCGGGGGAGAAGTCCCGGATGCGGACGTCGAGGCGCAGGGCGTCTGGCGCGTTCTCGAGGGGATCGGCGACGAGGCGGTAGGGCTGGGAGTAGCCTTCGAAGGCCGCCGAGTCTTCGGCCGAGAGGGGGAAGCCGGGGTCAGAGCTCAGGAAGCGGGTGACGAAGCGCAGGGCGGCCAGGGCCGCGCCCTTGTCGTGTGCGGGGTCGACCTCGGGGGCGTCTTCGAAGGTCCCGACGCGGCAGGAGGCGCCGCGGGGGACGTGGGGGGAGACGATCTCCTCGACGGCGGCGCGCAGGCGCTCGGCGGCCTCGGGGTCGGCGGCCAGGGCGGTGATGTCGGCGTCGCAGTCGCGCAGCGCGTCGGAGGCGAAGGTCAGGGGTCGGAGGCGGCCGGGGGTCAGGCCCTCGTCGGTCAGGCGGGCGAAGATCTCGGCGGCGAGCCGGGTGGCGGGGCGGTGGCCCTCAGCCTTGGCGGTGGCGCCGTGGGTGTTGACGCCGCCGATGAAGAGGGGCAGCGCGCGGGCGCCTTCGACGGGGGGGTGGGCTTCGGGGGTGAACCAGACGGAGCCCTGGGAGGCGTTGAAGTTCTCGACGTTGATCTCGTAGGGCTCGATGCCGTCGACGGTGAAGCCGCTGCGGACGCCGCGTCGCTCCATGAGGTCGGCCAGCCCGAGCAGGGCCTCCATCCGGCCGATCTCCTCGTCGGGGCGGCCGATGAGGAGCAGGGGCGGGTGGGGGATGTCGGGGTTGGTGTGCAGCAGCCAGGCCAGAGTCATGAGGTGGGAGAGGCCGAGCTTGTCGTCGAGGCCGAAGGGGGCGTCGCCGGGGCCGTGCAGGATGTCCTGGCCGACGAAGGCGCTCAGGGCGGGGTAGTGCTCGACGCCGACGCGCAGGGCGGCGTTGGCGCTGTAGGTCAGCGGCGCGCCGTCCCAGGCGGGGTGGAGGGTGAGGGCGTCGACGGGCTGGGTGCCGCGGGCGGTGTCGACGTGGATGAGGAGGGCCAGCGGGGGGGCCTCGGCGCCGAGGCCGCGGCCGGGGAGCGACGCGATGACGTTGGCGTGGGCGTCGCGCTCGATGGTGGCGCCGAGGTCGGCGAAGAAGCCGGCCAGCAGGTCGGCCAGGTCGATCTGCCCCTGGGTGCTGGGGATGGTCTCGGAGCGCTCGTCGCTGCTGCTCTCGACGCGCACGACGGTCTCGAGGTGGGCGACGGCGCGCTCGGCGATGGCATCCGGGCTCTGGTGGGGGGCGATGAGGGTCATGGCGGGCTCCTTTCGGGAAGTTCGAGCCACGTTATAAGGGCAAACGCGGCCGGACTCCAGCCACACTCCCCTGGCTTGACTCCCCCTCCTGTCCTCCCCCTCGTTTCACTCCCCCTCCTGTCCTCCCCTGGCTTGACTCCCCCTCCTGTCCTCCCCCTCGCTGCGCAAGGGGGAGGGACGCTCGCGGTTCGGGCACGGCGGATCGGTAACTCCCCCTCCTGTCCTCCCCCGAGGGGTCAGTGACCCTCGGCACTGCCTCCGCTGCGCAAGGGGGAGGGACGCTCGTTCGAATCGCGGCGCGCGGCGCCTTCGAGATCGCTCGCCCTGCGCCGTCGGCTGGGGTAGGCTGTGGCGGATGGCAATGGATCGAGGGGGCGCGGCGGCGCGGGAGGGGCGTGATGAGGCATCTGGTGTTGGGGTTGGTGCTGGCCTGCGGGCTCGCGGTGGTGCAAGCCGGTGCGGCGCAGGCGCAGCTGGCCGAGACGCTGGACGTGGGGGTCAGCGGGCTGCTGCTGGCCGGCGGCAGCTTCCTGGATGAGCCGGACGACAAGGGGGTGGGGGGCTTCGAGGTCGCCTATCCGGGCTTCGGCGGCTTCGGGACGGGGGGCGGGCTGGCGCTGGACGTGCGGTGGCTTGGGATCGTGGGGTTGGAGATCGACGTGCTCTTTTCGGAGGATCGGGGGTCCGGGGAGATCAACGATCAGGACGTGAAGATCGGCCAGGACGCCGTCCATGTTCCGATATTGTTGAAGGCCTGCGCGCCCCTGGCGGTCTTTCGGCCCAACATCTTCGTCGGCTACGAGTTCGTCTTCGTCGACAAGGCCAGCGCCGAGACGATCTTCACGAACATCGACGCGGCGGCGGAGGATTACGAGCTGGTGACCTTCGGGCTGGGCTTTGAGCTGGCGCTGCCGATCAACGCGGTGGACGTGCGCATCCCGATGTCCTTTCGGGGCAGCGTGAACCAGGACACGCCCGACACGGTGGAGGGGCGGGTGGTGTTGACCGGCAACCAGCTGACCTACAAGAGCGAGTGGAAGTTCCACACCCAGGTCTTGCTGGGCGTGTCCTACTACTTCCTCTGAGGGGTCTACTTCTTCGGGGCCTCGGGGGGGGCCTCGAAGGTGAAGCCGTCGAGGGCCTCGTCGAGCTCGATCTTCTTCTCAAGGCGCTTGCTGGTCAACTCGACGATCTCGCGGCCGTGCTTGTCGCCGTCGCGGGTGAACTCCTCCAGGCGCTTCGTCAGGCGCTGGCGCAGGTCGCCGGCGCGGGGGTCCTTCTGGATGGCGTCGAGGTTGGCGCGGGTCTCGTTGGCGCGCTGGTCGAGCTCGATCTGCTGGCGCTTGAGGTTGTCGATCTTGGCGTCGATGTCCGCGATCTCCTTGCGCTTGTTGACGATGGGCTCGATCTTCTTGCGGGCCTCGGCGTCGAGGTTGCTGGCCGCCAGGAGGCTGTCGAGGACCTGGGGGATGGAGGAGTCCCACACCGAGACGGAGCGCTCGACGGGGGTGCGCTCGACGAGCTTGATGGAGACCTCGGTCTTGCCGGGCTCGACGATGACGGGCACGAGGTAGGCGTCGGGGAGATCCTCGGTGCCCTCGGGGCGATCCTTGAGCGAGGAGCCGCCGTAGCGGGGGTGTCGGATGAGGACCTTGTAGGCGGCCTCCTTCTTGGGGGCCTTGATGGTCCAGGTGGTGGTGTGCTCCTGGAAGGACTCGGTGCGCAGGTAGCCCCGCCCGATGCGCAGCAGGCGAGCGTTGGTGCTGGTGTCGGTCGACTGCGAGGTGACCACGATCTCGGGCTCGACGGCGAAGGGGATCGTCGCGCTGGTGTCCGCGGCGATCAGCTCCGAGATGCCCTCGCCGACGAAGCTGCCGCCGGCGTAGACGCTGATGGGGCCGGGCTCCAGGGCGAAGGGGGTGCTGTTCTTGAAGCGCAGCACGCGGTAGGGGTTGGACTCGTAGCCGGGGCCGGCGCCGCCGGGGCGGAAGAGGAAGGCCTGCTCGGCGTCGACGGACTCGTTGATGATCGAGAGCATCGTGGCGCTGCCCTCGGGGACGGTGACCCGGCTGGCGAGGTCAAAGCGGGTCAGACCGCTGACGCGCTTGGCCCGGGCGCTGGCCATCGTCGAGTTGCGCAGCTCGTCGAGCAGCAAGCCCTGCTCCTCGGCGATCTCCTCTCCTTCAAGGCCGCTGCTGTCGTCGAAGCCGTCCATATCGTCTCCCAGGTCGGCCAGCCCGCGATCCCTGCCGGCCATGCTGCCGCCGCCGCCCCGGCCGCTGCCGCTGGCCCCGAGGTTGTTGCGCGAGGGCGCGGGCTTCTTTTCGGCCATCCTCTCGCGCGACTTCTCCTCCTTCGTGGACACCTCGTCCATCGAGGGCTCGGCGTCGATGGTCGTCTCGCCGAGCGAGACGCGGGCTCGGCGCCGCACGCCGCTGCTGGTCATGTCCGGGCGGTCGACGGTCAGCGGCGTGTGCATGTCGTAGCGGAAGGCGATGGGCGCCCCCGAGGTCAAGCTCATCGTCACCTCGTCCCAGTCCTCGCCGCTGGTGTTGTCCACCACCGCCCAGCCCTGCAGGAGCGCCTGGCTCTGGCCGTCCTCGTCGAGCACCACGCGGTAGGTCGGCTTCCAGATCGGCGCGGCCACCACATAGCTGAGCTGGATCTGGTGGGTCTCCTCCCCCGACAGCCTCACGTCCACCTCGACCTGCTGGAACATCCCCTCGCCGGCGCTGGCGTCCAGCGCCCGGTGGAGCTGGAGCGAGAGCTCGTTGTCCTCGAAGGTGATCGAGGCGATCTCGGAGACCATCACGACGATCATGTCGTCGCCGTCCAGCAGCGTGATCCGGTGATCGACGCTCTCGCCCTCGTCATCGGAGGACTCCATCAGCTCGACCATCAGGATGCGGCCCTTGAGCGAGCGGGCGTCCTCGGTCTTGACCGTCACCCAGGTGCCGCGCAGCTCGTCGAGCACGACGGCCAGATCGCCCTGGCCCGGCGCCAGCGTCGAGAGCGCCGCGTTGGCCCAGCTCTGCGGGTCCAGCGGCATCGACACGCTCAAGGCCTGCCCCGAGCTCCTGTCGACGACCGTCAGGCTCTTGAGCACGTCGTTGATCTGGTCCTTGCGCACCTTGAGGGTCAACATCCCCCCCTCGATCTCCCCGCCGCGCTCGAAGTACCCGATCCCATTGCGGTAGAGCACCACGCGGTCCAGCTCAAGGTTGGTCACCGGCGCGACCGCCTCGGTCTGGCTCGCGCACCCCGTCGCCGCGACCGCAAACCCCGCCAACATTGCCCAAGCCCCTCGTTTATCCATGACCATGCTCACCTCCACTCCCATTGTCCGCGCCCTGGTTCTATGCGCCGAACACTACCACGCTCCTGCACCCTCGCCAACGCGCGACGGGCACCCTCGCGCCCTCTCCTCCCCCCGCTTTGCTGGCGGGCGCCTGCGGGCGAAGGTATCCTGGCGATCCTCGACCTGGCGGGAGGCGACGTGCCCACACCCCAACTGACGGCCCAGGATCGCCTTGAGCTGCTGCGCGGCGTCCTCTACGAAGACCCCTCTCCAGAGGGATGGGCGCGGCTCTGCGCGCTCTTTGACGGCTGGGATCTGGACGACGAGAGCCTTCTGGTCGGCGTCGATTACGCCCAGGAGCGCCTGCGCGGCTGGCCGGACGCGCTGCGGGACTCGCCCCTGAGCCTGGGCCTCGGGCTCTCGCTCTATGAGCGCTCGGGGATCCACGGCGCCCGCTGGTGCTTCTCGGCGCTGCGCGAGCCCCCTCACCCGGCCTGGGCGCTGGGCCGCGCGCTCGATCTGAGCCCGCTGGTCGGCGGCCTGAGCGAGCCCGAGGTCGAGGCGCTGGCCCAGTGGCCCCACCTCGGCCACCTCAGCGCGCTGCTGCTCGACCGCGTCTTCTTCAGCGCCACCCCCGGCGGCGGCGACGCCCGCGCCGTCGCGCTCTCCCGCTCGCCGTGGCTCAGGGCGCTTGAGCGCCTGTCGCTGACCTACAACCGCATCGGCCCGCGAGGCGCCAGCTTCGTCGTCGGCTCTTCGTCGCTGCCCTCGCTCGTCGATCTGGACCTGAGCGCCAACCGCCTCGGGGACATGGGCGCCACCTTCATCGGCGCCTCTCCGCTGCTCTCGGGGCTCCGTGCGCTGGGGCTGTCCAGCAATGGGATCGGCGACCCCGGCGCCCGCGCGCTCGCGCGCTCACCCCACCTGGCCGGCGTCGAGCGCCTGAACCTCTCCGGCAACCTCCTGTCCGACCTCGGCCTGGAGGCCCTGGTCCGCGCCCCGCTCTTGTCCAACCTCACCCACCTGGACCTGTCCCGCAACCGCCTGACCGCCCGCGGCGCACGGCTGCTGGCCGCCTGCCCGCGACTCTCCGGGCTCACCCGCCTGAACCTGAGCGACAACGACATCGGCGCCCAGGGCGTCGAGGCGCTGGCCGGCTCGCCCTTCCTGCGCGGCCTGAGCGCGCTGTCCCTCTTCAACTGCCTCGCCCTCGACCAGGGCGCCGCCGCGCTGGCCTCCTCGCCCTACATCAAGTCCTTGAATCGACTCGACTTATCCTCCAACCACATCGGCCGGCGTGGGGCCTCGGCGCTGGCCGCCTCGGAGAACCTGTCGCTGCTCGACGAGCTTGATCTGGCCGGCAACCTCATCGAAGAGGAGGGGAGAAGGGCGCTGGCCACCTCCGCCTCGCTGCCCTCGGCGGTGCGGCTGGCCTTCGCGATCTCGAGGTGGTGATCGCGGCAGCCGCCGATGATGATGCTGGAGGTTGTGCGCGCCCCGCGCTGGGGTATGATGGCGGAGCGCCCGAAGGCGCGTTGGCACCTTCCTACCTGAGAGGCACTCATGCCCAACTTTGCGCTCATCGGCACGGGCGGATACATCGCGCCGAGGCACCTTGAGGCGATCCGCGACACCCAGAGCCAGCTCGTGGCCACCGTCGACCCCAACGACTCCGTCGGCGTCCTGGACCAGTACTTCCCAAATACAAGATTCTTCAATGAGATCGAGCGCTTCGACCGATTCCTGGAGAAGCTGCGGCGCCGCTCGGAGGAGGAGCGCGTCCACTACATCAGCGTCTGCTCGCCCAACTACCTCCACGACGCCCACGTCCGCCTCGCGCTCCGGGTCCAGGCCCACGCGATCTGCGAAAAGCCCCTCGTCATCAACCCGTGGAACCTCGACCAGCTCGCCGAGCTTGAGCAGGAGCACGAGCGCCGGATCTACACCGTCCTGCAGCTGCGCCTGCACCCCTCGCTCATCGCCCTCAAGGAGCGCCTGTCGAAGGAGCCCAAGGGCCACCGCCACGAGGTCATCCTGACCTACATCACCCGACGCGGCCCCTGGTACCACATCTCGTGGAAGGGGCGCCCGGAGAAGTCCGGCGGCATCGTGATGAACATCGGGATCCACTTCTTCGATCTGCTCTCGTGGCTCTTCGGGGACGTCGATCACCTTCAGGTCCACGTCTGCGATCAGGAGCGCGCGGCCGGCTCCCTGGAGCTTGAGCGCGCCAGCGTCCGCTGGTTCCTGTCCGTCTCGGGTCGGGATCTGCCGGAGGAGAGCCGCAAGGCCAACAAGCCCGCCTTCCGCTCCATCACCATCGACGGCGAGGAGCTGGAGTTCTCCAACGTCTTTGCGAACCTTCACACCCAGGTCTACGAGGACATCCTGTCCGGTGGTGGTTTTGGGATCGAGGACGCGCGGCCCTCGATCGAGCTGGTGCACCGCATCCGCTCCAGCCAGCCCGACGTCTCCATCGGGAAGCGCCACCCGAACCTGGAGTGAGCCCCTCGACGCCGGGTCAGGCGCTGACCTTCTTGAGGAAGCGGTCGAAGAGGGCGTCGGGCAGCAGCCAGCGCATGAAGGCGCCGCCGCGGGCGTCGGGTCCGACGAGGTAGCGGGTCTTCGGGCTCTTCGCGTTGAGGGCGTGGGCGACGGCCTCGGCGACGCGCTCGGCGGGGACGCCCTTGGAGGCGCCGGTCTTGATCTTGCGCGCCATCCCGGCGATGGCCTCGGCGTACATGGCCCTGGCCTCCGGGGTGTAGCGCTCCTGGACGGCCTCGAGGTCGGCCGTGGCCTTGCCCCAGATCGGGGTGATGATCTGCCCGGGCTCGACGACGCAGGCGAAGATCCCCCAGGGCGCCAGCTCGTAGCGCATCACGTCGGTGACGGCCTCCAGAGCGAACTTCGAGGCGCAGTAGGGCGCCATCAAGGGCGAGGCGATCTTGCCGCCGATGGAGCCGATGTTGACGATCCGGCCGGCGCCTCGGCGCAGCAGCGGGATGGCGGCCTGGGTGACGGCGACCTGCCCGATGAGGTTGACCTCCAGCTGCCAGCGCAGGTCCTCCAGGGGCAGGAACTCCAGCGGGCCGCCGAGGCCGATGCCGGCGTTGTTGACCAGGCCCGCCAGCGGCGCGCCGTCGAGCTCGCGCGCGATGACCTCGAAGGCGGCCTTGATCTGGGCGGCGTCGGTGACGTCGAGGATGAGGGGGCTGAGGCGGCCGGAGCCGCGCGCGTCGAGATCGTCGGCGTCGGCCTGCTTGCGGACGCCGGCGAAGACGCGGTGCCCGAGGGCGTCGAGGTGCAGGGCGCAGGCCAGCCCGATGCCGGTGGATGCGCCGGTGATCAACACCGCGCCCTTATTGGGTTTTTGAAGGGTCATGTTCACCTGAAGGTCCGATCCTGTCCCAGGGAGGTCGCCGCGGTCGGCGGTCGTCACCGGCCCCTCTTCGAGAGCCCGCCCCGACCGCGCCCATGCTCGCGCAGGAGGCGTCAACTTGTCCAGGCTCGCCCCACGCACACTCCACCCCCGCACTCCACCCCCTGTCCCCCGAGGGGTCATTGACCCCCGGCCCTGCCTCCCGAAGGGCACTGCCCTCGCTGCGCAAGGGAGGCAGTGCCTCTCGGGGGAACGCTCGTACTCCGGGCTGGGCGGATCGCACACTCCACCCCCTGTCCCCCTCCTCGCTCCGCAAGGAGGGGGAACACTCGTATTACCGACAAGGTGGTTCGGGAACGCTCGTATTACCGACAAGGTGGTTCGGGGACGCTCGAACGACGGACTGGGTGGATCGGGTCCCGCCCCGACGACATCACGACCCGCCCCAGACGGCCAATGATCCCGGCGAAGGCTCCTGCGGCCCCCCCCCAAATCATCTTGCCCACCCAACCAGCCCCCCCCTATACACCTTGCCCGTAATACGAGCGTTCCCCCGAGAGGCACTGCCTCCCTTGCGGAGCGAGGAGGGGGACAGGGGGTGGAGTGCCGATCCACCTTGCCCGTAATACGAGCGTTCCCCCGAGAGGCACTGCCTCCCTTGCGCAGCGAGGAGGGGGACAGGGGGTGGAGTTCGGGGGACAGGAGGTGGAGTGCGGGGTGGCGGGCGAGGCGAGGGCAGAGTAGAAGTGATGGGTTGGGGTGAGGTTGGGGGGGCGAGGGGGCGGGATGCTGGAGATTGAGTCGATCGAGGCGCTGGTGGCGCACATCGAGGCCTACGGGGGTTTGGAGGGCGTGGTCGTCCAGGGGCTGGATCTGAGGGGGGAGGCCGAGCGGGTGTGCGGGGTGTCGGTCCGGGGGGCGGTCTTCCTGGGCGGGCGGCTGGGCGACCGGGTGACGGCGCACGCTATGGCGGGGGGAGCGACGATCTTCCCGGCCTTGGGGGGGTTGCCCTACAAGGCTTATCGATCGGGGCTCTATACGCTGGCGGAGCTGATGGCGGGCTATCAGCGCGGCGTGCCGGGCAGCTTCGAGCGCGACGCCCTGGACAGCCACATCTACGCGCACTTCCAGCGCCACAAGAACGCGCCCGGCCCGGTCCCGATCATGGAGGCGCTGGCGCAGCGGCTCCATGACCACGGGGTCGACGACGCGCTCGACGATCTGCTCACGGGCGTGGGCGCCCCGCGCCGGGTGGTGGCGATCATGGGCGGGCACGCGGTGGCGCGCGGCGAGACGATCTACGCGCAGGTGGCCCGGATGGCGCGGTCGTTGACCCGGCGAGGGTACTTCGTGGCGACGGGCGGCGGGCCGGGGGTGATGGAGGCGGGGAACCTGGGGGCGTGGTTCGCGCCCTCCGAGGACGCGGCGCTGGAGGGGGCGATCGAGGTGCTGTCGCAGGTGCCCTCCTTCCGGATGCCGGGCTACCTCGAGAAGGGCTATGAGGTGCTCGACGCTCACCCGCAGGGGGGCGAGAGCCTGGCGATCCCGACCTGGTTCTACGGGCACGAGCCGACCAACCAGTTCTCGACCCACATCGCCAAGTATTTCTCCAACAGCCTGCGCGAGGACGGCCTGCTGGCGATCGCGAAGCACGGCGTGATCTACGCGCCGGGCAGCGCCGGGACGATCCAGGAGGTCTTCATGGACGCGGCCCAGAACCATTACGGCACCTTCGAGGTCGTCAGCCCCATGGTCTTCCTCGACCGGGACTACTGGACCGTCGACAAGCCCGTCTATGGCCTCGTCCAGCGCCTCGCGGGCGAGCGGCAGTACGCGGACATGCTCGCGCTGGAGGACGACCCGGACGCGATCGTGGCCTTCATCGAGGCGCACCCCCCTGTCCCCTACGTCGAGGGCGGACATTGAGCGGGCTGACCCTGACCTCGACCCTCCTCCCGAATTCATCAACGAGGACAGCCACTTGAAGAGGGCGGACGTCGAGCGGGCTGACCTGACCTCGACCCTCAAGGAGCGATCATGCAGACCTGGATCCGAACCTGCTCGCTGTGCGAGGCCACCTGCGGCCTGAAGATCACCACCGACGAGGGCGGCGCCATCGTCGAGATCCGCGCCGACGAGGACGACGTCTTCAGCCGGGGCTTCATGTGCCCCAAGGGCCACGCCCTCAAGGATCTGCACGAGGACCCGGACAGGCTGCGCCGGCCGCTCGTGCGCCGCGATGGCCGGCACGTCGAGGTGTCCTGGGAGGAGGCCTTCAAGGTCGTCGAGGCGGGGCTCGCCCCGATCCTGGCGGCTGGCGACCGCGAGGCCCTCGGGATCTACCTGGGCAACCCCAACGTCCACAACATGGCTGGCCTCTTCTACCTGCGACCGCTGATCAAGGCGATGGGGACCCGCAATGTCTTCTCGGCCAGCACCATCGACCAGATGCCGCGCCACGTCTCCTGCGGGCTGATGTTCGGCGGCCCCGGCCTCATCCCCGTGCCCGACCTCGACCGCACGGACTTCCTCCTGATGCTCGGCGCCAACCCCATGGACTCCAACGGCAGCCTGTGCACCGCGCCGGATTTCCCCAGCCGCCTCAAGGACTTGCGCGCGCGCGGCGGCCGCCTCGTCGTCGTCGATCCCCGCCGCACCCGCACCGCGAAGCGCGCCGACGAGCACCTCTTCATCCGCCCCGGCGCCGACGCCCACCTCCTGGTCGCCCTGGCCCACGCCCTCTTCGACGAGGGGCTGGTCGACCCCGGCGCGCTGCGGCCCCACCTCTCGGGCCTCGACGCGCTGCCCGCGCTGCTGGCCCCCTTCTCGCCCGAGGCCGTCGCCGCCCATTGCGGGATCGACGCGGCCACCACGCGCCGGATCGCCCGGCAGCTCGCCGCCGCGCCGAGGGCCGCGGTCTACGGCCGCCTCGGCGCTCACGCGGCCCCCTTCGGGACGCTGGCCTCCTGGGCCGCCGATCTGCTCAACGCCCTGACCGGCAACCTCGACCGCCCCGGCGGGGTCATGTTCCCCCTGTCCGCCCACGCCCGCCAGAGCGCCACCCCCGGCGGCCGCGGCTTCGCCACCGGCCGCTGGTCAAGCCGCGCCCGATCCCTGCCCGAGGTCAACGGCGAGCTGCCCGCCGCCACCCTCACCGACGAGATCCTCACCCCAGGCCCAGGGCAGCTGCGCGCCCTCGTGACCGTCGCCGGCAACCCCGCCCTGTCCAACCCCAACGCCGACCGCCTCGACGCCGCGCTGGCCGCCCTGGACTTCATGGTCAGCGTCGACCTCTACCTCAATGAGACCACCCGCCACGCCGACGTCATCCTCCCGCCCCCCTCCCCCCTGGCCCGCGGACACTACGACGCCGCCTTCTACGATCTGGCCGTCCGCAACGTCGCCAACTACTCCCCGCCCATCTTCGCCCCCGAGGGCCCCCCTGAGCACGAGATCCTCGCCCGCCTGGCGCTGATCGTCAGCGGCCAGGGCGCCGCCGCCGACCCCGCGCTCGTCGACGGCCTCATCCTCTCCTTCGTCCTCCAGCGCGCCGCCGCCGACCCCGCCTCCCCCCTCTTCGGCCAACCCCTCCCCGAGATCATGGCCGCGCTGCCCGAGGCCGAAGGCCCCGAGCGCGTCCTCGACGCCCTGCTGCGCTCCGGCGCCTACGCCGCCCAGGGCATGAGCCTCGACACCCTGCGCGCCCACCCCCACGGTGTCGATCTCGGCCCTCTCCTCCCTCGCCTTCCCCAACTGCTGGACACCCCCTCGGGCCTCGTCGAGCTGACCCCCGCGCCCATCGTCGCCGATCTGCCCCGGCTCGCCGCCGCCCTCGACGAGCCCTCCCCCGGACTCCTGCTCATCGGCCGACGGCACCTGCGCTCGAACAACTCGTGGATGCACAACCTGACCCCCCTCGTCCGAGGCAAGGGCCGCTGCACCCTCCAGATCCACCCCGACGACGCCGCCCGCCTGGGCCTTGGCGAGGGCGCCGAGGCCACCATCGCCTCCCGCGTCGGCCAGGTGCGCGCCCCGGTCGAGATCACCGAAGACCTGATGCCCGGCGTCGTCAGCCTCCCCCACGGCTGGGGCCACGGCCTGCCCGGCGCCGCCCTGCGCGTGGCCGCCGAGCACCCCGGCGTCAACTCCAACACCCTGACCGACGAGCAGGTCCTCGATCCGCTCTCGGGCAACTGCGCCCTGAACGCCATCCCCGTCACCGTCGCCCCCTGATCCCAGACCTCGCGCCGACCCCGTTGCTGCCCCGTGTCCCAAGGACTACTATTTGTCCTGTGAGGCAGAACACGCCTCGCGTCAGACCATGGGGGGGGGACACGACATGTCGAGCTGGAAGCACCCTGAGCAGCACCCCGGGGCCTATCTCCAGAAGCGATTTCTGGAGCCGCTGGAGATCTCGGCGAGCCAGCTCTCGCGTGCCACGGGGATGCCTCGATCGCGCGTCTCGGAGATCCTCTCTGGCCGTCGGCGCATTACGGCCGATACCGCTGCGAGGCTGGGCGCCTACCTGATGATGGAGCCTGAGTTCTGGATGTCCCTGCAGGCGGCCTGGGAGTTGGCGCAGATCCAGCCCACGATCCCGCACATCGCGCCGGCAGACCCCCGCGGCTTCCTGGTCGGCCCTGCTGGAGCCCAGCGCCTTGAGCGCAGCCCGCGCCCGCTCAAAGACCCTGTCGCGCGCATGAGCCCGGCGATGCTGTCGCGTCTACGCGCCCTGGCCGAAGCGACCCCCGCGCCGGCGCCTGCCCAACACATTCACGTCGTCCATGAAAATGGACAACACGCCTGGATCAGCAAACCCGGATGAGTTGGGAAGAGCTGGAACAAGTCGTCGCGGCCAGGGTGCTGCTCAACGCCTTTGAGACCTCCGATCGCCTCAGAGAGCTGGGGGTGCCTCACGCGCTGGTCGGGGGTTTGGCGGTGGGACACTACGGTCATCCGCGTGCGACGAAGGACGTGGACTTCATCGTCGGTGTGGAGGCCTTCGTCACGACCGCGCCGGTGATGACCTTCAGAGAAGAGCTGGCCTCGGTGATCTCCGTTGGGGTCATTGATCTGCTGGCCGCGCTCCCTGACGATCCGCTCCTGGCTGCGGCGCTTGACCTCCCGCAGCCAGGAGCGGTGCCCATCGTCCCGCTTGAGGTTCTGGTGTTGATGAAGCTTCGGGCCGGGCGCGCTCAGGATCACGCCGACATTGAGCACCTCGTGCGTGCTGGTATGGACATCATCGAGGTGAGCGAGTGGTTCAGGCGACACGCCCCCGAGCACCTTCCCGTCTTCAGTCGTCTTGCTCAGCAAGCGTTGGCGCAGACCTGACCGACGAGCAGGTCCTCGATCCGCTCTCGGGCAACTGCGCCCTGAACGCCATCCCCGTCACCGTCGCCCCCTGATCCCAGACCTCGCGCCGACCCCGCCGGTCCATCCGGAGGGCGCCGGTCGGGGGCGGGGTGGTGTCGAGGGTGTGGCGCTGATTTTTGGCGCGGGGGCTGTTGGCGAGGGTCGATGGACCTGTCATCATGGCGAGGATGGGTGGATTACTTCTGTATTGAGGTTCAATCGTGGACTTCGGGACCTTCAGCCCGCTCCCTGGTGTTCAGATTCGCTACGCCCACGCCGCCTTGCGGACCCAGGAGCCGCGCGGCACGGCGGTGCTCCTTCATGGCCGGACGGAGTTCATCGAGAAGTACGAGGAGGTGATCTGGGAGCTTGGGTTGATGGGCTTCGAGGTGTGGACCTTTGACTGGCGCGGGCAGGGGCTCTCGACGCGGTCGCTGGAGAACGGGCACAAGGGTCACATCGACGACTTCGACGATTACCTCGGCGATCTGGCGCGCTTCATCGAGGTGGTCGTCAGGCCGGTCCCTGGGCCGATGATCCTCGTGGGGCACTCGATGGGGGGTCACGTTGGCCTGCGCTATCTGCGCGAGCACCCTGGGGTTTTTGACCTTGGGGTGTTCACCGCGCCGATGCTCGGGGTGAATGCGCCGATCCCGAACAAGGCGCTGGGGATCCTGGTGTCGAGCGCGGTGGTCGTGGGCTTGGGGGGGCGCTACGCGTCGGACGGAGACTATGGGTTGCGGGACAGGCGCTTCTTCAGCAACAGGGTCACGCGAGATCCGGAGCGCTTCCGGCGCGCATGTCGGCTCGTTCGGGACGATCCGCGGCTGGCGGTCGGGGGCATGACGATCGGGTGGCTCAACGCGGCGATGGCCTCGATGGCGGTGTTGATGGAGCCGAGCTACGCGCGGGGGGTGGAGGTGCCGGTGTTGCTGGTGTGCGCGGGTCAGGATCAGCGCGTGGACAACAGGGCCTGTCACGCCTTCGCCGCGATGGCGCCGGACGTGACGCTGGTGACGATCAGCGACGCGGAGCACGAGATCCTGATGGAGCGCGACGCGATCCGTGAGCGCTTCTGGGAGTCCTTCACGGCCTTCCTGCGGGGTCACCTGGGGGCTTGAGGGGCGGCTGTCCGGCGTCGGCCTCCAGGTTGACGCCGAGGTGGTCGGCGAGCGCGTCGAGGCCGTCCAGATCGAGGCCGTCGAGGGTGAGGCGGAGGGTCTTGAGGGCGCGTACGCGGGGGTCGTCGAGCAGATCGAGGGCGCAGCGTCGGTCGATGGGGTTGCCGCGCAGGTCGAGGTGGTGGAGGCGCGCGGTGTGCGGGGAGCGCGCCAGGGCGGCGGCGCCTTCGGGGCCGATCTGGCAGCGGTCGAGGGCGAGCAGGATCAGGTTGGGGAGCCAGGGTGAGTCGGCGAAGGCCTCGGCGCCGGGATCGCCGAGGGGGTTGCCGCCCAGGCGGAGGATCTCCAGGGCGCGCAGGGCGGTGGAGGCGGCCAGGGCGGCGGCGCCTTCGGCGTCGATGTGATTATCACCAAAATCGAGGGCGACGAGGCGGCGCAGGGCGCGCGCGTCGGCGGCGGCCTCGGCGCTGGCGCGGGTCAGGTCGGTGTGTCGGGCGTTCAGGTGGGTCAGGCCGGCGAGCGCGGGCAGCAGGGCGGTCAGGCCCGGGTCGCCGAGGGGGTTGCGGGAGAGGTCGAGGCGGATGAGGCTGGCGAGGCTCGTGGCGCTGGCGAGGGCCTCGGCGGCGGCGGGGCCGAGGTTGTTGTCGGCGATGAGGAGCTGCTGGAGGGGTCGCAGGGCGGGTGAGGTCAGGAGGGCGGCCAGGCCCTCGTCGCCGAGCTGGCAGCCTTCGAGGTTGAGCCAGGTGACGCGGGCGAGGCGCTCGGAGCGGGCGAGGCGCATGGCGCCTGGGGTGCCGAGGGGTTGGTGGCGCAGGTCGAGGTGTCGGACGAGGGCCCAGACGGGGTGGGCGACCTCCCATTGGAGCCAGGGTGGCTGTGCGCGGATGGCGTCGGGCCAGCGGTCGGCGCGGCCTTCGACGTAATCGATGCCGATCTGGACGCTCATCCAGGGCCAGTCCTTGAGCAGCGCCATGGCCTCGGCCCAGCGCTGGGGGCTGGGCTTGCCCTGGAAGAGCTCTCGGAGGCTGGCGAGGCGGGCGCGGTCGGTCATGGCGCGGCGGTGACCTCCAGCGTGAGGGTCTGGCCGGCGTCGGCGAAGGGTGGGGTGGGGCAGCTCGTCGGGGTGATCGGGGGGGGCGTCGGGTCGCCGCAGGCGGCCAGGTGAGCGCAGGTGATCGCGAGGGCGATGACGGAGAGGCGGTGCGGCGTCAGGATCATGATCCTCTCAGGCGTTGGCGCGTTGGCGGGGTTGAACACTGGGGTGTCGTCCTGTCGGGATTGTAGCGGTCGATCCGACGTGGGTACAGCGCCGAGGGTCAAGCAGGGGACGGCCCCTGTCGGTCGAGACGACCCCGAATGGGCGAAAAGTGATTTGAATGCAGTGGTTTAGCTGCCAGTTCAGGTCCGCGTCGGGCTTCCCCGCGAACCGCTTGAGGTCGAGCGGGATCCTGGCGGCCTGGAGGGTCAGGCGAGGGCGCCGTGTCGGCCAGTCGGGCGGGCGTCAGGCACGTCGGTTCGGGGCTCAGGCTCGCGCGTCGGCGAGGGGTTGTGTGCGGGCTTGACCTTCGAACAGGACGGTGGTTAGTCTCAACTCGATCTCTGACCCTCGCCCAAGGTGGCCTCATGCGGGACGACACCAACGAGCACATTCAGATCGCCCGGCTTCAGAACCAGATCAAGGAGCACCTCGGGCTGCGCGATTCAGAGGCGATCTTCGAGTACAACAACGTCGACAACGGCGTGACGTTCAACCTCATCACCATCAACTCCGAGCACAACCAGTCCTTCCTCTTCCACAGCGTCCGTGGCCTCGACAAGGTCAACGCGCTCCAGGAGATGCTAGCCTACGCCCAGAGCTATCGGGACAAGGAGCACTCCTACACGATCCAGTGGGCGATCCGCGGCACCAACCGCCTGGAGACCTCCTACTTCCGCGGCACCGACTTCTACGACGTGCTCTACAAGTTCCACTTCGGCCGCGACCGCAACACCGTCCAGATCTACTCCATCTCCCTCAACCCCACGACCTGATCCCATCCGGTCCCCTGTCCATCGGCATCGGCGGTGGTGTTGCCCTGTGCCCTCGTCGGCCTCGTTCCACGCTCGTTTCGACAAGCCGCTGGTTCAGCGGCTGGTGGAGAGCGCCGGGCCAGGGTCAGAAGGGGTCGAAGGGGTGCTCCTGGGGGAAGTTCCCCAGGCCCGGCCCGAAGACGAAGATCGCGGTCAAGGCCGCCGCCGTGCCCACGGCCATCCAGGTCGGGTCCGGTCCGATGGACAGCGGGCGATCGGGGCTGTCCTCGACGCTGGGATAGAAGACATCGTCCGTGAAGAAGAGCGGCATATATCCTAGAAAGAGTGTCCCGGCGAAGTTGCCCACGGCGGCGCTCAAGACCACCGGGCCGCTGTCGTCGAAGCGCGTCAGCGCCGCGCTGGCCGTCAAAAGCCCCGCCCCGACCAGGTAGGGCCACAGGGTCAGGTTCAGCCGACGATCCGAGCGCAGATCGGGGTCGCGCCCCAGCAGCGGCTCGGCCAGATCGTTCATCAAGAACAGCGACCCGAAGGTCATCGCCGCCCCCAGGGCCGAGACCCCGATCTGCCACCCAAGCTCAGGATCAAGGCCCGCCAGCACGCCTGTCCTGGTGTTGAAGTCCCCCTCGGGCACCCACGGCCCGGCCAGCAGATAGCCCGAGGCCGCAAAGAGGTTCGTGGCCCCCGTCAGCCACCAATAATAATAGGCCGCCCCATCGTCCGGCGGCGACAGAGACAGCATCGCCACCGCACCGCCACCGTGGAGCGCGTTGGCCAGGGCCCCGCCCGCCGACACCAGCGCGTTGTCCCCCCGCGTCAGCGTCTTGCCCTCCGAACACCCCGCGATGCCCAGGCTGAAGCCCTCGGGCTTCTCGCCCGCGAGCAGGCAAGCGCCCTCGTGCCCGAAGGCCTCGTGGGTCAGCGCCGTCAAGGTGTAGACCGTCACCCCGATCGACAGTACCGTCCACAGGTCCGTCTCCACCGGCTCGACCCGGCGCTCCTCCGGCCCCTCCCAGGCCCGCGCCCCGGGCTCTCGCTCCAGCGCGGCGCCGTCCTGCGCCGCCGCGAACCACGGCACCCCAAGCGCCCAAAGCCCCAACAAGGCCGCCACGCACCCCCTCGTACCCATGACCTCCTCCTGCCCTGGCCCTCTGGATGAAACAGGATGGCATGATGCAGGGTGTCGAGCGCCGCCGCAAGGTCAACCCCCCGCTGAATCCCGCCTCCGCTTCGGGGGTCGGCGTCGGCCCTCAACCGAGCGCCATCCACGCTTCATACAGCTGCGCCACCCTCGGCCCGAGCTGCCGAAGCTGCTTGTCCAAGCGCTTGCCCTCGCGCTGATCCCCCCTCTCAAAGGCCCGCGAGAGCTGGGCTTCAATCTCGACCTTGAGGGCCTCGGCCTCCTGAATGCGCGCCTCAAGCTCGGCGGCGCGGCCCTCGTCGCGCCCCTGAGCGCCGCCGTCCGCCGCCTGCCGGGGCCTCGCGCGATCCTTGCCGCGCTGGTTGACCCGCCCCGTCGAGCGCGCGCTGGCGGCCTTCCTGGCGTGCCAGTACTCCGAAAAATTGCCCTCGAAGGAGACCATCTTCCCATCCTCGATCTCCACGACCCGCTCGGCCAGCTTGTCGAGGAAGTAGCGATCGTGGGACACCACCAGGATCGTCCCCTTGAAGTCGGCCAGCGCCTCCTCGATGGCCTCGCGCGCCGGGATGTCGTGGTGGTTGGTCGGCTCGTCGAGGATCAAGAAGTTGGGCCCGAGCGCCGCCAGCCGGGCGAGCTGCAGCCTGTTGCGCTCGCCGCCCGACAGATCGCCGATCCGCTTTTGCGCGTCCCTGGCCCCGAAGTGGAAGCGCGACAAGAAGCCGAAGGCCGCCTGTTGCGTCATCGGCAACCACGCGCGCAGCTGCTCCATGACCGTCTTGTCGGGGTCGAGCACCTCCTGCTGCTGTGCCGAGTAGCCCACCTGCAGGCTCGGCCCCACCCTCAACACGGGGTGCTCCCAGTTCCCCTCCGCGATGATGTCCCGGATCAGAGTGCTCTTGCCGCTCCCGTTGGCCCCCACCAGCGCGACCCGCTCGCCGCAGGACACGTCCAGATCCGCGTCATCAAAGAGGATTCGCTCTCCGAAGCCCTTGCTGTACCCCCGGATCTGGAGGGCGATGTCGGCCCGCGAGGCCTCGGCCTCGAAGCGGGCCCTTATCTTGCCCGCGTCGCCCTGCGGCGCCTCCACCGCGTCGGCCTTCTCGCGGGAGAGCTGCGAGCGTCGCGCCCGCAGCCTCTTGCCCCAGGCCGGATCGGAGGTCCGGCTGGCGATGGCCGCGAAGCGCTTGACCAGATCCTCGAGCTGCGCCAGCCGCTTCTGGTTGGCCGAGTAATCGGCCTGCTGCGCCATCCGTTCCCTCAACACCGTCGACCGATACGACGAGTAGCCCCCCTCGTAATAGCGCACCTCGCCGTCCTCAAGGTGGTAGATCCCGTCGACGACCCGGTCGAGCAGGTAGCGGTTGTGGGAGACGATCAGCGCGGCCCCTCGTAGCGGGCCAGGAAGGCCTCCAGCCAGGCCACCCCCTCCATGTCGAGGTGGTTGCCCGGCTCATCGAGGACGAGCAGGTCGGGGCGGGCCAGCAGCGCCTCGGCCATCGCCAGGACATTGCGCTCGCCGCCCGAGAGCGTCGAGATGGCCTGCGCTGTCCGGCCGCCCAGCCCCAGCGCGTCGAGCATCGCCACCACCCTGTCCTCGAAGAGATCCCCCTCGGCCGCGTCGTAGGCCAGCCGCGCCCGCTCGTAACCCCGAAGCGCGACCTCCATCTCCCCCTCGCCGGCCTGCGCCAGCCGCTCCTCGGCGTCCCGCAGAGCGTCCGTGAGGCGATCCACGTCGGCCCGCATGTACCCCATCACGGTCTGCCCCTCGTCGAAGGCGACCGCCTGGGGCACGTAGCCCACCCGCGTGTCGGGCGGCACGAAGACCTGCCCGCTGTCGGCCGGCAGCTCCCCGAGCAGGACGCGGATCAAGGTGGTCTTGCCGCTCCCGTTTGCGCCGATGAGGCCGATCTTTCGACCGGCGTTGAGCGTCATGTTGACGTCGGTCAAGACTGTCTGCGAGCCGTGGCTCCGTGCGACGTTGCGAAGGCTGGCCACCAGCATGATCCACCCCCAGGCGAAGGACGGCGCACCATGTAGGCATCGCCCGAACCTGAGGCAACCGCCTCAGGTCAACGGGCTCGGCCAAAGGGGCGCCGAGCGGCGTCGGGCGCGGCGCCAGCGCCGCTGGCCGAGGTGGGCCGCCATCCTCCTCAAGTGCCTGCTTGACTGATCGACGGCGCTGTCCACCACTTGGATGGGCGCTGGACTCGAAGGCGCCCGTCACTCCACCAGCTCGACGAGGTGACCATGAAGGCGACCGTAACCTGGACCGGCGAGGGGCTGCGCTTTGAGGGGCGCTCCAACTCGGGGCACACGCTGGCGATCGACGGCGACGTCGAGGAGGCGCCCAGCCCGATGGAGCTCGTGCAGATCGCCGTCGGGGCCTGCTCCTCCATCGACGTCGTGATGATCCTGCAGAAGATGCGCGAGCCCATCGACGACTGCCGCTGCGAGCTCTCCGCCGAGCGCCGCGAGGAGGCCCCGAGGCTCTTCACCCGCATCCACGCCCATTACGTCGTGGCTGGCCAGGGGCTCGACGCGGCCAAGGTCGAGCGCGCCATCAAGCTGAGCCTGGAGCGCTACTGCTCCGTGTCGCTGATGCTGGCCGGCAATGTCGAGATCACCTCCAGCTTCGAGATCGCGGCGCCCTGATCCCCTCGAACAAGGCCGGCCGCGCTCCAGCGCGACGAGCCCCGCGATGATCGATCCTCTCGACCGCCAGAGCGCCGTCTGCGTGAGAGGTGGCCGCGCTCCTCGACCGCCAGCGCGCCGAAGGCGTGCAAAGCGGCCGATCCTCTCAACCACCAGCGCGCCGAAGGCATGCAAAGCGGCCGATCCTCTCGACCGCCAGCACGCCCGAGCAGCCTGAGTCGGCGCCTCAACAACCGCCAGGATCAAGCAGCCCGCGGCAACGCCTCAACAATCGCCGGTATCGAGGAGCCCGCGGCGGCGCCTCAACGACCGCCAGGATCGAGGCGGACCTCGACGGTGACGCCGCTGCCGGGCTCGACCACCTCCAGCGCGTCGAGCGCGTGGGGGTTTCCCCTCAGGTGCCCGTCGAAGAAGGCCGCCGTCGCCCGCCGCGCGATCTGGATCCCCTCGTCGACCGGCAGGTACACGAAGGCCTCCCCCCGCACGGTCTGCCGCACGCCCTCGCCGCAGCCAGGGTCGAAGCTGTCGATCAGGGCGCAGATGTCCGAGAAGGACCAGTGGCCGGCGTCCTCGACCTCGATCTTCCAGGCTGGCGGCGCGGCTTTTTCGAAGTTCGACCGCATGATGCTGTTGCCGACCTCCGTGATGCTGTTGTCCTCCCGGGCGACCATCAAGAGGATCGGCTTGTCGATCTCGGCCAGCTTCACGCTCGGGAAGATCGGGTTCTCCATCGGCGCCGCCAGCGCCAGCCCCGCCCTCGGCCTCGGGTCAAGCTGCAGGACGCGCCCCGTCGTCACCGCCCCGAAGCTGTGCCCGAAGACCCCGACCCGATCCGGGTCCATCCGCCCGTCAAGCTGCGGCGGCAGCGCCGGATCGCCCTCCAGCATCGCGTCCAGGACCGCCTGGATGTCGCCGGCCCTGACCTGAAGGAAGCGGTCGGAGAGCTGGCCATCGGCGCCGTCGAGCTTGTCGTAGAGCGTGTCGGTGACGTGATCCGGCGCCGCCACTGCGATCCCGTGGCTGGCCAGGTGCGCCGCCACCGACACGCTGGAGAAGCGCACGCACTGCAAGCAATGCGAGAAGGCCACCAGCGGCCACCGCGCCTCATCCTCCGAGATCGGCGCGTCGGCCGCGTCGACGATCTGCCGCGTCGGGCACCCCTGCGGGGCCTCGGCCAGCAGGCCCGCGTAGGTCGTCCGCTGCTCCTCGTCGACCAGCAGCGCCTCGATCGGCGACTCGACCTCCGCCGACCCCGCCGCCGCCGGATACCAGACCTGCACCGGGAGGCTCCGCCCCCTCGCCTCGTCCACCAGCACGAAGTGCGCTCGGCCGACCGCGTAGGGGCCGCGCTGACCATAGTCGATCACGGGGAAGTCCTCGGGCTCCGGTTCAGGGCTCGCCTCAGGCGAGGGCTCTGGGGATGCCTCAGGGCTCGGCTCGGGCTCGGGGATCGGCTCGGGTGAGGCCTCTGGGGCCGCCTCGGGCTCGGCGCCTCCTCGCTGTCCATCCTCGCCGCAAGCGACCAGGGCGCACAAGGATGTCGAAAAGCATAGCAAGTCAAGGATCTTGCGGGATGATTGGGGCATGGGCGGGCCTCTGGGGCGTGGGCGCGTCGATCCGACCTTGAGGCCCTCGTCGGCCACCGAATCGGATCGGCGGCCGGCGGGGCGCGGCGATGGTCAGAGCGTGCCACAGGAGGGGCGCGAACCCCAGCCCTTGCCGAGCAGGTGTCTCGGGCAGTGCGATCAGGCGCCGACCTCGGGCCTTGAGATCGGGTGTCGACCTCGGGCAGCGCGATCAGGTTCGACCTTGGGCCTTGAGATCAGGTGTCGACCTCGGGCAGCGAGAAGAGGCCCGGCGAGTCGAGGCTGGCGGCGTCCTGACCCTCGGCGGCGACGGTGATGCGCAGGCGAGCCTCCTGGCCGCCGCTGATCCGGTCGCCGTCGTTGTTGGCGCCGAGGATCTCGGCGAGATCCAGCGGGCCGCGGAACTCGACGCGCAGGTCGACGCTCTGGCCCGCCTCGAGGCGGCCGTCGAACTCGCCGCCGCTGTCGGTGCGCGAGACCGAGAGGATGGGCATCGAGGCGCGCTCGAAGTCCTGCGCGTCCAGGATCAGGATCTCAAGGACGTTGACGCCAGCGACGGCCTCGTCGCCGATGTTGGCGACCCGCAGCGTGATCTGCGCGGCCTCGCAGTTCAGCGGCCCGCAAGGATCGGCGCAGTCGCCGTCCGGCTCCTCCTGGATCCCGTCCGGCCTCGCGCCTTCGCCCGGAGCATCGGGCTCGTCGGGGCTGAAGGCCTGGTCGGGGCAGTCTCGGTAGCTGCCGAAGTGCCCCGCGATGTAGGTCAGCGACAGGGTGCTCTCGCTCAAGGGATCAACGTCCGGGTTGGCCTCGGGGTTGGCCTCGGGGTTGGCCTCGGGCTCGGCCTCCTCCTCACCCGGCGAGTACTCCTCGACGCAGCCGACGGCGGTCAGCGCGGCCAGGGGGAGCAGGGCGGCGATCAGGAGCGTCTTCATACTTCTCATGGGATCCTCCAGGGTTGGCACTACAGGCTCTCTAGAAATGAAGCCAGCGCGCGCCTGTCAGGCTCAGGCAGCGCGCGGCCGAAGGGGTGTCCGCTGTCCAGCAGCGCGTCGAGGGTGGGCTGGCCGCCGTCGTGCAGGTAGGGGCCGCCAGCGCCCACGCCGATCAAGCTCGGGGTCTTGTAGAAGCCCGTGCCGCGCGCGGGGCTCAGGGCCGAGGCCGGATCGCTGTTGAGCGCTCTGGCGTCGACGAGCGGGCCACCGTAGCCGCGCGCCGGATCGTGGCAGCCCGCGCAGGCCCCCTCAAAGACCCTCGCGCCGGGGCTGTCGAGGTCCGGCGTCGAGGGCGGCGCGTCGAGCGTCAACACATACATCGTCAGCGCCCACGTCAACACCCGGCTCGGCCTGGCCTCCATCGCGTGCCCGACGACGTACTGCGTCTCAAAGCGCAGCGCCAGCGCCGCGGGCGTGGGCAGGGCGACGGCGCCGCTGCTGTTGATGTGGGTGGCGAAGGGGACGCCCCACAGATCCTTGATGGTCAGCACGTCGGACTGCCCGTCCTCGGTCACGTCCACCCGGCCCGGACCCCAGGTCTCGTACTGGCCCGGCTCCCGGCCGCGCTCCCGATCAAAGAGCGCCCTGGCTCGCCCCAGATCCAGCGACCGGCTGCCCCGGCCCGCCACCCCGCCTTCGCCGTGGCACAGGCCGCACGTCACCCCCACCCGCGCATCCCCGCGCGCGTCCACGAAGCGCGTCAGCCCCCGCAGGTTGCCCTGCTCGTCGACCTCAAGGCCCACCTCGGCCCACAGCTCCGGGCGCTCGACCAGCCACTCGACATAGGCGTCCCGCCGCATCGGCATCGTCCAGAAGACCCGCTCGCCCAGCTCTCGCCATTGCGCCGCCGTCTCCGGCGCGCGCCCCGCCTCCAGCGCTCTCCCCTCGAAGGCCCCGGTCGGGCGGCCTTCGGCGCGCACCGGCGCGACGCTGGCGTTGATCTCCGGCAACAAGTCCCAGCCGCCGACCTCCAGGGCCACGCTGTCGAGCCGCTTGCGGGCGTAGGGCAGCTCAGGCCGCCACAGCGACTCCTCCAGCCGCGCCCGACGCCACGCCCGGTCCCCAAGATAGAGCGGCGCGTGCTCAACCATCCAGCCGGCCTGATCCACAGCCCGCGCAGGCGCTTCCGGCTCCTGGCAGGCGGTCAAGGCGGCGATCATCAAGATGGAGGCGAGCGCTCTTTTCATGGCGTGCCCTCTTTCTTCAAGAGCCGTGCCATGCCCGTCGGCTCGACCTCGATGACGCCTCGATCCCGTCCTGACCAGCTCCCTCGCCCAAGGCAGCGCCAGCAGCCGGCGCGCCCTGGGCGCTCCGGGCTCGGAAAGCCGAGGCGGGTGACGAATTTCCGAGGCGCCGCCGAAGCGGCGAATCTGAGCGTGTCGATCGCGGCGATGTGCCTTGTCGAGAGGGTGCGCGGCCCTCTCGGGCACGGGCGGGGCAGGCCAGGGGCGACGGGGTGGCTCGCTCTCCTCGTTGGGTGGAGCGCGCCCTCTCGACAACATCCACCGAAGCCGGCGCTCAGGCCGCGCGGCGGGTGAAGCCCTTGACGATGCGCTCGATGCCGTCGACAGCCCGATGGACGGCGTCGGTCGTCTCCGGGGTCTGGCCGATGGCCAGCACCCGCCAGTAATCCGTCGAACCGCGCCGGGGGATCAGCGCCGAGAAGATCTGGCTGTCCCGCACCGAGGGCTCGACCACCTCGATCCACCGCCGCGTCATCCAATCGACCCCGT
>SXGT01302539.1_pt1 | contig 55673 bp, 53 predicted proteins | sample 3176221 | NCBI WGS metagenome assembly SXGT01 (sample SAMN11356862, study PRJNA531348) | freshwater metagenome | isolation source: freshwater sample F1-120 | place: China: Fuxian Lake, Yuxi | collected 2017-12-25 | reverse complement strand
GTCGCACCGTCCGCAACGTGGGCATTCCAGGTCGCCGGCCCGAAACCGTTGTTCACGGGCTCCATCGTGATGCAGTCCTCGACTGGGCACACGATTTGGCAGAGATTGCAGCCGACACATTCGGCTTCGTCGATCACGGGCACGCGAACCGCGCCGTCGGGCGACGGATGAATGCACTGATGCGCGCCGTCGTGGCAAGCGACGAGGCAGAGCTGGCACCCGATGCATTTGGACGCATCAATCTTGGCCACGGTTTCGTAGTTGAGGTCGAGTTCGCCCCACTCTGAAAACGCAGGGACGGCGCGCCCAACGACGTCATCCATCGTGGCCATGCCGTGGTCGCGCATGTAGTTGTCGAGACCCTCGATCATGTCCTCGACGATCCGGTAGCCGCGCAACATGACTTCCGTGCAGACCTGCACATTGTTCGCGCCAAGGAGCAGGAATTCGACGGCGTCCCGCCAATTCGTCACTCCGCCGATGCCCGAAATGGGAAGGCGGAAGTCCGAATGTCGCGCCAGCGCCCCCACCATGTGCAGCGCGATCGGGCGCACCGCAGCGCCGCAGTAGCCACCATTCGTCGAGGCCCCGCTCACGCTCGGGTAGGGAACGAAGCGGTCGATGTCGACGCCGATGATGCTCTTGATCGTATTGATCAGACTCACGCCGTCTGCCCCGCCGCGCTTGGCCGCCATTCCATGGGGCAAAATGTCACTGACATTGGGCGTGAGCTTCACGAGCACCGGCACCTTGGCGAATTCCTTCGCCCAGCCCGTGATTCGCTCGTTGATCCGCGGCTCCTGGCCGACGGCCGACCCCATGCCTCGTTCGCACATCCCGTGCGGGCAGCCGAAATTCAATTCGAGCCCGTCCGCGCCGGCGTCCTCGGAGCGAGCGATGAGTTCCTTCCACTCCTCCCGCGTTTCCACCATGAGGCTGACGACGACGGCATGTTTCGGGTAGCGTCGCTTGATGTCCGCGATCTCGCGAAAATTGACCTCGAGCGGCCGGTCCGTGATCAACTCGATGTTGTTGAAGCCCATGCCGGCCTGTCCACGCCATCGGACGGCGCCAAAGCGGCTCGATACGTTCTGGATGGGCGTCCCAAGCGTCTTCCAGACGGCGCCCCCCCAGCCCGCATCGAATGCGCGGGCAATTTGGTCGCCGGAATTCGCCGGAGGCGCGCTCGCCAGCCAGAACGGGTTCGGCGACGTGATTCCACCACAGTTTGAACGTAGGTCCGGCATCAGCCACGCCCCATCAGGAATTCGTGAATCGATTCGGCGGCGTCGCGACCCTCGGCCACGGCGTTGACCACCTCCTTGCCTCCGTTGCGGCAGTCGCCGCCCGCCCACACGCGTGTGTGGCCGGTACGGCCCACCGCGTCGGTGACGATCACGCCGTTGCGGACCTCGACGCCAGGGATCGCGGACACGAGGTGTCCGAGCTTGCCCTGCCCGATGGCCAGCACCGCCAGCTCACAAGGAATCACACGCTCGGTTCCCGGCAGCGGGCGACGGTCCGGCCCCGTGGCTGCGACGCGGAGGGCCGACAACCGGCCACCCGCCGCCACAAAACCCAGCGGGGACGCGCGCCAGGCGGCCGATGCGCCCTCCTCTTTCGCAGCCGACCACTCGTGTTCGTACCCGCTCATCGTGCGCTCGTCGCCCCGGTAGACGAGTGTCACCGTCTCAACGCCGAGCCCAAGCAGCTCGCGCACGACGTCGATGGCCGTGTTCCCGCCGCCGACGACGACGGCGCGCTGCACGCCAGCCAGGTCGACCCGACCGAGCTTCATCTGCGCGATGAAGGCCGTGGCCCCGATCACGCCTGGCAAATCGTCGCCAGGCAGCGGCGTGTCAGCGCCGAGGCCCATGCCAACGAAGACCGCGTCGTGTTGGGTGAGCAGGTGGTCCCAGGACCGGTCGTCGGGAACGCGAACGCCCCCGACCCAGTCGATGCCCCCGATGGCGAGCACACGTTCGGCCTCGGCCACCGACGCGTCGACCTTCAATTTGTGGGGCGCGACGCCCGTCGTGTTGAGGCCGCCCGGGAGGCCGCCCGCATCATAAATGGTCACGCGATGACCGAATCGGCGCAGACGGTGCGCCGCTGCGAGTCCTGCCGGGCCGCCACCGACCACGGCCACGCTGCGACCCGTGTCCGTTCCGGCCGTGAAGAACTGGGTGTCCTCGAACGTGTCGGTCGCGTACCGCTGCAGGCGGCCGATTTGAATCGGAGGCACCTCAAGCACGTTGTAGACGCAGTCTCCGACACACAAAACCTCGACCGGGCACACGCGCGCACAGCTTTGACCGAGGATGTTGCTGGTCAGGATGGTGCGCGCCGCGCCCTCGACGTTCCCCGTCGCAATCTTCCGGATGAAACCCGGAATGTCGATGCTCGTGGGGCACACCTTGATGCAAGGGGCGTCGTGGCACATGAGGCAGCGGTTCGCCTCCACGGCAGCTTGGGACGCCGTGTAGAGCGGCTTTCCGTCGGGAAATACCTGCTCGCTCCTTTCGGCGGGGACGCGCTCCATCTCATCTCCGGGCTTGGATGGTGGATCCCTGTATCTCACGCGTCGCGGAGATAGGCCGCTTCCATGTGGATCTGCGACACGCGCCTCCCGGACGGCTCCCAAGCCGACGTCCAAATCGAAACCGATCGGATTCAGGCCATCGTCCCCCCAACCAACCGCACGGGCGACCGGCGAGGGGGCGCGTTGACGCCAGGGCTGGCCGAGCCCCACGTTCACCTGGACGCCGCCCTGCTCGGCGCCCGCGCGCCCAATCGCAGCGGCACACTTCGCGAAGGCATCGCGAATTGGGCGATGTTGCGGGCCGGTCTGACGGCAGACGACGTCAACGAACGCGCATCGGCCACGTTGCAGCAATATCGCCGCCACGGCGTGTTCCGCGTTCGAACTCACGTGGACACCGGGTCCGCGGTTGCGGTTGACGCCCTGCTCGCGCTCCGCGACGTCGAGCGCACACGTGGCACCGAGTTGCAGGTCGTCGCCTTCCCCCAAGAGGGCATTCTCCGCGCTCCGCAACGCCGTCGGGCCTGGGAGGACGCGGTCGCAAAGGGCTGCGACGCCGTTGGCGCCATCCCCCACTTCGAGCGGACGGCCGACGAGGGGCACGCGAGCGTCCGCCTCGCCTTCGACCTGGCCGAGCGCCACGGCTTGCCCGTCGACCTACACTGCGACGAAACCGACGACCCGTGGAGCCGCAACTTGGAGGTCGCCTGTGCCGAGGCGATCGACCGCGGTTGGAAGGGTCGCGTGGTCGCCGGCCACTGCACAGCGCTTCACGGCATGCCGGGCCCCTACGTCGCCAAGGTGTGCGAGCTGGTCGCCGAGGCCGGGGTCCAGGTCGTCGTCAACCCGCTCGACAACACGGTGCTGCAGGGTCGCTGGGACACGGGGCCCGTTCGACGCGGCCTCGCACCCGTCGCCGCGCTGTGGACGGCGGGTGCGTCCGTCGGCATCGGCCACGACTCCGTGGTCGACCCCTGGTACCGGCTCGGGACGGCCAACCTGCTCGACCCCGCTTGGTTGCTGGTTCACGTCGGCCATCTGACCTCCGAGGAACAGATGGGCCGCGTCTGGCGCGCCCTTTGGGACGACAATCACAGGGCGTTTGGCGGTGCGCCGGTCCCTCGTGTCGGGGAACGTGGACCCTGGCTCTGGTGGGCCGACGCCGACCCGGTCGAGATTCTCCGCACGCGCGCCCTGCCCGAACGCGTCGGGGCCTGAGCGAGGGCCTCGCCCGCGAGGCTCAACGCGCGGCTGACGCCACCTGCGCGTGGCGTCGCCTCAACTCGTCGAGGTCCGCGTCCTCGAATCGGCCGGCCACGGCTTGAAGGATGCGGTCCGCATGAAACAGAGTGCGGCTCCGCGAGGCCGGGTCGGCGGCGGCCTCCGCCACTTCCCCGAGAATGCGCAAACAGCGGAGGCTCACCGCCATGTCCGACGCCGCGTACTGGCGAATCTGCTCCATCGCCAAGTCGAGCAAATCCGCAAATGTCGGCTGCGGCACCCACACTTCCGCCGTCCCTTGCCGGTAGGCGGCGCCGCCAAGGGGCCGGTTCACGACCCGCAACAGCAGGCGACCAAGATGGTCGACGACCGTGGCCGCCGTGCTTGGGTCGTTGACCGCGGGCGACAGGGCCTTGAGCGCGATGTCGACGACCTGCCGAAAGCCGAACTCCGCGTCGTCCTGCATGGTGCGCTCGGGCCCGATGTCGACGCAGGCCAGCAGCTGGGTCGCGTCGACCGGAGCGCTCGTCGCCAGCAAGGCCGCGCCATTCGCCACGAAACCACCGTTCGGGCGTAGCAGGCGAACCCGCACGCCCACCGCGAGCAGGCTGTCGACGTCGACGAGTTGGATGTACCCGCTCCGATCGCTGCGGATGACGTGGTCGAGCCCGACGGGACCGGGATCGACCGACGGCACGCGGTCGGGCGGAAACACGGCGTCGAGGACGGCCTCGGCCTCCGTCGCAATGCGGTCGACGAGCACATTCGCCTGGATGCTCCGAACGATGTGATCGATGAACCGGACCAGGGCGCCCAACGAGACAAGCGCAAGGCCGAGTCCCCCCGTCACGGCGATGCCCGGGACAAAGGGCGGGTTCGACGTCGTCGCCCACACGACGGCCAGACAGTAGGCGAAGGTCCCCACGAACAATCCGAGCACGACTCGGCTCAGCCGGTCTCGCATGAAGCCAGCGAGCACCCGCGTGCTGAATTGCATGGACAACATCGACAGCGCGACGAGCAGGATGCTGTAGACGACCGACACGACGGACATCACCGCGCCAGCCGCCGTGGCCAGCAGGAGCTGCGCCGAGGCGGGTTCAGGCGCCAACCAGCGGCTCAACGTCCCCAGAGATGTTTCAGCGCCAGCACGCTCCACGATCGGCAGCAGGACGCCCGCTCCGAGCAAAGCCAGCAGTTCCAACGCCGGTAGGAACAGCAGGTTGGTGTTGAGGTCGTAGAACCACTTTCGCAGCCGAAAGCGCATGCCCATCAGACCCTCTCAGTGCGCGGCGCGACCGTGCGGACCCGTAGCGGGCCGATTTTCCACCCCACGCCAACGTCGTCGCGCCGGTGGCCAAGGTCACACCGCCAACCGACGAAGAACCCCATGTGCGCTCCTATCCGAACAGGTCGGCGTCCAGCATCGACAACCCGGCATCGACAACGCCGAGCCCGTGGTCCAATTCCTCGGTCGTGATGCACAACGGGGGGTTGCACATGAACGAACTGCCCTGAACGAGCGTGTACAGCCCGTGATCTCGGAAGTACTTCGCCAGCTTGCCCGAAGCGGGGTGCGTTTCGTTGTACCCACACAGCGGACGCCCCTCGCGGTCGCCGGCCAGCTCGACGATGCCGAACAGGCCGATGTTTCGGTGCGTCCGGACGCTCGGATGACGCCTTGCGAGGGCGGCCAGCCGACCCTCGAGGACCACGCCCATCTCCGCGGACCGCTCGACCAAGTTCTCCTCTTCCATGACGTCCAACACCGCATCCGCCACTTCGAGACAGAACGGATGGGCGTTGTAGGTCAACCCACCCCAGAACACGTTGGCCTCGAAGTGGTCCGCGATCCGTCGAGAGACGGCCATCGCGCCAAGGGGAACGTAGGAACTCGTCAGACCCTTCGCCATGGTGAGGATGTCGGGGACGATGTCGCCGTGCTCGAACGCAAACCACTTCCCGGTGCGGCCGAAGGCACACATCACCTCGTCGCACACGAGCAGGATGCCGTACTTGTCGAGGAGCGCACGCAATCCCCGCAGGTAGCCCCGCGGCGGGGGCAGGATGCCATTCGTTCCCGTCACCGTCTCGATGAACATCGCTGCGATGGTGTGGGGCCCTTCGAACCGGATCACCTCCTCGAGGTAGGTCAGGTGGTTGGCGACGAGCGCCTCTTCGTCGTCACCAAACGAGTACGTCAGCGGCCGTGGGTCCATCACCCGGACGACGCCCGACATGCCCGGCTCGTTGGGCCAACGCCGAGGATCCCCGGTGAGGCTCATCGCGCCGTGGGTGGCCCCATGGTAGCTCCGGTACCGCGCGAGAATCTTGTGGCGTCCGGTGAACAGCCGAGCCGCCTTGATCGCATTCTCATTCGCTTCCGCGCCCCCGAGCGTGAAGAAGACGCTGTCGAGGTCGCCTGGCATCTTGGCCGCCAGGCGCGCGCCGACCTTCGCGCGAATCGCGGTGGCCATGCCCGGACCGGCGAAGATCACGCGGTCGACGGCGTCCTTCATCCGCGCCTTGACGGCCGGGTGCCCGTGCCCGATGTTGACGCTCATGAGTTGGCTGTTGAAGTCGAGCCAGCGCTTGCCAGAGGGTTCGTAGAACCAAACGCCTTCGGCGCGCTCGAACGGAATCGGATCGATCTTGGCGCCCGCCGACCACGAATACATCGTGTGCCGGCGACACAACTCCACCATCTCTGCGGCGTCCATGGGGCCTCTTGGGTCGGGTTCTAGCTAGCCCGGCTCAAGGGGCTTGACAGTCGGAACCAGGTGACCATACTGGACATCCAGTCACCAAGGCCGCGATGGAATCCGACAAAGTCGAGCGCATCCTGGACGCCGCCACCGCGCTGTTTGCGCGCCTTGGCTTCCGGCGTACGTCGATCGACGAAGTCGCCGACCACGCGGGCATCGGCAAAGGCACCGTCTACCTGATGTGCGACAGCAAGGCGGACCTGTTCTACCAATGTGTCCACCGCCAGCTGCGCGACTGGGTTGCGGCGGTCAGCCGTCAGATCGACCCGCGTGTGCCGGCCGACGAGTTGCTGGCGCGCTGTTCGGCCGCGGCCGTCCTCTACTTAGAGGACCACCCGCTCGCGAAGGAGCTTGTTCTCGGGCACTACTTCGAGGTGCTCCCGCAGTGGCACGAGGAGTTGGAGCGGCTTCGCGAGTATGGGCGGCAAAACACCATCGAAATCGTCCAGCTTGGCATTCAGCAAGGACTCTTCCGATCCGATCTCGACGTCCCAGCCGTCGCCCGCGTTCTCCAGGAGATGCAGGCGGCAGGCCTGATCCTGTCCTTCCGCGAGCGGCGCCCCGTCGCTGACTTCGTGGCCGACTCGGCCGTCGCCCTGGACCTGTTGCTCAAAGGTCTCGTCGTCCGCTGACCCAACGATTCCCACAGGAGGTGTGCGATGAATACCCTGAGTGACTGGTTGACTGCTATGGTCAAATGGTTCAGCGTCGAGGACCGCCTCGACCAAGCGGTTCGGGTGGCGATGTTCCGCCAACCTGCCGCCAAGGCATTCTCCCTGTCGGCCTACGCCGATGCCGAGGGGACCGGCGAAGGGGCTGTCTTCGACCGCGCGCTCGCCAGGTCTGTCGACCCCGACGTGGAGCGCTTGATCCGCAAGCACCAAGAGGACGAGCGCAACCATGAGCGGTGGCTGATCGAACGGCGAGAGGCGCTTGGCCTCCCAGCCCAGCCCATCCCCTCCCATCTCCGCACGATCGAGGTGCTATCGGCCGAGGCCGGCAATCTACTGGACCTGCCGATGACCGAGGACCGCCACATCGCCGCCGTCTACGCGCTGCTTTACGTCGTCGAGGAGCGCGCGCTCGCCGAGTTCGCGAGCGCCGAGCGCGCTCTGCGGACGGCGGGCGACCCCGAAACGGCCGACCTCTTCGCCCGCATCGCGACCGACGAAGCAAACCACCTCCGGTACTGCGACGCCGTTGGACGCCGCTACGCCGGCCCGGCCTGGAACGGCTCCGTCGACGCGATGCGCGCCATCGAGCAGCGCGTCTACGCTCAGCAGCAGCGCGCATTCACGCGCTACGTCGTCGACTCCGGCCGCTTCGTCATGCCGCCCTGGATGCGGTTCGTGACGCTGCCAACCGTGGCGATGGCGGACTGGCTGCGTGGGCCGCGGACGGCAGCCGTGTAGGCGTTGCCGCCGCGTGGGCCTACGACATCCACGTTGCGTCTTTTTGCAGCGCCCATTTCGTCGTGATCTTTCGCTGGCGCGTCCAGAAGCGGAAGCCGTCCCAGCCCGTCAGGTTGCCCGCCCCGAAGCACGAGTCGTTCCAGCCGCCGAAGCCAAACGGCTCGCGGGGCACGGGCACGCCCACGTTCACCCCACACATGCCCGCGGACGTCGACCCCATCACTCGCCGGGCCACGTCGCCGCTCGTCGTGTAGACGGCGGCCGCGTTGCCAAACGGGTTGGCATTCTCGATACGCAAGGCCTCATCCAGGGTCGCTACGCGAACCACGCTGAGGACCGGGCCAAAGATCTCCTCGCGGACCGCGGACACGTCGGGCCCGAGGCCGTCGATGACCGTGGGTCCCACCCACCAGCCGTCCTCGGTTGGCCGGGCGCCGCGTCCATCCAACCGGACGCGCCCGCCGGCTCGCTCGGCGGCGTCGACGTACCCGACGATCTTGGTGCGGGCCGCCTCGGTCGTCACCGGGCCGATGTCCCTGCCGGGTACGAGCTTGCGGGCGCGCTCGACGATGGCATCGAGGATCGGGTCCACGTCGCCCACCGCAAGCAGCACGCTCGCGGCCATGCACCGCTGGCCGGCGCACCCGGCGAAACTGGCCACGACGTTTTCGGCCGTGAGCGCCACGTCGGCGTCGGGCACGACCACGAGGTGATTCTTCGCGCCGCCAAGGCAAAGGGCGCGCTTACCGGTCGCGCACGCCCGCCCGTAGACGGCCTTGGCCACAGGCGTGCTGCCGACGAAGCCGAGCGCGGCGATTCCTGGATGGTCGCACAGGGCTTCAACGACCTCGCGGCCGCCCTGCACGAGATTCAGCACACCCTTCGGCAGGCCAGCCTCCGTCAGAATGGCCGCCAGCCGCTGTGACGAGAGCGGTACGCGCTCGCTGGGCTTGAGTACGAACGCGTTGCCGCCCACCAAAGCCTGCGGCAACATCCACAGCGGGACCATGAACGGGAAGTTGAACGGCGTGACGCCGGCGACGACCCCGAGCGGCTCGTCGACCACTTCGCATCGAACGCCTCGACTCACCTCGAGATGGGTTCCCGCGGCGAGGTTGGGCAGGGAGCAACCGAACTCCATGCACTCGACGCCCTTCTCGACCTCGGCCCGCGCCTCTGCGAAGATCTTGCCGTTTTCGTGGCTGACGAGCCAGGCCAACTCGTCGATGTTCCGCATGACGAGTTCGCGGGCCATGTAGAAGATGTGGGCACGCTCGCGCATCGGCCACATCGCCCATTCGCGCTGGGCTTCCGTCGCGACGCGGACGGCGTGGTCCACGTCGCCCGCCGTTCCAAACCGCACCGAAGCCATCGGACGGCCCCACCGCGGATTGTGAATCGGCGCGACGGTGTCGCCTGACGGCTCGACGAAGGCGCCGCCGATGAAGTTCCGTGCATCGGCAAATGGCGTGAACGCGTCCGACGTCGCGCGAAAAGGCTCAATCATGCCGCACCTCTGAGACAGGCGGCCTATCCAGGTGGCGGGCGCGCCGCGGGGGGCGCCCGACCACGGCGGTCATCCTCGATCGACGGGCGTCGCCACATCGCGTGAGTTGCGAAGCTTCTGGGCCGCCCAATAGGGCGCAAACGGCTTGCGAGGCAGGTATTTGCCCGTCCCGCGCTCGGTCCGCAGCGCGCCATCGGCCCAAACCACCCGGCCGCGCGACAGCGTCACCGCCGCGTTTCCGGTCACCGACATTCCTTCGTAGATGTTGGCGTCGATGTTCTGGTGGTGTGTCTTCGCGGAGATCGTCCGCGTCTTCGCCGGGTCCCAGACGACGATGTCGGCGTCCGCCCCCGGTACGAGCGCACCCTTCTGCGGCAAGTGGAAGATGCGCGCCGCGTTCGTCGATGTCACCGCCACGAACTCGCTCGGCGTCAGGCGACCCGTGCGGACTCCGTGCTCCCACAACACGCTCATCCGGTCCTCGACGCCGCCCGTCCCGTTCGGAATCTTGCGAAAATCGTCGCGGCCCGCGCGCTTCTGGTCCGTGCAGAAGCAGCAGTGATCGGTCGCCGTCGTCTGCAACATACCCGCTTGGAGGCCCTTCCACAGCGCCGCCTGATGTTCTTTGCTCCGGAACGGCGGGCTCATGACGTAGTGGGCCGCGCGGTCCCAATTCGGGTCCCGGTACACGCTGTCGTCGATGACGAGGTGCTGGCTGAGCACTTCGCCGAACACCCGCTGCCCCTCGAGCCGGGCCCGCGTGATGGCCTCCAGCGCGTCGATGCAACTCGTGTGCACCACGTAGAGCGGCACCCCGAGCACTTCCGCGATGCGGATTGCGCGGTTGGCGGCCTCGCCCTCCACCTCCGGAGGACGGCTCAACGGGTGGCCTTCGGGTCCACGGAAGCCGCGGTCGTAGACGTCCTTTTGCAGCGTCCACACGAGCTCACCGTTTTCGGCGTGAACGGTGCAGAGGGCACCCAGTTCGGCGCAGGTCTTGAAGCTGTTGACCAGCGTCTCGTCGTCGCACATGATGGCGCCTTTGTACGCCATGAAGTGCTTGAAGCTGTTGACGCCGTGGTCGCGGACGAGCGAGCGCATGTCGCGCTGCACGTCGTCGCCCCACCAGGTCACGGCAACGTGGAAAGCGTAGTCCGTAGCGGACTTCTCCGCCCAGCCGCGCCACATATGAAACGCGTCGAGCAGGCCTTGTTTGGGGGCAGGAATCACGAAGTCGATGATGCTCGTGGTCCCGCCTGCGGCGGCCGCGGACGTGCCGGAAAAGAAGTCCTCCGACGCCACGGTGCCCATGAACGGCAATTCCATGTGCGTGTGCGGATCGATGCCGCCAGGCATCACGTAGGCCCCGCCGGCTTCGATGACCTTGGCGCCGGCCGGGTCCAACCCGGGGCCAACTTCGACGATGGTCTCGCCGACGATGCGAACGTCGGCGCGGGTTTCGGACTCCGCCGTGACGACGGTGCCGCCCCGGATCAACGTGGACGACATCTCAACCCCGCTTCGTCAGGTCCTGGTAGGCGTCGGGACGGCGGTCCCGGTAGAACTGCCAGGTGTTGCGCACTTCGTCGATGACCGAAAGGTCGAGGTCGGCCACGACCAACTCGTCGTTGTCTTCCGAGCCCTGGGCGACAAAGCGACCGCGGGGGTCGACGAAGTAGCTGGAGCCATAGAACTTGCCGATATTCCAGGGCCCTTCGGTGCCGACGCGGTTGATGGCGCCGACGTAGTACCCGTTCGCCACGGCGTGGGCGGGCTGCTCGAGCTTCCACAGGTACTGGCTCAGGCCTGCGACCGTCGCCGACGGATTGAACACGATTTCGGCGCCGTTGAGGCCAAGCGCGCGCGCGCCCTCGGGGAAGTGACGGTCGTAGCAGATGTAGACGCCGATCGTTGCATAGCGGGTCTTGAACACCGGATAGCCGCCGTCGCCGGGGGTGAAGAAGAACTTCTCCCAAAACCCTGCAACTTGCGGAATGTGCTGTTTGCGGTATTTGCCGAGGTAGCTGCCGTCGGCATCGAGGACCGCAGCCGTGTTGAAGTAGACGCCGCGCTGCGCGCGCTCGTAGATCGGCACCACCATCGCCATGTTGTACTGGCGACAAATTGGCGCGAGACGGTCGACCGTCGGGCCAGGAACGGCCTCCGCGGCCTCGTACCAGCGGCGGTCCTGCGACGGGCAGAAATACGGGCCGTTGAAAATCTCCTGGAGGCACAGGATCTGGACGCCCTTCTTCCCAGCGTCGTGGATGAAGGGCAGGTGTTTCTGGAACATCGCCTCCTGGATGTCAGCGACGGGGCGCGACTCGTCGTTGATGGGGTTGCTGCACTGCACCAAGCCGCAGCGAACGAGGTCGGCCATCCATTCCTCCTGCCGCCACGTGGCGGTGGCGCACCCTACAGGACTGGCGGCCGGCGCACAAGGCCGAGTGAGGCTTCAAGCCCCCGAACGCGGCGTCCCGACGGGTCAACTTCCGCCAGAGTTCCCCCGAGCGTCAAGGCTGGCGCGCCAGACCGACTCGCCCTGTTCGCGGATCGTCGCCTCGCCTTCGGCGACAGACGCGCAGGGCACGTTCGCTTCCAGCAAGACCCGATGGGCCTCGCGCGCGGCCGTCCAGGCCTTGGCCACGGCGTCCTTGTCAGGGTGGGTGAGGCTCGTATCCACCTCGACCAACACGGAGGCGCGTTGCGTTCGGCATCGAGCGTGCGAACGGTCAAACGCACCGAGCACCTCACCGGCCGCCTTACCTGTTTCCTTTCAGCGACCCTTCCACACAGGAGGACGTTTACCGACGAACGCCGCGATTCCCTCGGCCGCGTCCTCCAACTCGAGATTGCGCCCAAGCTCGCCAACCAGGTAGGTCAGGGCCTCGTCCGCGTCCATCGTCGCGGCGCGCTTCAACGCGACCTTGCCCCGGGCGAGGACGATCGAAGAGTGGCGAACGATCCGCAGCGCGAGCGAGCGCGCTTCGCAGACCGCGTTCCCAGGGGTCGCGACACGATTGGCGAGCCCGATCGCGACGGCGCGAGCCGCGTCGATGGGATCACCGGTCAGCGCCAACTCCGTGAGAGCCACCGCGTGGATCTTTCGCATCAACGGCGCCGAGACGATCCAAGGAAACAGTCCCAACCGCACTTCGGGCGTGCCGACCCGGGCTCCCGCATCGATCACGGCCAGGTCGCTCGCGGCCACAAGGCCGATGCCGGCGCCAAACGCGTCGCCGTTGACGGCCGCGATCACCGGCAACGGGCAATCCGACAGCGCGGTCAACAACATCGCAAAGCGCTCGCGGGAGCCACCGCCGCCACCCAATCCGGCCGTGAGGTCGGCGCCGCTACAAAAACACGGTCCGGCGCCGGTCAGCACGAAGGCGCGAGCACCCGCATCCGGGTTCGCTACGGCGTCCAGGAGGGCGTCCACAAGGTCCGGCGACAGGGCGTTGCGCCGGTCGGGTCGGTCCAGGGTGAGCACGGCGATGCCGTCGGCGTCGACGTCCTTGCGCAGCAACGGCGCCCCCCACCTCGGCGTTAGCGCACGCCCATGCGCATTGCCATCGTCGGCCACGGCCGCCTAGGACAGGTCCTCGCCCGCACGCTGGCGGTCCGCCATCCGGTCGTGTGCCCAGGCCGGGACCCGATCCCATTGGACGTCGACGTCGTCTGGCTTGCGGTTCCCGACGCCGCCCTCGCGGAGGTGGCACGACGCCTGCCGCCCCACGCCGTTGCGCTGCACAGCGCAGGGACCTTTGACCACCACATCCTTCGGCCCCATCGGCCGGCGGTCCGCCTGCACCCCATGATGACCTTCGCGCGGGGGGCCCCCGCGCCATCGGGAGTCGTCCCCGCCGGACTCATGGGCGACCCGGAGGCCGTCGGCGTAGCGCGGTCCCTCGCGGCAGACTTGGGCTGGACCCCGTTCGACATCCCCGGCGACGTGCGTCTCGTCCACGCCGCCGCCGTGCTTGCCGGCAACGGTGCCGCCCAACTGACGGTTGACGCGATGACCTTGTTGCGCGCCGCCGGCGTCGACGCCGACGTCCTCGGACCCCTCGTCCGAGCCAGCGTCGCGGCCGTCCTCAAGGATGGGCCCGACGCCCGCACAGGGCCCGCACGTCGGGGCGACGCCGGCACGCTTGCCCGCGCGCGCACCGCCTTGATCGAGGCGGACCTGCCTGCGATCCTGCCGCTCTTCGATGCACTCGCTGCCCGTGGACGCGTGAACTGACCGGCCCGCGGTCAATTGGCGGTGCAAGTGCACCGAGAAGGCGCATGGGCGGGCTTGTCACCCGCCGAAGTGCGGCTACCTTGGAACCATGAGGCCTCCTTCGGGGTTCTCAGCGCGAGGGGGGCAAATGCTCGACGCATTCATCATCGAACGCAAGCGACGTGAGCAGGAGGCGGCCGAGCGGCCGACCCTGCAGTTGCCGCTGCCGGTGTTGGAGGACGTCGCCGCCCCCAAGCCAGACAAGGACGAGCCCCGCGGCAGCATCGAGGTCGTTTGCACCGACGTCGGAGACGCCTTCCGCATCTGACCTTCCCGCCCGCGGGTGGTCAGTCGTCGGGCTCCCACGTTAGCGGCGCCGCCCGCGAAGGAACGTCGATGGCGCGCCCCAACAAGACTGCCCGCTACAAGGCCCGCCTGAAGGCCAAGTACACGAAAGAGCGCATGCGCAAGGCGAGCCGACTCGTCAAGCGCCGCGCCGGTGGCCGCCTCGTCAAGCGCGAGCGCAAGGCCTGAACTGGCTCCTTCTGCTGGCCTGCCATCGGAGCACGCCCGCAGCGCCTCCGACCGGTGACCTCGTCCTACGTGGTGGGACCGTGGTCGGTGTCGGCCTTGCCGACGTTTGGATGTCGGACGGGACGATTCGCGCGGTAGGCGCCGTCGACGCCCCAGGCGCCGCGGAATTGGACGCGACCGGCCTCTGGATCGCACCGGCCGTCATCGACGCCCATGTGCACCTCGCGTATCTGCCCCAGGCGGCCGAGATGGCCGACGGAGGCGTCGCCGGGGCCGTCGATCTCGCTGCGCCCCTGACCTGGCTTCCGCCAACGGTCCCCATCACGATGCGCGCTGGGCCCATGGTCACCGCCGTCGACGGGTACCCGACGACGAGTTGGGGAGCCGACGGCTACGGCACGGAGTGCGCCGACGCGTCCGCAGCAGCAGCAGCCGTCGAGCGGCACATCGCAGCGGGTGCCACCGTCATCAAGTTGGCTGTCACAGGGGAACCCACCCTGACGGACGACGCCCTGGCCGCGGCAGTGGCCGCGGCCCGCAACCATGGCGTGCCCGTCGTCGCCCATGCGCTCAGTGACGTCGACGCGCTGCGAGCCGCGCAAGCCGGCGCTGACATCCTTGCGCACAGCCCGGTGGGTGCGCTTTCGCCCGCCACCGTCGCGGCGTGGGCCGATCGCGCGGTCATCAGCACGCTTGGCGCGTTCGGCGCCGCACCCACCGCAACGGCCAATCTCGCCGCCCTGCACGACGCTGGCGCCACGGTCCTGTACGGCACCGACTTCGGTAACAGCACGAAACTCGGCATCGACGTCGACGAGCTCAGTCGCATCGCGGACGCGGGCCTAGGACCCGCCGGTGCACTGGCCGCAGCGACCTCCGGGCCCGCCGAGGCCTTCGGGTTCGACACGCTCGGCAGCCTCGCCGTCGGAAAGGCCGCGAGCGCGCTGCTGCTCGAAGGGGATCCCACGGTCGACGTCACCGCTTGGGGACGCCTGCACACTGTCATCATCCAGGGCGCTGTGCGAAGCGCCCCTTGAGGCTCAGTACTGGGTGAGATCCAAGCCGGCTTCGCGCGCCACGACAGCGAGGCCCTTCTTGTCGATCGTGCGCATCGCGCGGGTGCTCAGGCGCAGCGTGACGAAGCGCTTGCCCTCTTCCCACCACAGTTTCTTGACCTGCAGGTTGGGAAGCTGACGACGCTTCGTCTTGATGTTCGAGTGCGACACGCTGTTGGCGACGCGGGGCCGCTTGCCGGTGACGACGCAGACGCGCGCCATGTCTTGCTCCCTGGCCCATGGGGCCGAACGGCCGGCTCGCTAACGCCAGTCGGTCCCCCGACGCAAGCTCAACGACGCTCGCGGGGCCGTTGACCCAACGCGCCAAGGAGGGTTGCCCGTCGGATCGGCATTCCGACCCACGCCCAACCTAAGGGCAACGCCGGGGCCGCCCCCACGCCGCACGCGACGACGAGCATGCCCTCCGCGGAGGCAAGGGCAAGCTCCGCAGCCACCTCCGGAACGGCGAGATCACCCACGATCGCATCGCTCGAACCTTCGCGCACCACCTCCCACCCATCGTGGGCAAGCGTGCCAGCGACGGCTTCCGCGAACATCGTGTCGCCGACCACGCGCAAACGTCCAGGGCGGCCGACCGGCGCACGCGCGCGCGGCACGCCGGGCCACGCCAGCCGAATCGCGGGACTCAGCCCGTCCCACGACGTCGTCCAGCTCGCGCCCAACGCTGCCAACTCAGAGGGGGCTGCAGGCAGGTCCACCCTGGCGCGCGGTGGGCCACGCACCACGATGGCGACGCCGTCGCGGTCGCGCGCTGCGTGCAAATCGATGGTTGCCGGCCGACGGGGGTCCCCAACCCCCCGAAGCGCCGCCGCGATGGCGCGCGCCGCTGTTGACAGCTCGGTGGCGATCTCGAGGTCGCCAGGCTGGATGTCGAGCTTGGCGGGCGCGAGCCGCTGGCCGGCGAGATCGACGCCCTCCTCGACGACCCTGGCGACGAGCACCGGCGCCAACCGATACCGCTGGCCTTGGGCAAGGTCGCGCAGGTGGCGAATCGTCGCCGACAACCGCCGGGCCGCCTCCAAGGCGACCTCCAGCCGCGTGGCCTCGGGATGGGTCATCGCGAGCAGTTCCACCCGGCCGAGCAGCACGGACATCGGGTCGCTCGCTTCGCGTGCGACGCGCTCGGCAAACGTCGCAGCGGCCGACGCGCACGCATGGGCCAGTTCAGCGCTCCGCGCCGCTTCTGCGAGAGTTCGATCGACGAGGGACAGCGTCAGCCCGCCTGACGTGGATGGCGCAAGGTCCACCACGAGCAAGGCGCGACCGTCGGTCGCCCACAACACACCCTGGGCCGACGTCGCCCACCGGCCTGCCAGCAGCGCATTCACACGGCCGGCCTCCGAGGGCCTGAACGCCGCGGCGAGCGGTTCACCGACCTGGAAGGGCCCCCCAGGACTGGCGCAGACGACGCCAGATGCGTCCAACTCCACCCTGGCAAGTCCGACGTTTGTCGACGGGCGTGATCCGGGCATCGGCGGAGCCCGTAGCAGGTCAGGAAACGGCGACGCACACCAGATCGCCGCGAATCACGACGGGTCGGGTGGCAAGTTGAATCGATGGATCGACGAGGCAGCTTCCGTCACGGACGTCGTAAGACCAGCCATGGTACGGGCAGGTCACGACCGTGCCCTCCAGGTGTCCGTCCGCAAGGGGCCCCCCCGCATGGGCGCAGGCCGCGGGAAGGCAGAACACGTCGTCGCCAACGCGGGCGAGCAGCCAGGCCGCCCCACCGGCACGAATCTCGCGCAGCCCAGCGACGTCCGAGAGCCGCGCCACGGCCACAAAGCCGTCTTCGGCGAGGTCGGGAGGCGTGACGAATGTCGCGGCCCCCTTTGCAGCTGGGGCGTGCTCCGCGGGACTTCGGCGCACACGTCGCCAGATCCGACGGCGAATCCCGTCAGGTCTACCGATCACCAGCCGACGGAACCACCCCAAACACCGCCTCCCGCTCCAGCCCGTTATGCCGGCTCGGCCCAACGGGTCGAGGTGCATCAACCCTCCCGCGGCCCAGGACACGCGCAATGTACCGTTTCCTCGTGACTCTCCCCGTCCTCGGATGTGCGCCGCCCCCGGCCGTCGAAATCGCCGTCGAAGACACGGGCGCACCGCCCCCGTCGGTGCTCATCGTGCACCCCGAGCCCGACGCCACGGTCAAGCTCAGCGACGACTGTCTCCTCGACACCATCGTGGCCGTGGACATCGACAACTTCGAGCTGACCACACCCGACCCCACCAACGTGGAGCCCGGCAAGGGGCACTGGCACCTCATCCTGCGCGACGACGGGACGTACACCCCCGTCTCGGCCCAATCGGCCAAGATCGCGGCGGCCGGCTTCACGCCGAACACCATTGTCCGCATCCGCGCCACCCTCCAGGCCAGCGACCACAGCGACCTTGACATGTTCCCGGACTGGGAGGACTTCGTCGAGATTTTCATCATGGACAACGACGCGGGAAGCTGCGCCGACACGGGGACCTGAACGGGTGACTACGAACGGCCCCAGTCGCCGCTACCACCTGCGCGCCCTCGTCGGACAGGGCGCGTTCGGTGAGGTGTACCTGGCCGAGTTGGACTCCGGCGCTGGTTTTCGCCGGAAAGTCGCACTCAAGATGTTGTCGGCCGACGTCGCAAAGATGCGTGAGGCAAGCCGCCGCATCCGCGACGAAGCCCGCATCCTCGGACGCCTGAGCCATCGGCACATCGTCGCCGTCAGCGACCTCGTCAAGTTGGGCGACCGTTGGGCCGTCGTCATGGACTACGTGCCCGGAGCAGACGTCGAACAGGTCGTGGACGTCCTGCACCGGGCGAACGCACCGTTCCCGAGCAGCGCCGCGCTCGAAGTTGGCGCCGCCATCGCAAGCGCGCTGGACGCGGTGTTCAAGGCCACCGACGACGACGGCCGACTCCTCAACGTCCTTCACCGCGACATCAAGCCCTCGAACGTCCGGATCAGCCCCGACGGCGAGGTCAAGGTCCTCGACTTCGGCGTGGCCCGCGTCGACATGGAGGAGCGCGAAGCGAAGACGCGCGCCCAAGGCTGGATCGGCACCGAGCGGTACATGTCGCCAGAGCGCATTCTCCTCGAAGGGGACACGGCGGCCGGCGACGTCTACGCCACCGCAGCGAGCGTCGTCGAGATGCTTCTCCTGCGCCCGCTCGGCCGCACCCCCGTCCTCGAGGACCGCCACCACGCCTTCGTCGATGAAGCCCTGGCCGAGGCGCGCCCCCGCCTGGTCGGGCCGCCCGAAGTCATCGAGGAGGCGCTCGCCTGGCTACAGGCGGGTCTGGCGGCGCGCCCGGCCGACCGGCCTGCCGCTGGCGACCTGGCCGACGCGCTGTCGCGCCTCGCCCGACGCCTGGAAGATGAGCCGCTTCAGCCCTTCGCGCGCCGGTTCATGCCCATCGTCGTCGAATCCCTCGGCGCCGCCCCCAAGCCCGTCACCGGCATCCTCGTCGAGGACAGCGAGGCGAGGGAGGGCAACGAGGGTGGGACGCCGCCGCTCGAGACCGGAACCGACCGGACCCTTCTCGAATTTGCGGACGGCGCCCCACCCGTGCGGCGATGGTGGGTGCCCGCGCTCGGGTTGGGTGCGGTGGTCGCCATCCTCGCCATCGTCGTCGTCGGTCTTTGGACGTTCACGCCGGGCCCGGGATCCGAACCGCCGGTGCCGACCCTTGCGTCGATCCCAGCGCCCGTCGTTGCGGAGCCCGTCCCAGAGCCCGCTCCGGCCCCTCTTGAACTGACCCCCACCGCGGTCGCGGCCGCCTCCGTTGCGGAGGCGCCACCCTCGTCGGCCCCTCGGCCCCGCCCGGCACCCGCAGTTGCTCCGACGCCCGCTCCCGCTGTCGCGTCCGGACCCCCGGTCGAGCGCGCGCTCGTTTCCCTCAAGGACGCGTCCAGCTTGGTTGTGACCTGCGGCACCGTCGTCGCCAACGGCACGGCCTCCGTACGGCTACGCAACGCGCCTTCGGGCACCTGCAACGTCCAGGCGTCCTACCTTGGCAATGACTACACTGCGCGCATCGCGTTGGACCGACCCCGCGAATTCCACTGCACAGTCTCTGGCGGAGCGCTGGCATGCCCCTGATTTCTTGGCTCAGCTCGCTCGCATTCGGCGCGGACGTCGTCTGGTTGGAGGCACCGTCCGATTCTCTCCGCGCCCGCGTCGCGGAAGCCGCCGGCGCAACGCGGGGCGACCTCGCTCCCATCGATCTCCGCAGCGCTTCGACCCAATGGACGCCCGCCGATGACGAGAGCCTTCGCCGGCTCGAGGTCGCCCTCAAGGACGTCCGCGCCTATGAAGCGCGCCTCGATGGCGAGCTCGTCATCCTTCGCGACCTCGCTGGCCCCATCGCCGGCGTGACGGCGCTGCGCGACGAAAACGACCGCGACCGCCTCTTCGCCGCCCTCGCGTACCAGGGTTTCGCCGCCAACCGCTACTTCGACACCGGGCTACCCACGGACCCCGAGGCTGCGCCTTTTCGGGTCGAGTTCAACGGGTTGGTCGTCGAGCGCCCTTGGGCGAACGCTGTCGCCCTGACGCCGACCCGAGAAATCACCCCCTACGACATCGCCGAAGCGCCACAGCGCGTGGCTTTTGCTCGCGTCCGCGACGCCGTACTCCAGGCGTTGCCAGCGAGCGTCACGCCCAAGGACCTCCCAGCGGGCGCAACGTTCTGGGTCGACGGTGCCGCCGCACAGGTCGGTGCTTCAGGGAACGTCAAGGTGACGCCCGGGCGTCACCTCTTTGCCGCGGTCCTGGACGACCGCGTCGTCGCGCGGTGGGACGTCACCCTGGCCCCTGGCACCTCGATCGACGCGACGGTGCCCCTTTCCGACGCCGTGTGGGACGCCTTCATCGCCAACCTCGGCCCCGACGTCCAGGTGCCCGAAGCCGTGGCCGCCAACGTCAAGGCGCTTGGTGGCGAGGTCTGGCTCGCACGTCCCAACGGTTCCAGCGATGCCACCCTCTTCGTCCTGACCCCCGACGGCGTCCGCAAGGGCGAACTGCCGAAGCCGCAATCGGATTCCGATATGGTGCGCGTCAGCTTCGCCGTTGGCGCCACCGCCGGCTGGATGTCGAGCGGCGATTTCTACACCCAAGACCCCGTGACCTACGCGCCTACCAAGGCCGCGGTGAACTCACCCACGGCGGCCTTGGACGTCGGCCTCGACGTCGACTTCGGCGTCGCCCGCATTGGCGCCGGCGTCGCGACCTTGGCCGCCTTTGGTCACCCCGCCATCTCCGGCGAGGGCCAGAGCATCTTCCGACCGTACCCCCACGTTCGCGCCGGATTGAAGTGGGTTCAACTGTCGGGCGGCTACCTGCTGCCCTACCACCCGGCTGCGGGCCTGCACGCGACCCTTCCGGTGGCGGGGGCCTTCGAGCTGCGCGCCAACGGTGTCCTTGGCTTCCCAGGCGAGCTCACACGGGACGACGGGACCGTGTACGCGACCCACCTGACCCCATTGGCCGACGCCGGCATCGGCCTTCGTTTCTGAGCCAGCGTCAACGCGTGTGATGATGACTTGCCGCGTCAAGCGCTTCTTTCATTCGCTACCTGAAGAATCTGCTTGATTGCGCGTGCCTGACGTGGCAAAACGCCCCATGCACCCGCGCCCGATTTGGGGATGGATTGCGCTCGCGCTTGTCGGCGCGCGCGCGGGCGCGACGGGTGCGTCCCCGACGCCACCCATCGATCCGCATGGCGTCTGCGAAGTTCCCGAACCCACCGATGCACCCAATACCGAAGCGTTGAGGAGTGCTCTCGCGGTCGGCGACGCCCACACCGCCCGCCATGTCGCGGAGCAACTGGTCGCCGGAAGCAAGGGTCGCGAGCGCGACGCCGCGCGATTCGTCCTCGGGACGCTGCTCGCCGAGGAACATGATTGGCGCGCCGCAGCCGAGGCCTTCGGGCCGGTCCGGTCGGGGGGCGGACCGCTCGCCCGCCACGCCGCCGTTGCCGAGGCCGACGCCCACCTCCGGTCCGGACACCCCAAAGGGGCCCTGAAGGCCTGTGCCGGGCTCGACCCCGACAGCGACGAGGGGCTGGATTGCCTCGCCATTCGCGCCCGTGCATCGGCCAAGCTTGGGGACGCGACTGCAGCGCTGGACGCCGCCGACGCCTGGGACCGAGCTCACCGCGACCACGCGATGACCGAACACGTACGGCTCGACCTCGCGCTACGGCAATCCCCTGGGCCAGCCGCGGCGCGGACGCTCCGCGACCTCGCGCTTCACCACACGGCCCCAGTGACCGGGCGAACGGCCGAAGCCGCGTTGGCGCGCATGGCAGCCGCCGGCGTCGCCGAGGCTATTTGGCCGGACGACCTCGCCACCTGGGCGGCCCGCGCCATCTCGCTCCGCGACGACCGACGTCGCGACGAGGCCTGGAACGCCTTCGAGGTCGTCCGCACCCGAAAGGACGAAGAACCGTGGGCCGCCCGCTGGGTCGATGAGTCAGTGGAGCGCTTCGCTTCGGCCACGCACCGGTGGGACGACCTCCTGACCCTCTGGCAGGCCAACTGGAATGCGGAAGAGAGCGGCGAAGCCGCTTGGGGCCTGTTCCGGGTCAACGTCAAGGCCGGGAACATCGCCGAGGCCGCCCGTTGGGCCGCCGTCGGGCGCGACCGCTTCTCGGGCCGGGGTCCCTGGCGCCGCCAGGAGGAGGCCCAAGGGCGTGCGCTCTTCGTTGCCGGCGACCCGAAGGCCGCTCGCGAGCGATTCGAGGCCGCAGCGCGCCAAGGTGGCATGGACGGCCGCCGGGCATCGCTGTTGGCGGGGGTCGCCACGCTCGCATCCGGCGACGCATGGGGCGCGCTCGAGCGCTTCCAGCAACTCGCGGCACGCGACCCCATCCAACGCGCTGCCGCCCTCTACTGGACGAGCCGCGCCCATACCGTGCTCGAATCGGCGACGGCCGCCAACGAAGCCTGTGCCGCCGTCCACACCGTGGATCCAACCGGTTGGTACGCCACGCTGTGTCGCGGCGCAGGCGGCCGAGACGGTCGATGGCCGCAGCCAGACGAAGGCGCGATCGTCGACGCCGACTGGACCTTGGGCGACCCGCTTCGGGACCTGCCTTGGGGCCCGGGGCCCGGACCTTGGTTTGACGACGCGACCGCGCGGGAGACGCTCCGCGCCACCGCCCTGACTACGGGCTCGGACTGGCCCGACATGCTTGCCGCCGCGGACCTCGCAGGCGTCGGCCTGTACGAACGGTCCGGGCTGTTGCTCGGCCGCGTGTGGGAGGGCGAAAGCCATTCGACCCGCGGCTCCAGGCGGCCGGATCTGGACCCGCGCCAATGGCGCTTCCTGTTCTGGGCCGCCCGCGACGCGTACCATGCGGCCAAAACGACCCCCGCGATCGTGAACTTGTCCCAGCCCGACGAGGCGCGAGATCAAGCGCGGCGCCTCGGCTGGCCGCTGGCTTTCGGCCGCCAGGTCTGGAACGCGTCGTCGACGGCGTCTGTCGACCCCTACCTCGTGCTCGCGCTGATGCGGCAAGAGTCGACGTACCGGGCCACCGCGCGCAGCCGGGTCGGCGCCCGCGGACCCATGCAGGTGATGCCGCGCACCGGCGCGCTGCTCGCCGACCGCATCGGCGACCTTCATTTCACTGCGGCAGATCTCGACGACCCCGTCGTCGCCGTTCGCTATGGCGTCGACTACCTCGGGCGCCTTCTGGACCGATTCGAGGGGCATTGGCCGGTCGCCGTGGCCGCCTACAACGCCGGACCGACCCAAGTGAGCGCCTGGGCTGCAGGAGGCGACAAGATGGACGTCGCCACCTGGGTGGAGATGATTCCAGTGCGCGAGACGCGGGACTACGTAAGAAAGGTGGGAGCGGGGTACGCCACGTACTTGGAGCTCTACCTGCCTGGCGACTCCCGACCCGCGTTCCCGCGGCTCCCAAGCCAGGACCACCCAGACATCGTCGACTTCTGACGGAGACGCCGTGGCCGGACTGAAATTCCATGCCCGAACCGACGTGGGCCTCAAGCGCAAGCAGAACGAGGACTCCCTGCTCGCGTCGGAAGAGTACGGTCTGTTCGTCGTGGCCGACGGCGTGGGCGGTCGCAAGGCCGGTGAGCTCGCAAGCGCCATCACCGTCAATACCTTTCAGGCCTATGGCCCCGGCCTGAAAGAAGCCGTCGACCACTACTCGGCGGACCCCAACCGCGAGACGCGAAACGCCGTCCTCCAGCTGCTCGATGAGGCCTGCAACGCCGCCAGCCGTCGGGTCTACGAAGCCGCGTCGAGCACCGGTCGTCAAGGGATGACGACGACCCTGGTGGCCGCCGTCGTCGGCGGCGGCGCGGCCTTCCTTGGCCATGTTGGCGACAGCCGAATCTACCTGCTGAGAGACGGCGTCCTCAAGCAGCTCACCGAAGACCACAGCATGATCAACGAGTTGATCAAGTCCGGCATGTTGGCCTCCGCCGACGCTGCTCAGTCTCGTTACCGGAACGTGATCACGCGAGCGATCGGCCTGTACCCGACCGTCCGTACGGACACGATGCACGTCGAACTGCTCGACGGCGACCGGCTCCTCCTCTGCTCAGACGGCCTGCACGACATGGTGCCGGAGCCCGCACTCACGCAGATGCTCGGCGCCAAGCGCCTGGCGACCGGCGTCGACCAACTCATCCAGGCCGCCCTTGACGGCGGCGGACGCGACAACGTCACGGTCGTCGTGCTCGAACCCGACGCGATGTTGGAGGCCGAAACCGTCGCCGCCCGCGCCCGAGCGATGGAGACCCTGTTCCTCTTCTCCGACCTCCCCGGCCCCGCTCGCCTCCGCGTTGGCACCATCGTGTCCGAGCGCTTCGTCGGACCCAACGAGGTCGTGGTGCGCCAAGGCGAGGCCGGCGACACCCTCTTTGTCGTCGTGCAGGGCGAATTCGGTGTCTGCGTCAACGGCAAGGAAATCAACGTGTTGACGGCCGGTGAGCATTTCGGGGAGTTGGCGCTCGTCGACTCCGAACCGCGGTCTGCCGACATCGTGGCCAAGGGCTTCGGGCATCTCATCGGCATCGACCGCGCGGCGCTGCAGGACTTCTGCCTCGTGGAGCCGGCCCTCGGCAACCAGCTGCTATGGCGCCTCATCGCCACGCTCGGACAACGTTTGCGGCAGGCCAACGAGCGCCTGGCGCGCAACTAGATCGTGGACGTCGACATCGCGGTCAGTCCCGACGCGGACGACCGGTTCATGGTCTGGGCGCTCGTGAATCGGCGCGTTGACCTTGGCCCCTTCCGCACGCGTGTCCGATTCGCGGACACCCAGGCGCTCAACGAGGCCGCGGCCAGCGACCATCCCCCTCACGTCTGTGCCATCTCCGCGGCCGCATGGCCCCGCCTGGCCCACCGCTACGACCTGCTGCCCCACGGTAGTTCGTTCGGCGACGGCTACGGGCCTGTCGTGATCGCCAGCGAGCCGATGTCCGTCGACGGCCTGCGAGGCCTGCGGATGGCCATCCCGGGCGCCCAGACGACCGCGTGGTTGGTCGCTCAGCTGCTCCTGCCTCCCGTGCTGCCCACCGTCGTTCCCATCGTCCCCAACGGCGCCGCCTTCGAAGCGCTCCGCACCGGCCGGGTGGACGCGGCCCTGCTCATTCACGAAGGCCGCATGACGTTCGCGGAGCAGGGTTTCCACCAGGTCGTCGACCTCGGGGCCGCCTGGACATCAGCCACCGGGACGCCGCTCCCGCTAGGCGCGAACGCGTTGCGCCGAGACCTTTCACGCGACGCCCGCCTCGGCCTTTCCCGCCTCATGCGCCGCGCGTTGGCGGCCGCGCGCCGCCATCGCGACGAGGCCATCGCGTGGATCCTGGCGGAGGGCAGCCCGCTCACGAGCCCAAGCGCCGTGTCCGCCTACTTGGACCTCTACGCCAATGCCCGAACCTGGGACCCCCGCGCCGACGGGCGCGCAGCCTGGGTCGGCCTCCTTTCGCGTGCACGTGCCGTTGGCCTCGCGCCATCCGGGCCGCCCCCCACTTTCGCCGATGACGGCTATGAGGGCTGAGAACCGTCGGTTTGGAGGCTTCCCCATGTGGTCCCTGCTGTTGCTTGCTTGTGGCGGCGACCCCATCGTGGAGACCGACGCCTCGGACACGCCGCCACCGCCGGTGCCCGACCCGACCGATACGCCGACGACGACGACCTCCACGCCCTCCCCACCCGTCACGACCCCACCCACGGAGCCAACCGAAACCCAGGGTTGCCTCATCCTGCGCCAAGGCACTGGCGACCTCGTGATTTGGCGCCAGCTGGAGCAGTGGAATCCTGAAGGCCAGATCGTCTACCAAGACTGGGACGGCAACAACGACGGCGCGATCGAGTGGTCGTGGACGGCGACCTACGACGCAAGCGGCCTCAACCGGACGTCGCGGGAGGACGACACGAACGGCGACCACATTCCCGACATGTTGACGACATGGGCGTTCGACGGCGACCTCGTGGTTGGCGGTACCGAAGACGAAAACGCGGACGGCGTTCTCGAACGCTCCTGGACCCTGACCTATGAGGGCGGCGACCCACGTTCCTACCAGCTCGATGAGGGCGCCAACGGGATCGCCGACGCCATCGGCACCTACACCTACGGCGTGGACGGCAAGCTGGAGCGCTACAGCCTCGATCTCGGACCCAACGGGTCGCCGGACGAGATCCACACCTGGACGTGGAGCCTCAATGACCCCACGGAGAGCATCGACTTCGGCGCGGACGGGGACATCGACGCCGTCGAACGCTCCGTCTTTGACGACTTCGGCCGCCTCACCTTTCGCGAGCGGGATGACGCGGCTGGCCTCGTGACGACCACGTGGACTTGGCACGGCGCCACCGAGTGGCCAGAGTTGATCATCACCGACGCGGACCTGCTCCCAGACACGATTTACCACGAGGAAGAAGGCTGGTTCTTCGACCCGTTCACGGACCTCGTGTCCCGCGTCGACATCGACACGGACTACGAGGACGTCCCGGGTACCTTCTCGAGCAGCGAACTTTGGACGTGGTCGTGTCCCTGAACGAGGCGGAGACCCTCGATCGGCTCGTCGGCGACTGGAAAATCCTTCAACTGGCCCGGGGCCATCGCTTCTCGACCGACGACCTGACGACGGCGTGGATGGCCACGCGCGCCAGGCCCGAGGCCGACGACCTGCTCGACCTTGGCTGCGGGATCGGTTCCGTCGGCTACGCGGCGCTCGCCAAGCTGCCGACGACGACCACCTTGACGGGCATCGAGGCCCAAGAGGTCAGCGTCGGCCTCGCGCGCCGAACGGCCGGCATCAACGGCATCGCAGGACGCGTGAACATCCTCCAGGGCGACCTGCGCGACGCGGACAGCTTGCTCGAACCCGGGCGGAAGTGGCCCCTCATCACGGGATCTCCGCCCTACATCCCCGTGGGCAAAGGCGTGATGTCGCCCGTTCCCCAACGCGCAGCGTGCCGGATGGAGTTGCGTGGCGACGTCTTCGACTACGCGCGCATCGCCGCATCGCGCCTCGCCCCCGGCGGTCGTTTCGCGTTCGTCATGGCGGCCGCCGACCCCCGAACCGAGGCCGCACCCGTCGCCGCTGGCCTTCGCGTCGTCTCCCGCCTCGACGTCGTGTTCCGCGAGGGGCGCACCCCGCTCATCGCGGTGCTCGTCTGTGCAAACTCAGACGAACCGACGCAGCGCGCCCCTACGGAGACGCTCGTCGTCCGCGGCGCCGACGGCGCCTGGACCGACCCCTACCTGGCCTTCCGGGAGTCCATGCGGACCCCCGCGTTCACGGCACCGTCAGCGGAAACGTGACGGAGGCGTCGGAGTCGCCGGGGAGAGCGTCGAGACCCTCCGTCGATGCGACCTCTTGCAGGCCCGCGACCTTCACCGCCTCGCCCCCTTCGGGAGGCAAATGCCGCAGCGTCACGGTGAGGTCGCCTGAGCCGCTTGCGAGCGCCTCGGCGGTCCAGCTGAGGCCAAGCGGCAGGCCATTGGCGTCCTCATCCGTAGACATCCAAGTCGTCGTGCCGGCCGCAGCGCTGCCGGTGACGAAAACCTGGTGATCCGCGGCCTCCTCGAGGATCTCGGGGGTAATCTCGGTGTCGCCGTCCCAGAACGTGACCGCCACGTCGGCCACGGAAGCCAATCCCAGGGTGACCGCGTCCACGTCGGGGTCGCCGTCGCCCTCAGGGTCCGACCACCGGGCAACGGTCGTGCCCATCGCGTCCGTGAACGACAACTCAACGGCCGTGATGACCTCCTGGGGCGAGGTCACATCCGGGTCCGAAACACCGCCACACGCCAGCCACAGCCACATTCGTCCTCCGTTCACCACGTTGCATCGACGGTCAGGCGGACGTCCCGCCCGACTTCGTCGACGGTCGCGCGTAACAGGCTCGTCGACTCCCGGTAGGCTGCGTCGAGCAGGTTCGTTCCGACCAAGCCGAAGCCAAGGGTTCGGTCCCGGGGCAGCCGGAGGGTCGTGCCCGCGCGCGCGTCGAGCAGCCAGGCGCCGTCGGGCGGTGGCAAGCCCTCCCCCTGCGACGTCGACCTGGCAAGACCCGTCGCCCCAAGGGCGAATTCGGTGTCGCGCAGGCCTCGAATGGCCGGCCGAACGACGACGCTTGACCGCAACCGGTCGGCGGGGGTGCCAGGCAGCGCCAGCCCAGAATCGATTTCCTGCTGGCGCACAGCCGACCCGATGAACTCGAGGCCCACAACCTCGTGGTGGCCGATGGACAGGGCCCCATCCAGCCCCTGCACTCGCACGTCCCGCGCCAAATGATGCCATCGGGGAAAGGCCCCCTGCGCCGTCGTCACGTAGGTCAGCTGGCCGGCGTCCCCGAGCACGGGTTCGAAGCCGATCGCGTCGTTGACGAAGGTGACGTACGCACTCAGCTCCCCGTCGACCCACCGGTCGCTCCAATCCATGGACGCGGCCACGCCGCGCGCCGTCTCCACACCCAATTCGGGGTTCCCCTCCGCGTAGACGGGGCTGGTCGGCGACGTACCATCGATGAACCGCTCGTCGGCATTCGGGAAGCGGCTCGCCGTCGACACGTCGAGGCGGGCGGTCCCGTGGTCGCCGACCGCCAGGACGCCTCCAGCCGTCAGCGAGCCGGTGACCCACTGCCCAGGGCATCGGCCGACATCGTTGGTCACCTCACAGGTCGACGCATCCATCCGGCCGCCGAGGACGCGCGCCACCACTTCATCGCCCGGAAGAAAGGCGACCTGGTCCATCGCATCGACGCGACCGCCGACTTCGAGGGCCGAGCCACCGGTCTTGTACCGGCCAACCCCGTGAACACCCCCGCTCACGCTGCGGTGGTTGGGGACGAGGGCGAGCCCCGACACGACGTTCTCCTGGTAGGTTCCTGCGCCACCAACTTCGACCCGCCAGCGCGGCAAGTCGACGGGAGTCGAACCTCCATCGAGCGTGGTGGTTCGCAACGTGAACGTGTGCGATGGCTCCTCGACCCCACCCCGGAGCGGCTCAAACTCGCGCCGGTAGTTGCGCTGGTGGGCGAGCGACGCCCAGGCCCTTTCCGTCGTCCAACGCAACAAGCCGAGGTCGTGGACCACATCCTGCATGGGCGGTTCTATTGGCGCCCACGCCTGCCAGGTCTCCGACCCCGCTGGCGCACCGATGGAGGGCGCCGTCACCGGGTCGCCAAGCGCACAATGGCAGACGCCCGCCAACAGGTCGTGATGACGCCACGCGGCCGTGACCTCACCGCCGCCGACGAGGGTCCACCGCGCGGTCGCGCCAAGGTTGAACGTCCGGCTCGCCGTATTGCCCAAAACGTACGACGGCGCCTGCAGCGAGGCGCCACCCGAGAAGTTGGCTTCCGCGCGAACGGAGAGTTGGTCGAGCGCCGCCGGGACGCCGTCGAGTCGCACGCCGGCGCCCCCACGAGGGCCGTTCGTCGCGCCGAAGGACGTCAGTCGGCCGCCCCAGCCCGACGTGTCGCGCAGGGGAGGCGGCTCGACGAGTATGACGCCGCCGATGGCATCCGGGCCGTACCGCACCCCATTGGGCCCCCGGATCACCGAGATGGAGCCCGCGGACATCGGGTCGATCTCTGGCGCATGGTCGGCGCCCCACTTCTGGCCGGCGTGGCGCACGCCATCCACGAGAAGGAGCAGTCGGCGCTCGTCGAAGCCGCGCACGATCGGTTTTCCGACATCGGATTGGCCCTTGGCCATCGCGACGCCAGCGACGCCAGAAAGGACCTCGCTGAGGTCCTCACCCGCAGAGGCGGCGAGGTCGGACGCATCCAGGCGCACCGCGGACCGGGTGTCTTGGTTCTCGACGCCCGTGTGTTCGACGACGACCTCGATGTCGACGTTCTGCGCCGAGTCCCCGAACGCGAAGTCGACGTCGAGGTCGACGTGCTCGCCGGCCGGTGGAAACGTGAGACGGAGCGCGGCGGCTTCTGCCGCGGCATGTAGTTCCGCGGGCCCGCTCACGGCGTGCACCTCCGTGGGGATGCCATCGGCACCCACGCCGATGTGCACCCGCACGACGCCCGAAACCCCGGCCAATTCTGGCGGCGCTTCGACGGCCACCGGATGGATGGGCTGCACCGGCGGAGCGGCCACGGCGTCGCCAACGGTGCTGGCCCACCCCAGCCCAAGAAGGCCTATCAGGCCACCCGTCCGGCACGGCCGCGCAAATGAGGCGGCACGTCCGGAGATGGCTTCCGCTCCCCTCAGGACCCCGCAGTCCACGGGCTAGCCCCGACCGGCAGCGGGTCTGGGGGCCCCAGGTCAGCCGCGTCACCGCCCGCTACGTCGTCCCGCATCCGCAGGTAGGCATCCACCAGCGCATGGTCGCAGATGGCGTAGGCCACTGGCATCGTGAACAGCACGCCGATGCAGAGCACGCAGATGCCAGCGATGTACGACCCGAACTGGAAGAGTGCGACCCCCCCCCACCAGAGCACCATCGAGAAGCGTGCTCCCCGCGCCAATTCCCAACCTCGGACGAGACCATCGAAGGCCTTGTCCCCGTCGATGGCAACCGCGAGTTCCCCAAGTTGGAGCCCAAGGGCGACGTAGATCACGCCAGGCAGGGCGACCAACAGCGCGACCGCACCGGCAGCCATTCCGATTTCTTCGGGCAGGCCGGCGAGCGAGGCTCCTCCCCAAGCGAGGCCCGCGAACAGGAACCAGAACAGCAACATGCCCATGCCGACGAGGCCGGAAAGCAGCGAAATGCCAAGTTGGGAGACGAATCGGTCGCCGCCGGAAAACAGGCCACCGAACTCGGGGGTCCCGCCGCGCGCGCTCACCGCAAGCGTCCGGTACCAGCCGACGATGTACCAGGACCGGAACAGCCATACGGCGATGCCGACGCAAAACACGAGGCCGATGATGGCTGCCAACACGCCCACGCCCACGCCTGCCAACGCCGCATCCCACTCCGGAAAACCCGCTTCGAGCTGAAGTTGAGCCGGAGCCGCCTCGGCATCCGTCTGCGCGAGGTTGGCCAGGTCGCCAAGGTTGCCGCCGCCCCCGCCGCCGCCCGACACGCATGCGCGGATCAGGCCGCCGACGAACAGGATGGGCGTGTGCGTCTTGAACGCCGCCCAAGCCGTCGGGAACCGTTCACCCAGCGTGAGCGCAGCGGACACCCTTTCTGCTGAAGACATGGCTCAGGTGCTCCGAACGCCGAAGAATGCCGCGCTGAGGGTCCGCGCGACCCCCTCGACCACGTCGATGTCCGTAGCACGAAAGCGCCCGCGCGCCGGATTGAGGACCTGAACGACGCCCCAGGCAAGCCCTTCCGGATCGAGAATCGCCACGCACAGCGACTGGCGCGTCTGAAAGCCAGTGGACCGGTCGAGGCCCTCGTAGTGGCGCCAGTCCGAAGAAACGTCATCCGCCAACACCGTCCCGGCGAGGGCGTAGGCCAACCCGACCAACCCCTCGCCATGAGGCACGCGCTTGCCGATGACCTGCCGCGCCACTGGGCCGTCGCAGACGATGTAGACAAGGCCGCCGTCGTCTGGCAGCCCGCGAGCCATGCTGACGGCATCGACATCCATGAACTGCCGGAGCACCCCCACGGCCCGCGCACAGGCCGCTTTGGGTTCCAGGCCACTCAGCTCAGCCGACAGTCCGAAGAGACGCTCGGCGAGGTCCTCCGAGACTTCGTCGTCGTCGACTTCGTCCAAGTCTGGGGGTCGCAGTGTCGTTCCCCCGGGCATGGCCAATTCGGGGGCGGGCCCCGTTGGCAGCGGCCGGACCTCAGGTACCGCCTCCGGCTCTTCCGCCACGGGCGCGGAGCGGGCGCTCACGACGGCCGTGACCGCGCCGTCCGTCAACGGACGCACGATCCAGCTACGCCGATTCGCCTCGTCGTCCACGTAGACGCCGCCGTCTTCAGTGGCACGGCAACTCAGCCGCGTGGCGGAAGCGTCGACGGCCCAGCTCGAAAGGGCGGCGCGAAGCGCACCCATCCAATCTGCGGCCTCCAGCTCGCGCTCTGCGCCATCATGAGCGCGTACGCGAAACCGCATCCCCACCTCCGCGTTCCCCCTACCACCGGAACGGGGCATCGGAAATCTTGTCGGCCCACCTGAACAGATGTATAGTCCCCATCACCAGGGTCCCCCCCTCGAAACAGCAGCATGTCCATGTCCGGTCACTTCACTTGGTTCGATCTCATGACGACCGACACCGCCGAGGACGAGCGCTTCTACGGCGATGCCCTCGGCTACGGAACCCAGAAATGGGACGGCCCCATGCCCTACACGATCTGGAGCGCCGGCGGCGTTCCGTTCGGAGGGTTGATGGACCTGCCCGAGAAGGCCCGCGCCATGGGCGCGCCAAGCCATTGGCTCGGGTACGTCGCTGTCCCCGACGTCGACGCGGCCGCGGCCAAAGCGACGTCGCTTGGCGCAACGGTCCTCGTTCCGCCGACGACGATCACCCCGACCGCCAAGTTCACGGTCCTCGCCGACCCGCAGGGAGCCGTCATCGCCATGTACAGCTCGACCGACGGAGGTGCGAAGCCCGTCGCCAACGTCTGCTGGCATGAGTTGATGACGGAAGACATGGACGGCGCCATCGCGTTCTACGGCGCCATGTTCGGCTGGACGAAGGGCCCGAGCATGGACTTGGGGCCTGCCGGCACCTACCAACTCCTCCACATCGGCGACACCCCTATGGTCGGCGTGATGCGCCGCCCGCCCGAGATGCCGATGCCCGCATGGGGCGTACTACCATGGGGTGCCAAGCGTCGGTACGGCCGTCGAGGCTGGCAAGGCGGCCGGCGCGAAGCTGCTGCATGGCCCCATCGAAGTCCCGGGTGGGGAGTTCGTCGCCACGTTGTTGGACCCGACCGGCGCGGTCTACGCGGTCGTCGGAAAGTCCTAGCGGCCGTCGGGCCACCGGTAGCTGGCAGCTAAGGCGCCCGTTCGGCGAGGCGTGTCCGACCGGGCCACGCCTCCACGATGCCCCAGACCTCCCGGGCCACCTCGTGCCCGGGTGAACGCTCATGCAGCGACCCCATCACGGCGGCACCAAGGACCGGATCCACGAGGCCCATGACGCCGTGCAGGTAGTTCAACACCTCCTCCGGGGCCGCGTCGCGCTCGCGCGCCCAGCGCCTTGCCTCGTCGACCCAGCGCGCGACGAGGCCACGCCACACATCAGCGATGTGTCCGGGGGCAGGCGGGCCGGCCTCGGACGTCACGCGCGGCCCCCCTTGCGACCACAGGTCTTGGCAGTGGGCGCGGGCAAAGGCGACGAGTTCGTGGTGAATGCCCAACTCCGACGACCGTTCGGTGAACCAGCCAACAGGGTACGGAAGCCCTTCGTCTCCCCGCAGGTCGTTGAGCAGGACCGCGGCCGCGACAATCTCCACGCCGTCGAGCGAGTCGTGGCGCAAGGGCGGCGCGCCCGCGTACCGAACCCCGACCAGCGCGACATGGACGGCGCTGGCGTGCTCGGGCTCCCACTGCATCGCGAAGGGCTGTGCGCCGGCGCGCCGACCTTCGGCCGCCGTGGCGAAGTCCTTGAGCCAACTGACGTGGGTGCTCCGCGCGTGTTGGATCCGCGTGTACCGCAGGCGCGGGTCGGCGAGCGCAGCGCGGTGGGCCGCCAGCAGGGACCAAGCCGCATCCCCAGGTTCGCGGCCAGGGTTCTGCCCATCGCCAACGAGGACGAGGACGACGTCCCCGGGAGCGTCGGCCGCCCGCTTACGCGCGCTCTCCATCATGGACGCAAGCCGATGTCGAATCGCCTCGGCGTCGTACAAGACGTCGAGGTCCTTTCCACGCGTCGCCGCCACTTTCGCGGTGTTCGCCACCCCGCGCATCCAACCCACCCACCGCTCGAGGTCATTGGCGTCGACGTCGTTCGCAAACAGCGGCTGGGGGGGGTTGGGCCGCCCAAGGACGAGCTTCGGTGCCTCGGCGAAGAAGCCGATGCCGCCGTCGGGACGGAAACGCGCCTCATCGAGCTCGAGCAAACGGTCGGGGTCGACGAGCGTCCGACCCTGATGACGTCGGAACAGAATCCACGCGAGCGACTGCGCATCGAGGATGCCCGTTGCCGCCATCGTCCGCGCGAGGAAACGGCCGACCTCTTCCGGGGATTTGAGCGTCTGGCGGTCGACGATCTCTGTGCGCAAAGAGGCCAACCATCGGTCGAGCTGCAAGCGGTAGAAGGCCGCCCGCATGGCCTCTTGGTACTCGGACGACGTACCCAGGAGCCCCGTCGCTGGGTCGACAGCGCCCTCGAGGTCGTCGTGGCGCAACACGTCGGCGAGTAGCGTCCGATGTTCCTGGCGCAGGCCGTCGATGAGTTGCCTGGCGGCGACGAGGACCTCGCGGCGGCTCGTCGTCAAGCTGGCTCTGGCGACGCGCAGCCGGGCGGTTCCACCGTCGGCCTCGACCGTTGCCGCCTCGACGCCGAGGACGACGCGGACGTGCCGAACGTCGCCACTCTCCAACGCGAGGTCGAGGTCGCCGGCCACAGCGAGCGACACGGAGCGAGGCTGGTGCAGCGACAAAGCGACACCGACGCGAGCGGCCTCGGGATGATGGGTACGTCGGCGGTCGAGCAACTCGCCCGTCGCCGACGAGCACAGCGAATCGAACCAGCCAAGCGTCGCGCCCTTGAGCAGCTGGAAGCGCTCCATTGGCAGACCTTCGACGACCGCGCGCCGCATGGCCTGACGGTACCGTTGGCCAGCGCGACGCTCCGTTTCGTCGGCGCTGGCCGAACCCCGGCCCAACACGGTGATGCGCCGATGGGGGTGTCCAACCGGAAGGCGAAGGGCCCGCCCGACCACCGTCGCCGACAGGTCGTAGAGCCGCCGGTCGTCGAAGGCGATCCAGCTCGCACCGCCGCCAAGTTCGTCGTCGGACAGGAGATCGAACATGCGCTCGATGGCCAACGCCTCGCGCCTCGCCTCCTCATGCGTGCGCGCAACGCCTTCGGAGAGGCCACCTCTGCGCGGAATCATCTGGTAGTAGAGGTCGGTTCCCGGAGGCGTGGCTGGGGCAGGCATCAGCATCGTGAAGGACGTGCCGGCGCGCAGGACGCCTTCGTGGCCGCGTCGCAACACGACCTCGTCGGCCTCGATGTCCTCAAAGGACGCGAGCGATCGCGGCGGCCCCTGGCGCCCCTCACCCGTCTCGCCACCTTCGTAGCCAACGAACCGGTACTGGACGGTGCCCGCCGGCGCCTGGCGGAAACGGTCGAGCACCTCGTAAAGTTCAAATTCGAGTCCCGGCGGAACCGGGGGTGGGTCAACCCACATTCCAAAGGCGCCAAGTAGCCGCTGGGCGACGTCCCAGGCCCGAGCGGCATTGCCCGGATCCGTGTGCTGCCCGGCCTCAAGCGTGAAGCCGACACGTTCGCCGCGCTCGCCTGGCGCAAGTCCGATGTTGCTGCAGATTCCGCCGCTGAGAATGCCGTTCTCGAACACCCCGGTGACCAAGTGGCGGACGCCCATCCGTCGCGCGAGCATGCTGTGCTGCTGATCGTCGCGGAAAACGAGGTGAGGAAAGCTCGGGCGGCTCGTGCTGTGAAGGTCGAGGACGACCTGCGCCGAGGCCAGGATCGGCGCCAACTCGGCGACCCGACGCTCCTCATAGCAAAGGGTGTCGGCCGCCGCGGTCGCCAGCCGAGCCAAGGTGTCCCGGTCCCAAAGCCGGTTCATGTCGACGCCGTCCGGCGTATGTCGGACGTTCGCTTCTGTGGCCGCTACGTTCGCGCGGACAAGCAACACCTTTCCGGCGGTCAGACGGGCCTCGGCCTCAGCGACGAACCGGTCGATGACGCCGTCACCTACCGGCTCGTTGCCGTGAATCCGCGCCACGAGGGCCACGGTGGGCCCAGGGGTGGACGCGCGCCAGCCCATGACGTGAGCGACGCCGGTCTCGAAGCGCTCGACGGTCATGTTCTGCGGCTAACTTCGAGCCTGAGCTGCCCGGGCTCGCGCCACGTCACCAGACCGTGAGAAGTAGGGCCAAGCGCCGCCTCAGACCTCGACCGTCGCCGGTGCCTTCTTCGGCGCCGCCTTCTTCCCCTTGGCCTTCTTGGGTAGCGACTTCTTCTTGGCAGCCTTCTTTGGCGCCGCATTCTTGGCTGCCGACTTTTCGGCCTTCTGCCCAGCGGCTTCCACGGCCGTTGTCTTCTTGGAGGTCGACGTCTTGGGCGTCGCCTTCTTGGCCGTCGCCTTCTTGGCCGCCGCCTTCTTAGCCGGAGTCTTCTTGGCCGGAGTCGTCTTGGCCGCCGTCGTCTTGGCCGCCGCCTTCTTCGGAGCCGCGGCCTTCGTCGCCGGCGCCTTCCCCTTCTTCGTCGCCTTGACGCCGGCGTCGTCGTTGGCCGCCGCCTTCGCCTTTGGCGCCCCACGCCGAGGCCGTTCGCCACCCGGACGCTCAGGGAACTCGAAGCCATAGCGGCCATTTTCTCGCCGCACGAGCATCCCCTTGAACGGGCGCCCGCGCTTGCTGACGAAGGCCTCGAGCAACGCGGTGCGGCCGTCCGGACCCGCCCACGCGCGCGCCTCATCGCCCGACACCTCGCGCTGGCACACGACGCGCGGCAGCGAGGGTCCGACCCGCACGGTGCCGGCAAGCACCTGGGCACAGACGTAGCGATGCGACGTCTCGATCAGTTCGCAATCCGGATGGGCGGGACACGGCGCGACCGGGCCGACGACGACCTCTTCGCCCGCGTTCGCGTCCCCCTCGCCGAAACTCGGCTCAGGGTTCCAGCGCTCAGTGGCCGGGTCTTTCCGCAAGGTGAGCGTCGCCGGTGGCATCGCACGCCCACTCCGATCCACGAAGCCCGACACACCTTCGACGCGCCGGTCCCGCAGCAAACGCCCGGCCAGTCCGCGGTCGATGTACCGACCGAATCGATCCTTCCACAACATGAACGGGCAGCCCGAACCCGCGCCGGCGTTGTTCCGACACGGGTAGCCCCAGGGATTTTCGAGCACATCGGAACCGCAGACCGGGCATGGGCCCACACTGGGCTCCGACGCGTAAAGGGCCGAAAGTTCGACGTTTTGGAGTCGGTCGACGACGGCTCGGGTCGTCGCGACGAGACCGTCGAGGACCTCATCGCGAACTTTGTCGCCCCGCTCCACTTGGCGCAGCGCGTACTCCCACTCGCCCGTCATCCGAGGGCTCGCAAGGCCAGGCACCGCGGCCCGCTCAAGGAAGTCGACGAGCCTCATGCCCTTGTGCGTCGGCATGAGCTTGCCCTCGACGCGACGCGCGTAGCTGTCTTCGCCACCCACGAGCCGTTCGATGATGTCCGCACGCGTCGCCGGCGTCCCGAGTCCGTACGCGATGACGGCCTCACCGACGTCCGCCTCCGATTCGCCCGCCGTCTCCATCATGCGAAGGAGTTGGGCCTCCGTGTACCTTGGCGGCGGGGTGGTCTCTTTGTCGTCGGCCACCGCCGACACAAGCGCCACGTTTACGCCCGTGGGGGCGTCGTCTCCGGCGACGAGCGGCGGCAAGCGGGCTTCGTCCTCCGCCTCCTGACCGAGCGCCTCGAGGAAGCCCGGAATCTCGAGCGTCCGGCTCGTCGCACGGAAGGTCGCCGAGCCAAGCGGGCCGGCGTCGATGACGACTTCGCGCTCGACGGTGGCGTGGGTGGCCGGTCCCATCAGGGCAGCCAGGAACTGGCGGACGATGCGCTCATAGACACGCAAATCGTCGCCAGTCAGGGGTTCCGCAGGCAGCTTGCCCGTGGGAACGATGGCAAAGTGGTCCGAGACCTTCGTGTCATCGAGGACGACGTCGAGGTTCTGGACGCCGGCCCGAATCACCGTTTGGGCGACGTCGCCAAGGCCAGGCAAGTCGACGAGGCTCTCGACGATTTGGCTGACGGTTGCCGTGTAGTCCGACGGCAGGTGTCGGCTGTCGGTTCGCGGATAGGTAACGAGCTTGTGGATTTCGTAGAGGCGCTGCGCGGCGTCCGACGTCCGACGCGCCGAGAGGCCGTGCCGCTTGTTCGCGTCGCGCTGAAGGGTCGTCAGGTCGTACGGGAGCGGCGGGTTGGACCGGCTCCGCTTGCGCTTCTCGGACGCGACGCCGGCCCCGGCCGACGTCACCGCATCGGTGAGGGCAGCGGCCCGTTCGAGGTCGAAGATGCGGTCGGAACGGACGTCCCGGTCTTGGCTCGGGGGCGCCTGGACGTCGACGTAGCGACCCTCCCAGGTGTGGGGTCCCACGCCGCCCTCAAAGGTCGCGCGCAGCACACGGTAGCTCCGGGGGACGTGGGCGAGAATCTCGCGCTCCCGGCCCACGAGCATCGCGAGCGTCGGCGTCTGCACGCGTCCGGCAGACCAACTTGCGCGCTCGTTGCGCGCCTTGAGTCGCGCCGTCAGGCCACGCGTCGCGTTCATGCCAACGAGCCAGTCGCCCACCGACCGCAGCCAAGCCGCATCCCCCAACTGGTCGTAGTCGTGGCCGTCGGACATCGAGCCGAAGGCTTCGCGAATCGACTCCGCCGTCATCGACTGAAGCCAAAGACGACGCTGGGGACGGTCGCCCAGCCCGGCGTACCCGACGATGCGGCGGTAGATCAGCTCGCCCTCACGGCCAGCGTCGCAGGCATTGACCAGGTAGGTCGCCTTTTTTCCAAGTTTTCCAATCGCGTCGAGGCGCTTCTTCTGGCCCTCTCGCGGCTTGACGTCGAACCGTTCGGGGACGATGGGCAGCAGCTTCAGCGCCCAACTCCGCCAATTCGCGTCATAGTCCTGGGGCTCACACAGCTCGAGCAGGTGGCCTACCGCCCAGGTGATGGCGATGTCGCCGCGTTCGAGGTGCTCTTCACCTTCCGTGAAGCCCCCCAATGCGGCCGCAAGGTCCCGCGCCACGGAGGGCTTCTCCGTGATGACCAGCCCATACTCCATCCACCCCCCGCCGCGCGCGGCCCTAAGGGCACCCCTCGCCACGGTCAAGCCAATGTGGCGTTAGACCGGGGCCCCGTGCCCCCCTACGACATCGCATTCCAACTTGGAACGCCCCACGGCGTCGCAGTCGCCGTGACGCTGCCAGACAGCCCAGACCCCGTCGACGATGCCATCCTCGGTCGCCTGTGTGCGGTCGAGGCCAAGCACGCCCGGACCCTCCAAGGCTACCGCCAACCCCAGTTCGTCGGCGGGCGTCTCGCACTACGACGCGCCGGAGAACAACTCGGCCGCACGTTGCCGGCGGTCCTGCCGGACTCGCGCGGAACACCCCAATTGCCCAAGGGTCTTGCCGGGAGCATTTCTCACAAGCGCACGTTGGCGGTCGCCATGGTCGCCCACGACGGGGACGGGACGCTGGGTGTCGATCTCGAGGAGGTCGCGCCGGCACGTCCCACGGTCGCGCGGTCCGTCCTCCGACCCGAAGAGCTGGAAGCCGTGGCCGAATTGCCAGAGGCCCGGCAGTGGATCGGCATCCTCCTGAGATTCTCCATCAAGGAGTCCATCTACAAGGCGCTCGACCCCTACGTCCGCCGCTACGTCGGCTTCCACGAGGCGTCCGTCACACCGGGCCTGGACGGCACCGCCGTGGCCGTGCTCCACCTCGCAGGGGGCGAGGGGCCCTTCGAGGTGGACGCCCGCTACCACTGGTTGCCTGAGCGAATACTGACGAGCGTGCGAATCCGCCGGCTAAGCGCGCCTGACCGCGCCCCCATCGCACGTTAGCGCGACCGGACGGAGGGACCATGGCGGGCGTCGAGGCTCGGCCGCTCAAGGATCTGTTCCGCGACTGGCGCGGCGGAGACCGAGATGCGGGACAGGTGATGGCCCAGCGGTTCGCCGACTGGTACTACGCCGTCACCACAGCCCGGCTGGGTGAGGAGCGGGGCGACGCGGCCTGCCGCGCCTCCTGCCAGCGCTTCAGCCAGGGCATTGGCGAGGTCAAAGACCCACGCGCCCTTGTGTTGTGGGCACACCAGATTGTACGCGAGGAGGTCGAGAAGGTCGGCTCTCGCTCGACTGACGGCGACGCCCCAAATCCGTACACCGCCGGCCAGTCGCCCAAGCGGCTCCTGTTCCGCGCACGGGTGGCGCTCCCCAACGAGATGGCCCTGTTGGAGGCCTGCTACTCGGGCCGGGCGAGCCGCGAAGAGGTCGACCGCCTCGCAGCGCCCCTCGGCGGCAACCCGATCGGCGTTTTGCGCGCGCGATACCGCATCAAGGCCTGGCTTCGCGACAACACGGGCGTCCCGTTCCAGGTCGCCCCAGAGAATCCCGTCCTCGACCGTGCACCGTTGCCTCTCTACGAGTCCTGCCGGATGGCGACGCCGGACGAAGAGGCGACCTTCGAACAGTGGATGATCACGGACCTCGATCTGTGCCGCGACATCGCCGAGTTCGCCCACTACGCCATCGCGCTGCGCGGCGGCATCCCCGCCGACATGCCCGCCACGCCGGCGCCGGCGCCAAGCGTGCCCGCGGCACCCGTCGTCACGCTCGCCGAGCCCCCAGACTCGTCTTCGATGACGAACGTCATCATCGGCGGCGTTGTCGTCACCGTCCTCGTGGCAGCGGTGGCCGTCGTGGCCGGCCTGGTCGCGATGTTCGTCCTGCGATGAACGAAACGGATGACACGGGCTCCGGCCCGTGGCGGATGGACTCGCACACACGGGCGGAGATGCGAAATCTCGCGGCGCGCCGGAGCCTGGCCTCCGGTGACGCGGCCCGCGCCATCTTGGAAGCCGAAGAGGCGCTCGATGAGGCGCCCCAAGATGCCGACGCCCTCCTCATCGTCGCCGAGGCCGAATTGGCCCTCGAACGCCCCCTCGTCGCCCGCCGAGCCCTGGCGGGATTGACGACCGCGCGGGCCTGGACCTTGCGCGCCGAAGCCTGTTGGGGGAGCGCCGACCTGCTCGGCACCGTCGAGGCCGGATGCGCCGCCCTTGCAGCTGGCCCCGAGACAGCAGCCTTGCACGACCGCGTCGGCGCCGCGCTCGAACGCCTGTCGGGCCGCGAAGCCGAAGGGCGCGAACACCGAAGCCGCGCCACCGAGATGGACGCGGCGTCTTTCCCGCCGCCTCTTGGACTCGACGCCCGCGCCTTCGAAACCGCGACGGCTTCAGCAGTCAAACGGCTCAAGGGCCGGCTCGCGCGTCTGTGGCGGGACGTTCCCATGCGCCTGGAGCCCTGGCCGACCCTCGAGGATCTGCACAGCGAGTCGCCCCCCCTTCACCCCGACGTCGACGCGCTCTACGAAGGGGAGCCGCCCGAGCCCGGCGAAGGCGACGTTCGCCCCACCGCCCTCCGCCTCTTTCGCCGGAATCTCGACTACGCCGCTGATGCCAGTGAGGTCGCGGACCGCGTCTTCCAGGCCTTGGTCGACGAAGGAACGGCCTGGCTGGGCGATTCCGAACCCGCGTGACCGAAGTTTGGGTCCTCGGCAGCGGGACGCCCTGGCCGGAGGGTGGACGCGGCCCGTCGTCCTTCGCCGTGGTCCATGGAATGGAGGTCCTCGTCCTCGACTGCGGCGCTGGCGCAAGCCGTCGCCTCGTCGCCATGGGCAGGGACCCGGTCCAAATCACCGCGCTCGCGCTCAGCCACGAACACCCCGACCACTGTGGCGACCTGCTCGCGTGGCTCTTCGCCTGCCGGGTACAGCGCCGGCCCGGTCGTTTGCCCCTCCTCCACCCCGAGGGCATGTCGCGGGCCCTCGACGCGCTGTGCGTCGGCTGGCCGTCGTTGTTCGAGTGGCCAGGTGGGGGCGTCGACCGCATGCCCTTGGCCAGCGAACACCAAATCGTGGTCGGCTCGTTCAACATCTCGGCGACGTCGACCGCCCACTCGGTCGACACGCGGGCCTACCGGGTCCAACTGCCCGACGCCTCCGTCGCCTACACGGCGGACACCGGACCCTCGGACGCCGTGACCCTGCTGGCCAACGGTGTCGATCTGCTCCTCGTCGAGTGTGGGGGCAGCGACGTCGACCCCCATCCTTGGCACCTCGGCCCTTCCGACGTCGCCCGGCTGCTCAGCGCGGCACGCCCCGCCGAGGCCTGGGTGACACACATTCCCCCTCATGCGGATGCGACCGCGGCCATTGCGGAGATCGCGAAGGCCGGACTACGCATCCGACGCGCCGAAGACGGCGACGTATGGAGGCGCGGATGGACCTCGGCGGCATCGCCCTCGACACCGGACTGAGGAGTTTGGCCTGGGTGGCCAGGCGCCACCCGACCTGGCAACCGGCCCGTTGGGGCGTGGATGTCCTTCGCGACCTCGTCCCGGACCCAGCGCGCGGGCGTGAACATTGGTGCGACGTGTACCGGCCGATGGCGGGTGGCGAAGGGCTGCCGCTCGTCGTCTACGTCCACGGCGGCAGCTTCCGCTTGCTGAGCAAGGACAGCCACTTCGCCGCGGGCCTCCGATTCGCCGCCGAAGGCGCCGTGGTCGTCGTTCCCAACTACCCGCTGGCACCCAAGCACCCGTTTCCAGAGCCCCTCGAGGCCGTACTCGACGCCGTCGTTTGGGCGCGGGCCAACGCGACGTCGTGGGGCGCAGACCCGGAGCGCCTCGTCCTCGCGGGTGAATCCGCCGGCGCAAACCTGGCGACGGCCGCCACATTGGCCCTCATTGGCGTCACCGATGGCCTCACGCGTGCGCCCATCGGGGGCCCGCCAAAGCGGCTCATCGCGTCCATGGGCCTGTTGCAGACCTCCGATCCCGGCCGATTCGCCCGTCGTCGCCCCATCGGGACGTTCCTCGACAAGCGGATTCGCTCGGCGTGCACGGCCTACCATCCCAACGGTCGGCCCCATCCGCTCGCCGACCCGCTGCTGACGATCGAATCAGACACGCCGTTGCCCCATTTTCCGCCGACCCACGTCGCTGGGGCCATCCGCGACGCCCTTCTCGACGACAGTCGACGGCTACGAGACGCGCTGACCCGCCGCGGCCTGCCATGCCAGTGGCATATCGGCGACGGCATCCACGCCTACCACTTCCTTCCGGGCAAGCGGGAAGGCGAGGCGCTCTGGCGCGAGCTCACGGCGTTCGCGACCGCCTCGTGAGGTCAGCGAGGTCGTCGATCAGGGCCCGGCCCAACGGCACAATGCCGATGCCGAGCAAGCTCGCCACCAGGACCCCGTTCGCCATCGCGAGCCCAAGCAGGGCAAACGGGGGATGCCAAGCGGAGACGAGAAAGGCCGTCACGTAGGACAGCGCCGAAGGCAGAAACCGGACGTCGTGGATGAGCGCGAAGTGAAGGCTCATCGCGGCGAACGGGAGCAACAAAAGCACCAACCCAAGCTCGGGGGCGATGCCAAGGAGCCAGCAACCCGCGGTGTTGATGAGGAGCACGACCGAAGGCAGCACGAGTAGACGCTGCACCCGCACATTGAGCGCCGACCGCGAAAGCGAGTCCCTCGCCCATGCGGCCAACCCAAAGCCAACCAAGGTGTGTACGGCACCGAAGCCGACGCCGGTCGCGTATCCACCGATGCGGTCGGATCCCCACAGCCACACCCCTATCGGAACGACGACCCACAACATGCCCATCAGCGCCGTCACGAAGGCCCTCGTCCGTACTCCGGCGGTCGTGTCCTCGTAGTGCCGCAGCCGCGCCGCTTCGGCTGCAGCCTGCCGCGCCGCGCGCTCCACGTCGCTCGCAAGGTCCGCGGGCACGACGGCCACGTCGCCCAATCGCGCAGCCGCCGCCTGCCATGCGCCGCGCCCAAGGTGCCAACGGGCGACAGCGACGCCCAAACGGTCCAGGGCCTCTCGCGCGCCTACATCGCCAGGGTTCCGGTCAAGTACTTGACGCCACCCGAAATCCGCCGCGCCAGCCACGGCGTAGACCACCTCGGGCGCTGCCTGCTCCTCCGCCGCCCGCTCGAGGCCAGCGAGATCCGCGGTGGCCTGCTTGGCGACCTGCCGTGCCCCTCGATCGTCCAGCGCGCGCTGAACCGCGTCCCGAAACTGCGCCACCGACGGCCATCGGTCCTCGGGCCGCGGCGCCAAGGCGCGAGCGAGCACATGGGCCCAGGCGTCGGGCACAGCCAGCGGCCGCACCGGGGCGGCTTGCGCCGCGCGCCGCAGCACCGTTGCGACGTCGGGGTCGGCCTCGCCGGCCAAGACGTGGGGAGGCCTCCCACACAGCAATTCGTGGAGCGTGGCACCAAGCAGCCAGAGGTCGGTGGCCGGCGTGACGCCGTCGCCCCGCGCCTGCTCCGGTGCCATATAGGCGGGGCTGCCCGCCACCTGACGGCAACGGCGCCCGTCGCGCAGGCCGGCCACGTCCACGGCCCCCGCGCCTACGGCAAGGCCCCAGTCCACCACGTAGACCTCGCCCCACCGGCCCAACAGCACGTTCTCCGGCTTCAGGTCGCGATGGACGATGCCGCGTTCGTGGGCGTACCCGATCGCTTGCGCCACCTGCAGCAAGATGCGGACGTCCCGTTCGTCGGGCTCCCCGTCCTCAGACGGAGGCGCAGGCATCCACGGCGCGCCGTCCACACGGCGCATGACCAACATCGGCGCCCCACCGGGGCCCTCGGCCAGCGCGTGGATGGGCACCATGTTGGGATGATCGAGCGACGCGGCGACGCGCGCCTCGACAAGCAGGCGGCTGCGCGCCTCCGCGCCGTCTCGGTCGGGTCAGGGCACCTTGAGCGCCACCTCACGCCCAAGCGCGGCCTGCCGACCAAGGTGGACGACGCCCATGCCGCCGCGCGCGAGCTCTCGACCCATCGTCAGCGCATCATCGACTCGCGCCTCGGTTGCCGCGACCGCGTCGACCTCCCGCATCGTCGCAAAGGAAGCGCGAACGTTGCGGCCGTCGGCCGTCACCCTACTCCCACTCGATGGTGGCCGGCGGTTTGCTGCTGATGTCGTAGGCGACGCGGTTGATGCCACGAACCTCGTTCGTGATCCGCGCGCTGATCCGACCAAGCAGGTCGTGGGGAAGGTGAACCCAGTCCGCCGTCATCCCGTCGGAGCTGTGGACGGCCCGTACGACGGCCGTCTCCTCGTAGGTGCGCTCGTCGCCCATCACGCAGTCGGTGCGCACGGGCAGCAACACCACGAAGGACTGCCACACCTTGCGGTCCCACCCGGCCAGGGCAATCTCTTCACGGACGATGGCGTCGGCCGCAGACAACACCGCAAGGCGCGCCGCGGTCACCTCGCCAAGGCAGCGCACGGCAAGGCCGGGGCCTGGGAAGGGCTGACGCCAAACGCGGGCGTCCGACAGCCCGAGCGCCAAACCGACGCGCCGGACCTCGTCCTTGAACAACTCGCGCACCGGTTCGATCAGCTTGAACGCCATTCGCTCGGGCAGCCCCCCCACGTTGTGGTGGCTCTTGATGACGGCGCTCGGCCCGCGGACGCTGACGGACTCGATGACGTCCGGGTACAACGTCCCCTGGGCGAGCCAACCGATGTGCGTGCCCCACCGCACGGCCTCTTCCTCGAAGACGCGGATGAAGAGCTCGCCGATCACTTTGCGCTTGCGCTCGGGCTCCGTCACGCCCGCCAGCGCGTCGATGAACCGGGCGCGGGCGTCGACGACGACGAGGTCCATGTCCGCGAACTCCCTGCGAACACCTTCGACCTCGCCAGCCCGCAGCAGGCCGTTGTCGACGAAGATGCAGTGGCTGCGGCGCCCAATCGCCTTGTGGAGCAGCGACGCGACGACCGCCGAATCGACGCCGCCAGACAACGCACAGACGACCTCACCGTCGCCTACCGTCGCCCGGATGTGCGCCACGGCCTCCTCGACGAAGGAGCCGGGCGTCCAGTCGCCGACGCAGCCGCAGATGTCCATGACGAACCGGCGGATCAGCACCGCGCCGCGCTCGGTGTGGGTGACCTCGGGATGGAATTGAAGCGCCACGGTTCGGCCGTCGGGCGACGCCATCGCCGCAAGGACGCCCCCTTCGCTCGTCGACAGCGCCGTCCAGCCCGTCGGTGGCGCCGCGACGTGGTCGCCGTGGCTCATCCAGACGCCGTGGACCGCGTCAGCAGCCCAATCCGCGAAGACCGCATGGTCGCCTACGATTCGGACGCCGGCCGGTCCGTACTCGCGGGTCCGACCCGCGCGGACTTCAGCGCCGTGGTGGAGCGCGAGCCACTGCATGCCGTAGCAAATGCCGAGGACCGGCGGACCGAAGCCGACCCATCGGGCGTCAAAGGCGGGCGCATCGGCCCCGAGAACGCTGGCTGGCCCGCCGGACAGGATGACGCCAAGGACGTGCTCCGGCAGCGCCGCCGGCGCCGGATCGGTACACGGGCGGACCTCGCAGTACACGCCGAGTTCGCGGATGCGTCGCGCGATCAACTGCGTGTCCTGGCTGCCGAAATCGAGGATCCAGATCGCCTGGTGGCTCACCCTGCCTCCGAACCGCCGCGCTAACCGGGCGGCCGCGGCCGGCCTCAGCGCGCCATGGCGGTCGAGAAGGCGCCCCCGGTCATGGCGTCGAGGTTGGCCGTCAACTCCATCAGGCGCAGCTGGTCCTTGAGCTGCCCGAGCAGGTCGGCGCGCGGTTGGAGCAGGCCTTCGACCTGGAGACGCCGACGCTCGAAGTATGTGCGCGTCACCTCGCCCAACATCTTGTCGCGCAGCTTCACCACGTCCTGGGCCTCGGAGATCACACGGATGCGCTCGCTGGACATCACGAGTTCGTTGAGATCCCACCGCGTACGAACGAGAAAGTCCATCGACTGATCTCGGCCGCCACCCTCGAGCCCCGGAAACAGCTCGTCGTTGGGCGTCTCGACGGTGTTGCCGTCGACCGTGAGGTAGACGAAGTCCTGGTCGAAGCCATCGTCGTACCCGTACTCGAGCGTGAGTTGGGGCAAGGCAGCAAAGCTGCGGGACGCGCGCAGCCAGCGGGCGACCGTCTCGGGATCCGTTCCCGCATAGTGGCTCGTCCACTGCTGCACGTCTTGAATCGTCGGCTCCGACGCGAAGTGTGCCAGCACCTCTTCCGGAGTCGTGAACGAACGCGCCGAGGCAAGTTGCAACGTGACTTCCACGTCCGTGGATTTGCGAAGGGCGTCCAGCGTCGCGTCGCCCAAACCGAGGACCCGCAACTCCTCGACGGACTGCAGCCGCCCGCGCTGGGTGCGCAGGGCCACCACCCGCTGTGCGTCGCTGGCCGCCAAGCCGGCCGACGCCACGAGCTCGTCGGCGGTGGCGGCGTTGAGGCCCAAACGCTGTGGAGCCGCCAGGGCCAGCGACATCAGAAAAGTCCAGATCATGGTCGCTCCCGGAGCGGTTTAACGGTGGCGCCGTCAGTGAGTGCGGCGATGACAGCGTCGAGTTCGGCGAGGCGCAAGCGCCGGTCCACTTCGGCGGCAAGCGACGGCCGCTCGACCTCCGCTGCGAGCTCCGACCGGACCGCCCACGCGGTGGCCACCTGGCTCGACACCTGGGTCAGGTAGCTGACCTGGTCGCGACCGACGCGGTACCCTTGGGTCGTGGCGCCTTCGCGCAGCTCGGCCCGCAACGCATCGAGGTCTTCGGGGAATAACGACCCGTCGGCGACGGCTTCAGCGATGTCCTCGACGGCGACATCCGTCGAGTCCGCCGTCGTCGTCGACCGGCCCGGCGGCGTCCACGTCAACGTCACGCCAATGCCAATGTCGGCGCCGATGTCGCGGGTCGTGCCGGTCAGTGGCGACCAAAGGATGCCGTCGGAGACGGCGTAGGTGCCAACGAGGTCGATGGTCGGAAGCGCCACTGCGGCCCAAGGGTTGCCAGCGCGCTCGGAGAGCCCGACACGCGAACGGACCGAGAGCAGCAGTGCGCCCAACTCCTCGGCGTTCGCAGAAGAAGCGACCTGCGACGTCTCGGTGTCTGGCGCCCAGGTAAAGACCCCGCCTTCGCCGACGACGACAAAACCTGGGCCGTCCGTCGCCAGCGCCCGGGCGTCGTCACCCCTCGGCGCACCCGGCGACACCACCCAGGTCCAGCCGCCGTCCTGGGACAGGTGCAGGCCATCTGGGCCGAGCGCTGCGGCTGCGCGTGCTCCGGTGGTCGCCAGATCGCGGGTCCGCAGCACCTCACCCGACCCCGCCAAGCTGCCCAGGGCCAGGTCGTCGATGTGAAAGACCCCGTCCGCGACGACCCAGGCTCCGACCAGACCGTCCCAGGCCACCCGGTCGATGGACCCATCACGTCCCGGGCTCCGCGCCCAGCCCGCTCCGAAATTCGTCCACAAACCATCGTCCGTCGCCGCGAGAACCCCGCTCGGACCGACATCGACGTCGTTCACTGGCGGAAGCGAACCGACTTGGGACCAACCGAAGGTGCCGCCGGTCCACACCCCGCTCCGCGTTCCGGCCACGACGTTGGACCCATCGGCCGCCACCGCTCGGACGGGCTCGGCCAGCTCCAGCACCACGCCCGCGGGCGTCACCCGCCACAAGCCGTCGTCTCGCCCCACCCAAAGCGTGTCGCCGGACCATGCCAGCGCCGTGGCCCCATCCACGTCTTCCAGCGCGGACGACAACGCGTCGATCGCGTCGCCGAGCGCGTCGGTATCCGTGCCTTCTGCAGCGTCAACAACATCGCGGATCGAGGATTCGGTGGACGTGCTGGCCAAATCGGGGAGTGGGACCTCCAAGAAGACACCGCGGTCCAGCGACCACCACACCCTGCCCCCGCCATCGGCCACCGCCGTGCGGTCCGCGTCGACGGCCACGGCCATGAGTCGAGCGGGGCCCTGTGGGCCCTCCCAACCCGCGATCGCCGCCGATGTCGCCCAGGCCAACGCCCACATGGGAGCCCGGCTATCCCCACGCAGCGCGCGTTACCGCCCCCTATGGACGTTTGGACGGCCGTAGTCGCCGCGCGACAGTCTGGCCGGCGGGGCGTGTTGTGTACGGTTCTCTCCACGCGGGGGTCGGCGCCGAGGCACGCGGGTGCCCACCTGTTCCTCGACGAACGAGGGGACGTCGTGGGCACCCTCGGCGGTGGCCGGGTCGAACACGACGTCCTACGCGAAGCCGCTCTCGCCCTCGTCGACGGCCAAACGCGCCGCCTGGACCTGAGGCTCGCCGAAGACCTTGGCATGTGTTGTGGGGGACGGATGGAGGTCTACGTCGAACCGATAGCGTCCCGAACCCCGTTCCTTCTGTTCGGTGCAGGCCACATCTCCGCCGCCCTCGCCCCACTCCTCCACGGCCTCGATTTCGACGTCACCGTGGTCGACGACCGCGACGCCCTGACCACCGCGGACCGTTTCCCCCACGCGACCCTCCGGACTGACGAGCCCGAGCGCTTCGCCGACGCCTGGGCAGGCGATACGCGGACCTTCGTCCTCGTCGTGACCCACGACCATGCGCGCGACCAGGCCGTCGCTGGCTCGCTTCTGACGAAGCCCGCGGCATGGCGGGGCCTCGTAGGCAGCCGGGCCAAGGTCGCCCGCTTCTTCGAGCGATGGACCGCAGCCGGCGCCGATCCCGCGACCTTCGGCGGTCTCAGCGCCCCCGTCGGGTTGGACGTCGGGGCCGAGACCCCCGCCGAAATCGCGGTCGCCATCGCGGCCGAGGTCCTTTGGGTCCGCCGCGGCGCGGCGCGGGAACCCGGCCCCCTCGCACGTCGGCCCAATCCGGCGCGCAAGGTGCCCTGGACCCCTGTCTGACGTTCAACCTGCGGATCGAAGCCGGCCTGCGATCAACTCCGCGAGATGCTCGAGCTTTACCGGCTTCTCGATCACCCCATCGAAACCAGCCTCGTCGAGTCGACGACCAAGGTCGTCGTCCCGCCAACCCGTACACGCGATGACGGGCAGCTCGCGCGTTTCACGATTGGACCGAATCGTCTGAAGCACGGCGAAGCCGTCGATGTCTGGCATCATCAGGTCGACAACGAGCAGGTCCGGCCGGAAGCGCGCGAGCGCCAGGCCTCCGGTGAAACCCGACTCCGCCGTCGCGACCTCGTAGCCCTTCATCGTCAAGAAATCGGCGACAAGCTGGGCGAATTCAACCTCGTCGTCGACGACGAGAATCCGGTTCGGCCCCGGTGCCGCTGCCTTCCTCAGGCCGGAGAGCGGGATGTGATGGGCCTCCGCGAAGGCCACGAGGTCCCCGTGGGCAATCCGCCGATGCCCCCCGGGCGTCCGATGCGCGGGGAAACGTCCGGCCTCGATCCAATTGACGACGGTCGGAAGTGACACGCCGAGAAAGCCCGCCACCTGGTGGGTCGTGTAGAAGAGCGGAGTCTCAGCCGATTGACGCGCCATCCCGTTCCACCGTGCGCCGCTGACTGCGGCTGTTCACAGCGCCGCCGACCTGCAGCTGTCCGCATTCGGCTGCGGCGTGCGGTCGAGGCGTCAATCGAGGATGCGGAACCGGAAGAACGTCTCGCCGATGATGACCTCCTCGCCGCCAAACAACCGCCGCTCCGTGATCAGCTCGCCGTTGACGAGGGTGCCGTTCGCGGACTTGTTGTCTTCCACGTAGAAGTTGCCGGTCTTGCGGTAAAGCTTGCAGTGGTAGCGCGACACCTTGCTGTCGTTCTTGACCTGGATGTCATTGTCGCGGCCACGGCCCAACGACAGCGCGTCGTTGTTGAACGGGTAGACCTGCTCGTCGGCCGTGCCCTCTTGGTACAAGAGGACGGCCTTGCGAACGCGGTCGGTGCCGTTCGATTCGACCGCAGGCTCCTCCGACTGGCCGGCCTCCGAGTCTTCGCCGAGGATGTCGAGGTCGCCGACCGCGAACGCCGCTCGCGGGGACTTGGCGGCTTCGGCGGGTGCAAGCGTCGCCGACGCCTCATGGGCCACCGACTCTGCCGCGTCGGCACTGTGATCGTCCGCCGCCGGTGCAGCGGCTGCGGCCGGGGCGGAAGCGCCAGCTGCAAGCACGCCCGAGGACTCCCCGAGCGCCTGCCACGCGCCAACCGCGTCCGCCAGGCTCTGCGCTTCGGCTTCTTTCTCCGCCGCGCGGCCTTCGGCGCCGTCGACGTCGCCCTTCAGGTCACCCGATGCCAATGCGAAGGCGTCGCCGTCGATCTCGCCGACGACGTGGCGCAGCTCCAGCTCTTCGAGCTTCTCCTGCGAGCCCGAAGCCGAATTGCGGATGCCAACAGCTTCAGCGCGCAGCGCGTCGGCCCGACCTTGCAGGTCGCTCGCCAACGGAATGAGGTCGGCGGCGAGCGCAACCTGGCGCTCCGTATTGTCCGCAACGACCTTCTCGACGACCTTTGGGTTGAAGCGCCCGGCGTGTTCCCGCGCCTTGTCGATGAAGCCTTGGAACTTCTTGAAATCTTCGACCCCGGCCTGGAAGGTCTGAAGCACCGCTGCCTGGTCCATCGGCCAACCTCGCGATCGCGCCCTGATGCAGGACGCACGTTTCGCACGGATACCGAGGCAAGGGCGCGGGGTCAAGCGATCGCGGCAGGGACCGCGGAGATCACCCGTTTGTCCTGACCACAGCCTGCCGCGGGAGAGATCGCAACCCACCAGCCGCGCTGGGGCGCGATGGGGCCGGCGACACCGTCGCGAGACCGCTCGAGCGCGACCCCCGTGGGAGTCGCGGGAGGGCACCTTTCGGCGGACGGCTAGCAGCCTGCTAGTCCAGGACCAAGCCCCTCTCCGCAAAGCTGTCAAAGCGCGCGTAGGCGCCTTGGAAAACCAACTTGACCGTCCCCGTAGGCCCGTTTCGCTGCTTGGCGATGATCACTTCGGCCAGGCCGCGATCGGCGGACTCCGGGTTGTAGTAATCGTCACGGTAGATGAACAGAATGACGTCGGCATCTTGCTCGATGGCGCCAGACTCGCGAAGGTCGCTGACGAGGGGGCGCTTCTCGGCCCGAGCCTCCACGCCTCGATTGAGCTGGCTCAGCGCCAACACCGTGCAGTCCAGGTCCTTGGCCATCGCTTTGAGACCGCGGCTGATCGCCGAAATCTGCTGCTCACGGCTCGCCCGCCCGTCCTCGCCGCGCATGAGTTGCAAGTAGTCGATGACGATCAGGCCGAGGTCGGGCATCTCGGCCTTGAGTCGGCGAGCGCGCGTGCGGACGTCGCTCACGGACAGGCTCGGTGTGTCGTCGATCCGGATTTGGAGCGCGCGGACGACCTCGCTCGCATCGACCAGCTGTGTGAGTTCGGACTCGTCCAGCCGACCCGTGCGTACCCGTCCGGCGTCGACGAGGCCCTGGTTGCAGAGCAGTCGCGTCACCAACTGGCCCCGGCTCATCTCGAGCGAGAACACGCCCACGGCCTTCCCAGCCCGCGCCGCGACGTGCAGCGCAAGGTTCAAGGCGAGCGCCGTCTTTCCCATGGCCGGGCGAGCCGCGAGGATGACGAGATCCGTCGGATGGAAGCCGGCCAGCTTGTCGTCGAGGTCCTTGTACCCGGTCGTCGAACCCGCAACGGACCGCTGATTCCGCAGCAAGCCCTCGATGCGGAGCATCTCCTGGTCGACGACGACGGAAACGGGCTGCCAGCTGCGTTGCCCCTGTTCCTGCCCGATCTTGGTCAGGCCCTCGGCCGCCTGGGACAACAGCTCGTCGACGTCCTCGGGTTGCATCCATGCCCGATCGCCGACCTGCTGTGTGAGGCCGATGAGCTTGCGAAGGACCGACTTCTCGCGGATGACGGCCGCGTAGTGGTCGAGGTTCGCGGTCGCCGGAACGTGGTCGCGCAGTTCGAGCACGTACGCGACGCCCCCGAACCGCTCGGCCTCCCCTCCCCGGACCACCCGCTCGGGCACGGTGATCGGGTCGATGTGCTCCCCACGCGCCGACATGTCGAGCAAGAGCGCGTAGAGTCGGCCGTGCTCGTCCCGAAAGAAATCGTCGGGCCGCAACCGTTCGCCGATCGTCGGGACCTGCTGAGGGTCCACCTGCAGGCCGCCCAACAGGGCCCGCTCGGCCTCCACCGCGGCCGGCAGGGCCCGTTGCGACATCAGCCCTTGATCACGAAGACCTTGACGGTCGCGGTCACGTCGCGGTGAAGCCGGACCGGGACCTGGAAGACGCCAAGGGCCTTGATCGGCTCGTCAAGCTGGATCGACCGTTTGTCGATCTCGACACCTTCACCGGCCAGCGCTTCCGCGATGTCCCGGTTGGTGACCGAGCCGAACAACTTGTTCTCGTCGCCCACTTCGCGGCGAATCGAGATGGCGGTGCCGCTCAGCTTGTCCGCCATTGCGCGGCAGGACGCCAGTTCGCGCTTGCGTGCCGCATCGGCGAGCCGCTTGACGTGCTCGACCTGGCGGACGCTCCCCTCGCTCGCCACCGCAGCGAGGCCGCGGGGGATGAGGAAGTTGCGGGCGTAGCCCGCGGAGGTCTTGACCACGTCGCCAGCCACGCCGAGGTTCTGAACTTCTTTCTGAAGGATGACGCGCATCGGAAACTCCCGAACCCCCGTGGGGGACGCGATCAGTTGTCGTAGTCCTCGTCCTCTTCGCCCTGCACTTCGGCCAGTGCTTCAGCCTCGGCGCGCGCCTTGGCCTGCTCCGCACGGATGCGGCGCTGCTCCTCGGCTTGTGCGAGGCGGGCTTCGGTGTCGACGGCGACGCCGACGCGAATCGTGAGGAAGCGGACGATTTGGTCCTCGTTCCGGATCCGGCGCTCGAATTCGGCGACCATCTTCGCCGGCCCGAGCCAGTTCAGGATCAGGAAGTGGCAACGGGGCTGCCGCTGAATCGCATAGGCCAGCTTGCGCTTGCCCCAATCGTCGCGAAGCAGGAGCGTGCCGCCCGAGCCCGTGATCAGCCCCTCGAACTTCTCGACGAGGGCATAGGTGGAAGCCTCATCCAGGTCGCCCCGAACGATCAGGTTCGTCTCGTACTCGTTGACCAGCACGTGTCCTCCCATGCCGCCGTTCATCGCTGCGTCGGACGGACCGATGGCCCGCCCGCTTGTCGATTCGTTTCGTTCATCGCGGGCGCGAGCCCGTTCGTGACCACTTGTTCCACCGCGCCGGCCGCCCGGTCCACGATGGGTCCCAGCGCCGCGTCTTCGTCCGCCGTGAAGGCGCCCAACACGTAGTCGGCCGTGTCCCAGCCGGGCGGCGGACGCGAAACGCCCACGCGCACCCGGACGAAAGTCGGCGAGCCAAGCTTGTCCGCAAGGTCGCGCAAACCGTTGTGACCGCCGTGACCGCCGCCCTGTTTGAGGCGCACGTCGCCAAAGGGCAGATCGACGTCGTCGTGGACGACGACAATGTCCTCGTCGGGCACCTTGTAGTAGCCGCGCAAAGAGGCGACGGGCTGCCCCGAGAGGTTCATGAAGCTCTGAGGCTTCACGAGGACGACCGGGTGTTCGCCGACGCGAACGGCGTCGACGAGCGCGCCGAACTGCTTGCGCTCCACGGTCGCACCCCAGCGATCCGCGAGGCGGTCCACGACGGCGAACCCGACATTGTGTCGGGTCCGGGCGTAGCGCGCGCCGGGATTGCCAAGGCCAACCACGAGTGTCACTTCTTCGCCGGAGCCTTGGCTGCCGCTGCAGCCGGGGCCTTGGCCGCTGCTGCCGCCGGAGCCTTGCCACCCGCGGCCGCAGGGGCCGCCGCCGCCGGTTCCGCCTCAGCGCGCTTGTTGCCGATCAGCTCGACCACGATGAAGTCGCCATCGTCGATGATCTTGACGCCTTCGGGCAGCGTGACGGCGGCGCGGCGAATCGTGTCGCCGACGTTCAACGGGGTCACGTCGAGATCCACGGTCTTGGGAAGGCGCTCGAACTCGCAACGGAGCGTCAGCGCGCGACGCACGATCTGGACGCGACCGCCGAGGCTCGCGCCCTCGGGCTTGCCCGACGTCGTCACCGGAACCGAAGCCGTCACCATCTGGCCGGGCTGCAGTTCGAGGAAGTCGACGTGCAGGATCTGGCGCGTGAGCGGGTGACGCTGCACCTCGCCGACGAGGGCCGGCGCGCGCCGGGTCCCAAGGGCGAGGTTGAGGGTCGTGTTCCGGTCGCCCGAAACGCGGAAGATCTCGGTCAGCGTCCGCGGGTCGAAGGAGACGGACGTGGCGGCTCCCCCTCGCGAGTAGATCACGCCGGGCACCCGGCCCGCAGCGCGCAACTTGCGGGCCTCGCCTTTGCCGGTCGCGCCATCGCGGGGATTGAGATCGAGGTTTTCCATTTTTCCTCCTCGGCATCCGGCGTCGGACATCGCTGGAGGACTGGAAAGCCGAGGCACACGAGGCCCCCCGGCGTTCCTGCCCCCTGGACGAAGGGCCATCGGTGGATGGCCGGGACAGAACCGGAAATGTCGTCGGGAGGCCTACCCCCCACGACGGCCGGCGCCGCTAACGTAGGTTCTGCAACTCGGCACGTCGGCTCAGGCGCGCTCGGTGAGGAAGAGCCGAGAGATGGACGCGTTGCGGTGGATGGCCGAGATCGCGGCACCCAACAACGGGGCGACCTCGATGACCTGCAGCTTCGGGTTGGCAGCGGCCTCGGCGCTGAGCGGAATCGTGTCCGTGACAGCAACGCGCTCGAACACCGACGACGTGATGCGACCCACGGCATCTCCCGACAAGACGGGATGGCTGGCGAGCGCCAAAACGCGGCGAGCGCCGTTGGCGCGCAGCGCTGCGGCCGCTTTGACCATCGTGCCCGCCGTGTCGATCATGTCGTCGACGAGGATGGCGTCTTTGCCGTCCACCGAACCGATCAGGTGCATCACTTCGGCAACGTTGGGTCCCTCGCGGCGCTTGTCAATGATCGCGAGTCCACAGCCCAAGCGCCAGGCGTAGGAGCGCGCGCGCTCGACGCCGCCGGCGTCCGGCGACACGATCACCGTCTCTGCGGGGTCCTTCGTCAGCCATCGAGCGCGCGTGTGGTCGAGCAACAGCGGCTGCGCGTAGAGGTTGTCGACGGGGACGGCGTTGATGGTGCTTGCCATCGTCGCCAGCACGGTGCTGGTCTTCACCAATCGGGTCGAGTTGCTCAAACTCGCCGTGGTGCTGGCGTTGTGGGCGGCGGTCGCCGCGGCGTTCGTCTCG
>SXGT01161621.1_pt1 | contig 55730 bp, 38 predicted proteins | sample 3176221 | NCBI WGS metagenome assembly SXGT01 (sample SAMN11356862, study PRJNA531348) | freshwater metagenome | isolation source: freshwater sample F1-120 | place: China: Fuxian Lake, Yuxi | collected 2017-12-25 | reverse complement strand
CGCCCAGACTGCCTTCAAAGTGTCTGTAAATCAGCGGCCTTACATGACGACCACACATAACCGAACAGGCATGTCGCCAACCAGTTGATTCTGCTAGCTATGCCTTCGTGGTCAAGCGCACTCTCTGCGATCTGCGCCCACACGGCGCTTGAAGTGGCGGCGGACAACGAAGCGCGCTACCGTGCCAGCGAGGCGCGCGCCAGGGCCATCGTCGATGCGCTGCCCGACATCCTGTTTCGTCAGCGCCGCGACGGCACATACGTAGACTACGCTGTCCCTGACAACGACGAATTGTTTGCGCCGCCCGAGGTATTTCTGGGCAAAAAGACGCACGACGTGTTGCCCCCGCACTTGGCAGATACGGTCACCGCGGCGTGTGCACGCGCATTTGCTACCGGCCAACTGCAACGTATCGAGTACCAGCTCGCGATTGCCGATACCGTATCCGATTACGAAGCCCGCATTGTGCCGATCGGCGAAGAGGAGACCTTTGCCCTGGTGCGCAACATCACGGCAGCCAAGCGCGCCGAGCAGGCGCTGTTGGCGTCACTTCGCGAAAAAGAAGTCCTCCTCAAGGAAATCCACCACCGCGTCAAGAATAACCTGCAGGTGATTTGCAGCCTGCTCAACCTGCAAGCGCTGCGTATGGACGATCTGGCGGCGCGCGCCGCGCTGACCGACTGTCAGAATCGCGTGCTGTCGATTGCGCTCGTTCACGAAAAGCTCTATCAATCCAAAGATTTGTCGCACATCGACGCGCGCAACTACTTGGAAAGCCTGCTGGCCAGTGTGCGCCATGCCAACAATTGCGAGCCGCGCGGCATCGCCGTCGATCTGCAGGCGGACGACGTGCAACTCAATGTCGACGCGGCGATTTCCTGCGGTCTCATCGTGCACGAACTGGTCACCAACGCCATCAAGCACGCCTTCGTCGGTCGCCGCCAGGGCTATGTCCGCGTGGCGATTTTGCGGCACAATGGCAACCAGCTGGCGTTGTCGGTCGCCGACGACGGCGTCGGCATTTCGGCCAGCGGCACGCCCAGCGAACCGCACGCCCTTGGCTTGGACCTTGCCCACGCGTTCGCCCGTCAGCTTGGCGGTGAGCTGCACAGCCACGTCGACGGTGGCACCCACTTTGAGTTGCGGTTTCGCGTCGCCACGCCCGGGAGCCCATCGTGAACGAACACCATGGCAGCACCATCTTGGTGGTCGAGGACGAGCGCCTGGTCGCCTTGGACCTGCAGCGCAGCTTGGAGCGCATGGGCTACATCGTTCCGGCGACGGCTGCGACTCAAGAAGAGGCGGTCGCGGCTGCGCGGGCGCACTCGCCCGATCTCGTGCTGATGGACATCCGTCTGGCGCAGCAGGACGACGGCATTGCCGCCGCGGTCGCGCTGCGCGAGGACCGCGACGTACCGGTGGTGTTCTTGACCGCGTACGCAGACACGGTCACGGTCGAGCGCGCGCGGACAGCGCATCCCTACGGATACCTGGTCAAGCCCATCCTTGCCGAAGAACTGCGCAGCACCGTCGAAGTTGCGCTGTACCGCCACGCGATGGAAACGAAATTGCGTCAGCGGGAGAAGTGGTTTGCCACCACGCTGCGTGCGATTCGCGATGCGGTCATTGCCGTCGACGCGGTCGGCCGGGTCACGTATGCCAACCCAGCCGCCGAGGCGCTGACCGGCACTGCGGCCCTCGACGCCGTCGGTCGGCCGATCGGGGACACCTTTCGCTTGCTCGATGAGCGCACACGAGTGCCAGTCGCCGCACCCCTTGGCTCGGCGCTCCGGCCCGACAGGCCGACTGCTGACGACGCGCCGTTATCTGCGGCACTAAAGCGGGCCCATGACGAGCTGCCGATCGAGCAGTCCGTGGCGCCGATTGTCGATGACCGCGGCGAGGTGTTGGGCGCCGTTACCGTCTTTCGCAGTGTGGTCGACCAACGCCAGATGCAGCAGCGCCTGGTCATGGCCGACCGCATGGCCTCGTTGGGCACGCTCGCTGCCGGCGTCGCCCACGAAATCAACAACCCGTTGACTGTAATTCTGTCAGGCGCAACGGCCATGGCGCAGCGCTTCAACGAACTACAGCGGGGATGCGAAGCCGGCCGTGCGGTCGATGCAGATGGCCTGGCAAGGCTGGCTGAGGCCAGCGAAATGGCCCACGAGATCGAAATGGCGGCTGACCGCGTTTCCCGCATCATCTCGGATCTGAAGCGGTTTGCACTGCCGGCCGATGATTCTCACACCCCAACAGATATCCGCAAAGCGCTCTCGTGGGCGTTGCGGATCGTCGCCAACGAAGTGCGCCCGCGTGCCAAGCTGACCACCATCTTCGAAGCCGTGCCGGCCGTCAATGGCTCGGAAATGCGCTTGGGGCAGGTTTTCGTCAATCTACTGACCAACGCCGTGCACTCCATCGAGGAAGGCGATGCCGATCACAACGAAGTGCGGGTGCGCACCTATACCTCACGCGACGGCCACGCCGTGGTGACCATAGCCGACAGCGGTTGCGGCATGTCGCCTGATGTGCTGCGCCGCGCATTCGAGCCATTCTTCACCACTCGACCGCCCGGCGCCGGCGCCGGCCTGGGGCTGGCCATCGCAAATGCCATCGTGCAGTCCATCGGCGGCAGCATCGCGGTGGACAGTACGCCGGGCTCTGGCAGCGTCTTTCGGGTCACCGTGCCGCCATCGCCGGTGCGCACGAACCCGACACCCAAAGGCTTGCCGGTGGCGGTTGCCCAGCCGTTGCGCGGCCGCATCCTCATTGTCGACGACGAACCATCGATCCTGCGCACGATCAAGCTCTCGCTGGCCGGCAGCCACCAGTTGACGCTGGCCAACGACGGGCCATCCGCCTTGGCATTGCTGCTGGGCGAGCAACCCTTTGACCTGGTGCTCTGTGACTGGTTGATGCCCGAGATGTCCGGCGCCGAGTTGTATGAAGCCGTCGCTGAGCGCGCGCCGACCATGGCCGAGCGCTTCGTGTTCTTGACCGGCGGCGCCTTTACACCCAAGTCGGTCGACTTTCTCGATCGCCTGCCCAACACCAAGCTTGCCAAGCCGTTCAACCCGCGCGACCTGGCGCAAGTGGTGCAGAGCATGCTTGTGCGCCTCGGTGTCCACGCCTCGTGAGACGGGCCCTTGTAGCTGCCGGCGCAGTGCTGCTGTTGGGCGCAGCGGTCGCCGTGGTCGGGGTCGCAGCCGAACCGGCACGGCCTAGCCACATGCTGCTGGTCAGCATTGACGGTCTGGCCTGGCAGCGTCTGGGGCCGGTGCTGCCGCGACTGCCGGTGCTGCGCGGTCTGGTCGAGTCCGGTGCCAGCGGGCCGCTACAGAGCGTATTTCCTTCGATGACCTGGGCCGCGCACGCGTCCATCGCGACCGGCCGCAATCCAGGCGGACACGGCGTGCTCGGCAACCGCTATTACGACCGGCAGCACGATGATCTGGTCGAAACCTGGCAGCGCGACGCCACCATCCTGCGCGCGCCGGCCGTGTGGCAGGTGGCAAAGGCGGCAGGCTGGTCGACCGCGGCGCTGTTGTGGCCGCAGACCTCGCGCGCCCAGGGGCTGGACTGGCAGGTGCCCGAGGTGTACGGGCAGCGCAACTTCGAGTCGGGCAGCACACCGGGGTTGCTTAGCCAGTTGCAGTCGCAAGTCGGGCTGCCAGTCGGCCACATTGGCAAGCTCGGCAGCGACGAGGCGTTTCTGCTCGATTCGTGGGTCCGCGACGCCGCGGTTTGGCTGGTCGAGACCAAAAAGCCGCGGCTGGCCCTGGTGCACTTCTTGTCCGTCGATACCTTCTCGCACAGCTGGGGCCCGGGTGCTGTCGAGCCACGCTGGGGCCTGGAGCTGGTGGATCGCTACTTGGGCGACGTCCTCGCCGCGTACCAGCGCGCCGGCCTGCGCGACAAGCTGGTCGTGTGCGTCGTCAGCGACCACGGGTTCTTGGAACTGACCGAGGCGTTCTCGCCGTGGGACGCGCTGCAGGCCGCACCGCTCAAGCCCGCGGAAAAATCGCTCATCCGCTTTGCGATCAACGGTCAAGCCGTGTTCGTCTCGACCCGCGGCGCGCCCATCGTCCAAACGCCGCCGCCGTCGCCACCGCCCAAGGGCAAGAAGGCCAAGCCGCCAAAGCTGACGCCTGCGGAATCGGCGTTGACCAAGCTCAAGGCCTACCTGCGCGAGCAGCCGCAGGTCGAGGGCATCGTCGAGCAGGACCAGTTCGCGGACTTAGGCCTCGGCTCGCTGGCCGACGACCCCAACCTGCCCGAGTTCATTGCTGTCCTGCGGCCCGACGTCCAGGCCGTGCAGGGCACCCGCCCGGCGCCGCGCGGCAAGGTCCTGGTTGGCGGCCACGGCTACCATCCCAGCCATCCGCCGCTGCTGGGCGCCTTCATTCTGGCCGGACCCGGGGCTCGGCGCCTGCAAGTCAAGGACATGCGCGCTATCGACGTGGCACCCACGCTGGGCCGGCTGTTTGGCTGGACCTGGCCGGGGCAGGTCGACGGGACACCACGCCAGGATCTGATCGCGGCGCCCTGACCGTCCCGTTTGCGCGCCACGCGATGGCGCCCTACCTTGGTCGCCTGCCGGCCAAACGCGCCGCCCGGACCCGATCATGTGGGACGCCATCCTCGCATTTGCCCGAGACTATGGGCTGTTTTTCGCCAAGACCGTCACTGTGCTGCTGGCGATCCTCGTCGTGTTGGGGCGCCTGGGGGCGCTCGTGCGCGGCGCCCGCGAGACCGCCGCTCGCTTGCACGTTCGCCGCCTCGACCGGCGACTGCGGCACCTGGCCCGCGCCATCGACGCGCGCCTGCTGGGCAAGAAAGCTTGGAAGGCGCTGGCCAAAGCCGACGAGGCCGCGGAGGCTGCCGCGACCAAGCTCCGCGACGCAGGCGACCGCAAGCGCCTGTACGTCCTGGACTTTGCTGGCGACATCCGTGCCAGCCAGGTCGATGACTTGCGCCAGGAGGTCACCGCGATTCTCGGCGCCCGCCGCGCCGGCGACCGCGTGTTGCTGCGGCTGGAGAGCCCGGGCGGTGTCGTGCACGGCTACGGCCTTGCCGCATCGCAGCTCCAGCGCCTGCGCGACGCCGGCGTCGAACTGGTTGTCGCCGTTGACAAGATTGCTGCGTCCGGCGGGTACCTCATGGCTGCGGTCGCCAACCGCATCGTCGCCGCACCGTTTGCCCTGGTCGGATCCATCGGCGTCGTCGCCCAGATGCCCAACCTGCACAAGCTGCTCAAAAAGCACGACGTCGACATCGAACTGCTCACAGCCGGCAAGTACAAGCGGACGCTGACGGTTTTCGGCGAGAACACCCCCGAGGGCCGGGCGCAGTTCCAGCGCGACCTCGATCAGACCCACCAGTTGTTCCAAGCCGTCATCGCCCGCCATCGCCCCGACGTTGCGCTGGACGAAGTCGCCGACGGTCGGGTGTGGTATGGCAGTCAGGCCAAGGAAATCGGCCTCATCGACGAGCTCGGCACCAGCGACGACTTGTTGGTGCAGGCGTCCGCCGACCACGATGTCGTGCAGGTGCGGTGGCGCGGTCGGCCGGCGCTCGGTGCCCGCCTGCAGGCGTGGACGGCAGCGACGGCCGGCGCGGCGTTCGGGCGCGTGCTGGACTTGCTGTGGGCGCGCCAGGTGCAAGGTCCTCGGTAGCCACGGCTGCGTGAATCGGCGCGCAAGCGGGCTCGTTGGCGAAGCAATCTGCCGGCCCCCTTGTCGGCCGGTCTGATTTGGCCGATACTTTTGCACCCCGATTTTGGAGACCAACCATGCGCTTTTTCTTGAATACCCGACCAGTCATCGCCGCGGCGCTGCGCCTTGCCGCACTGTGCGCGGTCGCGACTGCCGCCCAATTCGCTGCTCCTGCTCCCGCAGCCGCTGAGGCCAACTGGGAGTTCGTGGGCGTCATCGACGGCGTCAAGGTCTGGCGGCGCGAGTCGCCCGACTCGCCGCTGTTTTCGTTCAAGGGTGAAGTGACGGCCGACGTGCATATCGGCAAGATCCTTGCGATCTTTCTGGATCGCAACCAACGCAAGCACTGGGTCGACCGCTTCGACGACACCAAGGAGTTGGAGAAACCGAACCCACTGTCCGAGACCTACTGGATCAAGTTCAAGCTGCCGATCGGCATCAGCAACCGCGACTACGTGCTCAAGGCCGACGGCACCGCGGATCCGGCAAACGGCTTGTTCCTGGCCAAAATCAAGAGCGTCGAGCACCCCAAGGCGCCGGTCAACGACTGCTGCGTGCGTGCCGAAGCCAAGGGCACCTACTACCGCTTTGAAGCGCAAAAGGGCGTTGAAAAGACCCGGTTGGTCGTCGAGGTTTCGACCGACCCCAAGGGCATGCTACCCAACTGGCTGGTCAACCTCATCCAGAAAAGCTGGCCGAGCAAGACCTTGAATGGCCTGGTGCGCCGCGCCAATTCCGCAGGCATCGTCCCGCTGCCCGAATACGCCGGCTGGCACGCGCGGCCGTAGGCGCTACCCCGAGAATTGCCGCCCTGGATTGTTGCGGGGTGGCCGCGGTGCTCAGATCGCCGGCGCTGGCTCTTGGTCGAGCAGTTCCGGATTCTCCAACAGCTTGATGCACTCGCGGGCCAGGATCGACGCCTGAAAGCCGTCAATCACCCGGTGGTCTGCCGCCAACGACAGCGGCAGCAGCGGCCGAATCACGATCTGGCCGTCGCGCACCACCGCGGCGTCGAAGACGCCACCCACCAACACGACACCCACGCTGCGCGCATTGGTGAATAGCGGCGCATAGGCGTAGCGGATGCCGTGCATTCCCAATGACGTCACCATCAGCGACCCAAACGGGTCGTCGGGCATGCCGGTCCAGCGCAAGTCGAGTCCCCAGTCCAGGTTGAGCCACGCCAGCAACCGCATGACTTTTTTGGCGACAAACGGCGGGATGCGCGCGATGGTCGACTTGATCTGGGCCAGCTCCGGGTCTTGGCGGGCGCGGATCTTGGCGGCCTTTTCGGCAAGCTCGCGGCCGATATCCTCGATCTTCTTGGTGTCGGCTTTGCGGATGATGGCGCCCGACAAGTCAGCGCCCTGCACCTGACCGGCCTTTTCGCTGGGAACCGCCACCTGCAGAAACACATCGACGTCGCGCCGTTGCCAGATGGCGCCCCGGCGGATCATGCAGTTCAGGCCAGGGTAGCTGCGCAGCACCATCGCCATGGCGCGCGCCACGGCGTGGGTGTAGGTCAGCTTCTGGCCAGTTTCTGCGCGCTTGCGCTCGAGCCACGGCCCCAACGCACTGACGTCGATGTCGGTCATGCCGTAGATAGTCGGATCGGTGGGCGCGTCCCAGGTGATGGCGGCCAGGATGCGGAAGGCCGAGATGTGGTCCGGCTTGAAGTAGCGGGGCGTCGTAGGCTCAGACATGACCGGACTCCAAGGTTGGGCCGGGCGATTGTGGCCGAGGCGGGCCGCCGGGCGCAACCGCCGCCAGGGCCGCCAATCGCGGTGCACACTTGAAAAGCGTCTGCCACTTGCGGTATTGCGATCTCCGGGGCACCGCTGCGCCTGTTTGCGCCAGCGCGTCGCCAGGGGGCATGATGAGACGCTACAAACTGCACGACTTGCTACGCGCGGCCGCCGCGACCTTTTTGGCCGCCAATGCCTGCAGCAGTGCCACCAACGCGGCCGGCACGGGGACGGCTGCCGACGGGAACGCACTCGGCGACACTGGCAGCCAGGACGCCGCAGCAGACACTTCTGCGCCAGACACCGTCGCCGATGCCGCGGTTGACGCAGCCACTGACGTCGCCGCGGATGGTGCTGCGGATGCCGCGGTCGACGCTGCCGCGGATGCCGCCAAAGAAGTCGCCGCCGACACTGCGCCAGACGTTCCGGCTGCGGACACGGCCAAGGATATCGCGATCGACGTGGCACCAGATGTCGCTGCCGATGTGCCCAAAGACACCGGCAAACCGGCGGGTCCGTTTGCGTGTGTCGATCCGCAGCCGATCATCAGCAAGGGCATCGACACCGGCGTCGACGTCTGCAAGAGCGGCATGCTGCGGCGGCGGCAAGTCGTGCAGTGCCCGTCGGTCCTGCCCGAAGTTGGCAAAACCTGCACCGGCGGCGGCGGCGGTGGTCCAGCCGGCGAGTGCACCACCGACGCCGACTGCACCAACAAGGTCAAGGGCGGCCACTGCGAAAAATCGCTCGGCCCGGGCGACTGGTGCTACTGCGCGTCGTCGTGCGAGACCGACGCCGACTGCGGCGCGGGTTCGGTCTGCCTGTGCGGGCCCAAGTTCGGCACCTGCGTGGCCGCCAAGTGCAACAGCAGCGCCGACTGCACGGTGGGTGACTGCGTGTCGTACATCAACAACCCGGGCTGCGGTTCGACGGCGTTGGTCTGCGAGAGTGGCACCGACAGCTGCGGCGCCAACAGCGACTGCAAGCCCGGCGAGGAGTGCACCTGGACACCCAACAAGGGCAAGCACTGCACGCCGCCGTTGTGCGCCATCGGCCGACCGTTTGCGATTGACGGTCAGTGGCAGACCGCGGAGGTGGTCGCGCGGGCCGACTGGTCGTCGCCGCAGACTCTGGCGAACCTCGATCCGCAGCTGCGTCAACGCCTTGCCGACCACTGGCAAGCCGCTGCGCAAATGGAGCACGCCTCAGTCGCCGCTTTCGCCCGGCTGACCCTTGAGTTGCTCGCCGCTGGTGCACCGCCGCACCTGCTGTCGGCCGCGCAACAGGCCGGCATCGACGAAGTGCGCCACGCTCAAGCCTGCTTCGCGCTGGCGCAGCGCTGCGACGGTCAGGTGCGCGGTCCGGGTCCGCTGCATGTCGGCGGGGCGCTGTTGCACGTGTCGCTGGCCGAGATCGCGGCAGCCGCCGTGGTCGAAGGCTGCGTCTTCGAGACCTCGGCGGCGCTGGAGGCGCGCGTCGCGGCCACTCAGGCGAGCGATCCGGCGGTGCGGCAGACGCTGCAGGCCATTGCTGACGACGAGGCCCGCCACGCGGAGCTGTCGTGGGATATCGTCCGCTGGGCGCTGAGCGCGGGCGATGAGGCCGTGCAGGTCGCGGTACAAGGCGCGTTTGACCGCGGTATCGCCGATCTGCGCGCCAGCGACACCGGTGCTGATGTCGAACCCGGCCACGGTGTGGTGGCCGGCCACGCGCTGCGCAAGCTGCGGCACCACGCCATCGACGAGATCATTGCCCCGGCGCGCCGGCGGTTGGTGGGCTAGTCGTCTGCCCCTTGCCCCTTGCCCCGCGCCCCTTGCCCCGCGCCCCTTGCCCCACTACTATGACGCGCTGCGTCACCCGATCGCAAGCGGTGACGCCGATCGACCCGTGCCAGCCTGGTCGGTCCCTCCCACTGCCCTGCCTGCCCGTCCGGGTCGGCGCGATGCCGCCATGAGCAACGCCCTGCACTACAAGTCCAACCTGCGCGACATACAGTTCAACTTGTTTGAGGTCAGCGATATCGCCAACGGCGTACTCGGCCACGGCGAGTTTGCGTCGCTGGACGAAGAGACCGCCCGCCAAGTGCTTGCGGAGGTCGACAAGCTGGCCCGGTCCGAAATCGCCGCCAGCTTCTACGAGGCCGATCGCGATCCCTTGCGGCAGGCACCCGACGGCAGCGTGCTGCTGCCCGCGTCGCTCAAGAAGTCACTCAAAGCCTACTACGACGCCGGGTTTGGCGGCCTGGAACTGCCCGAGCACATGGGCGGCATTGGCGCCCCGCCTTCGCTGATTTGGGGCGCCTTCGAGCTGATTGCCGGCGCCAACCCTGCGGTTTCGTTCTACTTGTTCGGCACGTTCATCGCCAAAATCATCGATCGCCTGGGCACTCCGGAACAGAAGGCGCGGCTGCTCAAGCCCCACGTCGAGCAGTGCTGGGGTGGCACGATGGTCCTGACGGAACCCGACGCCGGCAGCGACGTCGGCGCGGGTCGCGCCAAAGCCCGCCACATCGAAGGCGACTTGTGGGAAATCGAGGGCACCAAGCGCTTCATCACCAACGGCGACTTCGACTACCCAGCCAACATTGTCCACCTCGTGCTCGCCCGGCCAGAGGGCGCCGACGTTGGCACCAAGGGGTTGTCGCTGTTCATCGTGCCCAAGATCTGGGTCAACGCAGACGGCAGCCTCGGCGAGCCCAACGGCGTGCGGGTCAGCAAGGTCGAAAAGAAGATGGGCATCAAGGCCAGCTCGACCTGCGAGCTGGTGTTTGGCGAGGACCGGCCGGCGCGTGGACTGCTGATGGGCAACGTGCACGACGGCATCCGGCAGATGTTCCACGTCATCGAGAATGCGCGGATGGCCGTGGGCATGAAGTCGATGGCGACGCTGTCGACGGCGTACCTGAACGCCCTGGATTACGCCAAGGTGCGCGTGCAAGGCGCCGACCTGCCCGAGGCCGCCAACAAGCGCGCGCCGCGGGTGCGGATCATCCAGCACCCCGACGTCAAACGGATGCTGATGAGCTGCAAGGCCCACGCCGAGGGCATGCGGGCGCTGGCCTTCTTTACGGCCAACATCCAGGATCAGGTCGAGCTGCTGGGCGGCCACGGTGACAGCCGCGCCGACGAGCTCGACAAGCTCAACGACCTGCTGTTGCCGCTGGTCAAGGGCTGGAACAGCGACCGCGGCTACGAGCAGCTGGGCATCGCGCTACAGATCATCGGCGGGTCGGGGTATGTCCAGGACTATCCCTTCGAGCAGTACATCCGCGACCAGAAGATTGATTCGCTGTACGAGGGCACCACCCACATCCAGTCGCTCGACCTCATCTTTCGCAAGATTGCGCGCGACGGTGGCGAGACCTTGCAAGCGCTGGCCGGTCGGGTGCAGACCACCCTGGAGGCCGAAGAAGGCGGCGCGGACCTCGCCGAAGAGCGCAAGCTGCTCGCCAAGGCGCTCGGCGACCTCAACGGCATGCTGATGGCGCTGCTGGGCAAGCTCGGCGAGTCGCCGTACCACGTCGGCTTTCAAGGCAACCGCGTGCTGCTGGCGCTGGCCGACGTCGTGGTGGCCTGGCTGCTGGTCCGGCACGCCGCGATCGCATTGCGCAAGTTGCCGACGGCCAAAGCGAGCGACAAGCCGTTCTATACCGGCAAGATCGCGTCGGCGCGCTGGTGGTGTCGAAATGCCTTGCCGGGCGTGACGCTGGCGCGCAAGATGGTCGAGGCTTCTGACCTCGGGCTGATGGACGTCCCTGAAGAGGCCTGGTAGCCGTCCGTCGGCAACCCGTTGACCGCAGCGCGAAGGCGAGTCGGCCGTTGGTCGCGAGGACACTAGGATGGCGAATCTACTACCGATGGCCCGCTGCGCCGCCTGTGTCGCCAACGAGACGCCCTACGGGTGGTGGATTCTGTCGGCCGCGGTGCTGGTTGCGTCGCTCGCCGCTGCGGGCCTGGTCATCTGGCGGGACCTGCGCCATCAAGACCGCTGGCGGCAGCCCCTGTAATCAAGAACTGGCGCCAGTAGTCCGCCGCTGGCCTTGCACCACGTCGATCGCCACTGCCACCGTCATATCGCCGAGCACGTTGACCACGCTGCGGCAGCGGGCAATCAGCCAGTCCACGCTCAGCAGCAGCGGAATCGCCTCGACCGGCAGGTGCACGGCGCCCAGCACCAGCGCCAGCGAGATAATGCCGGCCTCCGGAATTCCGCCAACGCCAATCGTCGCGGCGACGCAGATGACCGCGGTCAGCAATTGTTCGGCGAGGCTCATCTGGACACCGAGCGCCTGCGCCAAGAACAAAACGGCCACCACCTCGTAGAGCAAGATACCGTCGTTGTTGAAGTTGGTGCCGACGCACGCGCTCAAACGCGCGGCGCCGGGCGTGGTCCCGATCTCGTCCAAAGCCTTGAGCGTCATCGGCAAGGTGGCCAAGCTGCTGTTGACGCCAAACGCGTACACAACTGGATCGCGGGCCGCGCGCCAAAAGCGACCGACGCCGATCCGCGCAACGGCGACCACCCAGCCGTGGTAGACCAGTAGCACATGCAGCGCCATGCCACCCAGGCACACCAACAAGTAGGCCAGCAGGCCGCCCACCAGGCTAGTGCCGTGCTCGCCAAACACCTTGGCCACGCTCGCAAAAACCGCGATCGGCGTCAGGCGCACGATCCACTCCAAGGCCCGCGTCACCAGGCGCAGGCCGCGCGCTGCCAGTTCGGGCAACTGCGCGAGCGGTGTTCCCGCCTGGATGCCCGGTCGGAGCATGAGCCACAGCGCGCCCAGTGCGACGGCTGCGATGATGGCGACCACCATCGGGCTCTTCGCCATCATGGCCAGCGCTTGGGTCGGCGACGCATCGGGCGCGCGAAATGTCTTGCCGCCCAGGTGGGCGAGGTCGGCGCCGCGCAGGTCCATCCACTGGCCCGGGTGCAGCGTGTTGGAGATGACTAGCCCAATGCCCACCGCGCACAGTCCGTTGCCGATCGCCACGCCAAACAGCGCCGCCACGCCCTTGCCGTGAAAGGCCTGCTGGGCGAAAGCGTCGAAAATCGCCAGGAAAATCAGTGGCACGGCCAGCCACTTGATCACCTCGACGATCCACTTGGCGATCGCCGCCACCGGCGCAACCTGCTTGCCGAGCCACAATCCCAGCGCGGCGCCAATCAGCATCGCCACCAGGGTCTGCACGTACAGCGGCCAGCGCCAAGGCAAAAGCGTCGACTCGCGCGCTGTCATCGCAGTCTTTCGCCCAGCCAACGCGCGGCTTTGAGCCACTCGGCCCGCGCCGCCGGCAACCCGAGCATGTTGACCCAGCCGTGCAGCAACCCGGTAGCGTCCACCAGTTCGACCGGCGTGCCGGCCTGGCGAAGCCGTTCCGCGTAGGCCAGCCCCTCGTCGCGCAGCACGTCTTCGGGCGCACTGCTCAAGTAGGTCGGCGCCAGCCCGCTCAGGTCTTCGGCGAGCAACGGCGACACGTCAGGCCGGTGCCGCTGCGTCGCTTCGGGCACGAATGCCGCAATGAAATAGCGCATCCGCGCCGCCGTCAGCACGTGACCTTTGGCAAAGCGCTCGTAGCTGTCGGATTCGCGGTTGAGGTCCACCACCGGGTAGACCAGCAGCTGCGCGCGCAGGTTCAGGTCGCGACACCGCCGGGTCACAACCGCCGCCAGATGGCCGCCCGCGCTTTCGCCGCCGACCGCAATCCGCCGCGGGTCGCCGCCGACCTCTGCGGCACTTGCCGCCAGCCAGCGCACCACCGCCGAGCAGTCGTCGATCGCCGCTGGAAAACGGTGCTCCGGCGCGCGCCGGTAGTGCACCGACACCACCAGCGCGCGGGCTTCGTTGGCGAGCAGCCGGCACGGCACGTCATGGGTGTCCAGATCGCCCTCGACCCAGCCGCCACCGTGAAAGTAGGCCACCACGGGCAGCTCGCCTTCGCAAGGCCGGTAGATGCGCACAGGCACGCCAGCAATGTCGCGATCGTGCACGGCGAGGCACGCAGTCGGCTTGCCGATGAGCCACGGCGCCTGCTTCATGGCGCGCTTGAGCGCTGCGCGCGCCGACTCGGGCGGCGCGTCGACGGGCGGCGAGGTCCAGGCAAAAACCTGCGCAATTGCACGAATGTACCAGAAGGCCATCGTCAGCGTTCCCGACCCGGGGCTGGCGCGGGCTCCGGTTGCTGGCGCAGGCTTTCCAGTGCTTGCCGCAGCTGCGCCTCGGCCGCTTCGGCGCGCTGCGACGCCTGCTGCGCTTGCGTCGCTGCCTGCTGGGCACGCTGATGCGCTTCGTTGGCCTTGCGGCCGGCTTCGGCGGCAGCCGACTCTGCGGCGCGGACGCGCGACTCTGCCTGAGCAACGCGCGCTTCGGCGTCGGACGCTTTGCGCTCGGCAGCTTGGGCTCGCTGGTCGGCAGCATTGGCGCGCTGTTCGGCCTGCGCTGCGCGGGACTCGGCCTGCGACGCCCGCGTCTCGGCGGAGCGCGCCTGACTGCTTGCCTGCGCCGCCAGCGACTCCGCCCGCTGTCCGGCGGCGCGCGCGGCATCAGCGACGGTCTGGGCCTGTCGAACCTGATCGCTGGTGTCGCTCGCCAGCTGGCGCTGCAGCTGCACCAGCTTGGTGACGGCGTCGCGCCGGTCGAGCCACGGTCCCGGCAGCGCCAGGTAGGCGGTGTAGAACACCACGGCCTCATTGCGCAGTTTGCCGAGTTCGCACACCCGCGCGGCGTTGTACAGATGCAGCGCCTTGTCGGTCAGCTGGTAGGTCGCCTCAAACAAGTTGGCCGCCGCCTCATGCTGGCCGGCATTCTTGGCGGCGTGCGCGGCCTTGGCGCAGCTCTCCGCGTAGGCCGTGGTCAGTGCTGCGGCGGACTTCTTGGCGTCTGCCAGCTCTTTTTTCCAAGGCTTGGGGCCGCGCGCCTGGGCCGCGTCCTCGAATTTGCTGTACAGCGCCCGCGCCCGACCTGCTGTGGCACACTGGGCGCCAGCATCCTTCATCGACGCAGCCGAGCAACGCAACAGCGTTGCCGCCGCCCACAGCGGACGCAATTCGCTGGTATCGCCGCTGAACTGCTTCTCAAACTCCGTGGCCAGCTGCACCGGGTCCTTGCCGGCGGCCTCCGCCAGCACCGGTGCGCACGCATCGGTAGCCGCAGCGGCCACACCAGGCCGAGCGACCAGCCCAAACAACGCGATCGCCATCCACAGGTTGCGCATCATGGTGCCCCCGACTTGCCCTGGCGGCCGTGCGCCCGATCCGTGCTGCGTTTTGCCCGCTTTTGGGCCGGGTGGCAACCAAGGCCGCTGTCGGGCCAGATACTTTGGTTCGGGCGTGCGTCTTATCGGCCGTGTGCCGCGGTTGTTTCTGCGCGCGCATCCCGTCCAGGGCCGAGTCCCGTGATCGCCGCCTTGGAAAATCACCGCTTGCCAGTCCTGGTGATCGCGTCTAAAATCTTGCGCCTTGTCGACGACCGGCGCCGGTTGCCAGCCGCAGCAAGCCATTTTGTAGAGGAAGAAGATGTTCAATAATCGCATGTTCGCCACCGTCGTCGCGGTCGCCATGGCTGGCGCCGTGATCACGTCGGTTGGCTGCAAGAAGAAAGAAGAGGCCCCCAAGGCTGCAGCCGCTGCTGGCGCCGCCGCCGCGCCCGCTGAAGCCGCCAAGGTTGACGAGAAGGCCGTCGCAGCTGGCGCAGTCGCCGCCCCGGCCGCTGCTCCGGTTGCCGCCGACGTCGAACTGGCCGCGGGCGATGGCATCGCGCTGTGGCTTTCGGTCAAGTCGTTCAACGGCCTGTTCGACGCCGCAGAGGTTTTGGCGGGCAAGTTCGGCGCCGCTCAGCCAGGCGCTTCGCTGCGCGGTCAAGCTATGGGCGTGGCTACCGCTGGCCTCGCGCAAGCGGGCATCAAGGACCTGGAATGGCTGGACAAGACCAAGGCCCTGCACGTCGCCTACCATGATCAGCCCAACCCGGCCGCCGCGCCGGGCACCCCGCCCAACCCGGCAGAAATCGCCGGCGGCTTCTTCATGGTGCTGCCGGTGACCGGCAAAGACGCGACGCTCGCGGCCATGCCGACCGCCGCCAAAGACGCGGCCGCCGAGGGCCACGCCGCCATGATCACCGCGCCCAAGGGCGAAAAGGTCTACATCGACTTCCTGGCCAACCACGCCGTGGTGACCATGATGGACAAGGACCGCTTTGCCAAGGTCAAGGGCTTTGCCGAGCGCATCGCCAAGGTCGATCCGCCGAGCACCCTGTATCTGGGCGTGTCGATTGAAGACCTGAACAAGACCCGCGGCAAGGAGATTGAGCAGGCAATGGCCATGCTCGACGGTCTGGGCAGCAAGATGGACGGCGGCGATCCCGCCAAGGCCAAGATGAACGCCCAGGTTCTCGGCATGTACAGCAAGATGGTCAAGTCGTACATCACTGACATGACCCGCTTTGAGTTGCTGGTCAACGCCGACACCGACAACGCCCGCTTTGAGTTCCGCCTCCAGGCCAAGGAAGGCAGCAAGCTCGGCAAGCAGCTGGCCGCCGGCCGCGGTCGCACCACCCGCGACATCGCCAACCTGTTGCCTTCCAACAGCTACTTCAGCGTCGCCGCTTCGTCGGACCCAGCTGCTGCGATCGAGCAGATGGACGAGCCGCTGAACATGCTCAAGGAGATGTTCAAGATGGACGCGGCGACCTTTGACGCGCTGTCCAAGGACATGAAGGACCTGGCCAAGATGCAAGACGGCACCAGCGGTTTTGCGGTCTACGCCGACGGCCCGGCGGCGCTCGGCATGTTGATCGTGGGTGGCACCACCGACGGCGAAGCTTCGATGCGCGTCGGCAAGCGCATGGTCGGCGCCCTGACGAGCGCGGTGATCGCTGTTGCTCGCGCCGAGAACGCCGCCAAGGGCAAGACGGAGTCGGCCGAAGAAGCTGAGATGATCAAGCTCGTCGAGTCCAGCCTCAAAGAGGGCAAGGTTGACCCGATTCTGGCCAAGGTCGGTCCGCTGACCGAAGCCAAGGGCATCAAGCTGACCGCCGCCACCAGCAAGGACGGCGACATTGCCTGCGACGTGCTCGACATCGCCATCGACTACACCAAAATGCCTCCCGGCAAAGACAGCGAGCAGGTCAAGGCCGTCATCGGCGACAAGACCGCGATGGCCATGTGCGCCGGCAAGACCAAGATCGGCTTTGCCGTCGGCCCGGGCGCGCTCGAGAAGGCCAAGGCTGGTGCGGCTGGTCGCGCTGGCGGCCTTGCCGACGCCCCCGCCTACAAGAATGCCACTGAGCGCAACACCGGCTCGGCCGTGATTTACCTCAACCCCGGCGCTGCGCTGGCCGCCTTCAAGGCGCTGGTCCCCCCGAGCATCACCCTGCCGGGCGACAAGGCGCTGGTGCTCGCGTGCGTCAACCGCACCCAGTCGTTTGGTTGCGCGCTCGAGGCCCCCGTGGACCTGATCGTGGCCGCTAAGGCATTGGCCGGTGGTCCGGGCGGTGGCGCTCCTGCGGAAATGGCCCCGCCGCCTGCTGGTGGCGCCGCGCCCGCTGGCGACGAGGTCGAGGCGCCTGAGCCGCCGCCCGCGCCCGCTCCGGTCAAGGTCGAGCGCCCGGCCGCCCCGGCTCCGGCCCCGGCTCCGGCTGGCGGCGCGCGCCCCGCGCCCAAGTAGGCCCACGGCGACCACCGTGTTGCCGTGAACGAAATACCGGCGGGCGGGCATCCAGAACAGCTGGGTCCCGCCCGTCGGCGTTTTTCCAGGTGGTGTTTTGGCCGTGTGGCCCCTTTTCAGCCCCAGCGCAATCCGTACCATGGCGCCGACGACTCGGGGCGGACACACGACAATCGGAGGTTGGCAATGATTGGCAAGGACTGGATCGCAAGTGGCATTTTGGCGCGAGTCGCCTGCGTGGGTCTCGCCACGCTGGGCGCGGGCTGCCAGAGTTCGTTGACCGGCAACGAAGGCAACTTGACCTTCTACTACCCGACCGACGACGAGCTTGACTTCAATAAGCCGATTGCGGTGGGCGCCAAGCTCGACTTGACGGTCAAAGAGGCTGGCTTTCCCAAGAAAGACGTGTCCTTGACCAAGGTCGATCCGAGCAACACCCAGGTGCTCAAGGTCGCCGGCATGATGGGCAGTGCGTTTACCCTAGAGGGCATTGGAGAGGGCAGTACCTCGATTGGCGTCACCGCCACCAAAGCAGACGGCACCACCACCCACGACACCATCAACATGATGGCCAAGAAGCCAGAGATCATCGACGTCACCCATTCGTGCGGCGGCGGCAACCTGGCCTACTACCTGACCAAGAAGTCGATCTTCCTACCCTACGACCTCAAGCTCAAAGATGGTCGCGCGGTCATCGGCTACGGCTACCATGCGCTTAAGGTCGCGCCCGAAAAGGGGCTGCAGTGGGACCACGTCAACAAGGCGCAGTGGGCCTACGTCTACATGACCGCGGATGCGCCCGGCGATGTGACGCTGACGAGCGCGTTGGAAGCCGGCAAGTCCTGGACCGTGCGCTTGGTCGAGGAGGCTCAGATCGACGGCGGCAAGCTAGAAGGCGTGAGCGGCAAGACCCTGGAAGTCCTGGCTGGTTCCAGTGCTATCGTGTTGGCGCGGCCTACGGTCGGCGGCAACCCGATTTGTCAGCCGGACACGACCTTTACGGTCACGGGCAAGACGCCGGAGTTCTGCACTGTGACGGCGACCGCCGCCAAGTCGCCGACCAACAAGGGCGTGGTCGAGGCGTGGTCGTGGGTCACCGTCCAGGCCAAGAAGCTGGGCGTGTGCGAGTTCGATATCGTGTGGCCCAAGGGCAACAAGGGTCAAGGCGCGACGGCCGCGGTCAAGGTCAACGTGGTGCAGCTGGTCAAGCCGTCAGGGAATTGAGCACCGACCGGCCGAGCCCCAAGTCGCCCAAGCCGAAATTATCCGCCAACGTCTGGCCCAGGCACGCAAAGCTGTCGCCGGTGCCCAGATCCGCGCCGCGCCGAAAGCCCTTGCTCGCCAACAGCAGCGGCACGACTTCGCGGGTGTGATCGGTTGTCGCCAGGTACGTCGGGTCATTGCCGTGATCGGCGGTGATGCACAGCAGGCCCCGGTCGCCAAGCGCATCCAGGATGTCGTCCAGCCGGGCATCGGCTTCGGTCAGCGCCTGGGCAAAGCCTCCCGGATTGCGGCGGTGGCCATACAGCGCGTCAAAGTCCACCAGATTGGTGAACACCAGCCCCTGGTCCAGTCCCCGGCATGCCGCGATGGTCTGCTCGATACCGTCGGCGTTGCCCTCGGTGTGGATGGACTCGGGCACGCCACAGCCGGCGAAGATGTCCTGGATCTTGCCGACACCCACGACGCGTAGTCCCGCGGCGACCATGCGGTCGAGCAGCGTTCCGGGCGGCGGCGGCATCGAAAAATCCTTGCGGTTGTAAGTCCTGCGCCACGCGCCAGGTTGCCCCACAAACGGCCGAGCGATCACGCGCCCCACCCGCCAGGGGTCGAGCACCCGCCGCGCCACCTCGCAGATGCGCCACAACTCCTCGATGGCAATGACCTCTTCGTGCGCCGCGACCTGGAACACGCTGTCCGCCGAGGTGTACAGAATCGGCTTACCGGTGCGCAGGTGTTCGGGGCCGAGTTCATCCAGGATGGCCGTACCCGACGCCACGCAGTTGCCGAGCACTTGATGCCCGCTCGCCCGCTCGAATTCGCGCACGATTTCATCCGGAAAGCGCGGATTGAACACAGCAAACGGCTGGGTCGTGCGCACACCGACCATCTCCCAGTGTCCGGTCGGGGTGTCCTTGCCCGCCGAGGCCTCGACCATGCGCAGGGCAAAGCCGTCGGGCGCGGCGGTTGGCGCGATGCCCGCGATGTCGCACAAGTTGCCCAGGCCCATCCGCTGCAGCCGCGGCGCCCGCAGGCCGCCCACCGCGCGCGCGCAGTTGCCCAGGGTGTTGACAGTGTCCGGGTCGCCGAAATCCGCGCAGTCCGGGGCCGCGCCGATGCCGGCACCATCGAGCACCAGGATGCAGGCTTTGTCGAAGGGGCGCATGGTCGCGTTCCGTCAGGCGATTTCGCCAGCTTTGGCCTTGGCGATCCACTTTTGCAGCTCGCGCTCGACGATTTCTACAGCCCGGCCTTGAAACGGCCGCAGCAAGAACGGGATGTCCACGTCAACCACCAAGCTGCCGTTCGCCACAGCGACTTTGCCCTTGATGCTCAAGCCCTTGGCTGAGAATTGCAGGTCCGCGTTGTGCTCGTCGCGCCAGGTGATGCGCGGCTCGTAGCGGGCAAACCGTTCGCAGTAGTGGGCGCAGGCCGCGCGGGCGGTGCGCAGCGCGAGCTCAGGCGACAGGTCGTGGGCTATGGCGTGGCGCATGGTTGGCTCGCTGGTGCGGGGAACGGGAGCGCCACATCCAGCCAGACACGGAGCGGCGGGCGCCGAAAGCTACCAGAGCCCGGCGGATCCGCAAGCTGTCGGGCTAAAAGGTTGTATTCAAAAGAACGCCGACTACGGCTCACGATGCATCCCGGCACGCGTTGTTGCTCCTTGTGCCCTCCCTGCGGCGTGCCGCAAGCACGCCTCAGTCGGTCCCCGCGCCGCGCCGCGCCTTCCGGGCGCCTCATGACCCTCGTGTCCGGCACATGATGAACACACGTTCTAAGGAACTGGAAAACAATGCCTTGAACACTCTCGGTACAAGGCGGAGCCGCGAGTCGGCCCCCGAGGCCGCGTGCAGGCGACCCAGGAAGCAAGCAAAAGGGCCGGAGAAATGATTGGGTAAATCTTTTCAGCCTCTATGGGCAGGAGTTGCCGGTCCCGGGCATGCCGCGATCGCGCGCGCCGCAGCGCGGTGTGCTGCTTGCAGGGTCGAACTTCCACAACGTCTTGCCAGCTTCGGTCACGCTCGACACCGGCACGCACATGTTTGGCAGCTTGCAGTCGCTCGCCACTTTGCACGGCGGCGGGTCGACCTGATAACTCGACAGGCCCAGCCAGGTCCCGTAGCCACACTGCGGCGTCGCCGGCACCCAGCAGTCGGGCATGTCGTTGCTGGTCAGGTCGAAGCAGCCCTGCTTGAGCATCGCCGCCTGACCGATCGTCCACGGCAGCTTGCCAAAGTTGATCTCGTCGACGACCGCGCCCTGCGGGTTGATGAGCTGAAGCTTGATGTCCAACGTCAGGTTCTGCAACTGGAACTGGCCGGATGTCGGGTTGTCGCCCCAAGCGTAGAACGGTTTCTGGCCATTGTTGACCGCGACGTCCCCTAGCGCCATCACCAGCGCGAACTGCTTGGGCGCAATCGACAATCCGCCACCGCCTGCCGGGGCCGCGACCTTGTGGACGAAGGTGTTGACCTTGAACTGCCAGCCCACGAGATCAATGGCATCGCCGGACGGGTTGTAGATCTCGAACCACTCGCCCTTGCTGTCCACCACCGCGTCGGGATCCGGCATGATCTCGGTGATGAGCAGCGTGCCCTTGGCGGCCGGTGGCGCCTCCTTCTTGCAGGTCGCCGAACAGCCGTCGCCGTCGCTGACGTTGCCGTCGTCGCAGTCCTCGTTGAGCGCAGCCTGGACCTGGCCGTCGCCGCACTTGGGCGCTGGTTTGCACTTGCCGGACAAGCAGATGAGGTCCTTGCCGCACGAACTGTTGTCCGGCTTGCCGGTGCAGGGGTTGATGCAGGGCGGATTGGCCTGACCGGGGCTGCCCCAGTCGCCGTCGCCATACGGATCCTGGGCTTCGCACCAGTTCTTGTAGTCGTCGTTCTTGGTGGCTTCGTAGGCGGCAGGGTCCAACTGCATCGACTTGCCTTCGACGACCGGAAAACCGGTGGTCGGTCCACAGTTGGGCGGCGGATTGGGCAGCGAGCACAGAAAGCCCTTGGGTGAGAAGATGACCTGGTCGATGACCTTGCCGTTCCACTCCAGCACCACTTCGCCTTGGCTGACGTTGGTCAGGCTGAACGGCGACGGCGGCTGCTGAAACCAGCCGATCTGCACCGGCGCGCCGCCGTTCAAGGTCTTGTCAGCGCTGCCACCGATAACGAAGTAGCTGCCAGCCGGGATGAACAAGGGCTTGGCGCTCTTAAGCGTGAACTTCTTGTTGCCGCCGGTGTCGCGCAACACCCAACCGTTGATGTCCACGGTCAGTTCGCCAGGGTTGTAGAACTCGATCCACTCGCCGGGCTCGTCGCTGACCGCCTTGGGGTTGACCATGATCTCGGTGACGATGATCTGGCCGGGTGCAAAGTTCTCTTTCTGGCAGTTGATTGAGCACCCGTCGCCGCCGTCTTTGTTGCCGTCGTCGCACAGCTCGGCGGCTTCGGTGTTGCCGTTGCCGCAGGTGGGCGAGTCGCAAGCGTCGCCAAAGCCGTCGCTATCGGCGTCGGCCTGGTTCAGGTTGCCGATGCCGATGCAGTTGTCGCACAGGTCACCGACGCCATCGCCATCGGCGTCGCTCTGCTTGGGATCGGCGATCTTGGCGCAGACGTCGCAGGCGTCGCCTAGCAAATCCAGGTCCTGGTCCAACTGATCGGCGTTTGCGGTGAAAGGGCAATTATCCTTCTCGTTTGGCGAGTTGTCGCCGTCGATGTCTTTTCCGGGCGGTGCGCAAGAACTGTTCGGCGAGCCCGGCGTCCCGAGATTGCCGCCGCCTTGCGAGATGGTCTGGTCGCCATAGCACCAGTACAGCTTGACGTTGTTCTGGGTGGTGGTGGCGTACTTGGGGTCCAGCTGCAGCGATACGTTGGTCTTGACGGTCGGCGTCAGCGTGCCGTAGGCCACTTGGTCGACCAGTTTCTTGCCGGGCACGTCAATCAGGCTCAGCGTATCGGTCGTCGGCTCCATCAACAGACCACCGCCCAGCGCCGGGTTAAAGGCATAGACGGCACTGACCTGGCCATTGACGTTCTTGTTGATGCTGGCGGCAAGCACCACAAATCCCTTGGACGGCACGGTGATGTCGGCCGTGATGACGTGGGTCTTTTGCTTGCCGCCCACGCCGTTCTTCACCTCAAGTTTCCAGTCCTTGATTTTGACGGGTGTGCCGGTGGGGTTGTAGAGCTCAATCCACTGCCCGTCCTTGTCGTCGAAGTTGTCGGTGTGGGCCATGATTTCGTTGATGACGAGGTTGCCGGCGACCGCGGTGGCAATCAGGCAGTTTTCGCAGCCGTCGCCCAAAAAGTCGTTGCCGTCGTCGCAGGTCTCGCCTGCGTCCATGTCGCCGTCGCCGCACTGCACCGGATCGCAGGCGTCGCCGGGCGGATCCGCGTCGCTGTTGAGCTGGTCAGGATTGGGCGCGTCGGGGCAGTTGTCGCAAACGTCGCCGACGTTGTCGTTGTCCTTGTCCAACTGCAAGCCGTCCGACTCAGGCGGGTTGAAAATATCCGGGCAGTTGTCGGCGGCGTCCGGCACGCCGTCGATGTCCTTATCCGGCGGCGGCGGACAATCGGGGTTCTTTTCGCCGGGTGTGCCGAAGTCGCCGCTCGGCATTTTGGTCGGCGAGGCGCACCAGTTCTTGACACTGTCGTTGCCGTAGTCGTTGGTCTGGGTCACATCAACTTGGAGGGCCGCGCCCTTCCACTCGCCGATGGGCCAACTGACCGACCACTCGACTTTGTCGAGGTCGACGTTCTTCTTGGTCGGCGTGGTGTACTCGGCGCGCAACACGATGGCATCATTGCCAAAGTTGGTGAATGCCGTGCCGACGTACTTGTAGGCCAGCGTCAGCCCGCCGTTCTTGGCCTTGTCGGTTTCGCGGCCGAGCGCCAGGTGGTCGCCCGGCTTGAGCGTGAGCTTGCCGGCGCAACCGTTGATGACGTGCTTGTCGCCGCCTGTCGGCTTGTTGTCGGTGATCGTCAGGCCGTTCAAGTCGATGACCTTGCTCGACGTATTCTTGACCTCGAACCACTCACCGAATTCGTCCTTGACCGCGATCGGCCAGATCATGATCTCGGTGATGGTCAAATCGCCTTTGACCAGACCTGGTTGCGGTGGCGGAGCGGTCGTCGGCGGCACGCACACCTGCCCGCAGCTGCCGTCGGGCTGGGCCGCATAGCCGGGCACGCAGCCGCACACGGGCTTGCCAGCAACCTGCGAGCACACGGTCTTGTTCGCTTCTTTGCAGGGGTTGGGAAAACACGGGTTGCCCACTGTCTCCGTCACATCCGGCGTATCGGCGGTGTCTGGCGTGTCCTCTTCGGCGTCGCCGTCGACTGCGGTTTCCTTGCCGCCGCCGTCGGGTATGCCTTCACCGCCACCGCCGTCGCCCACGCCCTCCGTTGCGGCGGCGTCTGCGGTTGCGTCTGCGCTGGTCTCCGCCTTGACCTCTTTGACCGTGTCCGGCAGGCCGCCCGACACGTCGGGCTCTGGGAAGAACACGTTGTTATCTGGCTGAGAATTGCCGGTCGGCGTTGGCGTTTGCGCGCATGCCGCGAGCGCAACTGCAGCAGCGATTGAAACCAGTCGCGCGAAACGGGGACACGAAGCGGATACTGGCATGGCAACCCTTGGCTCGTCCGCGCCGGGAACCCACGCGGGTGCCGCGGCAGCGAAACGCGAACGGCGCAGTATAGAAACTTGCGTCACATGCGCGCAACCAGGGTGCTTTTGCCTGACAAGTGCTGGTAAGTGCTTGGCAACCCAGCGGATTCTAGGATGCTGGCGGCCCCTGATCGTCTGCGCTCGGCCGCCGCTGTTTGGGCAGTTCGACGGTCTTGACCAACGCCAGATCAAAGTCGATGGTGCCGAGCACGCCATCGTAGAGCACGAGCTTGACCGGCAACTGGTCCTTGGCTTGCAACCACAGTGTGAACTTGCGCGAAATTCGGCAATGGGTTGTCTCGCCCGACACCGGCACGGCGTCGCGCGCCTGGCCCTTGACCGTGACAGCGGCAACTGGACCGGCGGACAACGCCACTTTGCAAATGTCCATGCCCGTGTACAGGTGCGTGCTCCACGACCGTCCAGCGCGCGGCTTTTGCTGCATCAACCACGGCGCCAGTGCGACCGGGTCGAGCAGCACGGTGTCCACCGCCTTGTCCAACTCGACGGGATCCAGCCCAGGGCGGCTGAATACCGCCTTGACGCGGCGGTCGGCAAACCGCGCCAGGGTATGGGCTTTCTTGCCGGCCAGCTCACTTTTCCAATGGGCTTCAACCGGTAGCCACGCCGCGTCCACCCAGCTGGTGGCATCGAGTGCGCCCTGGTATAGCACGCCCAGCAGCGACTCGGTCTTGCCACTCAACTGCACGGTTCGGCCCTTGGCGCCGTCGGAACTCTTGGGGCCGATGACTAGCTTGCCGCTGCCCAGGTGGGTGTCGCGGCTGCTGACATCAAAGGTGATCTCAATGCCTCGCGGGGCGGGTGCCGCGGCAGCCAAAGACGGCACGACACACCAAGCGAAGCACAACCAGGTCGTCAAGCGGAACATAGGCATCACCGAAAATGGGCCAAAACGGCCCGTTGGCGATGCAACGCCGGCTCTGGCACCGCGATTCGCGTCCCTATTTGCCCATCTTGAGCAGCTCGCTCAGGTTCGGCATCAGCAAAAACTCGACCCGGCGGTTCTTGGCGCGGCCGTCGGGCGCGGCATTGTCGGCAGTCGGCTGATAGAAAGCGTAGCCGCCGGCCGACACCGACTTGCCCGACACGCCCGCCTTGATGAGAAAGCGCACGACCGTTAGCGCCCGCTCCATCGACAGCGACCAGTTCTTTTCTTCGTCGCCCTGGTCATCGGTATGGCCAGCGACCTGGAACGCGCGGTCCGGCATCGCCTTGAGGATGTTGGCCAGTTCGCCCAGCACGCCGCTGGCTTCGTCCTTGAGCTTGGCCTTGCCGGTGTCGAACAGGATGTCGCCCGCTAGCGCGATGATCAAGAACCCTGCGCGCTCCTTGACTTCAAGCTTGCCGGCTGCAGCCATCGACTGCAGCGCCTGCTTGACCTTGTCGATGCTGGCCTGCACGCGCGCCAGGCGGTCTTTGGCGGCGTCGCGTTCCTTGGAGCACTCCAAAAGCGCTTTGCCCTTGTCCCCGCCGGCCGCGACGCATGCGTCGAGATCCTTTTTGATCGCGGCCGCTTCTGCTGCAGCCTTGTCCGCGGCGGTCTTTGCCGCGCTATCCAGCGCCGCCTTGTCTTCGGCGCATTTCTTGTTGGCAGCCTCCAACTCCTCTGCGGCCGTTTGCTTGTTCTTGGCAATCGTTGCATTCAGGTCGGCCAGGTCTTTGTCGTACTTGGACTGCATGACGCAGCCATGGGCCAGCAGCGTCGTGGCGGCAATCAGCAACAAGCGCATCGCTTTCTCCAGGCGCGCGGCAGTCGGCTTGGCGCGCACGCAGAGGATAGCAAGCGCCCTCAAAAGGGGAAGAAGCGGCCCCTGGCCGCAAGTCCTGCGGCTGCGCCGGTCCTGGCGCTCGTCAGGCGCAAGCGGGCCGTGCACGCGAAGCTGGCAGCTTGCCGGATCTGGCAGTCCAGCCTACGGTTGGGCCATGGTGCGCCTGATCAGTGCGATTGCGGTGGCGACGGTGGTGCTGACTGCGTGTCGGGAGGCTCCCCCGTACATCGACCCCACGCGCTACCAGCAGGCCGGCCAAACGACTCCCGGCCGCGCCCCCAAGATCTTTGCGGCGGCGCTCCCCGCCGGCGAGCCCCTGCCCGCCGACGCAACGGCTGACGCCCTGCAACTGGGCTGGTTCTGCCTCGATCTGCCCGACCAACCGCGACCGCGCTTGTTGCCGGGACGTGGCGACGGCCGATTGCGCGTCGTCCAGGCCGATGGCCGCGGCGGTTGGGAGGTTGCGGCGGTCGACCTCGCCGCGCGCAGCGCAACCCGCGAGACCGCCCTCGATTCCGCGGCCGACTGGCCAGCCAGTGACGGATTTGTCACGCGGGTCGGTCCCGCTGCCGAGTCGACCGCGACCCGCGCGGACCTGACCGATGGGCTGTTGCCGATGCCCACGGATCCCACGCCCGTCGCCTGGTTGATCTGGCGGACCGAGGCCGTCGAGACCACGCTGGCGCCCGATGCCACCCATGTGACCGGCCTCGCTGTCGACGACGCTGGCGCCATCTTGGCCTTTGTGGATGCCGCGCCGGGCGCGACGCCGACGCTGTGGGCGGTGGCGCTGGCCGGTGAGGCCACGCCGATGCAGGTGGGGCTGGCGCACCACATCTGGGCGTTGGTGGGCGACGGCACCACTGCGCTGGTGCGCGGTGTCGGCCCGCTCGGCCCGCAGACGCAGTGGATGTCGCTGCCCGACGGCGCCACCCGCGCAATTGGCCCAGACGGCCGGGCGGTCGTTGCTGTGGACCGTGGCGTGCTCATCGAAACCGACCAAGGCGCGCTGGTCCGCGTCGACATTGACACCGGCATCCAGCACCGGCTCGGACCGACCGGCAGTTCTGCCCGGCTGCTGACGCAAGGCGGTCAACCGGCGGTGGCACTCGCCGATGCGCCAAGCGAGACGACCCTTTTCTGGTTCGACGGCCGTGGCCTGCGACGCGTGACCCGCATCGGGCCGGCACGGTGGTTGGCTGCGGTACCCATGCAGGGGCCAGTCATCGCTGCGCTAGTCGGCTGGGATCCGCCCGGCGGCCGTCCGTTCGATCCACTCGTCGACCCAGCGCGCGTTTGCGTGGTGGCGCGAGCTGTCGGCGCGCTACGGATGGAGCGACCCGCGCCGTGGTCGACTAGGCAACCTTGACCGGAGCGTGCGCCCAGCTCGGCTGGGCAAAAGTCTCGGCCAGGAAGTCGACGAACAGCCACACCTTGGTCGACAAGTGGCGGCTGTGCGGGTACACCGCGTAAACGCCGGTGGAGCGCGGTCGGAAGGCTGGCAGCACCTCGATCAGGCGGCCGTCGCGCAAATCGCAACCGGCGATGAACGCGGGCAGTAGCGCGATGCCGACATCGGCCAGCACAGACTGCAACATCACGTCGCCGTTGTTGGTGCGCAGGCTGCCGCGCACATGGACGGGCAACTCGCCGTCGCCGTCGGTAAACACCCAGGTATCGCCCGTCGTTGCGTAGGAGTACTGCAAGCAGTTGTGGCCCACCAGGTCGCGCGGTAGGGCCGGAACGCCGTGCCGGTCCAGGTACGCTCTGGTGGCGACGCCATAGGTCTCCATCGGGCACAGCTTGCGCGCGATCAGGCTGCTGTCGGCCAAGCGCGAAATCCGCACCGCCACATCAAAACCGTCGTCCACCAAGTCCACGAGGCGATCCGACAGCTGCAAGTCAACCGACAACTCTGGGTATCGATTCATGAAATCTGCGACCGGCCGGCCAAGATGCCGGATGCCGAACGCCAGCGGCCCTGACACCCGCAGCGTACCTTTGGGCGTGGTTTGCAGCTGGCTGATGGCGCGCTCGGCTTGTTCGGCCTCCGCCACGATGCGGGCGCAGCGCTCGTACAGGGCCGCGCCGACGTCGGTCAGCGAAAGCCGTCGGGTCGTGCGTTGCAGCAGGCGCGTGCCCGTCTGGTCCTCAAGGTGCGAGACGTGCTTGCTGACCGCGGACTTGGACAAGCCGAGCTTGCGCGACGCAGCCGAGAAGCCTTTTTCGTCCACCACGCAGGCGAAGACAGCAAGGGCGTTGAGGTCCAGGCGGACGGGCTGCATAGCATTTCCGATTGCGCGCGACGCGGGCGGCGGGGAGGGTAGCGCGACCGGCGCCCCTACAAAAGCTCGACATTGGCGTTGCCCCGCGTATTGTCTCGCTATGGACGTTCGTGGCCGTTCCCGCTCGAATTACAAACCGCTGCATCGCGGTCGTTGGGCCGCACTAGCGTTGGCACCGTTGCTTGCCGCTTGTGCCGTGGGCGGCTCCGGTGAACCGACGGCGTGGGCGGGCGCCGACGTGTTGCGCAGCGGCCGCGGCGCCGCGCACGCGTCCTCGACCGACGCCACGGCCGAGGCCTGCGCCACGACCGCAGACGCACAGCACGAAGCAGCTGGCGCCGACGCGGCTGGCGCCGACTCGGGGGGCAATGCCGCCGACGCGGTAGCGCGCAACGACGGCGCGCTACCACCCGATACGCCGGTGTTCGACGCGATCGCGGACTTTGCTGGTTGGGATGGTGGCGACTTGGGCACTGCCGCCTTCGACGGCGCGGTGTTTGTCGAACTGCCGCCATTCGCCGACGTCGTCAAAGACACGGCCGCGCCCGACGCCGTTGTAGAGACGGCGGCCGCGCCGGACGCCGAGGTGGTCGGCGACCTGGGGCCAGTAGAAGTCGACGTGGCCAAAGACGTCGGGCTCGAACTGACGCCCGTCGACGCGGTAGATGGCCAAGCAGAAGTGCTCGGCGAAGTCGCGGTGGAGACCGTGCAAGATTCGAGCCCTGTTGACACGGCAAAGGATCTGCCAGGCGATGCCGGCGCGGACCTGGGCGATGCGCAAGTCGATGCGGCCAAGGATTCAGCGCCCGAGACGATAGCCGATGTCGCCTTGGATGCGGGAACGGACGCCCCGGCCGATACGTCACCAGATGCCGGCAAAGACGTCCTGAGCGACGCTGCAGATGCTGCCGGCGACGCCACAAACGATGTCCCGGCCGACACCCCGTCTGACGGCCAAGTCGACACGCAGAGCGATGTCCAAGTGGATGCCCAAGTTGACACCGCGGCCGAGACGGACAGCGGCGGCGAGCCCTGCACCGCCCAGAACTGCGACGACGGCGAGCCGTGCACCATCGATTTGTGCGGCATGGCTGGCGGCTGCAGCCACTTGCCGCTCGACGATGGCGACGCTTGCGCAGAGGGTACCTGCCAGCAGGCCCTGTGCTCGCGCAACACGCCCGCCACTTACGGACTCTCGTGCAAGGCCATCAAGGCCGCAGACGCCAAGGCCAAATCGGGGGTGTGGTGGCTCGACCCCGACGGCCCATTCACGCCGGTCACGCCTTTTGCAGCCTGGTGCGACATGGAAGGCGACGGCGGCGGCTGGACGCTATTGGCCAAGGTGGCTGCGGACAAAAGCGAGCTGGGCTACGACGCGGTTCACTGGACCGCGATTGCCGCGCTGCATCCCAACCGGCCAAGATTCGACGATCGCGAGGCGCGGTTGACCAGCTATTGGGCGTTACCGTTCACCCAGCTGCGCGTCGGTCTCAAAGCCACCAAGCAGACCACGTGGCTGGTGGCCAACATCAGCGCCAGCAGCCTGTTTCACTTGATCGTGGGCGGCAAGTTCGTGCAGCTCAGCGTGCCTGAGGTCAACTGGCTGGGCCTATTGCCCGGCGCCGAGTTGCTCCCTGGCTGCAGGGTGCAGGGCTTCAACGCCTACCCCGGTGCCGGCACCCCGTTCGACTACGCTAGGGCGCGCGTCGGCATCGTGGCGAGTGCCGGCTCCGACTGCACGACGCCGGGCTCGCGCATTGGCATTGGACTTGGTGGTACAACTTGCGGGCAAAGCGGCACGATCGCAGCGGGCGCCGCGGCCGGCTGTCTCTCCAGCGGAGCGCCCGTCAACTTGCCAGCGACGGGCTACTTGTTCGCGCGCTGAACCTGGACCCGCGCGATCCGCACCGCGTTTTGCGGCATGCGGCTGATGGCGTCGACGACGGGCAAATCGCGACACAGCCCGACCACTGGCGCCTTGTCGTCCAGCTCTGGCGCAGGCCGCAACAGCACCTGCCACATCGAGCTGCACGAGTGCGGACCGAGGCTCACCAGGCTCAGCACGCCGGGCGCATCGTGGCGAAGGCGCAGGTCGAAGTGGTCGCGGATTCGAAAGCCGGCGTGGCCGGTCCCGTGGCCAAATGGGTCGCCGCTCTCGATGCGCTTGCCGGCCAACGGCTTATAGATGAGCTGGCCGTCAAACAAACGAACGCGTTGCCACCGCAGCGTGAACTTGCTGCCCTCGATGACGCGGGTGGCGCGCTTACCCGTCGCCAACCCGATCAGGTGCGCCGCGAGGTCTGGAACCATGTCGGCGCGCAGCGTGCAGGTGAACGTGCCCGCGCTTGTCTCGAACCGCAACTCGGGCAAGCCGTCGCCTGGCACATCAACCAGTGCCTCCGCCAGTGTCAGCGCGCGATTGTCCGGGTGTTCCGGCCCGGGCCAGTGCGGCAACAGCTCGCGCGCGTCGGCCATGTCCCAAAGCCACCGACCCTGGCGCAGGTAAAACCACGACGTCAGCGGCAAACCGGGATGACGCACCACCATCGCGGCGCGGCCGCCGTTGAACTCGACCTGCATCACCTCGGGATCCACGCGGTCCCACACGGTTGTTGGCGGCACCAACAGTGGCCCATTGTCGCCCATGCGCAGTGTGCGCAGCGCCGCCGGGGTCGCGTACTCGGCCAATCGACCCAGCCCAGGCTGACGAGCCTCGACCTGCAGGCGTCGAACGACCGCCGACAGGGACTGCTCGGCTGTTGGCTCCACGCCCACGACGGTCGCGTGCGCGAACAAGTCTGCAGGCGTCGGCGCTTGCGGCTCGGCCACGGCGGTCACGGCACCCGCCGGCCCTGTGGCCGCTGGCGGCGCAGCTGTCTGCGCAGGTGGCTGCTTGCACGCCCCCAGCGTCACGGCCAGCAGGGCCGCGACCCAGGGCCACGAATGATAGCGGCGGGCGGTGTCGCGCATCGGGCGACCTTGTAGCGCAGGCTGGCCACGCCTGCCAAATCGGGCTAGGCTGGCACCCACTCGCCGCGGCGGGCGTATGTGCTTATCACCTTGAATCTAGTGCCCTTAGAAACATCCGTGCTCGGCGTCGATCCGGGCAGTCGCAAGTTCGGCTGGGCTGTGGTGCGGCAGCGCGGCCAGGTCACTGAGCGTGTCGACGGCGGCGTGGTGCGCATGTATGGCGATCTGCCCGCGCGGCTTGGCGAGATCCTGCTGAAAATTCAGTCGTTGCTCGCCGAACAGGCCGTCAGCGCGTTGGCCATCGAGAGCGCATTCGTGCACGACAATGCCCGCACAGCACTGGTGCTGGGACAGGCCCGCGGTCTGCCGATCGCCGTGGCAGCAGCCCGTGGTTTGCCCGTGTTCGAGTACGCGCCGGCGACGGTCAAACGCGCCATTGCTGGGTCGGGGCGCGCTGACAAGCACCAGATGCGCCACATGATCGCCGCCACCCTGGGACTGGACAGCTTGCCGGCCGAAGACGAAGCCGACGCGCTAGCCATCGCCGTCACGCACCTGCGGCAACAGGCATTTGCCGCACTGACGACGCCGTCCGCCCGCAGTCTGTCTGCCTTGGCTGCCTCAGCGCCCCCACCCACCGCAGCCCGCGCCGCCTATCTGGCTGCAGTCGCTCGGGCCCGCTCCGGCCGGAGCGCCCGGTGATCGCCTATCTGCGCGGCATCTGCCAGGCCATTGACGGCGACGCCTTGGTGGTCGACGTGCGCGGCGTGGGCTACCTCGTGGCCGTCGCGGAACCGGATCGGTTGGCGCACAACGTGGGCGGCGACGTCGAACTGCTGGTTCACACCGAGGTGCGCGAAGACGCCATCGCGCTCTACGGCTTTGGCACCACCGGCGCCCGCGACTTGTTCCGCTGCCTGCTGTCGGTGCCGGGCGTCGGCCCCAAGGCAGCCCTGGCGTTGCTGGGTGCAATGGAGCCACCTAAGCTCGCTGCGGCGATTGCAGCCGGGCAGGCCCAGACCCTTTGCAAAGCCAAGGGCATCGGCAAGAAGACCGCCGAGACCATCGTAGTCAAGCTGCGCGACCGCTTGCCGCCCATCGCCGGCGCCGTGGCGCGCCCGGCCGCAGTTGGTCTGGCGCCAGCCGGCCTAGGTGCTGATCTCGAATCCGCATTGATCAACCTGGGCTACAAGCCCCAGACCGCTGGAGCCGTTGCGCAGGTCACCGCCTCCACGCAGCCCCAGGCCAGCCTGGACGAGGCGCTGCGGGCGGCCCTGGCGTCGCTGCGCCGGCCGACGTAGGGAACTGTCCCAGAGTAGGTCATTCTGGGACTGGTTCCGTTTGCTAGCCGGGTGGGTCGCAAGCTCGCGTCTTTGCAAGCCGACTCGCCGGTCCACAAGTATGCAAAGCGATCGTGTCGTTTTCGGACAAATCTTAGGAATCGCCCGCCATGGCCACTGCCCAACGCACTGCCGATGACCCGCTGAGCCCGCGGCCCGCCGAGCCGACGACCGATCGGGCGCTGCGGCCGAAGTCCTTCGCCCACTACGTCGGCCAGACTGCGGTGGTCAAGAACCTGCAGGTCTTCATCGCCGCGGCGCGCCAACGCAACGAACCGCTCGATCACATGCTGTTCTGCGGTCCACCCGGCTTGGGCAAGACCACGCTGGCCAACCTGATTGCCAGCGCCATGGGCGGCAACCTGGTGGTCTCAAGCGGGCCGGCCATCGAGCGCAAAGGCGACCTCGCCGGCATCCTGACCGGGCTGCAAGAAGGCGACATCCTGTTCATCGACGAGATCCACCGGCTGACCCCAGTCGTCGAGGAAAACCTCTACCCCGCGATGGAGGACTTTCGCTTTGACATCGTCATCGGTGACGGGCCTCATGCCCGGACGATCCCGCTGCAGCTGCCCCGGTTCACGTTGCTTGGGGCGACGACCCGCACCGGCTTGATGACTGGACCGCTCCGCGACCGCTTCGGCTACGTAGCGCGTCTGCAATTCTACACACCCGAGGAGCTGGCGGTGGTGGTGACCCGGTCCGCAGAGCGCTTGCAAGCGCCGATCGTCGCCGATGCCGCCTTGGAGATCGCCCGCCGTGCCCGTGGCACGCCCAGAATTGCCAACCGCCTGCTAAAAAGTGTCCGCGACTTCGCTTCGGTGCAAGGCCACACCACGATTACAGCCGCAATCGCGGCCCACACGCTGGGCGAGCTGGAGGTGGACGCAGCCGGTCTGGATCCCATGGACCGCGCGTATCTTGGGCGGCTGATTCAGCAGTTTGGCGGCGGCCCGGTCGGCATCGAGGCCATCGCCGCGGCGCTGAGCGAGGCGCGCGACACGCTGGAAGACGTGACCGAGCCGTACCTGTTGCAGCAGGGCTATGTGGCGCGCACGCCGCGCGGTCGCGTCGCACAGGCCAAGGCGTGGGCGCACCTGGGCCTACCAGTGCCCGAGCGCCTGCCCGGCGAGGACCTGCAGGGTCGGCTTTTGTAGTGCCACTGCGAGCGCGCCGAGGCTTGGTACTTGCCGCCGTGGAGGTGCGAAGCAAACGCTAGCGGCCAGACCTTGCCAGCCGCTGCTGCGGCTGCCTGGGCGTCGGTGCCCCACACCGGGCCGGGTTTGGATCGAAACCGCGCTCGGCCGTAGAAAACTGGGCAGACTTCCGTTATTTTGCGCCCTGGCGCCGCCCGGACGCCGGCCCCCAGCGAACCGGCGACGCCCCAGCCCGACCGTGCCCGACTCTGTGCGCACGCCGACTACCTTGAGCACCAGAACGACCGCCGTCACTGCCGACGCTACGCGCGCAACCGCCGAAGACCGCCGCGTAAGCATGGAACTCGACGACGTCGAGGGCCTGCGTGCGCTGTGCGGTGAAGCCGACGGCAACCTGCGGGCGCTAGAAAACCGCTTGGGGATTCAGGTGCTGGCGCGCGGTCGCCACTTGCACCTGCACGGCAAGCCGGGTCAGGTCCACGTCGCCGCCAACGTCGTATCGGCCCTCTTTGCCCGCGCCAAGACGGGTCAGGACGTGAACGAAGCCATGGTGCATCGCGAAGTGTCCGCTGTCGTCGACTTGCGCGGGCGCACGCGCAACGCAGCCCCCGAACCGGTGCAGCGCAGCGCGGGGCGCGCACTTGCAAGCAACGAGCCGGCGCCGTGGATCGACGGCGTGCGCCACATCAGTGCGCGCACGGCTGGTCAGCAGGTGTACCTGCAAGCCATCGCGGATCATGACCTGACATTTGGTGTGGGCCCCGCCGGTACCGGCAAGACCCACCTCGCGGTCGCGTGCGCGCTTGGCGCTTTGCAACGGCGCGAAGTCAAACGCATCATTTTGACGCGACCGGCTGTCGAAGCCGGCGAGCAGCTGGGGTTCTTGCCCGGCGACCTGCGCGAAAAAGTCAGCCCGTACTTGCGGCCGTTGCACGACGCGATGGACCAGATGATCGACGCCGACAAGGTCGAGCGCATGATCGAGCGCGGCCAGGTTGAAGCCGCGCCGCTTGCCTTCATGCGCGGTCGAACCCTGGACAATGCGTTCGTGATCCTGGACGAGGCGCAGAACTGCACCACTGAGCAGTTGCTGATGGTGTTGACGCGCCTGGGCGAACACAGCCGCATGGTCATCACCGGCGACCCGGAGCAGAGCGACCTCAAGCGCGGCCAGCCGCATGGCTTGGACCACGCCTTGCGCGTGCTCGACGGCATCGAGGGCATCGCGATCGTCCGCTTTGGCCCGCAAGACGTGGTGCGGCACCGGCTCGTCGGCGCCATCGCTCAAGCCTGGTCACGCGGCGGCGCGGGAGCGAACGGCTGATGCCTGGCAAGCGCAACGGACCTGGCCCACAAGGTCTGCCCGGCGACGAGCGGCAGCGCCAGGAACGGCGTGCGCACCTGCGCCGGCAACTGCGCTACGGCAGCCTCGCTGCATTTGGCTGGGTAGTGCTGTTGGTCCTGGTCGGGCCATCGCGGTCCGGCAGCGAAGTGCCGCCTGCGGGCCCTGCACGGCACGACTTGCGCGCGCCGTTTGACTACGAAGAGAACCAGCCAGTGCCGGACTACCAGGCGCGCGTCGACGCCGCGGTGGCAGCAGTGCCCGTCCACTACGGTTTTGACGCCACCTTGGTCAAGAACCGCATTGCCGCCCTGCACGACGCCTTTCGGCTGGTGCGGCCTCGCTACCGCCTCTACATTGCCGATCGCGATCGCCTGACGGCGGCCATCACCACGGCTGCCGCGCAGCCGCCTCCAGCCACGCCTCCGCCAACAGAGCGTCATGGCGCCGCCCGCCCTAAGACGGACGAGGTGCATCCCGCGCCGACCGCCAACCAGCTGGCGCTGCAGCAGCTAGAGCGCACGCTCGACGACGAGATGGCGCGGCTGCGCCCGGAGTTCGTGACACTGGTCGCGGTCCGCCGCGGCGAATTCGGCCCTGACGCCTTCGCCGCCCTCATCAAAGCTGGTTTTGCCGAAGAGCTGGAGCTGCTGCTGGCCGACGTCGCCCAGGTCGTGCTTTCGGCGCGCATCGTGCGCGACCCCGACCGCTTCGACGACGACCTGGGGCGCGGAGCCTGGGATGCTGCCGCACAACGCCGCTACGACCGTCGCAACCCGCCCGACGTGCTCAGCGTCGACGAAGCCGTACGTCGCAGCGATCAAGTGCTCGGTGAGTTCGTCCGCCAAAAGGGCTCAGGCAGTTTTGCTGATCCCGAGCTGCAAGCGGCGCTCAAGTCGGTCGCCCGTAGCATGGTCGAGCCAACGTTTGGACGCGATACCGCTGCGACCCGCGCTGCCGAAGAAGCTGCCCGCGCCAAGGTCGAAAAGTTTCGTCCCACCCGCTACGCCAAGGGTGACCTCATCGTTCGACGCGGCGCGACGGTCACCGCAGACTTGCGCGGGCTATTTTCCCGGATGTGGCAGGGCAGGGCGCCGACCGTCAACGTGCAGTCGTTCGTGGCGACTAGCGTCGTGCTGTTGCTGGCGCTTTGCCTGTTCGCGGCGTTTGCGCGGCGGCACCTGCACCACTTTCGCCATCGGCCCAGGGATGCCGCGCTGCTGGTCGGGATCCTGCTTGTTCACGCGGCAGTCTTGCGGGCCATCGTCGCGCTGGCGCCAGCACTGGCCGAACTGCACGAGACGTTGAGCGCCGGCCTGTTGTTGGCCGTGTTGCCGCACGCGCTCGGACCGTCCCTGGCCTCACTATTCGTACGACCGCTGACCGCTGCCCCGTTTACGCTGCTATGCGCGACCCTGGCAGGGTTGATGGTCCACAACGCTCCGTTGGGCGCGGGCGAGGGCGAATTGATTGCTGCAACCTCGCTGGCCGCAATGGTCGTCGGTCTGGCCGGCGTGCACGCGGCGCGGCAATTTCGCCAGCGTTCGGATCTGGTGGTCGGCGCGCTGTTCACCAGCGCCGCTGGCGGCGTGACCGCGGTGGCGTTTGGTCTGATGACCGGCGAGCCGAGCGCCGAATGGGTCGATGTACGCCTGGTGTGGCTGAGCGGGCTGGGCGTGGCCGGCGGTCTGCTGTGCTACCTGCTTCTGAGCGCCCTGACGCCCGTCTTCGAGTCCGTCTTCAACCGCCTGACTGACATTAAGCTGGTCGAACTGGCGTCGATGAACCATCCCGCGCTGCGGCTGCTCGCCACCGAGGCGCCGGGCACGTTCACCCACAGCGTGATGGTCGGCAACCTCGCACAGTCCGCGTGCGATGCGATTGGCGCCAACGGCTTGCTGGCCCGCGTCGGCGCGTACTACCACGACTTGGGCAAAACCAAAGCGCCGCGCTACTTTGCCGAAAACCAGGCCGGCGCGAACCCGCACGACAAACTCAAGCCGCACCTTTCCGCGCTCATCATTCGTGCCCATGTCAAAGACGGTATTCGCATTCTGCAAGACTACCGACTGCCCGATGAGATCATCGACTTCGTCCCGCAGCACCACGGCACCAGCCTCATTGCCCACTTCTACCACCGCGCGCAGCGCGAGGCATTGGCGAGCGGCGAAGAGGTCAACGAAGCCGACTTCCGCTACCCAGGGCCCAAGCCGCAGCGGCGTGAGACGGCGATCTTGATGCTGGCCGATGCGGTCGAGGCCGCAGCCAAAGCGCTGCCGGAGCCCAACCCGATGCGCATCGCGGCGCTGGTCAAGAAGATTGTGGCCGGCAAGCTTGAAGACGGCCAGTTTGAAGAGTGCGACCTGACGCTGCGCGAGCTTGCGCTGGCAGAGGCGGCATTCGCGCGCACGCTGGTCGGCATCCACCATGTGCGGCCTGTTTATGCGCCGCCGGTGGCGCCGAGTGGCCGTCAAGAGGCCGTGACCACCGGCGACAAGGAGCGCGACCGCGACGAACTCAAGCGCGTTGCCTACCTTGCCGACGGTGGCGTGGGTACCCGCAACCGTCCGACCGTATCCAACGACCCCGCCCAGAACCAGCACATTGAGGCCATGGAGCTGGCGGCGGCGGCCCAACCGCCGGTCAAGTCCGACGACCGCGACCTGCCAAACTAGATGCCGGTTCAAGTCGACAATCGGCACCCGCACCTGCGGGTCAGCAAGACGGCGCTGGCGACGCTACTTCGCGCCCACCTCAAGGCGCTCGGACGACCGCGTGGCGTCGTCGATGTCAGCTTGGTACAGGATCGCGAGATCCACACGCTCAACCTGCAATGGCGTGGCGTCGATGGCCCGACGGACGTACTCAGCTTCGCATTCGACGAGGCACAGTCGCCCACTGGACCAGTCGACCTGCTGGGTGACCTGGTGATTTCACTGGACGCCGCCGAGCGGCAGGCCGCGGCGATGTGCAAACAGTTCGCGCTGTCCGACTACGGCCTGTGGCACGAAGTCGCGTTTCTCGCCACGCACGGCCTGCTGCACCTGCTCGGGTACGACCACCACCGCGCCGCAGACGCCGCCCGCATGGAAGCCTTAGAGCGGCAGCTTATCGCAACTGTCACCGCGGCGCCGGTGCATCAACTGGATCGCTCAGATCACGGCTTGTGATTCGCCAGGCTATTTCCCGCACCACGGCGCCGTCGCTTTGCACTGCGCCTGTTCCGCTGAGAATCCGTAGCAATCGTCCGCCTGCGACTCGAGGACTGCCGCGGAAAACGCGTGGACCACGTTGCTGCCGGCGTCCATCAGCAGCCGTTCGCCTGGTGCGATGTCCATGTGGTACAGCGCTTGCGTGCCGGGCTCGTCGCCCGACCAGCGGTACTTGAGCTGTCCAAAATCATAGGCGTGCGGCCCGGTGACCACGCGCAGTTCGTCCATCGCCCCGGTAAATATCTGGCCAAGATCATCCTTGTGCACGGGTACGGCGCCGATGATGCCCAGCGTCTGCGGGTCGAAGAACGGCTTGGCGCCCAGCTTGAGCAGCGCATTGGGCGACTCCAACGTCTTGCCGCCATCGAACCGCATCTGGATCTTGCTGGTCTTGTCGTTCAGCGCACAGCGCAGGTGATGCCAACTGCCGGCCACAATCGGATCAGTGCCTTGAACGGCGACCGTCTGCGAGGTAGCCGGACCGGGAAGGTTGTAAATGCACACCGGGTACCACGCGTTCTTGTCGCCGTCGCGTGCAATGCTCATGGTCAGCCCCGGCGACTTGCCTGCCGAATCCATGACAACGATGGCCACCAGGGTATGAACGGCAGGGGCCTTGTCCGTCTTGACTGGCAGTTTGTCAGAACGAAACCAGAACTCGACGGAGAACCCGTTCTTGCTGTCGCCCAGCACCTTGTCGATGTTCTTGACTTGCGTGTTGGGCACGACCGCCAGGCCGTTGGCGTCTTTAATGTGCCAGGCCCGGCGGCGCTGGCACCCGACGCAGCCGCCGCAAAACCCGGAGGCCTTGTCGTCGCACTGTTCCTTGTCCTCCAGCTTGCCGTTGCCGCATCCAACCTGGACCGCTTGCGTCGCTTCAACTTTGGCTTGCAAAGCTGGCGTATCGAGGCGGTCGGGCAAGCACGCCAGGCACAGCATGGTCAGCGCGGCTGCGGCCCAATGAGCAGACCTTGCCATTACCACGCTGCACCCCAAGTTACCGCGCCGGCGCCCGTTTCCGCCGACCAGGCTGGCGCCACCCACCATCGCACCGCTTTGGTTGGCTGGCCCGGTCGGGTCATCCACTTGTGCGCAGCCCAGCCGCCGAGGCCCAATCCGACCGCCAGCATGAACACGGCAGCTGACCGGTCCGCTTCGGCCTGGTCGAAGGCCTCGTTGTAGTTCTTCACCGCGTCCGGTTTGCTGAAATCCATGGCGTTTGCTGCATCGGCCTTGGCCACGCCGTTGTTGTACATGCCGAGCGAAAGCAGCAGCGCCAGGCCCGCGCCGCCGGCCCACCACCAATGCGCATTGCTGCTCGGCAGGGGCTCGCCAACGGCCGTGGTCGGCGTCGCCTGTGTTGGGGCTGCGACCTTTGCGGATTCCGGTTTGGCTGGCGTTGGCCGCACGGGCTCGGGTGTCGGCGGTTCTGGCTTGGCCGACGCAGGCTTGGCGGGCTCTGGCTTGGGTGGCTCCGTGCGCGCCGGCTCGACCTTGGCGTCAAGCTGGGCAACGATCGCGGCAATTCGGGCCTTGGCTTCTTTCTTGCCGTCGTCCGACACCCCGGGCAGGCCCAAGTACGTTTCGTACAAGGCGCGCGCGCGCTCCAACAACTTGCCCATTTCGTAGGCCCGCGCAGCGTTGTACATCATGTCCGGCGCCTGCGAGAGCGCATAAGCTTCCATGAACGTATCGGCAGCCTCTTTGTAGAGCGCGCGGCCGTAATAGGCCTTGGCTTCTACCGCCTTGGCCTGGGCAACCTTGAGGTCGCTCGAACTCGGAGCGGCCTCGGCCAGACGCGGAACCGCGTGAAGGCAAGCTGCCAGCAAGCACAACCACGCAGACAACCATCGCAAGTGCGCAACCATGCCGCTGATCATCTCGCGCGCCGATCCGAGCGTCAAGCAGGCTTCAGCCGGCCGGTCTGCGCGGGCCGAAGTCGTCGCGGCACCCTGCGCGCTAGTCTTTGCCAATACCGTGCACGGTCCACGCACCCGGCATCAGCGACGTGATCCGCCGCGGCACCGGCGCCTGCCAGTCCATCGGCTGCTGGGTGGTCGGGTGCGGGATCTGGATGCGGCAGCAATGTAGCGCCACCGTGCCCTGGGCCAGGTGCGGACTGTCGTAGTGCTTTCCCGGCGCCTCGATCAGGGCCTCCAGCGGCATCTCGTTGTGGACTGCGCCGTAGACTTTGTCGCCAACCAGCGGATAGCCGATTGCGGCGAAGTGGATGCGAATCTGGTGGCAGCGGCCGCTTTTGATCGTGCAGTGCAGCCGCGTCATGCCGCGACCGCGCGCCAGCAATTTCCATTCGGTGGTGCCCGTGCGACCGCCGGCCTCGACCGGCAACGCCTGATGGCGCACCGCGTTGCCTTCGCGTACAGCGCCGCTCGCGACCGCGATCTTGCCATGGCTGCCCGGCAGGTCGCCTTGGACGACGACCACGTACTGCCGTTGGCAAAGCCGTGATCGCCAGTTCCAGCGCAGCGCCTGCGCCGCCTCTTCCGAGCGCGAAAACACCACCAGGCCGCTGGCTTCCATGTCGAGCAGGCTCGCTGGGTAGACGACCGGGTAGCCCATTTGGTGCAGCGCATGGATGACGCTACGCCGGTGGTAGCCGCGCGAGGGCGCGACCGGCACACCTGCGAGCTTGTCGACCACGATGAGGTCCTCGTCCACGTGCACGATGCGGCAGATCTGCTTGAGCGCCAGCCGCGGCTCGTTGGCGTTCGCTTTGGTCTTGCGTCTGGCGATCAGCGCTTGCTGCACTGCGTCGCGCCGCCGTTGCCGGGCCTCGTCGCGCCTCTGCGCTTGTGCCGCTTCTTCTTCCCGGACGCTGCTGGTGCCGGGCTCGGCAATCGGATCGGGTACACGTTCGGGCTTGGGCGGCGGTGGCGGCAAGTCAGGCTTGCCAAACGGCAGCACCGGCGTGATTTGAATGCCGACCGACGCCGGCCCAGAGCGCCGAATGCCGCCCGGGTTGCGCGGATCGCCGCCGCGGCTGTCATAGCGCGGGTCCGAAGAGCGGCTGTCGTGGCGCGGGTCGCGGCGGTCGTCGGTGCGGCGCTCGCCAGATCGGCGTCGTTCCATGGTCTACGTTTTCCTTGCAGCACTGGGCCGCAGGTCAGGCTAGTTTTTCAGGGGCCGCATGGCGATTCGATGGTGCCGTCGCAGTTGTTGTCCTTGCCATCGGTGCAGCTCAGCTCTTTGCAGGCGCCCGTATCGCATTCGTACAGCGGGATCGACGTGTATTTGCAGTCCCACACGCCAGCACTGCACACTGCCACGCCCTCGACAGCTGCGGCGGTGCAGACGCCCTTGGTCATCTTGCTGCAATCCGCGATGCTCGGCTTGACGCCGTTATCTACGCCGGATTTGCAGTCGTCGTCCTTGTTGTTGCAGACCTCAGTCGCTCCGGGATTAATGGCATTGTCGTCGTCCTTGCAGTCGTTGCCGGGGCTGCCGGTCACCAGGCCCGTCGTCTTTTTGCAGGTAGTCGGCGTGCCGTACACGGTCTGCACTGCGTCGCAGTAGTCGTCGTTGTCGACGTCGCAAGTCTCGTCGGTGGCGCCGCTGCAGTTGTTGTCGATGTCGTCGCAGACCTCTGCGTTGGTCGGGAAGGCCTTGCCCGCGGTCAAGCCGTCGTCGAGGCAGTCGTCGCCCGCTTTACCGGGGCTGCTGCCGCCATCGCTTTTCGGGCAGACCTTGGGCTTGCCGATGACCGTCATGTTCTTGTCGCAGTAGTCGTCGTTGTCGTCGTCGCAGGTCTCGTCGGTGGCTCCGCTGCAGTTGTTGTCGACGTCGTCGCAGATTTCCACGGCGCCCGGCTTGACGTCGACCTTGCCGTCATCGCAATCGGCTCCTGACTTGCCCGGAGCATTGCCGCCGTCCGCATTGCTAGCGCAGGCCTTGGGCTTGCCGATGACCTTCATGGTGGCGTCGCAATAGCCGTCGATGTCGTCGTCGCAGCCCTCATCCGTGGCGCCGCTGCAGTTGTTGTCGAGGTCGTCGCACGCTTCGGTGTTGCCAGGGAACGCCGTAACCGCCGCGTCGTTGCAGTCGTTGCCCGCCTTGCCGGGGCTGGCGCCGCCATCGGTCTTGCTGCACGTCACCGGCTTGCCGACCACCGTCATGCCGGCGTCGCAGTAGTCGTCGTTGTCGTCGTCGCAGCCTTCGTCGGTGGCACCGCTGCAGTTGTTGTCGACGTTGTCGCAGATCTCCGTTGCGCCTGGTTTGACGTCGGTTTTGGCGTCGTCGCAGTCATTGCCGGCCTTGCCCGGGCTGGCGCCGCCGTCGGTCTGTGCGCAGGTGGCGGGCTTGCCGATGACGGTCTTGCCCGCATCGCAGTAGTCGTCGTTGTCGTCGTCACAACCCTCGTCGGTGATGCCCGAACAGTCGTTGTCCACGTTGTCGCACGTCTCGGTTGCGCCGGGCTTGATGTCCGACTTGGCGTCGTCGCAATCGTTGCCCGCCTTGCCGGGGCTGTTGCCGCCGTCGGTCTTGCTGCATGTCGTGGGTTTGCCGACTACGGTCATGCCCTTGTCGCAGTGGTCGTCGTTGTCGTCGTCGCAGCCTTCGTCTTTGCCGCCCGCGCAGTTGTTGTCGACGTCGTCACAGATTTCGGTCGCAGCCGGGTTGATGTCCTTGCCGCCGCCGAGCGCCACGTCGTTGCAGTCGCCGCCGCCTTTGGGACAGACGGCCGGCGTGCCGGTCGTGACCATGCCGGCGTTGCAGTAGTCGTCGTTGTCGGCATCGCAGTTCTCGTCGACGCCGGCCACGCAGTTGTCGTCAACGTCGTTGCACGCTTCGGTCTTGCCGGGGTTGATGTCGACTTTGGCGTCGTCGCAGTCGTTGCCGGCCTTGCCCGGGCTACTGCCGCCATCGGTCTTGGTGCATGTCACTGGCTTGCCGACCACCGTCATTTTGGCGTCGCAGTGGTCGTCGTTGTCGTCGTCGCAGCCCTCGTCGATGCCTGTGGCGCAGTTGTCGTCGATGTCGTTGCAGAGCTCGGTCTTGCTCGGGTTGACCGCCGAGCCGCCCTTACCCGGGTCGTCGTTGCAGTCGGTGCCAGCCACCGCGGTGTACTTGCTGGGTACATCGGCCTGGCACAAGCACTTCTTGGTCGCTGAACCGAACGTGTCGGCGTCGGCGTCGAGGTAGAAGTCCTTGCAGTCGGTCGCGTCCTGGTCGTTGGCGCTGCTGTTGCAGTTGTCGTCGCCGCTGGTGGCGCAGGTTTCTTTCTGGCCAGGGAACACCAGTTTGTCGGTGTCGACGCAGTCGCCACCCGCCGTGGCGGTGTAGTTGGCGATGTCGTTGGGCTTGCACAGGCACTTGCTGCTGCCCGCACCAAAGCCGTCCTTGTCCGAGTCAAAAAACAAGTCGGTGCAGTTGACAGCGCCCTCGTCGTCGGTCTTGCCGTCGCACTGGTCGTCGATGCCGTTGCCGCACGACTCTTTCTTGCCGGGGTTGACCAGGATGCCGTTCTTGCCTGGATCGTCGTTGCAATCGTCGCCCTTGCCGCCCACCGCCTTGGTCAGCGGGCACACCGTGGGCGTGCCGATGACTGCAAGGGTGGCATCGCAGTACTTGTCGTTGTCGTTGTCACAGCCCTCGTCCTTGCCGCTCGCGCAGTTATTGTCGAGGTCGTCACAGACTTCCGCCGCGTTGGGGTTGATGGCGCCGCCGGTCTTGGCGTCGTCGTTGCAGTCGTCGCCCTTGCCGCCCACGGCTTTGGTCAGCGGGCACACGAGCGGCGTGCCGACTACGCTGACGCCACCGTCGCAGAACTTGTCGCCGTCGTCGTCGCAGCCCTCGTCCTTGTTGGTGTTGCAGTTGTTGTCGATGTCGTCGCAGATCTCCAAGGCCGACGGGTTGATGGTGTTCAGGCTGTCGTTGCAGTCGTTGCCGCCCTTGGGGCAGATCTGCGGCGTGCCGACGATTGGGATCTTGGCATCGCAATACAAATCGCTGTCTTTGTCGCAGCCTTCGTCCTTGCTGGCGTTGCAGTTGTTGTCGATGTCGTCGCAGATTTCGGCCGCCGCCGGCATGATGGCCGCGGTCGTGTCATTGCAATCGTCGCCTTTGCCGCCGACCGCCACGGTCTTGGGGCAAACGGCGGGCGAACCGACGACTGCGATGGTGGCGTCGCAGTACTTGTCGCCGTCGTCGTCACAGCCTTCATCGGACTTGGTGCTGCAATTGTTGTCGATGTCATCGCAGATCTCGAGCGCCGACGGGTTGATGCCGCTCTTGTCATCGTTGCAGTCATTGCCGCCCTTGGGGCAGATCGACGGCGTGCCGACAATCGCGATCTTGCCGTCGCAGTAGTCGTCGTTGTCGTCGTCGCAGCCCTCGTCCTTGCCGAGCGCGCAGTTGTTGTCGATGTCGTCGCAGACCTCGCCGGAGCCCGGGTTGATGGCCTTGCCGTTCTTGGCTGGATCGTCGTTGCAGTCGTCGCCTGGGCTACCGTCTTTGCTGATCTTGGTGCTCGGACACACGGTCGGCACGCCGGCGACTTTCATGCCGGCGTCGCAGTACTTGTCGCCGTCCTTGTCGCAGCCCTCGTCTACTTGGCCGTCGCAGTCGTTGTCCTTGTTGTCGCAGATCTCTTCGGCGGGCTTGTAGCCAGGACACTCCGTGCCGGTCTTGTTGGCGAGGCAGATGACCTTGCTTTTGGCGAGCGCGCACTCGCCGAGGCCGCAGCCCTGACCGACCCCGATGCTGGCGCCGGTCGGCTCCTTGTAGCTAAAGATCTCGTCCGTGCCGCCTGCGCAGTTGTTGTCGATGCTGTCGCACTGCTCGCCCGCACCGGGGTTGACGAGGCCAGCGTCCTTGTTCTTGGACGGGTCGTCGTCACAGTCTTTGCCGCCCTTGGGGCACGACTTGGGGTTGCCGATGGTGTCCATGGCGGCCGTGCAGTACCCGTCTTTGTCCAAGTCGCAGCCTTCGTCGGCGACTTTGTCGCAGTCGTCGTCCAGGTCGTTGCACTTCTCGGCGGTGTCCGCTTTCTTGCTGCCGTTGGGGTCGGTGGAGCAAGTGGCCTCGTTGGTCTTGCCAGGCGTGCACTCGACCGTGCCAGCGGCGCACACGCCGATGCCGTCGCAGCCCTGGCCCATCGCGACGATCTTGCCGCCCTCTTGCGTGTAGCTGAAGTCTTCGTCGCTCTGGCCGTCGCAGTCATTGTCCTTGTAGTCGCAAATTTCCGCGGCGACGTTGACCAGCGTGTTGCAAGTAAGACCCTTCTTGTCCGCGCTGCACACGGTCTTGCCGTCTTTGCAGACGCCCGTGCCGCAGCCATCGCCCACCTTCTGCGACTTGCCGTCAAAGTCCTTGAAGACGAAGTCCTCGTCGGTCTGGCCGTCGCAGTCGTTGTCCAGGCCGTCGCAGGTGACCTCTTTGCCTTCCTCGTAGCCCTTGACCGCGCCGTAGTTGCACAGCCACTTGCCGGCGGGGCAGGTGTGCACGACGTTGTCCTTGCTGCACACGCCGGTCAGCAGACAGGTCGAGTCGGTGATCGGCATCTCGTTCAGTTCGTCGGTCTGTCCGTCGCAGTCGTCGTCGGCGCTGTTGCACTTCTCTTTGCTGACCTTGATGAGCGTGTCGCAGGTTAAAATGCCCTTGGTGCTGATGCCACCTTCACAGACGACCTTGCCGCCCGCGCAAGCGCCAGTGCCGCAGCCCGAGCCAATCTTGAGCGACTTCTTGTTCCAGTCCGCAAAGTCGAAATCTTCGTCGGTTGAGCCATCACAGTCGTTGTCCAGGGCGTCGCAGCTCGACTCTTTCATCGCGTAGCACATCGGCGGCTTGGTCGGATCGAGGCCCTCGCATTGGCAGCTTGAGTCGCCGGCCGCGCAGGTCTTGTTCTTGTCGTACTCGGTGCCGATGACCTTGGCATAGTCGCAACGCCACAAGCCCGCAACGCAGATGGTCTCAATGTTCTTGAGGCCGGACGCGCAAACGCCCACTTTTTGGCACTTGCTGTCGTTGATGAGCGTCAGATTTTCGTCGGTTTTGCCGTTGCAGTTGTTGTCCTTGTTGTCACACGACTCGGCCTTGCTCTGGTCTTCCTTGCCGCCCGGATCGGTCGAACAGATGGTCTTGGCCGGGCTGCCGCACTGCACGGTTCCCGTGCTGCAGGTGCCGACGCCGTCGCACGCCTGGCCCCACAACAGCGGCTTCTTGCTGCTCTCTTCCTCGTAGGGAAAATCCTCGTCGGTGGTTGCATCGCAGTCGTTGTCTTTGTCGTCGCAGCTCTCTTTGCTCGGCCGGTTGTCGCCGTAGCAACCCACGCAAATGCCGGTCTTGCCGTCTGCGGCGGCCTTGTACGGCGAAGTGGTCGCGCAGTCGAGGTCGTCCGGCTTGAACGTCGCGTCCTTGGCGACAAAGTGCTTGCACACGGTGATGCCGGTCACCAGGCCACACTCGCCGTCCTTGTCGCCGCAAACGGCGTCTGCCGCGCTGGGGTTGCCGTCGTCGACGATGCCGTCGCAGTCGTCGTCGATGCCGTTACAGACCTCGACCGCGGCGGGGTTGACCGCCTTGTCGCCGTCGTTGCAGTCCACATCGGCGTTGTACTGGTCGCCGTCTTTGTCGTTGCTGCACGGCACATCGCCGTCGATGGGGCACGGCCCCTTGCCATCGCCACACTTCTGCTTCTTGGCACCCGAGAAGACGTCCGGGTTGTCTGGCGCGCAGTCCCCCGCCGCCGCCGTTTGACCGTCGCCATCCGGGTCGTCCGCCGGGCAAGCCACGACCTTGCCGTCGCAATTGAAGTCCCAGAGGCCTTCCTTGCCGGAGCAGTCCTGGCCCGCCGGGCAGCACGGCTCTGTGGCGCCCGGGTGGTACTCCGAGTGGAAGGCCGCGAACTTAAACTTGCACGGTCCCGCCGGCCCGGCACCCTTGCACTTGGGGTCGATGGCGGCGCCGACTTCCTTGCAGTTGGCGACACCGTCACCGTCCAGGTCGTCCGATTCGCAGCCCTCGTCCAGCTGGCCGTCGCAGTCGTCGTCCGCGCCGTTGCCGCAGACCTCTTCGTTCTTGGCACTCGCTGTGCTGCACACCAGGCTTTTCTTGTCGGCCGCGCACTCGACCTTGCCGCCTTTGCACACGCCCAGGCCACAGTCGTCGCCCTTGGCCAGCGTCTTTTTCTGGCCGTCGATGTCGACGAAATCCAGGCCCGCATCGACCTTGCCGTCGCAGTTGTTGTCGATGCCGTCGCACAGGTCCGGGGCTTTGCTCGAGACATCCGGGTTCTTTTCGGGCGGCTTGCCTTCTACGGTCGGGCACTTCTGCTGCTCGACGCAGTCCGGGTCGCCATCGCCGTCGCTGTCGACCTTGGGCAAGTCGTTGCCGTCACAGTCCTGGTCGATGCCGTCGCCTGCGTCCAGGCAGCTGTCTTCTTTGAGAAACGGGCTGGCCAACTTGCCCTTGGGCACGTTGCCGTGGTCGGGGTCGGGGGTGGCGTCGTCCAGGCAGTCACAAAGTGCGCCCTTGGGTTGGCACTCTGCGCTACATTTGGGCACGCCGTCGCCGTCAGCGTCGCAGTTGGGCTTGGAGCCGATAGCGACCAGCTGGATGGCGCGTTCGCCTTTGTCGGCGCTGTTCACCGTGCCGTTGTGGCTCGCCTGCGCAGACCCGGCGGCGTCAAATCCCAAGATGCGCAGCTGCAAGGTGCCGAACCACGCCTTGTTTGGCTTGATCTGCACCCGAAACGGCGCCGCCGTTAGGTCGACCGTCGCCGGCAGCGTGACTTTGAGCTTGTCGTTGCCGGCACTCAGCAGTTTTTCGCCAGCCGGGTTCACCAGGTCGAATTCAAGCCGCGCCACCCGCTCCGGCGTCTTGTCGGCGCTGATGACCAGATACAGGCTGTCGAAGTCGGTAATTTCCTCGCCACACCCCGCTGCGAGGGCGCCCAGCGCAATCAAACCGGCGGCGAAATGCTGCCAGGCTCGCGCACGCGCGGGGTGGGCGAGGGCGTCGAAAACATGCGAAGGCGTCATGGGGCTGTGGCCTCTTGGACTGCGATGCAAAGCCAGTCGGAACCGGCGCTCATGCAGAGCGGCGCACAGTATAGTCGCAAAACCGCGGGTGGCGAAAGCGAAGCACTGGCCCTGGCGGCGCTGTCTTGGGCGGTCTCGGTAAGGCCGGCGGCGCGGCTACTGCGTCGCTAGCCGATGCAATGCGGTGCCGATCAACCCGGACTGAACACGAACGGCCACTGAATGACGCACACGCCGGCTTCGGGCTTCAAGAAGCGAATGCGGCGAATCGTGCGCAACACGCAGTCGGTGACGGAACTGTTCTTCATGCTGTCGTCGACAATTTTGTCGCTGGCGACCGAGCCGTCAGCGGTGATCGTCCACTGGACGGTCACCTTGCCTGACAGATCCGGCTTGGCCATCAGCTGCGTTTCGTAGCAGGCGCGCAGGCTTGCGGCGCGCGCGCGCACGTTCTTGCTAATGTCGCCCTTGTCGCAACCGCCAGTAGACTGGCCCTGTGCGATGTTGAGCTTGGCGACTTTCTTGGCGCTCTTGCGACCGATTCCGAGGTCGGCGTTGCGTCCGGTGCCGCCGCCAGTGTCGATGCTGCCCAGGCCGTGCAAGCGGCCGGTGCCGTCGCCGCCGCCGCCGGAGCCCGTGCCCTGAAAGCCCATGCCGCCCGAGCCGTGGCCGATGACCAGTTCCGAGCCTTCGCCGCCCATTGCGACGGCCATTTTGCTGCTGATGGCGCCTGTGTCACCGGCCATGATGTTGCCGAGCGCGCCAGTCATCGCCTGCGCGCCGGACAGCGCTTTGGCGATACCGATGTTCTTGACGTCGATCTTGTCCCGCATCGGGCCGTCCATGCGCGGCACTTTGCTCTTCTTGTTCGGGTCTTCCTTGGCGTCGCCGAATTTGCCCTCTTCGCCGCCGGCCTTCTTGCTGGTTGTGTCCTCGTCCTGGCCTTCGGGCTTGATCTCCTCGGGCTTGACTTCTTTTTCCTCGACCGCGACTTCAATCAGGCCACGGTTCTTCTGAGCCAGTTGCTCGCGGTCCAGCAAGTCCTCGTCCATCTTGGCGACCGAGTTGACCAGCACGAACAAGATGCCGAACAGCGACGCGATGGCCGCGAACGAGATCTCGAGCGCCGCGTTGCGGTCGCGGCCGCTGGACACGATCGCGCCAGGCTGCGGCGCCGCAAAATTGAAGTGCAGGTCGACACCGTTCTCAAAAGACAACACGCCATGATCGCCGCGCGTGACTTCCACCGACCCCGACGCAGCTTTGGACTGACCGCCGACCGTGATCTGCCCCTGTAAGCCGCCTGGCACATCCAGGCGATAGCGTTCGGGGCCCACCGGCACGAACAGCGCGTGCGTGGCCAGGCCATTGGCGGCCACCTGGAACTCGTTGTTGTCGTTTTCGCCGATCGTGACCTGGCGCTGCACAAAGTACACACGCTCGGCGACGGTCTGGCTGTTCCAGTCCAGGGCGACGCGCAAGAAGCGCTGGTCTTCTTTGTATTCGTCAAACGAGGCGAGCGCGGTCAGGCCACCCAGCAGCGCGAATACGGCGCCAAAGATGATCCACACCAGGCCATTCATGTGTACATAGGTTTCAGGGATGAGCGTCCCGGAATCCGCGCAGAAGGGCAGGGCGAGGCTCTTGCACGGCGTCAGCGCGTACACGTCGTCAAACGATTGCCACGCCAGCAAGATCTGCGCGATGCCGACCAGCACCAGAATCCAAGCCGGCTTGCGACGGCGCATCTTGTAGATGACGCCACCAATGGCGACGCCGACCAGCGCAAGCAACGCCGAGATCTGCCCGGTCAGCAAGTGGATGCCGCCAATCGCGCGGTAGTCGAACTCCTCGATGTAGACCATGCTGAAAGCGTTACCGAGGCCGCTCGGCTGGCTTTCCGGCGTGCCGCCGCCGATCCCAAGATTGGGACCGAGCAAGCACAAGATGCAGCCGATGATTGCTAGAATGGCTCCGCCGCTCATGATTCTCCGCTCGCCGCCCGCGCGTTGGGCCGGGCCTGTGGGGCGCGTCGCTGGTTGCCGTGGCCGGTCGCCCGAACCGCGGGCGCACCAAACCGGCGCGCGATGCTAAGGGCCGGGGCCGGGGGCGTCAAGGCACCATCGGCGCGGCATGGCCAGCACGCCCTGGGGGGCGGGCGTCCGGCTCAACGGCCTGCGACGCGCGACCCGCCGTGGCGATCTGTCCCGCTTGCGCCGCCCGTAGCAAACGCCTACAAAGGCCCGCGGAGGCACTGTGCACCCCAATCGCTGGACCCCATGGCTGATAGCGACGCTGATTGCCGCCCTGTTGGCGGCCATGTGGTGGTTGAGCGCGATTTTCGCGCCCGTGCTCATTGGCTTGTTGCTGGCCTGGGTGCTGCTGCCGCTCAACGATGTCTTGGCGTCCCGGCTCGGCAGCCGCGCGCGCGCCGCGGGTCTGCTCATCGGCGGCTTTGCCGCGCTGGGCTTGTTGCTGGCGGCTGTCGCCGTGCCCATGCTGGTCAACGAGGGGCGGCACTGGACCGCGACGGCCGCAGGCGAGGGCAACGCCGCGATCGCACGCGATTTGCAAAGTGTTGTGCAGTACGGGGAATGGGCCGATCCAGACTCTGACATATGGGAGGCTGCCGACCTCGCTGCCGCGGCGCTAAAAGCCGGAGCTCCCGCTGCGACGGTCGCCGCCCTGCGCCTTGCGCAACCGGCCAAAAGCAACCAGGCGCTGCGGCTCGCCGAAGCGATGGGCGATCTCGACGGCGACGGTCGCTTGGAGCCCGGCTACGGCAAACGCTACCGACAGTTGAGCCGGGATCGCAAGAGCTGGCTTGGTTCCGCGGTGTTCTGGCTTGACAAGAACGGCATCGTGACAACCGCTCAAAAGTGGGTCAAGCAAGCCACACAGCGCGAACAACTGGCGCAGCTGTGGGCCGGCGGGACCCTGACCGCTGCCGGCGATGTCGGCATGCGCTTGTTGGGCTCGGTTCGTCAGGCCGTGTCGAGCGCTCTGGCGCTGGTTGTCGGCGCCTTGCTGGTGCCGCTGTACGCATTCTTCTTCTTGCTCGTGTTGCCCGACTGGCGCCGCGCATTGCCCGACTACCTGCCCGCCGATAGTCGAGAGCTGTGGCTGCACGTGCTTGGCCGCATCGGTAGTGCCATCGCCGGGTTCGTCCGCGGTCGCCTGGTGGTGTGCAGTATTGTGGCGGCGATGACCGCCATCGGCTGGATGGTGCTTGGTGTGCGCTTGGGCCTGCTGCTCGGGCTGGCGGTCGGAGCCCTGACCGTGGTGCCGCTGGCCAACGTGGCGGCGCTGGTGCCTGCGCTGGCGATCTGCGTGGTCGATGTCGCCTCGGACGTCCACGGCTGGGGATGGTTCGGCGGCGTGATCGCCGTCTACGCAGCTGGCCAGATCGCCGAGTCGGTGCTCAACCCGATCATCGTCGGCGACGCGGTGCAACTGGACATGGTCACGATCATCGTCGCGTTTCTGGTCGGCGCGGCGGTGGCCGGCCTGGTCGGCCTGCTGCTCGCGGTACCAGTGGCAGCGACCTTGCGCATCCTGGCCGAAGAGTTGCTGCTGCCACGTTGGCGGTCATGGGCCGCGCACCGCGGCTCGGCACCGCTAGATCCCGACGCTGTCAGCGACCCTGCCAGCCAGCCCCAATAGAACGCGCAGTGTCGCGGAGGACCGATGTCGATCACCTGCGACTGGCTCGTCGCCAGTCAGATTGCGATCGTGGACAAGCTCAACGGCCGGGCCACGCTGGTGCACGTCTTGGAGACGGTGACGGCGCCGCGTTTTCCGGCCCAAGTGCCGACCTTTCACGTGGTGGCGACCTGGCACAATCCGACCGAGATGGTGGCGACCGCGCGACTCCGGCTGCGCATCGACGAGGCGGCCGGCGAGCCCGGTGCGGCACTTCTGGACGAGGAGGTGACGTTTGTTGGCAAGACCAGTCACCGCTCGATCTGCATCGTGCAGTCGCTGACCGTGCTGCGGCCGGGCCTGTATCGTGTGGTCGCGAGCCGCCAGTACAATGGCGAACCATGGGCCGACGTTGCGAGCTTTCCGTTTCACGTCGCGCCAAGCGCCGGCGCTGGTTCGACGGCGCAGGCCTAATCGCCCTTGCCCTCAGCGCGGTCCTGGCGGCGTGCGGCGATCGTGACACGCTGGTCGGCGCTGCGCCTGATCACCAGATTGGCGGCGACGCGGCGCCCTTGGATGGCGCAGTCGAGGTCACCGATGTTGATGTTGCCGACGGCGCATGGGCTGCGCGCGCAATTGACGCGGCGTCGGACAGCAGGTTGGGGCCGGCAGCGGATGCGCCTACCCCGACCGACGACGGTGCGGTCGACGCGGAAATCGTCAGCGACGGCGTTGGGTCGGACACGACCACCACTGCTGACAGTGACGCCCAAGGCGCGACCGACACGCCCGTGGACGGGGCGCAGTTCGATGCGTCAGAGGACTCCGCGGACGACCTTTCGGACGGCGACCTTGCGGACGCGTTCCTCGATGGCGCCGCCCTGCCGGACTCGCCTTTGGCGCCTGACTTGGGCACCGATGCCCAGCTTGCCGACGCCAGCGACGTCACCCCCGAAAGTGCACCTGATGTTGCGATCGCGGAGGTACCTCCGGACACCGGAGCCGTGTTCTTGGACGCCGTCGCCGATCTTGTGGATGCGGCCGCGGGCGACGCGGGCCCAAGCGACGCGACCCCCGACCTGGCTGCCGAGGTCGCCGATCCCAACAAGTGCCCCTACGGCCTGTCGCCAAAAACGCTGTGCTTGAAATGGGGCGTCTGCGCAGCCGGCGTCGCGTTGACTTGCGTCGGCAACAGCCCGGTGTGCGACTACGGCGGCGTCGCAGACTACGAGGAAGTCGAAAAATCCTGCGACGGCCTGGACAACGACTGCAATCAACTGGTGGACGACGAACTGCCGCTACCCGCGCTGCCGCCCGCCAAAGGCGTTTGTAGCAGCCAAAAGCCGCAATGCGCCGGGGCCAAGGGCTGGCTGTTGCCCGACTACGCCAGCTTGCCCGGCTACCAAACGCAAGAGACGGCTTGCGACGGCTTGGACAACGACTGCGATGGCAAGACCGACCAGTTCGTCAAGGCGCCGCCGCTGTCGACCAAACCCGGCGTCTGTGGCCTGGCGCTGCAAGTATGCGCCGGCAAAGCGGGTTGGGCTGAGCCGCCGCTGACCGCGGTCGCCGGCTACCAGCCGCTGGAATCGCTGTGCGACGGCAAGGACAACGACTGCGACGGCCAGACCGACGAAGACCTCGGCAAGACCAACCCGCCCGACAGTGGCCTGGGCAAGCCGAATCTGGGCGTCTGTGTTGGCGCGCCGCTGCAATGCAAAGGCGGAAAATGGGTGGCGCCCGACTATGCGGCGTGGTCGGCGTTGGCCGCGGCTGGCACGCCGACCTTTGAAGAGGTGGAGCAGACTTGCGATGGACTGGACAACGACTGCAACGGCATCGCAGACGACGTCGCCGTGCCAGCGCCGCCGGCTAGCAAAGCGCAAGGCGTTTGCGCCGGCCAGTTCAAGGTCTGCGCTGCCGCCAAGGGCTGGCAGGATCCCGATTTCACCAAGATCGGCGGCTATGCGGCCGGCCCTGAGGTCGTGTGCGACGGTCAGGACAACGATTGCGACGGCAAGACGGACGAGGACGCGGCCTGTCCGCGCTGGCAGTCGGGCGGCAAAGGCAACGGTCGCGTCGCGTTGTCGCCGGATGGCGCGCAGCTGGCGTGGCTGTCGGCCACCGGCGTGCATGTCCATAACACGTTGACCGGAGCACACGCCTACGACCACTTCGGCCATCGCTTCGGCGTGGAGGCGGTTGCGTTTTCCCCGGACGGAACCCGCATCGCGTCGGTGGGCAAGATTGACGCACTGCGGGTGTATTACGCGGCCTACAGCCTGGGCAAACCGGCGTCGTGGCCGCTGTTGCTTGCGATCGGTAAAGTAAACGACCACTTTACAGCGGTTGCGTGGTCAGCCGATGCCAAGATGGTCGCCGTCGGCACGCACAACGGCATGGTGCTCATCATCGACGCCGTGTCCGGCGCTGTGTTCGCAACGCTGGCTCCGCACAACAAACCTGTCCGGGCACTAGCGCTGCACAGCAAGGCTCCGGGTGGCTTCGGCGTCGTCAGCGGCGGCGACGATGGCAAGGTCCAGCACATGCTCCTTGGCGCGGTGCCGTTGCAGACGCTGGCGACGCTTGGCTCACCCGTGCAGCATCTGCGCTATGACAGTGCCAGCCACCGCGTCGTTGCATCGGCCGAGCAGCTGGCGCCGCGTGTCTTCGACCTGCAATCGGGAAAGCAATTGGCGACCTTGGCTGGGGTGCCCGATGCGGCTGGCGTGCAGCTCGCCGCTGGCGGAAGCGCTGCGTCCGGCATCACCACTTCGGGTCAGCTGTGGCAGTGGTCGCTGCCCAACGGCATCCCATCGACCCCGCCAGCGCTGCAGCCCAAGCCAGTTGCGGATGGGCCGACCGGGGCGCCGCCTGATGTTGCGGTCGATCTCGCGCTGGCCGCGACCCACGCCTACGTCGGCTGGCAGGCCCGCGGGCCGGCACGACTGCAGCTTGTGACGCACAGCTGGTCTTGGCCAGTGGTCCGGCATGTTGGGGCTGTGTTCGACCTGGGGGCGCAGGACGGCGTGCTATGGTCCGCTGCGGCGCTTGGGGTCGTCGGTAGTTGGTCCGCAGCGACTGGCAAACCCGACGGCATGTACGCGCTGCACACGGGCGACGTGCTGACGCTGGCGCTGGCCCAGCCGTCCGGCCAACCGCCGCTGCTGGTCACCGCAGCTACCGACTACAGCGTGCGGGTGTGGCAGTTGGCCCAGCCGGCGCAGGCGACGTCGCCTATCAACGTCAAAACGTTTGGCCTGGGCGGCCCCTGGGCGCGTGATCTGGCGGTCGGCTCGGGCGCAGTGAGCGTTTGGGCGGCTGCCGGATCGGGCGCGCACCTTTTGGGCATTGCTCCCGCAACCTTGGGGCAAAAGCTGCAGGTCTACGCCGTCGGCTTGGGCGCCAGTGTCCGCAAGGTCGCACCGTCGCCCAATGGCCAGTGGCTCATGGTTGCGCTAGACGGCGCTGGCCCTGCCAATGGCGACCACGTTCGAATGCTGGACGCCGGGACGCTGCAGGTCGCCTGGCAACGCAAGGACCTTGCGGCTGACGAGAGCGCGATCGCTTTTCGACCTCAGGGTGATCTCGTCGCGGTCGGCGGTGGTTCAGCCGGCCTCGTGCTCCTGGACAGCAAGACCGGGGAAACGCTGGCGGTGCTTGCGGGCCACTCTGGCCCCGTGCGTGCGCTCGACTGGGCCGCAGACGGCACGCGCCTGCTGTCGACCAGCAACGACGGGACGGCGCGCGTCTGGCTGATCGCGGCGGACAAAGCACCACTGTCGCTGGTGTCGATGACGCGCCACTGCCCCGACGGGTGCGCTGGCGTTGCGGTCACGGCAGGCATTTGGGGCGACGCGGCCGGCAGCTACGCGATCACCGCGAGCGACGACGGAGCCATCATCGGCTGGGACGCACCGACGGCCCCGTAGGCCTCATAGCTACCGAAATCGTCCACTTGTTTTGCGGTCGGGGAGACAGGATTTGAACCTG
>SXGT01117863.1_pt1 | contig 55787 bp, 37 predicted proteins | sample 3176221 | NCBI WGS metagenome assembly SXGT01 (sample SAMN11356862, study PRJNA531348) | freshwater metagenome | isolation source: freshwater sample F1-120 | place: China: Fuxian Lake, Yuxi | collected 2017-12-25 | reverse complement strand
GGCGCCGAGGAGGGAGAGGCCGCGTGTCGCGGCCGACGTGGGGGAGGGTCCGCCTCCCCCACCAGCAGAAACGAGCAGCAGACTTGAGATGGTCTTCCTCTGCCCATTCGGAATGTCTCATGTGTGGGCGCGCGAGGTATAGTCAGGATATTGCTCGCGGCCAGGACGGGGACGTCCTGGCCAGCGCTCATCCGCTATCGGTGCCTGCGAAGGCTCGAGGCTCCCGAGAGGCTGGCCTGGAGGCGCACTCGAAGCGTGCGACCGGCATGTCCAGGGAGCTGTGTCCCCCCGTCCGCTGGCCTCTTTCAGGAGCGAACTTGGTAGGGGCGGCACGTCAGTCGGCCTCGCGCTTGGGGGCCACGACGTGCGAAACCCCGTTCAGGGCGACCGTGTCCCCCGCGTGAAGCTTGTGCGACCGACGCGTCTCCACGACGCCGTTGACCGACACTTCTCCCGCCTGAATTCGATGCTTTGCTTCACCCCCAGAACGGACGAGCCCGCTCAGTTTGAGATAGTGGTCGAGTTGGAGGGTGAACACTGTGCCGTCAGCCATGGTTCTTTCTGCTCCTGGGATTCAACTTTGTCACTTGATGTGCAAAGAGTACGCGACGATCGATTTTACGGGAATGCCACAGATTCAGAGGCTGCTGTCGCGGTGGAAGGTAGAGCTTGGCCAGCGGGCCCATGGTTTCTCGATCACCGCCTTGAGGCCGCCGGCACGGCCGCGCGTGATTACCGGCACGCAATTGGCACGTGGCAACTGCATGTTGTTAACTACTCTCGGGAAACCGGCCAATCCAGCCGCCGGAGCGAACTCCCGGGGAGGTGGTGGGTTTCAGATTCGAGATTTCCTGAGACCTCACGAGCAAACTCCTGACCGAATGTCACAGAAGAAAATACCAAAGGTGGCGGGGTACTTGCGTTGCAGGAATTACCTCGCGCGAGTCTTCAAGGACTTGCCGATTTGCTCGAAGATCAAGCTCATCAGCGCTCTTAGCTCGGTGAGTGCGATGCTTCTGGCGTGTGCGATCTTGTTCGTGGTGGTTTGGAACAACCTCGGCCTTGAGCTTGCTGCACGCCTCCAAACCTTGGCCCAGATGGCCGGTAACAATGCAATGGCCGTTCTGGCTCAAGACGACAAGTCGGCCGCGGTCCAAATCGTCCATCTGCTCCGAAACGATCCCGAGGTTCTCGGCGCGTTTCTCTTTGACGCCAAGGGCGTGGATGCAGCGAGTTACTGCAAGCCCGATCAGGATTTTCTTCCTCTGTATGAACGCGCAAAAGCGATCTTGTTCGGCAACGCAGTGAGTGGCCACTCGGAAGGCGGCTTCTTTGGCGTCGCGAGCCAGATAGTTGATAAGGACCAAATGCTGGGCACGGTGATCGTCATTGCCGACGCAATGACGATCACTGCGAAGACCCGGAGCTACTTCGTCATTTTCCTGTGTGTTTTCGTGATCAGCGTGTTCGTAAGTGTGACTTTGTTTACGAAGATCCAAAAAGTAATTTCCGAGCCAATCGCTCGGTTGTCGAACCTCGCCACTCACGTGGCTACTGCCAGAGACTACTCCGCGCGTGCGGAGGTCACGAGCGCGGACGAAATTGGGCAACTGAGCGCGGCTTTCAACGAGATGCTTGTGCAGATTCAGCATCGAGACTTGGCGCTCAACCAGCAAAGAGAGCAGCTTGAAAAGCAGGTAGCAGATCGAACCGATGAGCTCACCACCGCCAATGCGACGCTCAGGAAATCCATGGAGGACATGGAGGCCGCGAAGCGGAACGCCGAGCAGGCTTCTGAAGCAAAATCTCAGTTCCTTGCGAACATGAGTCACGAGATTCGGACGCCCATGAACGGCGTTCTGGGCATGGCCGAGCTTCTCATGGACACGCCCCTGACAGACCGCTAAAAACACTTTGCTGTCAACGTGCGACGTTCCGCGGAGGCCATGCTGAACGTCATGAGCGACATTCTCGACTTTTCGAAGATTGAAGCCGGGAAACTGGAGCTTGAGAAAATAGAGTTCGATCTGGTCGAGACGGTCGAGGATATCGTCGAGCTCTTCAGCGCGCAGGCTTCCATGAAGAAGGTCGAAATTTCCTGTCTCGTGAGGCCAGCGACCCCCTCCACGGTGCGTGGAGACCCGGGCCGCTTGCGGCAAATCCTGGCGAACCTCGTTGGGAACGCCGTGAAGTTCACGCAAACAGGGGAAGTCATCGTCAGTATTCAGTTGGAGGAAGAGAGCGCCGATTTCGCGATAGTGCGTTTCAAGGTGCGCGACACGGGCATTGGTGTGCCGGCTGAAGCGCAGGCATCGCTTTTTCGCGCTTTCAACCAGGTCGATTCTTCGCATTCGAGAAAATATGGGGGCACGGGACTCGGCCTCGCCATCGCAAAGCAGCTTTGTGCGCTCATGGGTGGGCAAATAGGAATGGAGAGTGAACCGGCCAAGGGGTCCACCTTCTGGTTTACTGCTCGATTTGAAAAGTCGGCAAATCAAACACGCAGCAGGGAAGAGCCCATCGGGTCATTCAGGAAGCTCCGGGTGCTCGTCGTGGACGACAACGCGACCAACCGAGAGATCCTTCAAGGTCAGCTCGCTTCATGGCAAGTACACTGCCAGGCTGCATCAAACGCCCGGGAAGCTCTGGAGCTCTCACGTGTCGCCGCAAGCCACGGCGAGCGCTTTCAGCTCGTGATCCTGGATCGGCAGATGCCGGAGGTCGATGGAATCGCGCTCGCCAAGATGATCAAAAAGGAGCCTCTCCTGGGCCAACCCCAGCTGGTTCTCCTCTCCTCGCTTGCAGACGTGGATGATGCGTCGGAGACTGAAGAGGCCGGAATCGACGCCTGTCTTTGTAAGCCGCTCCGGAAATCGAATCTCTACCAGTGCATCGCAAACATGGTGGAGCGCAAATCACTGCTGCGAGAAGGCGGCGGGGATAGAGTTGCCGACCTGTCTGCCCGCGGATCCGTTCGCGGGGAGAGAGTCTTCAATGGTTCGGTCTTGCTCGCTGAAGACAACCCCTTGAATCAGGAGTTCGCCTCCCTGATTCTTCAGTCTTTCGGACTCAAGGTCGACATAGCCCAGGACGGCCAAGAAGCCATCGAAGCCACGAAGAAGTCAAAGTATGACCTCATCTTTCTCGACTGCCAGATGTCCGTTCTCGATGGATTTCAGACGGTCAAGGTTATTCGAGAAAGAGAAGCCAAGTCTGTGGAATCGTCTGCGGGTCAGCCCCGATTTCGAGTTCCTGTTATTGCACTCACCGCGCATGCGGTGAGCGGCGATCGAGAACGGTGCCTGAAGGCTGGCATGGACGATTACCTCTCGAAGCCGTTCAACAAGTCGCAAATGGGCTTGCTTCTGGAGCGCTGGCTCTGCCCAGTTGAAGTCAAGCCAGTGTGCGACGCGTCACTGCTGGAGAAAACCGGGGATGTTTGCACGAGCGCTTCGAAGGGTGTCGGGTTGCTCGACCCGAAAGCGCTGGATGTCATTCGGCAGCTGCAGCGTCCAGACAAACCCGACGTGCTCGCCAAGATGCTTCAAACCTACCAGGCTCAGACGATCAAGCTCCTCGAGACTCTCCGTGCTGCTGGAGGCGTTGGAGATGTGGTCGGAGTACGAAATGTCGCTCACGCGCTCAAGTCGAGCAGCGCCAATGTCGGTGCCACGGAGCTGAGCCAGCTTGCCCGGAAGCTGGAATCCACAGCGGCCAGCCTAAGTCGCAGCGATCTCGAACTGATCATGGAAGAGATCGTGGAAGAGTTTGGCCGTATCGCGCCGGCACTGGCGGGGAGCCCGGTGCCATGAAGACACCAGCACAAGGGAACACTTCAAGAATCCTGGTGGTGGACGACGACGCCACCGTGCGCTTCCTTGCGCGCGAAGCGCTTGAAGGCCATGGATATGTCGTCGAGGAAGCACCGGGCGCCGACGAAGCCATCACGGCTTTTCGTGAGTCTCATCCCAGCATGGTGCTCATGGACGTCCTCATGCCAGGACGCGACGGGTTCAGCGCCTGCAGCGAGCTTCGGATGGCTTCTGGCGGAGAAACCGTGCCGATCATCCTCATGACAGGCCTTGAAGACGTGGATTCCATCAACAAGGCTTACGAGGTGGGTGCGACGGACTTCATCAGCAAGCCCTTCAATGCGGTGCTCCTCGCCCATCGCGTTCGATACATTTTACGAGCGAGCGCCTGGTTGCAGCGTCTCTCCAGAAGCGAGAGCGTACTGGCGCATGCGCAACGGCTTGCCAGTATTGGAAACTGGGAGCTTGATGTCACGAGCAATCAGATGCAGGGTTCGACCGAGTTCTTTCGGATTCTCGGTCTCGGCCCGCAGCCCGTCGGCTTCCAGCGAGAAGTCTTCCTTGAACTTGTACATCCGGACGACCGCGATACGGTGATTCGGGCCATCGCAGCGTCTGGCGAGGGACTACCTCTGACACTGGACCACAGAATTTGCCGTGTCGACGGCGAGGAACGTTGTGTTCATTTTCAAGGGCAGCTCGATGTCGACGTTCTCCGCCGCGAAGGCCGAATTTTCGGTACGATTCAGGACATTACGGACAGAAAGACGGCGGAGAAGCGAATTCAGTTTCTCGCATGCCACGACAGCCTCACTCTGCTGCCCAACGTCGCGCTTTTTCGTGACCGCCTGGCCCAGGCCATCCGGACGGCGCAACGTCACAAGGAATTCCTGGCTGTCATGTTCCTGGACCTCGATCGCTTCAAGCGAATCAACGACTCCCTGGGCCACGCGTTCGGAGACGCTCTGTTGAAGGAAGTGGCAACACGCCTCAACTCCGTGGTTCGTGGTGCGGACACTGCGCGCTTGCCGATGCAAGACGACGGCGCCGAGTCGGCTCAAGTGGGCCGGCTCGGAGGCGACGAGTTCGCCGTCCTCTTGACTCGCATCAAGTATGCGGAGGATGCCGCCAAGGTGGCGGAGCGCATCCTCAAAGCCGTTGCACAGCCCATCAAGATCCACGGCCGCGAAGTTTTCACGACGGCAAGCATTGGAATATCGCTATACCCAAGTGATTGCCAGGACATGGAAGCCCTCTTGAAGAGCGCCGACACGGCGATGTACGAGGCCAAGGCAAGCGGCAAGAATAACTATCGCTACTATTCCAAGGCCACGAACAAGCTCGCTCTTGAGCGCCTGGCGATGGAAAGCAGCCTTCACAAGGCAATTGAACGCAGGGAGTTTCTTCTCTACTACCAGCCCCGGGTGAATCTTGTGACGGGAAAGGGCCTCGGCCTGGAGGCGCTCTTGCGGTGGCGCCACCCCGAATTGGGTCTTCTCGAGCCAGCAACTTTTGCGCAGGCGGCTCAAGATTCGGGGCTCTTGAGGCGAATTGACACCTGGGGGCTCCAGGAAGCGTGCAGTCAGATCAGAGCCTGGGAGTCTGGCGTTGCCAATCTGACCTCCGTGGGCATCAACCTTTCGAATCAGTTCTTTCATCAGGAAAGCTTCGTGAGCCTGGTTGCTTCCATGCTGGGACAGACCCAGGTGTCGCCCGACAAGATCGAGCTCGAGCTCACCGAAGCCGTGGTGATGAACGATATTGCCGAGTGCGTAACGAAGGTGCGCAGCCTCATGGACATGGGGGTTATCTGTACGATGGACGACTTTGGAACGGGCTACTCGTCGTTCGGACACCTGCGCGATCTGCCATTCTCGAAGCTCAAGATTGATGGCTCCTTCATTCGGGACCTGACGACCTGCCCACGCGCTCAGGCGATTGTCAAATCGTTCATCGCCCTGGCGCACGGCCTTGACTTGCGAGTGGTGGCCGAGGGAGTGGAGACGAGCCAGCAATTGAAGTATTTGAAGTCCCACGGCTGTGACGAGGCTCAGGGCTACTGGATCAGCAGGCCCTTGTCGGCGGCAAGTGTCGCGGAGCTTCTCAAGAAGCCGTTTGACCTGGACGAGCACCTGAAGCACCGAGAGGCCTCTGTCGAAGCACTGGATCCCGTGGAGATGGGTGTATCGTAGGCCCCGAATGGACGGACGGAGCGCGCTGCTCCTGGCGGTTCTCCGATGCGGTGGCATGGCCCGGCGAAGAGGGGAGCGCATGCACCCGCGGAGGCTGTGAGTCCGTTCCTGGACATTCGTGGCGAGTAACCTGTAGACCCAGATCAGTCAGGGCATCGACAAGAAGGGCGAAGGCGAGTAGAGTTCGGGGCCTTTGATGGCGCAGAAGAGCTCTCCTTGAGCCCAACGGTGGAGCCATGAATCAAAACGCAGAGAGGCTGGAACGAATACGCGTCGAGGAGCTCGACAGCATCCTTGGCGTTGCTTTCAGGGTGCTCGACGATGGTTTTGTGCGGGTGGTCGACTACATGGGTTCTGACGCCTCGATCGTTCAGGCGGCTCGTGTCAGCTACGGCGCCGGCACAAAGAGGGTGCAGGAGGACCGCGGGCTGATCCGCTACCTCCTTCGTCACCGTCACACGACGCCGTTCGAGATGTGCGAGCTCAAGCTTCATGTCCGCGTCCCCATGGACTGCTGGCGGCAGTGGATTCGACACCGCATGGCCTCGGTGAATGAATATAGCACCCGGTACTCCGTGGCCATAGACGCCGCACAGACGACAGCGCCGGGCGAATGGCGATCGCAGTCAGTTGGCAACCGGCAGGGGAGCGAGGGTTTTCTCAACGTCGGCTTCGGCGCCTCGTTGAGTGAAAAGGAGAAAGAGCTTCTTGAGCACTCACGCAGGGTCTACGAGGAGCGACTTCGATCCGGCGTGGCACGCGAGCAGGCGCGCAAGGACCTGCCGCTTTCGACCTACACCGAAGCCTACTGGAAGATTGATCTCCACAACCTCCTCCACTTTCTTGCCCTCCGCATGGACTTGCATGCGCAGGAGGAGATTCGTTCCTACGCCTGCGTGATCGGCGAGGAGATTGTGAAACGGTGGTGCCCATTGACCTGGGAGGCCTTCAAGGACTACCGCTTTGAGTCGTTGCAACTGTCGAGACTTGAGATCCAGATTGTTCAAGCAGCCACGAAGGGAGATCTTGCCGGTGCAAGCGCGCTGGCCAAAGGCTTCGGCTGGCTCGAGGAAGGACCTGGGGGTTTGAAGACGAACCGGGAGCGACAGGAGCTCGAGGAGAAGCTTGACCGGCTCCATCTTCCATGTCCGTGGCGACGGCAGGGCTCGTGACGTGAGGCGAGCTCGGGATGAAGGGCCCCAGGCCAGCCTCAAAGCACCTGGAGATCCCTTGCTAACAATGGGCTAACACTCCACCCAGGAGAGCTCGCGGTCAGGGCTTCTCGCGAGAAGGAAGCTCACGGCAATCCGTGCGCGTTTCTACTTCGCGAACCCGTTTTTTTGCTCGAATCGGTTCCACAGTACGGTTCGTCCGCCCCCTTCGAGCTCGAGCAACAAATCAACCCGACCGTCCTGGTTGACGTCACGGGCCCAGGAGTGTACCACGATACGGGGCTGCGTGAACGCAGAGCCGAGGTATTGCGAAATATCAAGGAAACGGCTGTCCTGCCACATGAAAAGTACCGCGCTCGCCGGGCCGATGGTCGTCTCGAGAGCCCGGGCCGCGAAGAAGTCGAGGTCACCGTCAGAGTCCACGTCCAGGAGCACGGCCGGTGTGCCCGATCGTGGAAGACCGCCAGCAACCGGGTGCGCACTGCGGTAATCGGACTCCAGCCGCTCCCAGGGTCCGTCCGACAAGGGTCCGAGCGATCCCTCAAGGCCGAGCGCTTGCGCTCGAGCCGGTGAGAGATCCTCGGCGACCCAAGGCTCGAACACGGGACGGGGTCCAAGCCAGTAGGTCAGTGCTCCGAGTCCCAGGAGGCCAAGGCCGAAGCCTATTTGCTGTTGCATGGCAGCATTGTCGGGCATCAATGCCAGGGGAAGCAATGGGACGAGGCGCCGGTCTCCTCCCCCCGTCCATTTCCCTCACCCTGTTTGGCTTTCACTTCGGTCCTTGTTGCGGAGCCTTTCCGGGGGTACGTTTAACACTATAATCATCGCGGAGGTGGGACGACCTCCCTCCCGCAACGCGCGCCTCCGGCGCCGGTAGTGGGTGAGCGTTGGCCAGGATGTCTCCATTGTGGCTGTGCGGAGTATAGTTTCAGAATTTCCCTGGCAGTGAAACTATACTTCATTCTCTCTTTTGAGCTGTGGTTGGCTGCATGGCGGCCTGGTCTTGTCCAGGCCGATCTGCGGCGTATCGAAGACACTTGTAGTGTCAGGAATTGACATGAAATTGCGACCTTTGTTGCTTGCGTCATCGATTCTCCTCTCTTTTGGTCCCTTGAGCGCGGCTGAAGGGGTCATCCTGACCGAGCTCATGGCGAACAACGTCAACGCCTTGCGCGACGAGGAACGCGACTCGCCGGACTGGGTAGAACTATTCAACTTGGGCGATTCCGAGGTCAGCCTGGACGGCTACTACCTGACGGATGACATCCAGGAGCCCAGGCAATGGAAGTTTCCGGCAGTGAGTCTCGAGCCCGGGCGGTTCCTGCTCGTGTTTTGCTCGGGGAAGAACCTGGTCGACCCCACCCTTGCCCTGCATACGAATTTCAAGCTGGCAGAGAGTGGCGACTCGATCTACTTGGTCGCCCAGGATGGAACGACGATCGTCTCGAGCCTGGAGAATTACCCACCTCAGCAGCCCGATGTCTCCTATGGAGTCGGCACGGGCTCCGCCTCCTTTGAGGTGCTGAAGGTAGGTGCTCCCGCCAGCGTGTCGGTGCCCAGCTCCGGAGACCTGGGTCTCGGTTGGACTCTGCTCGACTTTGATGCTTCGTCCTGGCGCAAGGGCACGACGGCGATCGGTTACGGGGTGTCGTCGAATGAGCTCGAGCTTGTGAAAACTGACGTGGCTGCCGAAATGCGAAATGTGAACTCCAGCATTTTTGTTCGCGTTCCCTTCGACGTTGCCGATCCAGCGAAGATCGACGTTCTGAAGTTAAGGGTGCGTTACAATGACGGCTTTGTGGCTTATGTGAATGGGCAAGTTGTCGGCAGCGCGAACGCCCCCCAGACGATCGACTGGCGCTCCAGCGCGACCGGCGCTCATGGGGCCCAGGAGTTCGAGGAGTTTGATATTTCCAACGTGCTCGGAGGCCTCAAGGTAGGCGAGAACATTCTCGCGATCCAGGGTCTCAACGTCTCGACGGACGACTCGGACTTCTTCCTGCTGCCCGAGATGGAGGCGGTGGACCTCGACGAATTCCGACCGGAAGTTCGCTGGTACTTTCCTGTGTCGACACCCGGAAGACAGAATGGCAAAGGGTTTCCCGAGGCGGCGCCCAAGCCCACGTTTTCGCTCCCGAGCGGCATGTACGTCGACTCCCGCCAGGTGGAGCTTTTTACAGATCTACCCGGCGGAGTAATTCGCTATACAGTTGACGGCAGCACTCCACGCGAGACGTCGCTCCTCTACTCCGCTCCCATCGCAGTGAAGGGCGCCGTGCGGATTACCGCTCGAGTATTCAAGGAAGGAATGGCGCCTGGGCCCACGGAGCGCAACACGTTTGTTATCGCCGATCCGAAGGTCGCCGCGTTCACCTCCAACCTGCCTCTTGTGGTTGTCTTGGCCCTGGGTAATGGGATCGGGGCTTGTGGCGCAGACTACTCACGAGGGCATGTTCTGATAATCACTCCCGGCAAGGACGGCAACGCAGTGATGATCGATGAGCCCGAGCTCTCCAGCGCCATGCAGTTCCGTCAGCGCGGCCGGAGCACCTGTGGTTTGCCAAAGTTTGGGTTCAACCTCGAGATCAATGACGCTCAAGGAGAGGACAAGCAAGTCAATATCTTCGGTTTTCCGAGAGAGTCAGACTTTGTCATGTTTGGTGGGGACATCTTTGACCGCATCAACATGAGGAATCCAGTCGCCTATTTCATGAGCCGGGAGTGCGGGCGCTACGCGGCCCGGACGAAGTATGTTGAGTGCTTTTTTAATCCCGGGAAAGGCCCGCTGACCGAAACGCATTATTTCGGTACCTACGCCTTCATGGAGAGAATGAAACAGAGCCCTGAAAGGATCAACATCACCAGTCTCCTGCCTCGCGACAGGTCCGAACCCGAGGTCACGGGGGGCTACATTTTGAAGCGCGACAACGTTGACGGGGACGAGGTTACCATTGCGGGCGGGGGGTATCCGGACCTCGTCCTGGCTCATCCCAGTGGTACGGTGCCGGCGCAGAGGGCCTACATACGCAGGTTCCTGGACCAGATGGTGGCTTCATTGAACCCACAGATTGGGCGTCAAGAGGACAACGATTACATAGACTTTACGGCATGGATTGATCACCACATTCTCTGCTGGTATACAAAAAATGTAGATGCTTTCCGCCTGAGCGCCTACTTCTACAAGGACCGCAATGGTCCGCTTGTCATGGGACCCGTTTGGGATTTTGACCGCGCCATGGGGGGATTCGCCGATGACGACCGCTCCTCGGACCCGCTGGGATACCACAACGCCAACAACAGTGGCACCCAGTACTTTGCATCCGGAGAAAGCGGAAGTTGGTACTCTTTACTCTTCAACAACAGCCCGCCCCTGTCCAACACGCCCTGGAACCTCGCCTACAAGGGTCGCTGGCGAGAACTGAGGAAGGGTCCGCTGGCAACAGCGAATATTCTGGCCCAGATTGATGCCTGGGCCATCGAGCTGAGCTCCGGTGGCGCGGCGGATCGCAACGTGAAGCGCTGGCCGGAACTTGAGGGGCATGTTGGCGGCTTTCAGGGCGAGGTCGACCACCTGAAGAACTGGCTGGCGACCCGGGCCGACTGGATCGATTCGGAGTTCGCCGGGAGTCCCGAGTTCGATCCGCCCGCGGGCTTCGTGAACCCTGGCTCTCAGGTGAAGCTCTCAGTCAACAGGCCCGCCACAATCTACTACACGCTGGATGGGTCGGATCCAAGGGCGCTCGGCGGAGACCCGGCTCCAACCGCAAGCATCTATTCCGATCCGGTCACGATCCAGGGCCAGACCCGGATTGTGGCCAGGGCCCGTCTTGTCGAGGATGGAATCTGGAGCAGCCCGGTCGAAGCAAAGTACTACACGAAGATTCCGACCATCACGATTACAGAGGTGATGTACTTTCCGGCCCCGCCCACCCCGGAGGAAGATCCAGGGAAGAAGTTCAACACGACTCGGATGGAGTTTGTGGAGCTCATGAACATTGGTTCGGAGCCTCTTTCCCTCGCGGGGATCACCTTCACAAAGGGTATCGCTTTCACCTTTGACGGAGTCGCGGTGCCGAGCCTCAAGCCGGGTGAACGGGTCCTTGTGACACGGGACCGTATTGCGTTCGCAGCCCGCTACGGTTCGGAGGGGTTCCTTGTTGCTGGGGACTTCGAAGGAGCGCTTTCAGACGTGGGCGAGTTTCTCGCACTCAGGGGCGACTTTGAGCAGAAGATCTTCGATTTCAAATACGACGGGAATTGGTATCCGGAGGCGAAAGGTATTGGCCACTCGATCGTCAACAAGGATCCGCTCGGTGACGCCAGCACGCTGGGCGAAGCCGCCCGCTGGGGCTTGAGCTCCGCCGTGGGCGGCAGTCCCGGCAAGGCGGACAGTTTGAGCAAGCTCGGAGCTGTTCCCGGCGACTCGAACCGCGATGGCAAGATCAATGTGACCGACGCAATCCGCATGCTGCAGATGCTCTTTGGCGGCTTCCTAGATGGCCCCTGCAGCGCCAAGGGGCTGGAGGATGCTGCCAACCAACGTGTCCTGGATTGGGATGGCAACGCTTCCGTGAACGTCGCCGACGTACTGCTCGGCCTCACCTACCTTTTCCAACGGGGCCTGCCTCACGCGGCCGGAATCGGCTGCGTTGAGTTCCAGGGCTGCGACAGCGTCTGCGCCGAGTAGCCGGCATCATCGACAGCCGTTGGGCGTGCAGCCAAGGCCGTCGGCGGCGGTGTCCTTGCCGCATTCAGGAAACGGCGAGGCCGGTGCCGGCCCGCCGAGGAAAAGGAAATTGAGGATGTGCATGGCGTCGTCGATCGCAACCCTGCCCGAGGCGTTAGCGTCGGCGACAACCGCCGAAAGGCTCGAGCACTCGAGTGATTTGCCGAGGAACAGGTGCCTCAGAATACCGATGGCGTCGGTCAGATTGACCTTGCCGTCGGAGTCAGCGTCGCCCCGGACAAAGCGGTACTCGGGCCGAGCGCCTTCTTTTGCGATCGAGAAGGCGTCGATGCGTCCGAGCGCGGGTGATATCGCCTCCACGGAAAGCTTTTCCGGTGTGATCGAAAGGCTTACGGCGTGATGCGCAAACACGAAGCGTTCGGTGAACCGGTGGTCTGCCCTTGGGTCCTCCCTGTAGAGCGTGACGCCACCGCCTCCCGTCACAATGTAGACGGTGCCCCCGGGGGAGATGAACTCGGGTGATTGCCACGCATCGACGATGGCATCCTCTCGAACCGGATGGCTTCGCTGGTAGTTGTGATCGTGGCCCGAGATTACGAGGTCGATCTGGTGCTTGTCAGCCAGCGGCGGAATCAAGATGCGAGTCTTCCGCTGGGTGTTGACCACGTCGGGCGCCTCCCCGTAGTTGCCCACAGTGAAGGGCGGCTCGTGGCAGTAGAGCACAAGCCACCTGGATCCGGCGGTCTTGGCCCGGGCCAGATCCTCGTCCACCCACTTGAGCTGGCGGCCCCCCTGGGCGAGAGTGTCCGAGTTGGAGTCGAAACAGACGAAATGGGCGCAGCCCCAGTCGAAGGAATAGTAGCTCGCCCGGCCATCGTCGTTCTCATTCGGAGGCGGAAAGTAAGCTCGCCAATCGTGGTGCATGTCATGATTTCCCCGGGCGGGGTAGAAGGCTTTCTGGGCAAGGAGCTCGGGGTAAGCGGAGAACAGCACATCGTCGAGCGAACCTGTGTAGGAAAGATCGCCCATGTGGAGCAGAAGATCCGGATCTAGCGATCGAATGAGGTTACCGACGTCCCTCTGATTCGGGCTGCCGAGGCCACTGTCACCGAAGGCGACTGCTTTCACCGGGTCGGATCGAGAAGGCGGCGCCGTGCGAAATCGAAAAATGTTGTCGTGGAGCGCGTTGTTGCCGTCAAGGACCTGGTAGAGGTGAAACGAACCCGCGGGGAGACGATCCAGTCGCACCTGGTGCGCGAGAACCGGCTGTGTCTCATTCACGACGATCTCGGGACCGCCATCGAGCTGATAGCGGACTCGACCGAGGCTGGGCAGGTGGGTCTCCCAGAGGATGATCACGGAATCTTGCTGGAGGGCCTGCAAATACGGGCCCCTCGTGAGTCTTGGCTGCTCCGCCGCCCGGGCCTGAATGGCTGCTTGGGCGAGCCCGAAAGCGAAAAATAGGCAGGCCCTCGGACTAGCTTGAATCGTCATTGCTTCTCCTCCCCCCCGGTGGCGGCCGCCGCAGAAATTTGCACGTTGCCCGGCCACCCTGCTCATGTGACCTCAACAATACCAGCTTTTCTGCCGGAATTGACAGCGATTCTGGGGCAGTGTATAGACAGGGCTGAATCCAAGTCAAAAGGTCGCCAAGACACACTTCCTCTCCCCCGGAGAGGCGATCCTCGGAAAGGCACGGTGCGTGGATGATTCTCGGCAAACTCTGGCGAACCCTGAGGGCCCAGATCAACAAGCTGGCCAACTACTTCTGGACTTCCGATCCAATTGCGCAAATGCAGTACGAATACGACAGCGCAGTCGCACAGCTCAAGGAGGGCAGGGAAGGGCTGGAGCAGTACCGTGCGCTCGTTGAGCGTGTGTCCCGGCAGGTTGCCAATGACAAGGCGCACGTATCGAACCTCGAAGGCAAGGTGAAGGCTTACCTGCAGGCGGGTGACCGCGACACGGCGGCGAAGTTTGCGTTTGAGCTTCAAAAGGCGAAGCAGCAGCTCTCCGAGAACGAAGGCCAGCTCGCGATGTACGAGGAGGCCTACACGAACAACCTCGACAAGATCAAGCATGCGAGCTCGAGGCTCGGGCAGGTCCGCGAAAAGATTCAGAAGTACGACGCCGAAATCAAGATGAGCAAGGCCGAGGCGGAGATGGCGAAGCTCGCCAGCAGCTTCAAGTTCGACGTCACCACCGATTTTGGCGAGATCGAGACGGTTATTCAGGAGAAGATCGGTCTCAATCGCGCCAAGGCCCGCGTCGCCGCCGACCTCTCGGGCGAAGGAATCGCCGATATCAAGCGCGAGCAGGCGATGGAAAAGGTGATGGCAGATCAAGCGCTGCGCGAGTTCGAGGTGCAGATGGGCCTCGTCACGCCCGCCACGGTGGGCGTGAAGGAAGAGGTGAAGGCGCTCGGCCCGGCTTCAAAGTCGAGGCGGGCCTCGAAGGAGAACGCATAAAAAAGTGGATTCGGGCTCCTCCCACCCTCCACGCCCGGATCACGCTCGATGAGCGGCGCTTCCACAGGCTCTCTCGGCGACAGCGGACTTGTTGCCGAGTTGCCCGTCGGGTTCCCACCCTGGGCTCGCGAGCTTGCAAACCTCTATTTTTCTGGAACGACATGTGTCTTTGTGCTGCACGGAAATGTGCACGACCTTGTCCGTACGGTCACTCCGGGGGTGGGCAGTGGCGAGGTGGAGACTTACGTGAGTCTCTCGGAGTTTCTGGCGGGCCAGGTCTTTGGCTCCTGGGATGTCATTCTTGAGCACGACCTTGCCCGGGGTATACGTCCCCAGGCTGGCGGCGATGCCGGGCGCTTGAAGGCCATGATTCAGCAAGTGGCTCCAGGGCTTGGGGAGCCATCGAGCTGGCCGCGTGACACCGAGAAGCTACTCCTGTGGCTTGACCGATTCATCGACGCGTGCCTTCTTGAAGAGGATCCGACGAAACGAAAATCGCTCGGGATCTTCTTTGACTACGCGCAATACCTCGTACCGTCGGGAGACATTGACTCTCTCGCTCGCGGTCAAGGCTCGAACCTGGTTCGCTTTCTGAGCTGGGCGCAGAACCCCTACATCAAGCGCATCAACATGGCCTTTGTGCTGGTCGCCGATCGCCTCTCCGAGGTCAACGAGCGGCTCGTGCAGAGCCCACACGTGGCCTCGATCGAGATCCCGATGCCGGGTCGGGACGAGCGGGAAAGCTTCTCCAGATGGTTTACCGACGGCGAAAAAGCCGGGGGCGACCTTGCGCGACTGGCGGAGTTCTCGACGACGGAGCTTGCACAGGTCTCCAACGGCCTCAGCCTCGTTGGCTTGAACGTTCTCCTGTCGCAGGCGAAGCGCTCGGGCCTACGAATTGACGCCGAGCGATTTCGGAAAATCAAGAAGACGATGATCGAACGGCAGTGCCGGGGACTCCTCGAGTTCGTCGAGCCCGAGCACACGCTCGACCTGGTCGTGGGCCAAGATGCCGCCAAGGCTCGCCTGAGAGAAGATGCTGATCTCCTGGTGCGTGGGAAGCTCGATTCGGCCCCGATGGGCTACCTTTTCTGCGGCGCGGTGGGGACGGGAAAGACTTTCCTTGCAGAGTGCTATGCCGGTTCGATGGCCATCCCGTGTGTAAAGCTCCGCAACTTCCGCTCAAAATATGTGGGCGAGACGGAAGGCAACCTTGAGCAGGTCCTGACCGTGCTGCGGTCGCTCGGGCCGGTCGTGGTTATTATTGACGAGGCCGATGCCGCGCTCGGGAATCGGCAGGCGGAAGGCGACTCTGGCACCTCGAGCCGGGTCTTTAGCATGATTGCGAGCCAGATGGGGGACACCCGCTACAGGGGAAAGATCGTCTGGATGCTGCTGACGTGTCGACCGGATCTGCTTCCAATCGATATCAAGCGCCAGGGCCGTGCGGAAGTTCACATTCCACTCTTTTACCCAATTGATGAGGCCGAGGTGGCAAGCATGTTCCTGTCGATGGCGCGCAAGAACAAGGTGAACATCACGAGGGAGCAACTCCCGAGCCTGCCTGCGGATCGGCGGCTGAGCGGGGCCGACATCGAGAGTATCGTCGTTACAGCGAGGAGGCGAGCGTTGACAGCGAGGAGGGAGGACGTCCAGAGGAAGGACCTTGAGGAGGCACTCACGGAGTTTATTCCGTCGGCGCAGGGGCTTGAAAAGGAGCTTCAGGAGCTTGCGGCGGTGCTCGAGTGCACGCAGCTCAGCTTCCTCCCGCCGGATTTCAAGACGAAGGTGCAGCAACCGGATGGCCGATCCCGGCTGCAGGAGCGCATGGTGGCGATTCGGCAAGTCCTCGAAGAGTGAATAAGATGGCGAAGAAGAAAACGAAGAAGGCCTTCAAGGGACCCACGGCCAGGGCGAAAGCAGCGTCGCGAGGCACCACCGTGGTGAAGAGCTCCACGAAGCGCATCCAATGGTTCGACGACAAGTCCGGAGCCCCATTGATTGACGGCTACGCCCGGCAGCTCGCCTCCTTCCTGGAGGCGCTCGCCGACGGCCAGGTCAATGACGCAGAGGTGAAGGCGCAGGAAGACCGACTCGTGAAGCTCATGAAAGAAGTTGAGCCAGCGCTCGACGATCCGACACATGCGAAAGTCACGCAGCTCCTCTGCGAGCTGACGGCGTACGACATCCTGCAGATCTTGAGCTCCATGCAGAAGGCCAGGCCAAGAACGGCCTTCCGGGGGTGAGAGTGTTGACAGCCTTTGGGTCTCTGGCTTGTTGGCGCCGCGCTCACATCTGGAAAGCGGCACCGAAGTTCAGTTTCGGTATCGCTCGAGGCGGAGTTGGCGGAGTTCCAGGAGAAGCGCATCCTGGCTCGTGTGTCTGAACGCAATTGAAAGGACTGAGATCACAAAATGCCTGGACAACCCAAAGCACCGTTCTACATCGCGCTGTTCCTTGTCGTCGGAGGGCTCATCACCTTCGCGGTGATGAAGATGGACGTCCTGGCGCCGAAAGGAGGGCCGCAGGGAGGCCAGGGCGTGGCGGGCAAGGCGAGCGAGCCGATCAGCATCCCGAGTGAGGCACCCGACTCGAACAGCGTTACGACCGTCAAGGAGTACAGCTTCAGGCCGACAGAAAGGCTCCCGGAGATCAAGGGCACGGCGGCGTACAAGCCGATGGTGGACAACACCGTGCGCTTCGCTCTCAACGTGTGGGCAGGTTGGGGACCCATCATCCTCGCGAACGACGGCTTCAAGGGCGCCAAGGTCTGGAAGACGCCCGACGGCAAGGAGTTCAAGATCGAACTGGTCTTGATCGACAACCCGATCACCATGCAGGATGCCTATTCCACCGGCGACATCCACATCGGCTGGGCAACCCTCGACATGGTGCCCCTCTTCCTCGAACGCATCGTCGACGCGACTGGCAGGCCAAGGGACTCACGCGTGATGCCCCGGATCTACCAGCAGGTGGACTGGTCGAATGGGGGCGACGGGATCATTGTCCGCAAGAGCCTGGTCAAGACCGTCAGCGACCTACGCGGAAAGAAGCTGGTGCTCGCGCAGAACTCCCCGTCCCATTATTTCGCGCTGAACATGCTCGTCGCTGGTGGAGTGCAGCCGGCCGAGGTGAACATGGTGTTCACCGAGGACGCGTTTCAGGCCGCAGCGGCATTCAACTCCAAGAGCGACCTCGCCGCCGCCGTTTCGTGGGCGCCAGACATCTACAACTTGTCGAAAGTCTCGGGCAACGAGTTGCTTGTGACGACCGCCACGGCCAACAAGCTGATCGCGGACGTTTGGTTCGCGCGAGCCGACTTCGCCAAGGACCATCCGGGGATCATCGAGTCTCTCGTCAGGGGTATCTTCGAGGGCATGGAGCAGCTCAAGGATCCCGCGAAGAAGCAGCGCTGTGCCGATCTCATGGCGCAGGGATATCAAATCCCCGCCACCGACACCATCAACATGTTCGCCGATGCCCACAACACCAACTGGGCCGAGAATTACCAATTCTTCATGAATGCGAACAACCCCGCGAATTTCGAGCGGGTCTGGCGCCAGAGCTACTACCTTTATCGAAGGGTCAACAGCATCAAGCACTCGCCGGTCTCCTTCGACCAGGTGATGGACTTCACTTTCATCGAGAAGCTCGGCAAGGAGCCAAAGTATTCGTCCCAGAAGGATGAGTATCAGATTGCGTTCACGCCGAAGACGGTTGGCGAGATTCGAGGCGAGTCGGACGAGATCCTCACGAACACCGTGGTGATCCAGTTTTTCCCGAACAGCTGGGACCTCAGCAAGAAGGTCCTGAAGCAAGTGAACGGCAAGGCAGTCGAGGAGCTTTACGATCCGAACGTGGAGAACGTACTCGTTGGCATCGGTGACCTCGTGGGCAAATTCGGCATGGCCCGGATCGTGATTGTGGGTCACACGGACGCCTCGATGAGGGGGCAGGTCTCCGCGGACCTCGTCAAGCAACTCTCCGCGCAGCGGGCGAGTGCCGTGAAGGAGGCCCTGGTGCGCAAGTACCCCAAGCTCGACCCGAACCAATTCTCGACCGAGGGTAAGGGCTGGGATGTCCCCGTCGACAAGGAGGACCCTCTCAACCACGTCAGAAACCGCCGTGTCGAGGTCAAGGTCTATTCTGCCGAGAAGCAATGAATGTTCAAGATCCGCGAAGAGATACCGTACTGGAAGACGCTTATTTGTGGAGCGGCTTGCGCTCTTTTCTTTCTGGGCGTCTGGTGGTACGCCACTCGCGGCGAAAACGAGGAGCGCATCCTGAGTCCCCTCGTTCTCACGAGTCCATCCGAGACCTTGGCGACCTTTCCATCGCTCTGGTTTGATCGTGCGCTCACCCGCAACTTTGCTGCGAGCCTCTGGCGCGTGTGTCTTGGATTTGCGCTGGCGGCGGTGGTCGGCGTCTCGTTGGGCGTACTGTGCGGCTGCTTCACCCGCATCGAGGCGTTCTTCTTGCCCATGACGCTTTTTGGCCGCAATGCCCCGCTTGCGGCTGTAATCCCGCTAACCTTTGCGCTCTTCGGGATTGGCGAGGCTCAAAAAATCATGTTCATATTCATTGCCTGCGTGGCCTTTGTGATGGTGGATGCTACTCAGGCCATCAAGGATGTCGGAGGCCACTATGTCGACACGGCCTACACGCTCGGTGCGTCGAGGTGGCAGGTAATCTCCAAGGTCCTCTTTCCCCTGGCCTTGCCGTCCATCTTCAACTCGCTACGGGTTCTCTTCGGGATCGCGTTTGGCTACATCATGCTCGTCGAGAGCGTGCAGCTCGAGGGAGAGGCCGGCGGACTCGGGCAGATCATCAATCTGTCCCAGCGGCGGGGGCCCAAGGCCCACACGATCCTGGTCCTGCTCCTGATCCCGTTGATTGCCTACGCCATCGACCGAAGTCTCTTCTGGGTGCAATGCCAGCTCTTCTCTCACCGCAATGGCCGGGGGGGTGCATGAAAGGGGCAGCAGCTTCCGGTCAGCCAGCGCAGCCAGGCGCCGAGGCAACAGGAATGGGGGATGTCATTGAGTCGGGCCGTGTTCCCACGGCCATCGCTGGACCCCGTGTGGTCGATTTTTGTAATGTCACCAAGACCTACAACGCAGGTAAGCCGAATGCGTTCACGGCGATCAGGGACGTCTCCTTCGTCGTGGATGACCTTCACGGAAAGGGCGAGTTCATCTCAATCCTGGGTCCGAGCGGATGCGGAAAGAGCACCGTCCTTCGTCTGATCGCGGGCCTTGAGCCTCAGCACCCGCCGACCTCCGGCTCGGTCAGCGTGCTGGGCAAGGGAGTCATGGGCCCTGGCGCCGACCGCGGAATGGTCTTTCAGGACTACACGAGCTTCGACCATCGCACGGTCCTCTCCAACGTCGCATTCGGGCTTGAATGCCACGGTGTCCCGCGCTCGGAGCGAGAGGTCCGCGGGCGCCACTGGATCCGCAAGGTTGGCCTGAACGTCGAGAAGGACGCGAGAAAGTACCCGCACGAGCTTTCTGGCGGCATGCGTCAGCGCGTCGCTATCGCCCGCACCTTGATCCTGAAGCCTCGCATCATCCTCATGGACGAACCCTTCGGGGCCCTTGATCCGCTGACTCGCATGAGCATGCAAGACCTCCTGCTGGAGCTCTGGCGGGATGCCGAGGCTACCGTATTCTTTGTCACGCATTCGATCGAGGAGGCGGTCTTCCTGAGTGATCGTGTGCACATCTTTTCGAACTCTCCCGGAACGATCCTGAAGGAGATGCGCCTTGAACCGTCGAGGAGACCTTCGAGGGACATGCAGCGGGAGCCCGGGTTTCAGGACGCGGTCTCGTCCATCCGCGACCTCATCATCCGGATTGAAGGGGAAAGGCAGGCGACGAAAGGTTAGACTTTGGGACTCTCACGCGAGATGGAGTGAGTCCGGGTGATCCAAAATGCTTGCTCGCCCGGGTCGGAATCGGAATCACGGACAGCGAAATCAATCCGGCACAGCGAATTTATCGAGCAGCTTGGAAGTGACCCTCGGCAAGTACCTGCAGTCAGCATTCCTGAACCGGTGGAACCTCCTTTTCTTCGGGGGAGCCTCGGTGTTTGCCTACTTGACCGGCAAGCCCGAGTTTTTCCTGCCGCTGGTGCTGGCGGGGGAGATCGCCTACGTCGGATTGCTTGGCACTCATCCGAAGTACCAGCGGTACGTCGAGGCGCAAGAGGCCAAGGTGACTCGCGGCGATGGCTTCCAGAGCGCTGAACAGATCTTGCAGCAAATCGTCAAGAGCCTTCCGTCCGCCGCACTGCAACGCTTTGAGGCATTGCGCGACCGTTGCCTCGAGCTTCGGCGACTCTCGGTGGCCATGAAGGACCCGGTCCAGGCGACTTCCCCGCCCCCGCTCGAGTCGCTCCAGCTTCAAGGGCTTGACCGGCTGCTCTGGATCTTCCTGCGGCTTCTCTACACGCAACACTCGCTCGGCAAGTTCCTCGAGAAGACCAGCATGGACCAGGTGCGTAAGGAGGCGGATCGGATTGATGGGCGGCTCAAGTCGATTCCGGCCGACATCCAGGACCCGCATATGCACAAGGTGCGCAAGGCGCTCGAGGACAACGTCGAGACGTGCAAGGTGCGCCTCGGTAACTTTGAGAAGGCTCGCGACAACGCGGAGCTTGTCGGGCTCGAGATCGACCGGCTCGAAAGCAAGATCCGGTCGCTCAGCGAGCTCGGCGTCAATCGGCAGGAGCCCGATTTCATCTCGGGCCAGGTGGACCAAGTCGCCTCCAGCATGATGAGCACCGAGAAAACGATGACGGATCTACGGTTCGCCACTGGTATTGAGATGCTCGACGAGCACGTGCCGGAGCTGCTTCGCAGTCAGACGATCAAGGCCACGCAGTAGGACAGTAACTCTGTAAGGAGAAGCAAGATGGCAAGCAAGCGGCCCAGGGAAGCCTGGGCCTCACGGCTCGGTGTGATTCTCGCGGTGGCGGGTTCGGCCGTTGGGCTCGGGAACTTCCTGAGATTCCCGGGTCTCGCTGCGGGAAATGGGGGTGGCGCGTTCATGATCCCGTACTTCTGCGCCTTGCTCTTGCTGGGGATCCCGATTTGCTGGGCCGAGTGGAGCATGGGCAAGTACGGAGGGCTCTTTGGGTTTAACTCGTGCCCCGCGATCTTCGGAGTGCTCGGTCGCCGGCCCATTTGGCGCTACCTGGGGGTGTTGGGGCTCCTCATCCCGGTCGTAATTTACATGTACTACGTGTACATCGAGTCCTGGTGCCTGGGATACGCGTTTTCCTACCTGATGGGTGAAATCAACCTTGGAGAGGATCCCACGAAATGGGCGGAGGAGAGCAAGAAGTTCTTCGCCGACTTCGTGGGATCGGATCAAGACGGGCTGATGCTGGACGGAAAGCTGCACGTCAGTGTCGTGTTTTGGCTGATTACTTTTGCCGTAAATTTTTTCTTCATTTACCGCGGCCTCTCAAAGGGCATCGAGAAGTTCTGCACCTGGGCCATGCCGGCCATGGCCATCTGCGCGCTGATCGTGCTCGTGCGGGTCCTGACGCTCGGGACGCCGGACCCCTCGCTTCCGGATCAGAACGTACTGGGCGGACTTGCCTACATGTGGGAGCCCAAACCGCTCAAGCCGGGCGATTCGGTATTCTCGGCGCTGGCGGATCCGGAGGTTTGGATGAAAGCCGCGGGGCAAATCTTCTTTAGCCTCTCGGTCGGTTTCGGTGTCATCATCAACTATGCGAGCTACCTGAAGCGACGAGACGATGTCGTCCTCTCCGGGCTCACGGCGTCCGCCACCAATGAGTTCTTCGAGGTCTGCCTGGGAGGTTTGATCACGATCCCGGCGGCCTTCATTTTCCTGGGCGCTGCAGGCACAGTGGGGGGGACGTTTGGCCTCGGTTTTAACACTTTGCCCGTCGTTTTCCTCCACATGCCCGGGGGCGCGTTCTTCGGGTTCATCTGGTTTTTCATGCTCTTCTTGGCTGCGATCACGAGCTCGCTCTCGATGCTTCAGCCGGCCATCGCGTTTTTTGAAGAGGGGCTCGATCTTGGAAGAAGGGCCTCGGTGGCCATTCTGGGCATGATCACGGGGCTGGGCTCCCTGTTCGTGATTTTCTATTCGAAAGGCCTTGTGGCACTGGACACCCTGGACTTCTGGGCTGGTACGGCCTTGATCTACGTGCTCGCGACGCTTCAGGTGATCCTCTACGCGTGGGTGTTCGGGGCGGAAAAGGGCCATCGATTTGCCCAGCAAGGCGCTGAGATGCGGTTGCCTCGCATCTTTACCTTCGTGATTCGGTACATTACCCCGACTTACTTGCTGGTAGTCTTTGGGATGTGGGCCTACAAGAGCCTGCCGGGTTACGTGGAGCAGCTGGGAGAGGGTGGAGTTCCACTCCTTGGCGTCCTCCTCATCGGGGTCATCGCGATTTTCCTGCTGATTCTGGTCCATATCGCCGGAATGCGTTGGGGGGCCGAGACCCGCGACACGTCCGGCCCCGAAGAGCTTCCCGACTTCTCCGAGGAAAAACAATGAGCCCAGGTGGCTGGATCTTCATGTTGGCATCGAACGGATTCGTCTTGGGCCTTCTTGTCTTTTGCTTCTTCAAGGTGCTTGCGAAGCCGCGAACGGCCGGACGCCTCCATGCGCCCTCGACGACGGATACCGGCGACGAGGGAACCTAGGACCCTGGCCCGACAGGGAGGTTGGCTTCTTGGCCCCAACGGCAGCGTCCACTCCTGACATTGCCCCCGTGCGAAACCATGAGAAAATTCTCGCTTGCGTTGTCGTGATTTCCGGATGGGTGTTTTCTCTCGGAAAAATGAGGACTGCCAGTACAATCTGCTGCTTGTTTGTGGCCCCCAAATCAACTTTTTTGCCCGAAAGGCTTGCCATGAAGTCCCACTCGACAATACTCACTTCCCTCGGCGTGCTCGTCTGCGTTGCCTGCATCGCTGCCGACGCTGCCAAGACTGCTGCCCCTGAAGCCTCGCCGGGCGCGGAACTGAAGACCCTGAAGGAAAAAGCCAGCTACGCCATGGGTCTCAACATGGGCAACTGGATCAAGTCCAACGGTTTTGATTTTGACCTCAAGATCCTGTCACAGGGGATGCAAGACGCCGCCAGTGGAGCCAAGACGCTCCTGGCACCCGACGAGACGGAAAAGGTGTTGAAGGAGTTTCAGGATCAGGCTCGAAATGCGGCTACCGAGAAGAACAAGGGTCAAGGTGCGCAGTTCCTCGCCGAAAACGCGAAGAAGCCTGGAGTGATCACGCTTCCGAGTGGGCTCCAGTACAAGGTGCTCACCGAGGGAACGGGTCCGAAGCCGAAGGACACCGAAACCGTCGTGACCAACTACCGCGGGACGCTCATTGACGGCTCCGAGTTTGATAGCTCTTACAGCCGAAATGAGCCCGCCGAGTTCCCCGTGAAGGGGGTGATCAAGGGCTGGACAGAGGCCCTCCTCCTCATGAACGTGGGCTCCAAGTGGCAGCTTTTCGTTCCAAGCGACTTGGCTTATGGTGAACGCGGCGCCGGGGCGAAAATCGGTCCCCACGCAACCCTGATCTTCGAGATCGAGCTGTTGCAGATCAAGTAAGGCCAGGCACTTCGGGTCAGCTACAGGCCGCGCGGGTCCCGGCATTGCAATCTCTCAAGCCCGGTTCTTACTCTGCAGCGGGTTGAGCCATCGACGGATCGAGACGATCAAGATCACGCCGACGAGGGCCAGCATGATCACCGTGAGAGCCAGGTTGAGGTTCCACTTGAACGCGTCGCCTGGAGAGACGCCCTGGGCGCGTGCCGCGAGCCAGAAGCGCTCCATCAGGAGCACGCCCGCGGATGTCGTCGTTGTGAGCACGAACGCCAGGGGCGCGAGAGAGACCCATGCGTAGCGTCCGCGACCGGTGTTGAAGAGGACAGCGGTAACGACACACAGGGCGACCACGGCGAGGAGCTGGTTTGCGATGCCGAACATGGGCCAGATCGTGTCGATGTTGCCCGTCCAGATGAAATAGCCCCACCCCAGGACGACGAGCGCCGTCGAGAGCACCGCGCCGGGAAGCCAGCCGGGTCTCCCGAATTGGGGCCAGGCCTTGCCGACCAGCTCTTGCACAAGGAAGCGAGCGATCCTTGTCCCGGTGTCGATGGTGGTCAGAATGAAGAGAGCCTCGAACATGATGGCGACGTGGTACCAGAACGCGATCAAGTTCCGCTCGAAGCCCGGCATCGCGGAGAAGATCTTCGACATGCCTACCGCCAGGCTGACGGCTCCTCCCGAGCGTCCGCGAAGCTGCTCGCCGGTCGCCTCCTCGAAGTGGCCTAGCTCGCTTGGCAGGTTTCCAGCGAGCTTGCACACTGCGGCGATCTGCTCCTCGAACTGCGGCTGCTTCGCGAGGTCGACGTTGATCTTGAAGTAGTCCTCTGGGTTGAGGCTTGCAGCTGCGATGAGGGCCAGAACGCCCACAAGACCCTCGATCAGCATCGAGCCGTAACCAATTAGCCGGGCGTGCGACTCCCTGTCGATCATTTTCGGCGTCGTGCCGGACGAGACGAGCGCGTGGAAGCCCGAGATCGCCCCGCACATGATCGTGATGAAGACGAAAGGGAAGAGCTTGCCGGGGACAATGGGTCCGCCGCCGTCGATAAATGTGGTGAAGGCGGGCATCTGTAGCCTCGGGTTCACCACGAGGGTCCCGAGGACGAGCGCGACCACCGTGCCGATCTTGAGAAAGCTAGAGAGGTAGTCACGAGGACACAGGAGGAGCCAGACGGGTAGAACGCTGGCAAGGAAGCCGTAGACGGCGATCGCGAGCGTCACTTGATTACGCGACAGCGAAAACATTGGCCCCAGCAAGGCGTGCCCCGGGATGAACTGTCCTGCCCACGTGGCGACAAGCACGGCCACGCCGCCGATCAGCGAAGCCTCGACGATCCTGCCTTTTCGGATCTTGTACATCCAGAGCCCGACGAGGAGTGCGATCGGCACCGTACACGCGATGGTGAACGTGCCCCAGGAGCTACCCTCGATGCGCCGAACGGACCTGGGCGGCAGCTGGAATGTTCGTCCTTGAGGCAGGTGGGGTCGAGCGTCAGCGAACGAATCGAGCGGAGCCACAATCACAACTTTTTCTGTCGAGGTGATCTCGGTTTGTTTCTGTGATTTCGGGTCGGTAAAAACGAGAACGGAAGGTCCCGGAACTTCGAAGATCGCCTCGTCGGGGCCGCTTGAGACAAGCCGAATCGGCCCACTCGCAGAGTCACTTTGCGTGATGATGGAGTTTGTGGGATAGTCGTGCTCCTCGCCCCCCAGCGCCTTCACGACCACGAGCCCGAGACCGGAAAGCGCGTTGACGATGATGAAAAGGATTGCGATGGCTCCCGCAAGGCCTGCCACGGGGCCGATCTCCTCCCTCGCAATCTCGGCAAGCGAGCGGCCTCCCCGGCGTATGCTGACGACGAGGACGGTGAAGTCTTGTACTGCGCCGCCCAGCATGACACCAAAGACCAGCCAAAGAAGACCCGGGAAATAGCCAAATTGGCACGCCAAGACAGGCCCCACGAGGGGGCCCGCGCCCGAGATTGCCGCGAAGTGGTGTCCGAAGAGGACCCACTTGTTGGTCGGGTGGTAGTTCTGGTGATCGTTGAACCGATGGGCTGGCGTCGTGCGGGAGTCATCGAGCACGAGGACCTTGGCTGCCAGGAACGCGGAGTAGAAGCGGTAGGCCAGCGAGAGAAGGCAAAGGACGACGAGCAGAATCGGAATCGCGTTCATGGCGGACCATCCTTTGCCAGCTTCGGCCCCGCCGCACGCTCCACTTCGATCCTGGCGCGGTGGAAGTCGCGAAGGGACTCTGTCACCCCGGCACGTGACGTGAGAAGGCGCCGCTGCATTGTGAGGAGCTCGAAGAGGCTCACCTCCCCGGCCCTGAGCGCACGTTCGGTCAGGTCCAGCATCCGTGCCAGGCGCGGGGCTAGCTCCTCGAACAGGATCCTGAGCTCCGACTCGGAGGCCTCGAGAATTGTCAAGGTGCTCTCGAGATCCGCACGGGCTGCCGCGAGCTCTGCCTCGAACAGGCCGAGCTTTTCGTCTCGAAGCGCGGCTTTCTCGGCGATCTGGCCGTGATTTCTGTTGAAGATGGGAATCTCAAGCGCAGCGTTGAACCCCAACAAGTCCTTGCCTCCGTCCCGCTCAAAGCTCGGGCCGAGCCTCAAGCCGGGAAACTGCTTTCTGCAGGCGATCTGAAGCTCCCGCTCGGCTCCCTCGTGGGCTTTTGCGGCTGCGAGTAGCTCCGGGCGCCGCTGCCACAGGTGGTCAAACAGGCTGGACCTGTCGATCTGGGTTGGCGCATAGAGGAGCGGACTCGCAGGCTTCTCGATCCGTGCGTCTTGATGGGGCGGAAGCCCCAGGAGCGTATTGAGCGACTGAAGCGTAATTCTGCGCATGCTCCGCAGGCGGACACCCTGACGGTCGGCCTCGGCGAGGTCCGTCTCTGCGAGGATCGTTTCGAGCGTGCTGGAGTCGCCAGCCTTTCGGCGGTCCTCCACTCCTTCGAGCGTGCGCGCGAGGATCTGGCGCGTCTCCTTGAAGACTGTGAGCGCCTCATCGGCGTAGATGAGATCGACCCAGGCCAGCCTTGCCTGGGCCGCCACCTTCCACTCCTCGGCTGCGATGTCCCAGCGGATCTCCTCGGCACGAATGCGCGCACGCTCCTTCTCGAGCCCCCGACGCAGCAGGAGCTGCGTGAGGTCGATGGCTGCATTGACCTCCCCCTTCCATGCGGCGGCGTTCGTGGGCAAGAGCCACTTCGTATCGAGCTCGGGATTCGGGAGAACGCCTGCGTCGATGATCTGCGCGTCCGCGATCCCCGCCCTGAGCCGCAAAGCCCGGAGCGCTGGATTCAATACAACGGCGAGGCTCGCGGCTTCATCGCTCGAGAGACCGTTGGAATAGTCAAAGGGTGGCAGGTCGCTGTTCCCAATCCCGCTGGCCCCACCTTGAGACTTGAGGTTGTCGAGACTCAAACCCTCCAGGCGCCGCCACTCGTCTTCAGGATCAAGGGGGCGAGGCTCGTAAGGCACACATCCGGCAAGAAGGAGGGTCAACCCGATCCAACCCTTGAAGCCCATTCTCATGGGTTTCACAGTACACTCCAGGCTCGGCGCTGCAAGACGCCCTTGAGGATTTCATGGATCAAGGACTCATAGGACATCCCGGCCCCCTCAGCAACCAGGCAAAGGTCGCTGAAGCCCTTGCTGAGACCCGGCAAGGGGTTCACCTCGATGACTCGAGGCACGCCGTCCTCTGGCAAGCGGAAATCAATTCGGGCCACGTCACGGCAACCCAGTGTGTCGAAGGCTTGCAGCGCGACCGAGCCAAGGCGTTCCAGCTCTCTCCTATTGACCCTGGCGGGGTACTCGAAGCGGGTGCGAGGGTTGAAGTCCAGTTTTAGCTCGTAACCGTAGACAGGGTGTCGAACGTCTCGATCAAGAAAGATGACCTCCATGGGAGGTAAAATTGTGGGACGAGGCCATCCGACGAGGCCCACGGTGAACTCCCGGCCCGAGACGTACTCCTCGACAATTACTGGCTGGAGATAGCGGTTGACGAGACGGCGTACGACCTCGCGGAGGGCGGGTTCGGTCTCGACGACGCAGCGCTCGTCCAGGCCCTTCGAGGTGCCCTCCGCATTGGGCTTCGCGATGAGTGGAAACCGGAGCGCCGTGTCGAGTGGCTCGTCGCCCGTGGTGAAGAGCTGGAACCGGGAGGTTGGAACACCGGCCTGCACGAGGAGGCGCTTTGCGAGCGATTTATCAAGCGCGATTGCGAGCGTGGTGGCGTCGGAGCCAGTACAGGGGATGGCCAGGAATTCACAAAGAGATGGCACGTGAGCTTCTCGGTTTCTGCCCGCACGACCCTCGGCGATGTTGAAGACAGCATCCACTCCGGACTCGGTCAGGCGAATCGGCAGATCCTTCAGAGCCTCGAGCTCCACGACCTCGTGTCCCAGATCTTCAAGAGCCGACTTGAGTCCAGCAATGGTGCCGGGGTTGTCGAACTCGGCCTCGGTGTCGTCAGCCCTTGCGTCGGTGCGTTTCAGGTTGAAGGTGAGTCCCAATCGCAGCCCGGGACGCAACGGCTTGGGGCTCCCGGTTGCGAGCCCGTGCCTTCGAGCGGCCGACTGGACAATCGCGAGGATGGCTTCATCGTAGCCGAGGCCGCGCTGCTCGGCGGCGAGAAGCAAGCCTGCCCCTTCCTCGAGGCTAGGAAGCGCGTTGGCCTCCAGGAAGTAAGCGTCTCCGTTGGCGGCGACCCGGAAATCGAAGCGGCCCACATCACGCACCAGCAGTGCGTTGGAGCTTCGTTCGGCCCACGTCCGGATGTTTTCCAATGTTTCTGGTGAGAGGTGCGGGTCCCTGTCGACCTGTACCTTCTCGGAAGCCTCGTTCTTGAGGCGGTAGTCGTAGATGTTGTGAGGGTTCTCGGCCGAGTTGAGATAGGTGTATCCCGTGGGGCTGAGAATCGACGGTGTGAGCGCCTCGAGGAAGGCCACAGTGACGTCGCGGCCGGGAACAAATTCCTGGATCAGCACGCCGTCGGGGAAGTCGCGGAGGAGGTCCTTCAGGAGCTCCTCGAGCTCCTTGAGATCCCACACGACACTCCTCGAGGAAATCCCGATACTGGAGCCCTCAAAGTTGGGCTTTGCGATCAACGGGTATCGCAACTGTTCAAGCTCGGCTCGTGATATCCCGTGGGACCCCTGTGCAACCACCAGGGAGCGTGGCGTGGGCACTCCCGCAGCAGCGACTCCGCGCAGGGTCGCAAGCTTGTCCAGCGTGAGCGCGCAACAGCGCGAGCCTCCACCCGTGAAGGGCAGCTTCAGCGTTTCGAAGAGCGCGGGGAAAAAAGCCTCGCGGAGTGGTCCGCCACGTCCCTCGGTGGTGTTGAAGATCAACTCCGGACGCATGGACTCGAGACGGGCGACAATGCCGGCCACCGAGCCGTTCATGTTGACCATCCGCACGTCGTGTCCACCGGATTCGAGGGCGCGACGAAGCCGATCGACCGTCGTCTGGGTGTCGTATTCGGCTTCCTCGAGCGAGTCGGTTGTCTTCAGGTTGTGACAAAATGCGATGCGCATCAGCCTCGGGGCGCCGCACCGCGTCCCTTGCCGTTGGGCTGTGACCCGTTCGATCCGCCGTTACGCTTGCTCCCGTTCTTGTTCTCGCCACTGGAGTCGGGTGGGGTCATATCCACCAGATCCGCAAGTAGCCTCTTCTGCTTGTAGCCCTCGGGGCGAAAGCGGGCGCTCTTGCCGTGAGCGATCGAGCGACGCCGCGCGATGCGGGTGGATTTCTCGGGCACGATGGCGTCCTCTTGGCCTGCGGCGAGGGCGGCAATGCCCCCCCGGCAGGAACGTTCCTTTTTCTTGCGGCCGACGGTCAGCGTCGAGTGCGCCACGGGTTCCGGGTAGGACACGAGCAATCCCTCGTAGTTTCGAAGCACGGTGTGCGTCGGGGAGACACTCACGATGTAGTTGGGCCCGATGGGCACCTTTCCGCCGCCATGCGGGGCGTCGACGATGAACTGAGGAATTGCGAGGCCGCCCAGTCGACCACGAAGGTACTCCATGATCTCGATGCCCCTGCTGATGGGCGTTCGGAAATGCTCGACCCCGCGAGTGAGGTCGCACTGGTAAATGTAGTAGGGGCGCACCCGAGCCCGGAAGAGGGCCCGGCAAAGCTGCAGCATGACCTCGGGGTCGTCGTTTATCCCCTTCAGCAGCACGGCCTGGTTGTTTACCGGCACTCCGGCGCGGATCAGGCGATCGCACGCGGCAGCGGCCTCGGGCGTCACCTCGTTTGAGTGGTTGAAGTGTGTGTTGATCCACAGGGGGTGATATTGCTGGATCATGTCGCAGAACGCTGGCGTGATTCTCTGGGGCATGAGGACCGGAATGCGTGTCCCGATCCGAATGATCTCGAGGCTTGGAATGGACCGCAGGCCTTGAAGGACTCGCTCGATCGACTTGTCAGTGAGGCTCAACGGATCGCCGCCCGAGATGATCACGTCCTTGATTTCGGGATGGTTGCGGATGTAGTCGAGGTAACTTGCGAGCCGATCTGCCGAGATCGCTGACTCCTCCACGCCCACGAAGCGCTTACGAGTGCAGTGCCTGCAATACATCGGGCAAATCTCGCTGATCACAATGAGCGCCCGGTCCGAGTAGCGGTGCGTGAGCCCCGGCACCGGCATGTCGGCCTCCTCATCGAGGGGATCATCGGGCAATTCGAGGGGATTCAAGAGTTCCTCGGAGCGTGGCACGCTCATGAGGAAGACGGGGTCCGAGGTGTCACCGTCGCTTATCAGAGAAAGGTAGTAGGGTGTGATCGCGAGAGGGAAACGCACGATTACCTTCTCGAGCTCCCCGAGTCGGGTGAGGCCGGGGAGGTACTGTTTGAGCAGGTTAATATCACGGATCCTGTTTCGCATCTGCCAGTGCCAGTCCGCCCAGTCCTCAGGGGCGACGTTCTCCCTGAGGAGGGGCAAGCTTCTGGGCTCGGGCGCCTCGACCACGCTCACGGTAGCCGCAAATTGCGCGGCTGGCTGCGGAGGCTTTTCTGCCTCCGAAGGGGCATTACCCGATTCGTCCGCCGAAGATCGGCCCTCACGGCTGGTTACGGCGAGTGATGCTGGCTTCTCAGGCTTGCTGAAGGAGCCGCCATGTACTTCAGATTTCATTTTGTCCGCCTTCCACAATGCCCTGGGTGTGGCGAGCGAATCCTGAAACCACGGCCTCCAGGAGCTCTCTCGACACTACTTGACGAGACGCGTTCAGACCAACGACTCAAAACGTCACCGATCCGTTCAAGATAACGCCAAGAGTCCTCCTGCGGCCCTGAGTGGTGAGCGCGTTCGATGCTTCACGCACACCAGGCCTTGAACACGCTGCGCAGGATGCTCTCGGAGGCGAGGCCGGAGACCTTCTTGCGCCAAGTTTTGGGAACGGGCTGCGAGACGGAAATGACCAGAGTCGCCGCAGGCGACGCGGCGGAGCCAGGGACCACCTGACCTTGCTCCTATCGGGTCAATCTTTGTTTCCTCAGCTCCCCCGGTTTCGACACCTCGACCCTCCAGGCATCCAACGCTTTTTGCGCAAAACGCGGTCATATGGAGCCTGACCTCTGCGGCTGTTTCGACCTCTTGCGAAGAGGCATAAGACCTGCGTGGAGGGAGAAACGGACAAACAAAGTCTTCAATCACCACACCAATGCGGGCTGAGGATAGCGAGGGGCGTGGGGAGGGTCCAGCCAAAAAAGCGAGCGAGCTGGCGTCTCACGCTCCCTGAACATGGCGAGGCCAGGGCCTACCTGTTGCTCGCCGCTTCCTTCGCCTTCTTCTTCTTGACCTCGATCCGCTGAACTTCCTTGTCGCACTTGGCGTTGGCATCATCCTGCGACTTGAGGGCCGTGTAGAGCGTTTTGAAAACTGGCTTGGATGGTTTGGTCTCGCCGAGCTTCTTCTTGGCCTTGGTGGCAGCCTTTCGGGCGTCTTCGTAGGCCCGGAGGGCCTTCTTGTAGTCCTCGTTGACTTTATCCCTGAGGGCGGCGACCTCGGAGGTCTTCACGACCTTCGCGGTGTTGTCAATCTGAACGACGCTGAAGGACTCGCCTGCGGTGGCGTCATCGGACGTCTTGGTGCTGTCCTGGCTGCTCTTCGACTGGTTTGCTTTCCGCGATTCTTTATCGGCTGCCGGTGCCTGGTTCCCGGTCCCTTTGCCCTGGCCGGTCTCCGCACCAAGGGAGGAGACTCCGAACACAACGGTTATCGATGTCGCCACGAGAAGATTACGGAATATCATGTGGATGGCTTCAAACTCCTGCGCCTGCCTGATTCTTACGGTTTACTTGGCTTCCTGCGGGACCTACGTTTGTCGGTTTCATCCGGCGAGGCTTATCATCTGCGGGACTTGAGACGCTTGGCAGGCCGGTGTGTCGTCGTCCCGTGGACGCAGTGGCGGACAATAGTACGGCGCCAATCGATTCAAGCCACGAAATTCAGTGTCTTTGCCAGGATCTGGCGCGAACACCTCTCGAAGAAGTCTGCGCTTTCTGTGGGGACTGGTTCAACCCATCGGCAAGCCCTTGACCGAATCCCTTGCAGGTCCTTCGTGCTGGAGAGACGAAGCTGCGAGTCTGCGGCCTGCCCGAAGACTGATTTTTCCCTTTCGAGGCTCCGGTGGTCTTGCGTATACTTCTTCGGCTGGAGGGCTTCGCGAGTCACGCGACGAACTTTCTGCGAAAGCTGAGGCGCTCACACGGGAGCTCTCAAGGAGGATGTTTCCATGTCGGCAAACGCACAGGGTCAAACGGCCCAAGGGGGCTCCAGAGCAGAGTTGAAGGGGCCAACAGGGCCCGAAGCCAGCCAGGCGGTTGTGCAGGGGGTGTTGCATGACTTGAATAACCTCTTTCAAGCAACCCTGGCGCTCGTGGGCATGGCTCGTCAAAAGGTCGGAAAGCGCCATCCGGCGGACACCAAGCTGCTGCGAGTCGAGGAGTGCGCTTTGCGTGCCTCCGGCTTGACGAGCAAGCTTCAGTCGTATCTGGCACAGCGTGAATGGGGCGGGCCCATCGCCACGGACTTGAACAGCCTTGCGAAGGATGTGTGGCGTGCGCTAGAGGCGGTTCATGGACCCTGCGTTGAAATCCAAGTCTTCACGCTGCCTCATTCCGTCTGGGTCACCTCCCAGGTGCGGGACACCTTCACGGCGGCCCTGAGTTGCGCCGAGGAGCTTCTTCGTCAGGCGGAGAACGCAACCTTGGATCCGCTCATTCTCGAGATCTCTGTGGATGAATCCGCGCAGCGCGGCAAGGGGCTGCTTGAGATCCGACTCAAGGGCCGAACGCTTCGAGCCCTTCCAGACGCCGTGCTGGACTCTGCCCGTGGGCTTCTTGAGGCTTCCGCTGGAGAGCTTGAAGCGTTCGTCGACGCGAGGAATTCAAGGCGCGGACTGACCTTGAATCTTTGGCTTCCCCTCGCGCACGGAGGCTCGCGCGCCGGGATCTCGACCTCCGCGCGTCCCGCAGACGAGGTGGTCGGCTCTGCGCTGACGGACCTGGTGCTTGACATGAAGCGCGTTGTGAGCACGGTCTCGGAGCGAGCGGATCGCTCAGGTGCCCGAGGGGAGGCAAGGAATGACCCAGAAAGTTCTTTGCGCTGACGATGAAGAGCTGATTCGGGACGCCCTGTCGTTTTTCCTCGAGCACTTGGGCCTCGAGGCCCGCTGTTGTTCGAATGGACGTGAATGTATCGAAGAGTTTCAGAGATCACCAGAATCCTACGCCCTCGTGCTGGTCAATTACGACATGCCGGGTATGAACGGATTGGACTGTCTACGCAAGCTGCGATCGTTGGATCCACAAAAGAGAATTTGCCTCACGAGTGCTTACCCGGGCGAGTTTCTCCTGAGTAGAGCCGAAAAGGGCGAGTTGGAGGAGTTTCTGCCCAAGCCCTACAGCCTGCGCAAGCTTCGCCGCTTTCTGCTCCGCAACCTTCAAGGCAAGAGGGCGGCTTGCGCGCATGTGGTGACGAATCGCGCTGGCTGGCCCCACACTGGCGGCGTGTGGCTGAAGACTCTCTGTGACGTGGGCGGGACCGGTCTCCTCTCGGTGCGGACCCACTCGGATGCCGAGGTTGCGGTTACGTCGGCGCAGGAGGGCTTTCCCAACGTGGTTCTTTACGACGTCGAGTCGGTGCCCCCTCGCATCTCGCAACTCGAGAGGCTCCGTTCGGAGGGCATTCCAGTGGTCTTCGCAGGCTCCTTGTCTCATGGCCACGGACTCGAGCGTTTCGGGGTTGTCCTTGATGAGCACGCTCTCGAGCGCGACGGTGTTGAGCTTGTCCGTAAGGCCGCCCTTGAGGTGCAGGGTTGAGGAGACAACTTTCATTCCATTGACCCGCTTGACGACACCCTCCGCCCTGGTCCGTGCTCTGGAGGAGGAGGTTGCCCGTATTCCAGTGCCGCTGGGGAAGCAAGTGCGTGCGCTTTCCGAGCTTTTTGGCCTCTTCACTGGCGAGCGATCGGGACTTCATGGGTCGTTCTACCTTGACACACCCAAGCTTCGCACGGCCTACCTGCGCTATCACCTCCCTCTCAACGTCGCACGGGCTTCCTGGGTGCTTGCCGACGTGCTGCGCGTCTACCCCAGGCTCTCCGAGCTTCGGGACGTCGCCGACCTTGGGGCTGGCCTCGGCAGCGCCAGCCTTGCGTCCCTTCATGGCCTACCGCCTGAAGTTGAACGCTCGTTTTGGCTTTTCGACAAGAGCCGCTCCGCTCTGAAGATGGCTCGAGTATTGCTCGAGCGAAGCGCCGCGCCAGGCTCGGCGAGAATCACGACGAAAGCGCTTCGCCTTCCATCCTTGCCCCTTTTCCCGCGCCCGACACTGGTCTGGCTGGCAATGGTCCTCAACGAGATCGAGGCGGGGGCCAGAGGAGAATCACCCTCCAAGGCATTGCTGGATCGGCTCGCGGAGCGGCTCAAGCCGGGGAGCGTCCTCCTGGTGATTGAGCCCGCGCTACGCGGACCGGGGAGGAGCTTGCTGGAGGCCCATGAGGGGGTTCTGGCGTCTGGCGCCTGGCGCGTTCTCGCACCTTGCACGCATCAGCTCTCCTGTCCGCTCCTTCGGCTTCGTGACCGCCCCTGGTGTCACTTCAAATTTCGCTGGGACGTGCCCGGAGTCGTACGCGAGATTGCTGATCCCCTCGGCCTGGACCCTCTCGAGCCAGGACTCGCCTATCTCGCCCTCGAGAGAATCTCGCCGGGCGAGAAACTCTCCCCTGGCGAGCCTCTGGCGAGGGTCATCGGGGATCCAATGCGTCTGGAGCGGGGAGGGTTTGGGGTCTATGTCTGCGAAAACGGGAGGCGGGAGACCATCGAGGCCAGGGGGCCGATCACGAGGGGTGACCGGGTGTCGACGCGAGGCCTCACGCTGCCTCGGCGTGACGATTCCCGGAAGTGAAAGCTTCAAGCCCGGATCCGTCCTTGCCATGTCAATTCTGGTTACCCTATTGGGCCAGGCATGCTGGCGCGGCGCACTCCACCTGGCCAGGGGCGAGATCGGGCGCACATTCCACGGGCGGATCGAGCGGCCGGCCGCCGCGGAAGAGGTGGTTGAGGAGAAAAACGGCATCGGAGAGGTTGATGGTGTCGTTGTGGTCCGAGTCGCAAGCGCTGCGGCAGACGGGCGCGGATCCACCCTTGAATAGATGGTCGAGGACAAAGATGGCGTCGCCGAGGTCAATCTTGCCGTCCGCGTTGCAGTTTCCACGTGCGAAGCTCGGAGCCGCCGGGTGAGCCTTGAAGCTGCACATCAACACATCGTCGATATACCAGCCCGGCGTTCCCAAGGAATCATCGCAGACGATTCGAAAACGGATCCGGCGCGCTGCTCCGACGTAATGGTCCAGGGAAACGCTCACCTTGCTCATTTTCTGTAGGGTTCCCCCTGTCCAGCCGGGCAAGGGGCCTTCGGGCGTAAAGATGTCGCCCGTGTAGTGGCCCTCGAAGATCTCGTGTCCCAGGTCTGCCCACGTCACGCCCTGGTCTGTAGAGATCTGGATTGCGGCGCCGTCAAACCCCTCCTCGAGCTCGTAAGTGTGCCAGAAAGAGAGCGCCGAGCCGGGCTCGATGTCGACGGGTGGCATCACGAGCGCCGCGTCCTTTGGTTGGCCTCTGTTGGGCCCATGGAAGGATCTCTTCGGACTGTGGGAACGGTCGAACTCCCTGATCTCCCAGTCATCCGGGCCGAACGAGGCGGTGTGCATCCAACCGTCTCGCGGCGGTTCGAGCGTGTCCTCGAACTGGCAAATCCGCTCAATGGAGAGCTTGATACAATCCTGAAGGGCCCCCTCATTCCCCGCGTTGTCTCTGACGCGGATGGTCACAAAGACGTCGGTCTCGGGCTCGAGGCCACGCAGGAGTGCCGAGTGGGTGGTCTTCACGCTTGAGCTTGGCGCCAGGCGATCCAGGCGTTCGCAGCTTGCGCCGTGGAGAGCATGTCCCCGCGCAGGCTCGGTGGTCTCCCAGAGCACCTGCGCGCTGGAAACTCCGCTTCCAACGATCGTCAGGTTCTTTACGGCGGGCGGCGTGCAGTCGATTCGAGCGAAGCCTTCTACAGGAGCCGCCTGTCCGTTGTTGCCAGTCGGATCCTCGAACAAGATCCTGAGCGTATCGCCATCCTCCACCCGCACGACACCCGGTGAGGGCTCCTGGCCAAGTTGCACCTGGCCACGGAAAAAGCCCGGAGTCGCTTCGGAGAGTTGGACGAGCACCGGTTCCCTCTGGGACGTCGAGGAGACCCTCGCCATTGCAACACCCGTCCCGGTGAGATTCAAATCGGCAAGCTGCACGGTGGACTTGCTCGTGCAGTTGTAGGCCAAGCTGCCAAAACCTACAAATGCCGACTCGGCGACATCCTGGGTGATTCGGAGATCATCCACGAGCCAGGATCCTTCGTCGCCGATTCCCTGCGAAGCAAAGCGCAGACGCACGAGGGCCTCGGTGCCTACAAGCGAGCGTAGCGAGACGCGCACTCTGGACATCGGCCCCACTTGGCCGCCGGTCCAGGCTCTGCGGCCTTCGAGCGGGTTTCCCGCAAGAATGAAGGAGGAGTAGGGACCTTCGAGGATGTCGGGCTCGAGGTCGATCCAGGTCTCCCCGCCGTCCTTCGAACCTTCCACGACACCTCCTGTGAGGCCGCTTGCAAATCCAAAGGAGTGCCAGAACTCAAGCATGCCGTTGGCGTGCGGGTAGAAAGGAGGTGTCGTGAGCGATGCATCATCTTTCTGGCGCACTCCCTCGATGCCCCAAACGTGGGAAGGTGTGGTTGCCAACGGGCTCTCGAGCACACGCCACCTTGCGGCTGTGTCCCAACCGCCTTGAGGCGCTGGTTCGACGGTCTCCTCGAACTCCGCATACCTCACGAGCGTGCTGAAAGCGCGACAGCCTTCCGGCAAGCTCTCCGTGACGACGTTTTGGGCCTTGTCCATCGCCTCGACGCGGAAGAAGTGGGCCGTACCGGGTGGAAGCCCCCGCGACTCGAGTCGATGCTCCTTCGTGGGTGTCCGTTCCCGGGTGACGCGGCTCAACTCGTCGCAGGACGATCCCACGGAGATTTGCCCGATGGACTCCTCGTCCGTTTTCCAGGTGATCACCACCTTGCTCGAGGTCCGCTCGGCCACTGTGATATCGCTCAGTTGAGGCGGCTTGCAGTCGACACTGGCAACCACCACCAGCTCGCGAGGATTGCCGGAGTCGTCGTTCTCGTCCGCGTACGAGACTCGGATGGCGTCCGCACTCTTGACGACAAGCGTTCGTGGCCTGTCCACGGAATCGAGGCTCACCTCGCCCTCGAAAACACCGCTACCAGGGGCTCTTTCTGCGAGCTGGATTACCTCCGGGATGGGCTCGCTCGTGCTCGCAATAAGGACTTGCACGGCGCCCTGCCCGATCAGGCTCGTGTCGAGCACCTGGAGTCGAACTTTGTCCTCGCAGCGGTAAGACTCGCGGTCCATGCCGAGGTGCGCATCTTCCCGTACTGCCTGGCAGACTTCCACATGGTCGACAATCCAGCCGGCACCCGCCACGCTGGCGTCACTGACGACGCGAAATCGCACCTGGAGCCAGCGTCCGGCCCATGGGCCGAGGTCAACGACGACACGACCCAGTGGGCCGATCACGCCTCCTGACCACGCCCGGCGGCCCGCGAGTGGATTCGGCGGGACGAGGACGCTCGTATAACCACCGCGGCGAATTTGCGGGCCCAGATCCTTCCACGTGGAGCCTCCGTCCTCGGAGGCCTCAATCACGCCGCCGTCAAACGTGCTCTCAAAATCGTAGGTGTGCCAGAAAGCAAGCCATGAGCCGGGGAGCACGAGGAAAGGGGGAGAGCTGAGGGCAACATCGGCGAATTCCTCCAATCCTGGAATTACCCACGCAGTGGGTCCCGAGCGTACGAACTGCGGCGTTTCGAGCCGCCAGGCGTCCTTGCCAATGGCCGCTGTGTGCGCCCAGCCGGGGGCGCCATCCTCGAAGTCAAAGCGTCGGGTGCAGACGGAGGCAGGGCGGAACTGGCGGCAGGTGCCGCCGGCATCGTCGATGGTCACGTTGCCTGCCTCGTCGCTGACCTTGATCTTGAAGCTGTAGAGGACTGCCGAGTCGAGCCCGCCGAGCGTGAGCGCATGCGATGTGCCTCCCATGGAGAGTAACGCCCGGATCGGGAGATCCGTGCAGGTGGGACCGGCGGTCACCTCCGCAATCGCAGGCTCGTCAGTCTCCCACGCGAGGGTCGCCTCGTCGTCCAGAAGCTCGAGGAAGCGGACGTGAGAGATGATTGGCGCCTTGCAGTCGACTGTTGCCCTCTCAACTATCAGCGCCGGCCCCGTCCCGGTACCGTCGTCAGCGTCACGGTAGCTCACGAGGATCTCATCGCCATCGACCCCGGGGAAGCCTCCCGCACCAGCGCTCAGAATCACGTCTTTAGTGAACACGCCGGTACCGGGCGTCTTCTCGCGAAGTTGGACTGTGACGGGTTCCGGGTGGAAGGCGCTTGAGACTCTCACCTCGGTCGATGAAGCGTTGACGAGATCGAGGTCGGAGACGCGCACATGCACGGGGTCACCGCAGCGGTAGACCTTGCGGTTCAGCGACAGGGTTGCCCGCTTGTTGAGTGAACGGCAGACCATCACGTCATCGACGTACCAGCCGAAACCCTCAAAGTTTGAGGCGTCATATCCGACCCGGAATCGAATCAGCCGTGCTGCGCCTACCCAGGTTGAGAGGTCGACCCTGACTTTCGTCATCTCCCCTGTGCGCTGCCCGGTCCAGGCCATGCGTTCACCGAGTGGGTTGCCGCTGATGATCTCCGAGTAGCCTCCTTGAGTGATGAAGGGGCCAAGGTCGTTCCAGGTGGCGCCGCCATTGGCGGAGACTTCGAGCACGGCGCCGTCGTAGCCGTTTTCAAGCTGAAACGTGTGCCAGAATATGAGGCTGTCGCCTGGCTCGATCTCGAGCGGTGGCGTGACGAGCGAGGCGTCCTTGAAGCCGTCGAATCCCGGCGAGTGCCACGCGCGTCGGGGGCTGTGTGACCCGCCAAACTGCACGTGGGCCCAATCATCCGGACCCTGGGCGGCCTGGTGAGTCCAGCCGGGCATCGGAGCTGGCTCGATATCGTCTTGGAAACTGCAGACGCTCGAGGACGCGGAGAATTTGTAACACGCGCCGGCCTGATCGTCGGACGTCGTGTTGCCGACGGTGTCGGTTGCTTGCAAGGTGAAGAACTGTCGTGATCCTGGGGGCAGGCCGGTCAGCGTCAGGGAGTGTGATCTTGATCGCCGTGGAGAGGAGACCTCGGAGTGAAGCGCGACGCACTCGGTGCCGTAGCGAAGGGTTCCGATCGAGTCCTCGCTTGTTGTCCAGGAGACGGATGCGGTCGACTCCGTCAGCTCACCAACGGTCACGCCTGTGATGGTAGGAGGCAGACAGTCCACAGTCGCCGTGCTAGTTGATTCCGTGGCAGCCCCGTTGCCGTCGTCGGCATCCAGGTATCGGGCGGTGAGTAAGCTTCCGTTGGCTGCGAAGAGGTGGCTCACATCCTTCCCGAGCTGGATCGCTCCGTCGAAAACGCCCGTGCCAGGGCTCACCTCGGTGAGCGACGCCACGACTCCCTGTGCCGCGGTATTGCTCGACACTGCGACCTGTACAGACGGTCTCCCCTTGAGATCGAGATCGGACACTCTGAGCCCGACAAGGGAGTCACAGGCGTAGGTGCCGCGACGAAAGCTCACGACGCCACGTGAGCTCTGGAGTGTTCCGCCGTAAACAACAAGCGCGAAGTCCTGGTCGGTAGAATCGCCCCCGGGCGCGCCGTCGCCATTGATGGCGGTAGCCTTGACACGGATCCTGAGCATCGGGCCAGGGCGTTCGAGAAGCACGCACTCGAGATTGTTGAGTTGGTCGGCCGCGCCATCGGGCACCGAACTGCCCCTCTGGAGGTTGTTGCCACGGTAAAGCTTTCCCGCGGACTCGACCTCGAGGTCGAGGTCGTTGACGAGGGTTGGGCTGGCGCCCGGGACTGCGGGAGGGTCACTCCAGGCCAGCGCGATCCGCACCGGTTTGCCGGCGTGGATGGGGAAGACGACCGTGTCCCACGTGTCCTCGTTGTCCGAAAGGACAACCTCCTCGTCGAAGTGTAGCGCCTCTGGTGTTGTATTCTTGTCGGGGACGAGAGCATCCATCGATAGCCGTCCCCAGCCCTGCATCCTGCTCGGAACTGGATCCAGCTGGCCGCCGTACCCGTCCTCGCCGCCGGCGAGATCACGGGCTGCGGCAGTCAGAGCGGCCCGGACAAGAGCAGGGCTAGCCTGCGATCCCGTGTAGGCCGCAAACCACTCCTGAAAGAGCGTCGCGGCGCCTGCCACGAGCGGGCAGGCGTGGCTGGTCCCGGAGCCGCGAGCGTGGAGGATTTGACCCAGGGGCCAGAAGGGATCGCAAATGCCAGCGCCGTCGTAGTCCACGGCGCTCGACGCAACGCCGATCATGTGAGTGCCGGGGGCAACCAGGACGGGCGCAAGGCGGCCATCGGCGTTGGGGCCACGGCTTGAAAACTGCGGCACATCGCGAATCGAATTCGAGTCCTTTGGACCCACTCCGCAACCATCGATGGCTTCCGAATCGCAGCTCTCAGAGGCGCCGACGGAGATGACGTTTTTTGACGTGCCCGGGCTGGAGATGGTCTCGAAGCCACCAGGCACGTCGTCTCCTTCATTGCCTGCCGCAAAAACGAAGGTCATGGGCTGAAGTCCGGGCGCAGCGCTGGCGTCTCGGGTCAGAGCGTCGAATTCGACCGAGAGAGCATCATACGCCCCGAAGACGCTGGCTCCCCAGCTGTTTGAGCTAACGAGCGCGCCCCTCTGAGAGGCCTTGCCGATGAGGTCCGTGAAGGTGTGTGGGCCAGTCTCGAAACGTCCGAAGTTGTTGAAGATCTTGGTCGCGAAGACGGAGGCCAGAGGGGTCACGCCGATGCCGAATCGAAAGCCGTCGAAGTCGCGGACTCCAGTTGCCGCACGCCCCACAAGGAGGCTGGCGTTGAGTGATCCGTGGCCCGATCGGCTGTCGGCCTCGGGGTCGCTCGTCGCGTTGTCGACGTCCGCGATGGCTCCGAGAAGGTCTGGGTGGGCCGTCCCAGGAAGGCCGCTTGCATTCCCCCGCTCCACTCCGTCGTCCATCAAGTGGATGACTTTGCCCTGTCCGCGGATGCCCTTTCGCTCGAGCCAGGCGTCGTAACCCGGCAGAACGCACAGGTCCTCGGGTGGGAAGGCGCCGGTGGACGAAACAAGAGCCCGTTCGCTCTTGAGCGTGATGTCGGGGAACTCCTCGATGCGGAAGAGCGATGGCCAGCGGGCGAGGCCGGAGAGCAGGCTGCTTGCAACCAGCGCTCGCACGTGCACCCGGCGGGCCGGCCGAGAAACCCACAGCTTCTGGCCACCGGCCTGCTGAAGAAAGTGAAGCAGCTCCCTGGAGTCCCCGACATCAAAGAGCTGAAGGATCACGTCGAGCTTTGAAGCGCCGGGCGGTTCGCCGGAAGCTGCGTCCCGAACGACGCTCTGGAGCTTTGGAGTGAGCTTTAGATTTGGCGGAAAGGCCCCGGCCCAGCGGACGAAGGGGAGCTGCCTCGCGGGGGCGAGGGACGAGGCGGGCCCGAAAACGAGGAAGACACGCTCGGGCAGGTACTGGAGCGGTTCGAGGCCCACGGCACGTAACGCATTCAGCCTCGCTTCGCTGGTCGAGTCGGCGAGCTCAACGAGGCAGAGTAGTCGCCGTTCGGACAGGAGGCCTGGACCCTCCGAGAGCGCGGCAGACGACTCCGAATCGCGGCCAGGACGATAGTCATATCCGTCCAGGCGCACCGATGGACCGTCGGCCTGTGCGCACAATGTTTCCAGGCACAAGCCCAGGGAAATGGTCAGGGGGGCCAAGAAGCCCGCTGCTCTCGGGAGATGGAGGCTCACGCTACCTGTTACTCTCTCTGGTGAAGTGGGGAGAAAAAAACAAGTCGCTGATTTTAGGGCTCGAACCGAACTCTGCAAAAGCCATTGTGGCCTGGATGGTTAGATGACAGTTAGATGACAGTTAGCCGTTAGCTCAAAGAAGAAAAATGACAACACCCATGGAGGATAATTCTTCGCGTGAGCGAGCCAATTCCCACAACGGCAATTCAGCTCGACGAGTTCCAACGTTGTCACGTAGGTGAAAACTCTTGAGAAGCGACGCCTCGGAGCGCGTTTCCTGCAGCGTCGGAGTATACTCGTGACCCGTGTGGTCCCCAACGCTACCGGGTCTTGAGACCTGCCTCTGGCTTGCCCCTGGCCTTGCGGCTCTGGTGCTGTCGGCTGGAGCGATCTCGGGCTGGCTCAAGGCTCGACACGGCCTCAGGACGGGGGATACCCGAAAGATCTTTCACTTCACGATTTTCTCCGCGGCCGCGTTTCTCTCTCACCGCCTTGGCTTCGAGGCGGTCAACCTTCTCGGAGGCATTGTGGGGCTTTACGTGCTCCTTGTTCTGGGTCTCGGTGAAGGGTGTGCACTCTACGAAGCCCTGGCTCGGGAGTCGGATGCGCCGAGACGTTCGCTCTACATAGTCTTGCCCTTTGTCTCGACGGCGGTGGGAGGGATCCTTTCAACGGCGCTCTTTGGCCGATTCAGCACTGTTGGCTTTGCTGTCAGTGGCTTTGCAGACGCCATTGCTGAGCCGATCGGAATTCGTTTCGGAAGGCACCACTACTGCGCGCCCAGCCTGGGAGTGGGGGTGCGGAGCGAGCGCTCGCTCGAGGGGAGCGCCGCGGTCTTCATCGCTGCTTTCATGGCTTCCGCGATCGTGCTGTGGTTCGAGGCTGCTGAGCCGTTTCCCACCCTGCAAGGAGTCCTGGGGACGGCAGTGGCTATTGCGGTCGTGGGCACACTCGTCGAGGCATGTTCTCAACACGGGCTCGACAACCTCACGCTACAGGTCGCCGCGTCGGGTGCTGCCTGTGCGTTCCAGTGAATCGCAGCAGGAAACTTGAACACCCTTCCTGAAACGACAGCCGGGGCTCGCTATTTCGCCGTGGAAGAAACAGGGCTGGAAAGCGCGCTTTCGTTGCCAGACGCGTCATGAGCGGATACGGCGAAATGGTACGTCTTGCCTGCGAAGAGGCCATTGACTTGATGGGTGATCACCTTGCCAACGTAGAGGACGTGCGGGTAACGCCCGGGAGTCTCGCCAAAGTAAATGCGATAGCCCAGAATCTTCTCCGGTTTCCCTTGAACGTCGAGAGTGACTTCATCCCAGCTCAGGGTGACCGTTGCATCTGGCAGCGGAACACAGTTCTCATCAACGATTCCATCGCAATCGTTGTCAAGGCGGTCGCAGACTTCTCGGGGGTCGTGGGCATACGGTCGAAGCCACGAGCTAGTATAAAGGAAGTTCAAGAGCCGCACTGGATCTGCCGCGTCAATACGCGAATCGCCGTTTGAATCGCAAAGCGGAGCGCAAATCGATTTGATTTGCCCGTGGAAAAGGTAGCCAATCAACCGAATTGCATCGGCAAGTCCTGTCTTTCCGTCCTGGTCGCAGTCGCCGGGAATCCAGTCAACGCCGAGAATCGGATTCAGGTCTGCCGCCTTGATACGGGTTGATACGAGTGGCGCCAGGAGCATCGCACTCACGCCGATCAGCGCCAGCCCGGAGCCGGCAAATTTCCACGATGCCATCCGAAAAATACTTGGGTTCATTCTTCCCTCTTTTAAAAGGCTGCGAGGTGCAAGCCGCAATCACGGCAGCATTCACGCAGGTCAGGAGACCCGTTCCTCTTTTTCCCGAAAATCGTTGGACCACTGCAACGATCGGATAGGCCTTTAACAGGAAGTCAAAGACGATTCAAGGGTCTCTTCCAAAATGAGAGAAGTTGCAGCTCGAAGCTCTATTTCAGAGCTTTTTTTGTTGGAATCCCGAACAGAATCGCTCGTGACAGTGGAGTCTCTGTCCATCGCGGTGCGGGAGGACATTCTTCGTTGCCCAGACTTCGGCAGCCTGTCCTACCCGTGCGCGCGCCGAGCTGTGCGAGGCAACGCCGTTGATCTTTGCTGCCTTGCTCCTGGGGGCCGCAATCATGGCCCAGACGGCTTTCCACTCCAGGGTGTAATGTCTTTATTCTCTTCCGTCTCGAAGGTATTCATATGGCCTCGGTGCTGCCCCCCGAAAGAACGATCCCACTCCTGCTCGGTGCCATGGCCTGGTGCTGTGCGTCCATTCTTCCCGCCGGTGACGTTCCCAAGCCACTCGAACTTCCGCGCGTTCCCGGCGAAACTCGCAAGAAGTCGGAGGTTTTGCGCAAGGAGCCGGTCCCGCAGGAGCTGCGGAAGAGCCCGTGGGCTGATCAACTGCGTACCATTACCGCGGTGCGTGTCGAAAACGGTCCCCTGGTGGATGGCCGGCTCAACGATGAATGTTGGAAAGTGGCCGAAGACGGCGGACCGCTCTTCCAGATTCTTCCCTACCAGGGAGTCGAGCCAAGCTTCCGCACCGAATTTCGAATCGTTTACGACTCGGAGTTCCTTTATGTCGGGGTTGCTTGCCATGATCCGAGTCCAAGCGAGATCGTGGCCCTGGAGATGGTTCACGATGGGAGTATCGAGTCGGACGACCATGTCGTTATCGCGATCGACACCTTCCTCGACCGCAGGAACGGCTACCAGTTTATCGTCAACCCCAATGGAGCTCGTGGCGATGCGCTGATCAGCGACAATGTCAACGAGAACACCAGTTGGGACGGCATCTGGGTAGCCGCTTCCACAATCGATTCCGAAGGTTGGAAAACCGAGATGGCCATTCCCTTCAAGACCGTGAGCTTCGATCCAGGCATCGAGACCTGGGGTTTTAACCTACTCAGAGGCATCAGTCGCTTGAATCAAGAGGATCGATGGATGTCATCGAGGCCCGAGATCGCTACCTACAACGTTTCCGAGGCGGGGAATCTTGCTGGGTTGAAGGGGCTCCAACAGGGCGTGGGGCTGGACATGATACCGTACGTGCTGGGGCGCTACAGTTATCAGAATGACCAGCAGGACAGCGACTTCACGTCAGAATTCGGCGCGGACCTTCGCTACCGCATCACGCCGAACCTGACGTCGAGCTTGAGCTACAATACCGACTTCGCCGAGACCGAAGTGGACGCTCGCCAGATCAACCTGTCGCGATTTCCCCTCTTCTTCCCGGAAAAGCGGGCCTTCTTTCTCGAGGACTCGGGAATTTTCAGCTTCGGCGGGCTCAGCGACTCATCACCCGTGCTACCTTTCTTCAGCCGGCGCATTGGCCTGAGCTCCTCGGGCGAAATTGTGCCCATCGTGGCGGCCGGAAAGCTTACGGGTCGAGTGGGCGGTTTCAATCTCGGCGTGGTGGACGCACTGCTCGAGGAAAACAATGGCCTCGACATGAAGAATGCTTTCGTCGGCCGAGTCTCGAAGAACGTCCTCGAGCAGTCCTCTGTTGGACTCATCGCGACGCACGGCGATCCCAACTCGGAGAGCGAGAATCTTACCGTTGGCACCGATGTTGGCTACCGCACCTCGAAGCTCTGGGGTGGCGATGTGTTGCAAGGCAATGCCTTCTTGTTGGGAAGCTTTACCGAAGGTATGGCGAATGCTGACAACAAGTCCTTTGGCTCAAACCTGTCTTTGGGGGACGATCTTTACAGCGTGGGTGCCGAGTTTTACCAGGTTGAAGAGGACTTCAATCCCGCTCTTGGCTTTCTGCCCCGCAAGGGCGTGCGGGCCTATTTGAGCTCCTTCAGGTACAGGCCTCGGCCAAGAGCGATCGAATCCGTTCGCCAGCTCTACTTCGTCTACTTGAACAGCCATTACACGGACCTCTCGGACAGGCTTGAGACTGCCTCCCACATCATTTATCCGCTACTGGTTAGCTTCCATAGCGGGGACTCCGTCTACGCAAAAGTACTCGGTAAATTCGACTCGCCCGTGGAGCCCTTCGAGATTTCACCCGGTGTCATCATTCCCCCCGGCGATTACTGGTGGCCCGAGTATCAGTTTGGTTTTGAAACCGCCTCGAAGCGAACGATCGCGCTGGAGCTCGACTACGGCTTGGGGGAGTTCTACGACGGGACGAAGCAGAGCTACTCAGCGGAGATCAATTTGAAGCCGATTCGTTATCTCGTGTTTCAGCTTGGGTACTCGCTGAACAGGATCCAACTACCGCAAGGGGACTTTGACACACGCCTCGCCTCCGTGCGAATCCAGGCGAGCTTGACGCCCGACCTTGGCTGGAGCAACTTCCTCCAGTATGACAATATCTCCGACGCGGTCGGCTTCCAGAGCCGGATAACCTGGGAGCTCCGCCCAGGGACCAAGGCTTTCCTGGTTCTTAACCAAAATATCGACAGGGACGGCGGTGACCTCACGTGGATCCAGTCGGATCTTACCGCCAAGGTGGGTGTGACGCTCAGATTTTAGGTGGTTCGGCACGATTTGGGGTGTCACCTTCCCGTCGCGATTCCCGCCAGAGTTTCCCAGGGGCTGCTCCGTTTCTCCGGAAAGAACGTGAAGGCTCGCTGCCCGAGCGGAGCGAGTAGGGTCTTGCTCCGCCGCGAGGAGAACATGGCTCACGCTCTCGGTGCGTAGTTACCACAATTCTGGTCAGGAAAAGTGTTTCGCTCACAATTCCCTTGATCTCGATTTCCCAGGCTCCTACCCTACTGCTTATTAGTTTGTCGCTAGGGGTGCCTCCCCGGAGGCTGAGAATAGACCCTTGGAACCTGAACCGGATCGTACCGGCGTAGGGAATGCGAGCGCTGGCCAAAGTTCCCGCCAGGAGTGGCCTGGCCCGATCGGCTCGCCCGCGCCTGATCGCTCGGTGGCGCTTCCGGTTGTTATGGTTGTGACTTCACGGAAAGGCGCACAGTGACTGAATCTACATTTGAGCTTCCTCCTATCGGTGGGAATCCTTCCACTCGTCGTGAGGGTACTTCGCCTGGCAGTTTTGCCAGGAAGCCGAACCTCGGCGGCCCTTACTCCTTTTCTTCGCCCGACTCCCCTGGCATGCCCGCTCCGTCCCGGGTGACCGCAATGGACTGGCCCAATGAACCCGGGCGTACGCCGGTGACGCAGCTCGAGCACGCGAGAGCCGGGGTGGTCACCCTCGAGATGCGTCGAGTTGCCGAGCGGGAGCCGCACTTGACGGCGGAGCAAGTGCGAGCCGAGGTGGCCTCGGGACGCATGATCATCCCGGCCAACAAGGTTCACCTGAGCTACTCTCTGGACCCCATGTGCATTGGGCGGGCGTCGAAGACCAAGATCAACGCCAACATGGGCGCATCGCCCGTGAGCTCGAGCACCGACGAGGAGGTCGAGAAGCTCCGCTGGGCCGAACGCTGGGGGGCCGACACCATCATGGATCTTTCAACGGGTGGCGACCTCGACGCCTGCCGCGAGGCGATCCTTCGCAACTCCACGGTCCCGATCGGCACAGTTCCAATCTACTCAATGATTATCGGTCGGCGGATCGAGGATCTGACGCACGACCTGATTCTGAAAGGCCTCGAGCACCAGGCAAAGCAAGGTGTCGACTACTTCACGATCCATGCCGGTGTTCTCCGGGAGCACCTGCACCTGATTCAGAAGCGTTTGATCGGCATCGTGTCGCGTGGCGGAAGCCTTCTGGCGAAATGGATGTTGACTCATCGCAAGCAGAACCCGATGTACGAGATCTTCGACGAAATCTGCGACATCATGCGCCAGTACGATGTGTCCTTCAGCCTGGGGGATGGCCTGCGGCCTGGTGGGCTCGCCGATGCTACCGACGAAGCGCAGCTCGCTGAGTTGCGCACCCTGGGCGAACTCACCGAGCGTGCGTGGGCGAAGGGCGTGCAGGTCATGATCGAGGGACCCGGACACGTCCCCCTGGACCAGATCGAGTACAACATGAAGCTCCAGCGGCGAATCTGCCACGGCGCCCCATTCTATGTACTTGGCCCACTCGTGACCGATATTTTCCCGGGTTACGACCACATCACGAGCTGCATCGGCGCCACGCAGGCAGGCTATCACGGAGCCTCGATGCTCTGCTCCGTTACGCCGAAAGAGCACCTGGGCCTTCCGAAGAAGGACGACGTGAAGCAAGGATGCATCGCCTACAAGATCGCGGCCCACGCCGCGGACGTGGCGCTGGGGATCCCCGGCGCCCGGGATCGCGACGACGAGCTCACGAAGGCGCGCGCAGCTCTCAACTGGGAGAGGCACTTCGAGCTCTCCTTTGACCCCGACACCGCTCGTGCGTATCACGACGAGGACCTCGACGTTGACACTGATTTCTGTGCCATGTGCGGACACGACTGGTGTTCGGTTCGGATCTCGAAGGAGATCGTGGAGTTCTCATCCGGCAAGGCCGAGGGGTACAGCCGGGGCTTGCCGGTCCGCTCGAAGGAGCTGACTGCTGCGCAGCAAGAGATCCTGAGTAAGCGAGGCGTTCTTACGCCGGCCGGGATTCACAAGCTGGCCCACAAGGGAGAGAGAGCCGTCTGCCACTCCGACAATGTTGCCGACCCCAGGGAGGCTGAGACGCTGCAGAAGAGTCTCCTTTCCGGGGCCGGTAGCGTAACGCCATGAAAGGCAAATTTGATATCACACGCAGGGGTTTCGTGAAGGCTGTTGGCGCCGCTTGTACCCTGGGATCGGTGCCGCTCGCATTCGGCGAGGAAAAAACTTCTTCGGAGAAGGCGCCGTCGGAAAAGGCCGTGCCCGCCGCCCCTCTTCTCCCCACTCCGTCACTGGCGGCCGCCTCCGAGCGGGCCAAGATCGGTTGCGTGAGCTGGTGCCTCCACAGCTTCAAGCGTGGCGAGGATCCTACCGATGCCATCAACACAATCGGCGACATCGGTTTCGAGGGCACGGAGCTGGTGCTGCTTGCCCGGGAGGACATCAAGAGTTTTTGGACCGACAAGAAGATCGGGGATCTCCGCAGCCGACTTGAAAAACACAAGCTCGCATTGACGCAGTTCGCTATCTTCGAGTCCGTCGTCGAGGGACTCTCGAGCCTTGACGCCGAGGAGCGGAAGAAGAACCTCGACTTCTTCGAGGCCGGCTGCGTGATCGGAAAGAAGCTTGGTGCGCCCAGGATTAACCTCGTTGCGCCGTGGGCGCGAGAGCTCACTGGGCCGGGCGGTTATCTACCGCGCTACTTCGACCTTTCGAACCCGAAGCCCGGGGAAAAGTTCCACATCGGGATCGCCAAGGGCTTCGACTGGGAGAGGGTCTGGCAGGTTTACGTCGACACGACCCAGGCTTGCCTTGAGCGAGTGAAGAAGCTTGAACTCAAGCTTTCCGTGGAGCCCCACCCTCACTGCCTGCTGGCGGACTCATCGAGTTTCCTGAGGCTCTGGGATGTGATTCGCGACCCGGACCTGGGATACAACCTCGACACGGGTTGGACGCTTCTTGGCCGGGAGTACCCGCCCATGGCAATCCACAAGGTGAAGGCCCATCTCATGAATGTCCACATGCGGGACCTTGATGCTCAGATGCGGAGCTTTGTTTTTTTCGGCGAGGGTGTCATGGACTTCAAGGCGATCGTGGACACTCTCAAGATGGCAAACTACCGCGGCTACCTCTCGATCGAGCAGGACAAGTACCAGGGCGACATGCGCGCCGTCTGCAAGCGGTATCTGGAGATGATCAAGGGCTACCTGGCGTAGCCTCTCCGGTTTATCGCCCAATCTCGGCTGCGAATGCCTTCGCGTTGAGCTCTGCGCCTGTGGCAAACCGGGTCAGGTCGTTCCACGGAAGGGATCGGCCCGGGGCGAAGACCCTTAGCTTGAGGAATTCACCGATCTTCGGGTGGCCGTCGTAGCTGGCGGCCGCCGGAGCCACTTTCAAGACCTCGCTTGAGATCGTGGCGTGGAGTTGCGAGGCGAAGAGCTGCCCCATCAGGTAGTTGTGGTAGTACGCGGGGGCGCTCACGATGTGAATCTTGCTGGCGAAGTCCGGGGCGCTGCGGCCCTCGGGACGTTTGAGGAGCTGGTATTTCTCGACCAGGTCCCACCAGAGCTGGTTCAAGTCCTGCTCGGGCTTTTCATACATGCTTTTCTCAAAGCGGAGCATGACCTGGCACCATGCGGCAAAGATAAGGAGCCGATTGCGGCGCATGCGCACTGCGGTGTCCTCGAAGGCCTTGGAGTCCGCGATCTTGACGCCGTGAGCCAAGAGCCATACCGCCTTCGACGAGAACCTCTCAAAGAGCATCGCGATCCCTTCCGTGGTCAGGATGTGTGCTTCCGAGCGAAGCACGTAGGGCATGCTTTGAGGGATGTTCTTGCTCGAGTAGACCGCGTGGCCGAGCTCGTGAAGCATGGTGCTCATCCAGCGTTCGTTCGGGACAATGTTGGCGAGGACGCGCACGTCACCTTCCCGGTCAATGTCGGTGCAGAAGGCGTGGGGGCTCTTCCCGGGTTTTTCGTAGAGATCGCTGCGGGCGATGACGTCGTCGATGGGAAGTCCAATGGACCCGTAAAACTGCCGGCAAAGCTGCAGAATGTCAGCCTCCTTGAAGGCGGAATCGAGGTCAGTCTGGTAGATCGACGGCGACTCCTGGAAGAAGGGGTCCTGGTAGTGCCAGGGTCTCAAGGAGGCAGGAGAGATGCCATGGGCCGTTGCCAGCTTCGCGTCGATCTCGGCCTTCATGGTTCGGAAAGGCTCGCCAGTCAGCTCGTCGATCTCGTCGAAGAGGGCGATCACGCTCTCCTGCTTCTGCTCATTCAGCTCGAGCATCATCGCGTGGAAGTTCTTGAACCCAAGCTGCTTCGCCGCCTGGTTGCGCAGGCATACCAGTTCCTTCAAGTCGCTTTCGACGGCCACGCCCACGGCCTTCGAGGCTTCCCACACCTTGCGAAGCAAGACCGAGTCCCTTGACGCCTTCAGGACCTTGCGCACCTCGCTGTCACTCATCTCCTTGCCATCAACCCTGGCGCGATAGACGTTGAAAGCCTTCTCGACGGCGTTCGATCTGGCAGCCATGGCCTTCAGCAGCGAGGGATCCACTTGTTTCTCGAGGTACTGGAGATGGAGAACCTCAATCTGGCGCTCGAGGAGTGGATCGATGCCCGCCTTCTTCTTGAGGATCTCACGGGTACGCTTCAACTCGGCGAAACGGGCAGGGTCGGCCAGCGCGGCGTCGATCTTGTTCTGCGCCTCCTCCTTGGCGTGGAAATCCTCGTCCCGGCCGGTGGTGTTCGCATTCCACCAGGCCAGGTTCATGGCCTTCTCGAGGGGACGTATCATCGAGTCGTGCTGGAGGACAAACTGACGGGCCGCGCTCACGGGGTCAGTGCTCGTTTCGAGTGGGGAACAGAAAGTGGTCGAAAATGGCGGTGTCATGGCGAGAAGGGCGATGAGTCGCGCAGAGGAGTATCGGCTCATGGAGTTCTTGAAATTGAGAAATTTGAAATGAGGTCAATACAGTAAGCTGAGTGCGAGGTGAAATCCACGCTGGATACGGGTTCGGGTCCGTGATGGATAGGGCATTGCTGAGACCCCCAAGGCGATTGGCTCCAAAATCTTCTGTTTGGACAAGTATTGTTGGGCAGAGTATCCTTGTGACATGTTCATCGTCAAGCCGCGTACCACACGCCGCACAGCTCGATTCGATTCGCTCGAGCAGGAGGTCTTCCTCAATGTCTGGAGGACTTATGATCGGCTTCGAATTCTCGAGGACGAGATCTTCGCTCGGTACGATCTGACACCTCAGCAGTACAACGTGCTTCGGCTCCTGCGGGCCGAGCACCCCGGGTGCTTGCAGACGCTCGTGCTTGCAAATCGGCTTGTTTCGCGGGCGCCTGACATCACGCGGATGCTTGACAAGCTCGAGGTGCGTGCCCTCATTCTGAGGGAGCGCCCGGCCAACAACCGTCGTATCGTGCGGATTACCATCACCCGCCCGGGAGTTGCGTTGCTTGACGAAATCGCCCAGCCACTTGAGGAGTGCCATGCGAGGCAACTGGGTCACATGGCGGCCGCGGACTTGAAGCGACTTTGCGTGCTCCTGAAGGCCGCTCGTGAACCCCATGAGAGTGAGAACAGTCAGTGGCGATGACTCAAGTAGGGCACAACGAAATTCACAGGACCTAACTGATGCAAGACTCTACTGCCTCCTTCAAGTCCCACCCGGATGTCGTCGTCATTGGGGGTGGTCCGGCGGGCTCCACCGTCTCGACCCTCATCGCGCAGCGCGGGTATCGAGTGCAACTCTTCGAGCGAGAGCGGTTCCCGAGGTTTCACATCGGTGAATCACTTATTCCCGAGACCTACTGGGTGCTGCAGCGCCTTAACATGCTCGACAAGCTCAAGAGAAGCCATTTTGTGCGCAAGCACAGCGTGCAATTCGTGAGCGCCAACGGACGGCATTCTGCGCCCTTTTACTTCTCGGAGAACAAGCCGCACGAGTGCTCGCAGACCTGGCAGGTCGTCAGAAGTGAGTTCGACCAGATGATGCTCGAGAACGCTCGAGAGCACGGAGTTGAGGTTCACGAGGGAGCACGCGTGCTCGATGTTCTGTTCGAGGACAACCGCGCGGTGGGGGTGAAGGTCCAGTCGCCCGAGGGCGTCCGTGAGGTTCGGCCTCGCGTCGTCGTGGACGCCACTGGTCAGAGCGGTTTGATACAAAACAAGCTCAAGCTTCGAATCTGGGATCCTGTGCTCAACAAGGGCGCGATCTGGACCTACTGGGAAGGAGCTTATCGTGACCTCGGCCGGGACGAAGGCGCGACCATCGTGATCCAGACTCCTGGCAAGCAAGGGTGGTTCTGGTACATTCCTCTGCACCAGGATCGCGTGAGCGTCGGAGTCGTCGCCCCCTTCGACTACCTTTTCCAGCGGCGTGGCAAGCACGAAGAGACCTACAACGAGGAGGTCGAGCAGTGTCCTGTGGTGAAGGATCGAGTGTCCGGGGCGCGGCGAGTGACGGGCTACTTTGCCACGAAGGACTACTCTTACCGCTCCAGAGAGGTCTCCGGTGACGGTTGGGTGTTGGTGGGCGACGCCTTCGGGTTTCTCGACCCGCTCTACTCATCCGGCGTGCTCCTGGCGCTGCGATCGGGCGAGATGGCGGCCGATGCTGTCGCGGATGGTCTGCAGGCCGGGGACCTCTCGGCCGCCCAGCTTGGCCGGTGGGGGGGGGCCTTCAACAAGGGCGTGGACCGGATGCGGCGGCTCGTGTGCGAGTATTACAACGGCTTCAGCTTTGGTAACTTCGTACGAAACTATCCAGAGCTCAAGGGAAAGGTCACCGACCTCTTGATAGGGGATCTCTTCAGCGATCGGGTCGACGCCGTCTGGGAGCCCATGGAGTCCTTGTATGCCTCGGGTGCGAGGCCGCCGAGCGCGTGGGATTCCGGGACAGATCTCGAGATTTCGGCAACCAAGGCCAACGAGCTTCTCCTGCCCGACGGGCCCAGACCGTAGGCCTTGCCTGGAAGCGTCAGTCGGATTCCTTGCCCATCGCCTCCACCGGTGCTCGCATTTCAGGCCGGATCCGGGCCAGCAGAGTCAGAAATCGACGCCGTACTTTGCCCTCGAGTCCGCTCGACTGGAGGTAAGACGCGAGAAAACGTTCGAGCCCGAAGGATTGAAGCGCAGCTGCGTCCTCCTCTTTCGAGAAGAGAGGCTTCCAGTTACGGGCGCGGAGGCCGGGGCTGAGTCTCCACGGCCGGAACCGGCACTCAGAAATGTCGAGGAGGGCGAGGCCGCCCTCCGGGCGCACGAGCACGTTGCCAAAATGATCGCCCGGAAGTAAACGCCCGAGCGGTGAAGACGCGCCAGGAAGCGCGCCAGGTCCTGAAGTGTCGCCTCGCTTCGAGAGGGATCGAGAATTGTTTCGCGAAGGGTGGTTCCCGCAAGCTCCCCATAGACAACGACGTGGCGTGCGAGGGCGGGTACCCGGTAGGCGCCCTCCACCGACACCGACGGAATTTCGAGCCGAGCCAACCGCCGCGCAGCATGATAAAAACGTAGCGCTGGCGGGAAGAGTAGGCCAGAAGTCAGCAGGTGACGGCGTCGGAAAAGCTTCACGCATCGCCCGTCGGTCGTGCGGAGCAGTTTCGGTCCGACACGGTCACTCGTCATGACTTTGGCGTCACGCGTCAGATCCTCAAATTGATCCTGCGAAAGGTTCTTCAGGAGCCGGTGGAGCATTTCAGTACAGCGGAAAGGATCGACAGGTTCTAGCTTCTCAGGAGAACGGCATAGTGCTGCTTCGAGACCCAGGGCCTCGGCGCGATCCATCGGGCAACCTTCAGTCCCACGGCGCGTGCGTCCTCCTCGAAGTCAGCAGGAGAAATGGGGATTCGATCGGTCGGCGCTTTGCCCCGGAGCACGTTGCGAAGCCGGAAATAAACCGCATCGATGGAACGTGTGGAGAAAAAGGACACCACGATGGGCCCTCGAGAGATTCGCCGTAGCTCGGAGAGCGCCTTGCGACGTACTTCCCTCTCCCGGAAGTGGTGGAAGAGTCGGTTTGAGACCACAGCGTCGAAGGAAGCGTCCGGAAATCCAGTCTCGAAGACACTTGCAACGACGAAGGTTTCGGCGGTCTTGAGCGCCTGCTTTCTTGCAAGGTCCCGGGCGTGCTCCACCATGTGGAGGGAGGAGTCGGCTTCCGTCACGCGAAAGCCCCACGAGACAAGTGCAGGCAAGAGCCGACCTGTGCCGCAGGGGAGATCGAGCACGAGCGATTGAGCCGGAACGGCTTTGAGAGCGTTCGAGATCGAGCGCAGCTCCCGCGCGTGCGTCGCCGTGCCACCGAGTGAGCGGGCATACTTGGCGGCAGCCTGGGGCGTGCTGAACCGTGTGAGGGTCTCCTCGGCGGATGTTGGTGATCTGGATTCTGGATTGGGGCACATATTGGAACTCAGGCTGAGGGAGGCGATCTTGAGCAATTTCCCACCGTAATTTGGCACGGGCCTGCTTCCTGCCAGGGCCTGAGGCTCAAGCGAGGAGGTCGTGCACCGCGCGTGGGTGGGGTCAGTGTGTCGAATCTTGGATCCATCCGGGAAATAGACTGCCCAAAGACGCCACCCATTTCTCTCGTGGGGGAGGGTCCGCATAGTCGTTAACCTAATATCCATCGTCTTAGCAACGCTTGCAGGCGCGCTGATTGGAGGATGCGGGCACGTCGCCCATCATCGAGAGCGCGATCAAGCTCGCCGTTGGTGGTCGCCTCGATCAGCGCGACAAGCCCGGGCGACGGGCAGATCGCCTGTCGCAGTGCGTGTACGAAGACGGCTGTCCATCGCCAAGGACTTGGCAAGCATTTACGCGGTGGACGCCGAGAGTGCTTCGAAGCGGTATCCCCAGGGG